>Ga0008833_1001502_pt1 | contig 9884 bp, 7 predicted proteins | sample HotLakConsoUCCLE_FD_62216 | JGI IMG/M metagenome (GOLD analysis project Ga0008833, IMG submission 62216) | Hypersaline microbial mat communities from Hot Lake, Washington, USA - Hot Lake Consortium UCC-LE | ecosystem: Environmental > Aquatic > Non-marine Saline and Alkaline > Hypersaline >... | reverse complement strand
CAACTCTCGGGGCTCTGCCTCCTCATCACTGCATTTACCCACCGGGCCATCCACCAGGCGCTGCGCACCCTCAAGCAACTCCTCCCGGCAGAGGAACGCATTGCCAAAGTGGGCGACATCCTGCCAGACCCGGAACTGCCGGTGCCGCAGTATGAGTTTTTTGCCGACTGCCCCTTCGCCGACTCCGATCCCGGCGTGGGCTATGTCGTGGGGGCGACCGTCTTCGCCTGCCGCAGTCAGCGTTTGAAGGGCTACGACTTCGATACCCTGGTCATCGACGAAGCCAGCCAAATGACCCTGATGCATGCGGTCCTCGGCATGCTGAGCAGTGACCGCTATGTCATCATTGGCGACCCGGAGCAATTGCCGCCGGTTCTGCAGAGCGTCCCATCCGCCGAGGCCAAGGCTTACTCGATTTTTCAATCCCTGAACCGGAGCGCCGACCTGGTGCGGCTCAACACCACCTACCGCATGAACCAGACGCTAACGGAGTGGTCGAGCGATCAGTTCTATCACGGGCTTCTGCAGAGTCATGCCAGTGCGGCACAGCGGTGTATCAGCGCGGTTATGTCAGAAGAAGAACCTCAATGGATCCGGCAGGCCCTGGCACCTGAAGCTGCCCTCGTCTGGATCGAACACACGACCGCTCTCTGCCGTCACGTTTGCATGGAAGAGGTCGATTTGGCGCACCAGTTGATCGCCGCACTGCTGCGCAGCGGGTTTCCAGCCGAGCAGATCGCCGTGCTCACACCCTTTCGCAAACAGGCACGGGCGATCCGGAGACGGCTCCGCGTCGCGACCGACCTCGGGCAGGGTTTCGCGGAACAAATCGTAATCGACACCGTCGAGCGCATGCAGGGGCAGGAGCGCGAACTGGTGCTGCTGAGCTGCGCAGCCAACGAGCCCTCCTTCGTGCGAGCCGTGGCCGGCTTCCTCTTTTTGCCCGCGCGGCTCAATGTGTCCATCACCCGGGCCCGCAGCAAAGCCATCGTCCTGGCCGGAAAGGCGCTCTTGCCACGGGATCTCGACGACACCGATCTAACTGAGATGCTCCTGCCCTGGCAGGCCCTGCGCTCGGCGAGCCTTTTACTGGAGGTCTAGATGGCGCGCGTCATCCCAAATTCGAGCGGCCTGAAACTACCCAAGCCTCTGAGTAGCGTTCATTCGCAATTGAAAAAACTCTCACCGGACACGCTTGAGTGTCGTCTGGCGCTCACGCCCGCCGCTCAACCGCTGCCTGATTTTTTTATCCGTGATGGCCAAAATGCCCTTCTGCTCTGCGTCAGCTCAATTGATGATGCCGCGATTACCGCCCGCCTTCAGGGGGATTTATTCGAATCCGGCAGCGCCGCCACGCTGCTTCAGGATGAATTTGCCTTGCAGCAGCGCCAGAGCCTGGACGGTTGCTGCGGAGAACTGGCCAAAATCGACGCCACCCTTCCGCCCAAGTGCATTGCCTTCCCGAGAGCCAGCCGCGCTGCCCTGGAACCGCTCCTGCAAAATCTGAACCTGCCGGACCTCTTCTGGCTGGCTAAAGAAGACATCGCAGAGCGACTCCACGGGCTGCTGCGCCCCCTGCAGCCCGCCCAGATCCATTGGCTGTTGGAGCGCTACCACGCCGCCGCTCCGCGACCGGTCATTCCGGCAACGAAGGGCAAAGCACCTCCGCCGCAAGATCTCTTCTTCGATCATTCGCAGGAGGAACTAATCAAAATCGACCTGAACCTCAGCGACGAGGGCCTAGCCTTGCTGGAGTCCGGCACCCGCCTCATCACCGGCTGCGCGGGCAGTGGCAAAACCGTGATCCTGCTACACCGGGCTCGCCTCCTCGCCGAGTTTAGCCCCGCCGCACGCATCCTCGTGCTCACCCATAACCGGCCGCTGGTCGGCTACCTGGGGGAGCGCTTCAAAAAGCTCAGCCGTTCGGATCAGGTTCAGTTCAAAACCTTCTATTCATGGATCTCAGAGCAAGCCTGGTCCAAGCCGAACCGGATTTTAAAAAACTTCGAAGCGATCAGCCGGATCGATGGGCTTTTGGCGTCCGTCTCCACCGATGATCCGCTCAAAGCTGACTTTCTGTTTCAGGAGTTCAACTGGATCTACGATCACGATCTGATCGATGCCGAGGCCTATCTTAAAGCCAGCCGCCGGGGTCGTAAGCGGCGACTCGGCCCCCAACAAAGAGAACGGGTGCATCAGTTATTCTCCCGCTATCACGAGGCCCTGGAGCAGGAAGGCCAGTGCGACTGGATGAGCTATGCCTGGCACTACGCCCGGGCACTGCGCTCCGGCCGACACGCACCCGCTCCCTACGACGCGATCCTCATCGATGAGGCTCAATTCTTTGCGCCGACTTGGTTTGTTGCGGTCAAGGCTGCCCTCAAACCTACCGGCCATCTACTGCTCACCGCCGATCCCACGCAGGGCTTTCTCAGCAGCGGGCGCGCTTGGCTGGAAGCCGACATCGACATCGTCGGTCGCGCCCACACCCTGAAGATCCCCTACCGCAATACCTACGAAATTCTCAACTTTGCGGCCCGTTTCTATACTTCCCGCCTGCCGGACGAAGACGAACCCGTGCAATTGCCCGACCCCGCCACCATTCAAAAGCTGCGCAGAGGCCACATCCCGCAACTGATTCAATTCGACACCACGCAGAGCGAAAACAACTGGGTCTGTCGACAGGTGCTCCAACACCTCGAAAAAGACGCTTGGCGACCCGAGCAAATACTCATCCTGCACGAGGACAGCCAGCAAATCGAAAACATCGTGCGACTACTCAACAAGCAACGCCCGGACACCGCGGTGAATGCCAAAGAAGGTGGGGCAAGCAGCGACCGCATCCGCGTCTGCTCGCTCAACGCCACCACCGGCCTCGAGGCCGGGATCGTTTTCATCATGGGGATCGACCAGCTCTTCGACCGCGAACGTGACCTGCAACTCGACGAAGCCGACCGCCCCGAACTCACCCGCCGCCACACCCGGAAGATCTACATGGCCCTGACCCGCGCCATGCGGGAGTGCATCGTCTGCTTCCGCCGCGAGGCCACACGTAAAATCCTCGGCAGCTTGTAGAACCAACGCCCTGGACTCCAAACCCACAACCGGCGAACTGATCACTGAAAAACTGCGGCGCAAAGCGCCCTCCCCCCATAAATGTTCCACCCTATACGATAGGATCGGTTTTTTAGTTTTCCAGTGATCGGTTCTCCAGTTTGCCTTAATTCGCCATTATTCATCCCTCATCCTTCATCCTCCCTCCTCGCCTCCGACCGCAACCTCCGCCTCGCCAACGACAAAGCCCAGGACGTCACCATCAAAAAACTCACCCACGGCAACCCCACCATGAAGGCCAAGTTCGATGAATTGGAGGGCTGAGCGAACATCGTTCCTCCAATATCAATTACCCATTCTCATTCATCATTTCTCCATTTTTAACTTTCCCCTCGCCAAAAACACCGCCGGGTCTAAAAATTCCCCCTTAATTCCTAAAAAGTGGAAAGTATACGCCCAAAAAAAACATCCGAAATCCCCAAACCGCTAACTTCCCGCATACAAAAAGGCGGGGCATTGCTTTCTGATATGCGTCTATTGGTGTGCTCCTGGTCAAATTATGACCCGACGACCGACGCAACACGCTTCGTTTCGGACATTTTGCCGAAAGCAACCCGGATGCGGGCGCACGACACTTTCATCCGGGCCTTCCAACCACGGTTCCTGACGGGCTCTCCAAGTCAGGCATGGCGCTTGTGTCTCGAAATAGAGCAATCAGAGCTACCACGTGAGTGCATCCCACCCTTTTACTATTGGATCACTGCCCGGGCCGAGTCGATTTTGTATCGGTTTGCCTCTGAAAGCCTTTTTGAGACAGCACAATCCGGCTTCACGGACGTTTCTTCACCCGAGCTTGCCAGCTGGATTCGTGAAACCTGCGCCGCAGAGGACAAGGTATGGTCGGATGTTGTGAACATAAAGGTCGCTCGGGCAATGTTGGCTGCATTGAGAGATTTTGGGATACTCGAAGGCACCTCGCGCAAACGCATAGCCTCCTACCACCTGCCGCTGGAAAGTTTTTGCCTGATTGCCTTCTGCTTGCGGGAGGTTCTCCAGCAAGCCGGAGAGATGACCCAAAACCATGACTGGCGGCTTTTCCTTTTTTCTCCCACGGTCGTTGATCGCTTATTGCTTGAGGCGCACCAGCAAGGTTGGCTTGATTACCAATCTGCAGGCGGCATTTCCCGCATTGAATTCCCCGCAGCCACCTTTGAAGCCTATGTTAAACACCTGCAATCTTGACCAAAGCATCGCCGATCTGCGACGCGATTTCTTGAGCGGGTCGGGTATTTCGGCTCAAAGTGGCATCCCCTTTGCGATTCTACGCTACTCCCCAAATGAGGAATTCACTGCCCGACGGAAACTACGTCTGCTGGGCCACGAGATGGAGGAAGCCGAAAAAAGGGTCGCGTTCATCTCCATCGCTGAATTGACGTGGAAGGCAGTAGAGGAAACAGATGGGTTGGACTATCTCTTTAAAACCGAACAAATAGCCGGCGGTGTCATGTCCGCGCAACGGGACATCGGAGTTCGTTTGAGGCCGGGTAAGCCATTCAATCTCGCCGAGCAAATTCGCGATCACATATCAGATCGCACGACCACCCCTGACATCGTCTTTCTTGTTCGGCTAGGCGGGCTGGCTCCCCACATCTATCCATGTTCCTCTTTGCTACATGAGCTTCATCAAATTGGCTATAATCTGCCGACAATCCTTTGCTACCCAGGCTCGTCCACTATTGGAACAGATCTATCTTTCTATGATCTTTCTAGCGGAAACGGTCTTGGCACCTACAACTACCGGGTAAAAATTTACGGAACAAATTAATGAGCACGATTGGAAACACATTTCAAAACCCGATTGATCGGACGATCGAAGAGGTCATCAAGGTTGATCAGGCTAATGAAGGAGCCGTTCGCACAGAACTCAACGAGTATGTCGCGACCGAGTCGATCCAGAATCAATTCGCTTCGGTGCTAAAGGAGATAGCCGAAGGGGCATCGACTCCGCGCGAAGGCATTGGCATGTGGGTCTCCGGTTTCTTTGGCTCCGGCAAATCCTCCTTTGCCAAAATCCTGGGATACACGGTTTCGAACCGGAAAGTTGGCGACTCCAGCGCCAGCACAATTTTTAAGCAACGCGTTTCGAGCGAGATAATTTCCGCATTGCTGGATTCAATCAACACCCGCATTCCGTTTGAAACGGTAATTTTTGACGTTTCGATGGACCGAGGCGTTCGAGTCGGAAACGAACGCCTCACAGAGATCATGTATCAGGCCTTACTCCGCGAGTTGGGTTATGCGCAGGACTTTGACCTTGCTGAGTTGGAAATCACCCTGGAGTCCGACGGCAAGCTGGCTGAATTTGAAGAAAGATTCCTCACCCGCTTCGGCAAGCCGTGGTCAGAACGTAGAGACTATGGCCTCGCCGCCAACGAAGCAGGCGCGATTCTCTCCGAAATGGATCCCGCCACCTACCCGTCAGCGGATTCCTACGCCACGGCGAGCAAGGGCCGGGCGGACATTAGCCCCAACCGGCTCGCCGCACGGGCCTTTGACTTGATGGATCGGCGTCACCCCGGCAAAGCGCTCTTTTTTGTCATCGATGAGGTGGGACAATTTGTATCCCGCAGCGTCGAGAAAATGCTCGATCTACAAGGGATCATTCAGGCCTTCGGCGTGGAAGGACGCAACCGCGTGGAAGCCCGCAAGGCAGTTTCTCCCTGCTGGATACTCGTCACCTCGCAGGAAAAACTCGATGAGGTCGTGACCGCCCTCGACTCCAAAAAGCTGGAACTCACCCGTCTCCAGGAACGCTTTCGCATTACCGTCGATCTCAAGCAATCCGACATCACCGAAGTCACCAGCGAACGGGTGCTCAAAAAGACCGTTTCCGCCACCGAGCTGCTCAAGGCCGAATTTGCCAAAATCACCGACCAGTTGAAGGGCAACACGACGCTGGAGCGCTCAAGCCGGAATATTCGGATCGAGCCGGACAACTTTGCCGCCCTCTATCCCTACCTGCCCTATCAAATTGACCTCTGCATCGACATTGTCGCCGGACTGCGCCTCAAGCGTGGCGCCCACCGGCACGTCGGCGGAAGCAACCGCACCATCATCAAGCAGGCGCAACAAATGATGATTCATGAGCGCACCCGGCTCGCGGATCGCCGAGTCGGCGACTTGGTCACTCTGGATCTGGTTTACGAGCTTCTCAACATGGGCAACCTGTTACCGACCGAGGTTTCCCGTGAAGTCGATACAGCGGTTTCCCGCTTTCCAGAGCATACGATCGCCCACAAGGTCATCAAAGCCATTGCCTTGCTGGAGCCGGTCAAGGATTTGCCCCGCACCAAACACAATCTGGCAGTGGTGCTCCACCCGTCCATTGATGCCACTCCATTGACCCATGCGGTTGGCGAGGCCCTGGAAATTCTGGAACAAGCCCAGTTCATCCGATCCACCGAAGACGGCTATAAACTTCTCACCAACCAGGAAAAAAACTGGGAATCCCAGCGCAGTCAGCTCGACCCCAGGACGGCGGACCGCAACCGCATCCATCGGGAAATCTTCAAGGAAATCTTCGCCGAACCCAAGGTTCGGGCTTATAAATTCCGTGAATTGCGCCCCTTCCGCGTGTCCCTGCGGGTCGATGGTGAGACAGTCGATGCCGATGGTGAGATCCCGCTCCACCTCACCCTGGCCTTCGAAGATGAGCAAGCCAGCGCCCGCAGCGAAACCCGAGACGCCAGTGCCTCTTCGCCCAACGAACTCTTCTGGCTTGCCCTCCTGGATGCCGAAGTGCGGGAGCAAGTGGCCGAACTCTATCGCTCACAGTCGATGGTCGCTGAGTTTGACCGCCTCGGGGCGCAGAATCGGCTCAATAGCGAAGAAGGTGCCTGCCTCGCCGACGAAAAAGCACGCCGCGAACGCATTCGCCGTCGCCTGCGAACCCTCCTGCTCAAGCGTATCGAAGGCGGCACCGCTTTCTTTCGCGGGGTGCAGCACGATGTCAACGCCCTCGGTGCCTCTCTCGTCCCCGCGCTCCACGCGCTGCTCGACCGTGCCGTGCCCGAGCTTTACCCCAAGATCGAAATCGGCGTGCTCGGACTCGCCGGAAACGAGCCGGAAAAGCTGCTCACCTCAACCAACCTCACCGGACTATCGGAAATTTTCAGCGATCCCAGCGCCGAACGCGCCCTCGTGGTCAAACAAAGCAATCGCATGGTGCCCAATCTCGGCTGCGATCTGGCCCGCGAACTGTTTGCCTACATCAAGGAAAAGCATAGCTACGGCGAGCGCGTAACCGGCAAAATGCTGGAAGCGCATTTCTCCGGCCTGGGCTATGCCTGGGAGCGTGAAGCTATCCGACTTGGCCTGGCCCTGCTTTTCCGTGGCGGGGCTGTCGAAGTTACCCACCAAGGGCGAAAACACCGCAACTACGTTGAGCCTTCGGCCCGCCCGCCCTTTGTCAAAAACCCGGACTTTCGGGCGGCTTCCTTTGCCCCGCGCGAAACCCTCGACCTTAAGACGCTGGCCAATGCCGCCCGGATGTATGAGGAGATCACCGGCAAGGATGTGAACATCGAGGAGGGCGCTATCGCCGAGGCACTCAAGGCTTTGGCCTCCGCCGACCGAGCCAAACTCGTGCCCTTGGAAGCACGGCTTTCCGCCCTCCACATTCCGGGGTCCAAGGCGGTCAAGGAGCAGCTCAATTGGGTCGATGGCATCCTCGAACTTCCGGCGGATGACTGTGTGAAAACGCTTGCGGGCGACGGCAAAGCCTACCTGGCCGGGCGTCAACTCGCCAACAAACTGGAAAAACTCGCCACCGAGGCCAATCTGACCACCCTCGCCACCACCCGCCACCTACTCGCCGAGCAATGGCCCATCCTCCAAACCCGCCAGAGCGAAGAAGCGCTTGAAGAAGCCGCCGCCCTTCTGGAGACTGAACTGGCGGCTGACAATGCCCTGGAAAGGATCGAGTCCATTCGTCTCGCCTCCGAAGCGCTCGCCAACGCTTACGGCACCCTCTACAAATCAGTGTTCGAGCGTCGCCGCAAAGCCTATGAACACGCCCTCGATAGTATTAAGGGGCATCCCGATTGGCTGACCGTAACAGAGCAGTTGGCCGACCAACCGGAGCAAATCGAAGGGATCCTGGCACCCCTGGCCCAACGCGCCGAGCCCGAACTGGACCTCCCGCCACGAGCCACCACCTGCCGCCGCACCGGTGCCTCCCTAGGGCAACTGGAGAGCGACTTGGATGCCGTCGAAGCGGTTACCCGGCAAGTGCTCCGCAAGGTCATGGAATTGTCCGCTCCACCCGAGGAAAAACTGGAGCGCCTGGCCATGGCCAAACTCTATCCCAACCGCATCACCAACGAAGCCGAGCTGGATGCTTTCCTCGAATCGCTCCGCCAGCGACTTTCCAAAAGCCTCGCGCAAGGTTCCACCATCCTCTTCGAATAGGCCTCATGCAAGCGCTCGACCTCGCCATTCCCTCATGTTTGACCACCGAGAAAGGGCTCGATTTCCTCCTCCGGCAGGCCGTAGTGGTCGCTTGCAGTGCGCTGGAGTCGTTCATCTGGGACATCCTGAGGGAAAACACGCTTACCGTAATTCGAGCCAAGGGAAGAAAGGCAGACGATTCGCTGAAACCACCCTTGACATGTTGAAAAAACAATACATAGTTTTCAACATGTATGATAGCTCCAAAAAGACCTCTTTGAGGAAGGACATTCTGGCCAAGGTGCATCGCAAGGGCCGGCATTGGGCATTTACCCCGGCGGATTTTGCTACTTTGGATAACCCCCGCAGCGTTGGGATGGCCCTCACACGCCTCACACGGGAGGGGTTGATCCGGCGGATTGGGCGGGGGCTTTATGATCGCCCTCACCGCCATCCGCTCCTTGGGCAGGTGGGGGCCAGCGCCGAGGCGGTGGTGGAGGCTCTTAAACGGGGGCGGCATCTCCGCATTCTGCCATCCCCCCAAGTCGCAGCCAACCAGCTCGGCCTTACGACGCAGGTGCCGGCCCGGATGATCTACCAAACCGATGGAGCACCCGCCCGCATTAGGCTGGGTAAGCAGGAGATCGTTTTTCGCCGGAACACCGGCAAAACCCTTGCCCTCGCCGACAGAGCCAGCGGTTGGGTGGCCCAGGCCCTGCGGGCAGTGGGCAAAGATCACGTCACTCCGGAGACCATCCGACACCTCCGGGACCGCTTGGATGCCCCCGCCCGCAGAGAGTTGCTGGCAGACCTCACGAAAGTTCCGGCCTGGATGCGCCCGATCTTTGAGGAGATTGCCCATGATTGAGGATGCCTACCTAAAGCTCACTCCGCGTGAGAGAACGGAACTGCTCGATAGCATTTCACGCGAACGCGGGTTAGCGCCGGCGGTTCTTGAAAAGGACTACTGGGTCTGCCAAACCCTTCATCACCTGTTCACCTTACCCGGCCTGAGCGAGCACCTGGTCTTCAAAGGAGGCACTTCACTTTCGAAGGTGTATGGGCTGATCGAACGCTTTTCCGAAGACATCGATATTTCCTTTCACCGAAGCTTTCTCGGCTTCGGTGACGACCGTGACCCCGAATGCGCTTCCGGTAAGGAACGAAGCCGTCGCTTGAACGCTCTCCAGCGGGCCTGCGAGACCTGTATCCGGGAAAGTTTGCTGCCCAGCCTCCACGCCTCCATCGCCGGCCAGCTCGGCAGTGCCGCAGACTGGTCGCTGCGACTGGATCCGCAGGACCCGCAGACGCTCTTGTTTCAATTTCCTGTCGCCGACATCTCCCGCCCCGGTTACCTGCTTCCCTCGGTTCGCATTGAGCTG
>Ga0008833_1001495_pt1 | contig 9992 bp, 10 predicted proteins | sample HotLakConsoUCCLE_FD_62216 | JGI IMG/M metagenome (GOLD analysis project Ga0008833, IMG submission 62216) | Hypersaline microbial mat communities from Hot Lake, Washington, USA - Hot Lake Consortium UCC-LE | ecosystem: Environmental > Aquatic > Non-marine Saline and Alkaline > Hypersaline >... | reverse complement strand
GGCGCCGGTGGCGGCATGCCCGACATGGGCGGCATGGGCGGCATGATGTAAGCACCCGCGTTCGCCGCGAGGCGGGCGCGGCGGGTGGAAGGGTCTGGCCCCGGTCGGGCCGGGCGCCGGAAGCCCACCGCCGCAAGACTTCGGGAGAGGGCGTCCTTCGGGGCGCCCTTTTCGCTTGCGATGTTTGACAATTCGTGGGGCCGGGGGGACAAGCGGGCGGGGCGAGGCCGGGGGAGCGCAGATGAGGGGATTTCCGCCGGTGCGGCGCGGCATGTCGGTGGGGCTTCTCGGCGGCTCGTTCGACCCGCCGCACGAGGGCCACGCCCATATCACCCGCGAGGCGCTGAAGCGCTTCGGCCTCGACGAGGTCTGGTGGCTGGTGAGCCCGGGCAACCCCCTGAAGGCGCGCGGGCCCGCCCCGCTGCCGGTGCGTATGGCCGCCGCCGAGGCGGTGATGGACCACCCACGGGTGCGGGTCACGGACCTCGAGGCGCGGCTCGGCACGCGCTACACCGCCGGGACGCTCGACGCGCTCCGCACGCGGTATGCCGGTGTGAGGTTCGTCTGGCTGATGGGCGCCGACAACCTCGCGACGTTCCATCGCTGGGAGCGCTGGCGGCACATCATGGAAACCGTGCCCGTCGGCGTGCTGGCCCGGCCCGGACAGCGTGTTTCGGCGCGCATGTCTCCGGCGGCGCTGCGATACCGCCGCTGGCGGCTGCGGGGCCGCGAGGCGGTGCGGCTCGCCACCTCCGCGCCGCCCGCCTGGTGCTTTCTGAACGTGCCGATGGTCGATGTCTCTTCCACCGCCATCCGCGCCCGTGGCGATTGGACGACAGTCTGACGGCGGAATGACCCGCTCTCCGCGATCGGTGACTTGTTCTTCGCAATCGGCTGGGCATAGTCGCGCCATGACTTCGAGGATCACACGCCGCGCGGCGCTCGCCGGCCTTCTCGCCGGCGCCGGGACCGTCGCCGGGGCCGAGGCGCTCGTCGTCTCGCCGCTGCCGCGTGCCCGGCCGAAACCGGAAGGTCCGGGCGACGCCGCGCGCAAGCTCATCGCGGCCGCCGGCCTCGACGGCAAGGCGAGCTTCGTGCTCGCGGATGTCGAGAGCGGCGAGGTGCTGGGGGCGGAATACCCCGACCTCCTGCAGCCGCCGGCCAGCACGGTCAAGGCGATCACGGCGCTCTACGCGCTCGACCGGCTCGGTCCCGACTACAGGTTCGAAACGACGCTCGTCGCGACCGGCCCGGTGGAGAACGGCCAGTTGAAGGGCGATCTCGTGCTGGCGGGCACAGGCGACCCGGTGCTCGACACCGATGATCTCGCCGCCCTCGCCGCGGCGCTGAAGGAGGCCGGGGTGCACGAGGTGCGGGGGCGGTTTCTCGTCTGGGACGGGCACCTTCCCTGGGTCGAGAGGATCGACTTCGACCAGCCGGAGACGGCGGGCTACAACCCCACGATCACCGGGCTCAACCTCAACTTCAACCGGGTTCATTTCGAGTGGAAGAAGGCGAAGGCCGACTACGAGATCACCCTGCAGGCCCGGGCGAGGAACTTCCGGCCCTCGGTGACGGTGTCGACGATGGACGTCGTCGATGAGCGGATGCCGGTCTACACCTACCGCGAGGAGGACGGGCGCGACCGCTGGACGGTGGCGCGGGGTGCCCTCGGCAACGAGGGCGCGCGCTGGCTGCCGGTGCGGCGGCCGGCGGCCTATGCGGGCGAGGCGTTCCGGTCGGTCGCGCGGTCGCACGGCCTCCTGCTCGAAGACGCCGCGCGGGTCTCGACGCCGCCCGTGGGCGAGGTGCTCGCCCGGCACCGTTCGGCCCCGCTCGTCGAAATCCTGAAGGGAATGCTGCGCTATTCGACCAACATCACCGCCGAGGTCGCGGGGCTGCACGCGGGTGCGGCGTCGGGCGAGATGTCGGCCACGCTCTACGGCTCGGCGGCTGAGATGAACGCCTGGGTCGCCGGGCGGTTCGGCGCGCGCGACACGATGCTGGTCGATCATTCCGGCCTCGGCTACGGCTCGCGCATGTCGGCCGGAGACATGGTGCGCATTCTCTCCGGCGCGGCGCGCGACGACCGGCTTTCGCCGCTCCTGCGGCCGGTGAACCTCGGTGACAGGAGCTACGGCGCCGCGGCCATGGCCAAGACCGGCACGCATAATTTCGTCAGCGCGCTCGCCGGCTATCTCGACCTGAAGTCCGACCGCCGCCTCGCCTTCGCGATCTTCTGCGCCGATGCCGCGCGGCGCGACGGGATACCGCCCGAACTGAGGGAGCGGCCGCCCGGGTCGCAGGGCTACGCGCGCCGGGCGCGGGCCTTGCAGAAGGACCTTCTGCGCCTCTGGGCGAACCGGCTGACCGCTTGAGGCCCCCGTCGGGGCTTCTTCGTTCCCGAAATACTCGAACGGCCCGCAAGGGCCACGGCGGAACGCCGTTTCACCCCAGAGGGCCGGGGTGTGCCCCGTCAGACGGTGAGGTGCCGGGCGCGGGCGCCGCGCTCGATGGCGGCGGCGTGGAGCCGGTCGATGTCGAGTTCGTAGCGCATCTCCTCCAGAAGCCGCAGTTCGGCCTCGCGCAGCCTGCCGTCGGCCGCGGCCACGTCGCAAGCGAGCGCATAGGCGGTCTCGAAGAGCCGTTCGGGCAGGGCTTCGCGGATGCGCTGGAAGAGGACGTCGAGCCCGTCTTCCCTGGTGAAGAGGTCGAAGATGAAGTCCGACACCCGACGCAGCCGCTCGATGTCGTATTCGGCGAACACCGGCAGGTGGTTGACGATGCGCTCGATGGTGACGAGTTCGGCCGTCCGGATCGTCTCGTCGGAGACCGAGATGGCGATCATGATCGCGACCAGGCTGTCCTGGGGCGTGAGGTCGAGGGCCTGGGTGCTCAAGAGGTCATCCTTCCGGGGGTGTTCGGGTCTCAGATTATTGACGCCGCCGGTCCCCGGCAATAGGAACCGGCCTTCTGCAACCCGAGGCGACCCCATGCCCGAGTCCATGCCCGACTCCATGTCCGAGTTCCGCGACGCCGCCCTGTCCTCGAAAGCCTGGCCCTTCGAAGAGGCGCGCCGGCTCGTCAAGCGCTACGAGGCCGCCCCGCCCGAGAAGGGCTACGTGCTGTTCGAGACCGGCTACGGGCCGTCTGGGCTGCCGCATATCGGCACCTTCGGGGAGGTGCTGAGGACGACAATGGTGCGGCGGGCCTTCGAGGCGATCTCGGAGATACCGACGAAGCTCATCTCGTTTTCGGACGACATGGACGGGATGCGGAAGGTGCCCGACAACGTTCCGAACCGCGAGATGCTGGCCGAGCATCTGCACAAGCCCCTGACGAGCGTGCCGGACCCGTTCGGGCAATACGAGAGCTTCGGGCACCACAACAACGCGATGCTCAGGCGGTTTCTCGACACCTTCGGGTTCGACTACGAGTTCTATTCGGCGAAGGAGTTCTACGAGAGCGGCCGGTTCGACGCCACGCTTCTCCTCGCCGCCGAGCGCTACGAGGCGCTGATGGAGGTGATGCTGGCGAGCCTTCGCGAGGAGCGCCAGCAGACCTATTCGATCTTCCTGCCGATCCACCCCGAGACGGGCCGGGTGCTCTACGTGCCGATCCGGCATGTCGACGCGACCGAGGGCACCGTGACCTTCGACGACGAGACCGGGCGGGAATGGACGCTGCCGGTCACGGGGGGCAACGTGAAGCTGCAGTGGAAGCCCGATTTCGGGGCGCGCTGGGCGGCGCTGGGGGTGGACTGGGAGCCCTACGGCAAGGAGCACGCGCCCAATACGCCGATCTACACGAAGATCTGCTCGATCCTCGGGGGCCGGCCGCCGGAGGTCTTCACCTACGAGCTCTTTCTCGACGACATCGGCCAGAAGATCTCGAAGTCGAAGGGCAACGGCCTCACCATCGACGAATGGCTGACCTATGCCTCGACCGAGAGCCTCAGCTACTACATGTATCTCAAGCCGAAGACGGCGAAGCGGCTGACCTGGGACGTGATCCCGAAGGCGGTCGACGAGTATCACCAGCAATTGCGCGCCTACCCAGGGCAGGACGCGGGCGCGCGGGCCGCGAACCCGGTGTGGCACATTCACGGCGGCGACGTGCCGGCCTCGACGCTCGATGTGTCCTTCGCGATGCTTCTCAACCTCGCAGGCGTGTCGTCGGCGGAGGACAAGGCGAAGATGTGGGGGTTCATCCGCCGCTACGAGCCCGAGGCGAGCCCCGAGACGCACCCCGACCTCGACCAGGCGGCGGGGTTCGCGGTGCGGTATTTCAAGGATTTCGTGGCACCGAACCGGCAGTTCCGGGCACCCGACGCGCGCGAGGAGGCGGCTCTGCGCGACCTCCGCGAGAGGCTCGCGACGTGGCAGGGCGGGCAGGACCCGGAGGAATTGCAGTCGATGGTCTTCGCGGTGGGCAAGGAGCACGGGTTCGAACCGTTGCGGGACTGGTTCAAGGCTCTCTACGAGGTGCTTCTGGGCGCGTCCCAGGGCCCCCGCTTCGGCGGCTTCATCGCGCTCTACGGCGTCGAGGAGACGGTGCGGCTCATCGACGACGGTCTCGCGGGGCGGCTCGCGGCCTGAGAAAAACCGAACCGATCGGCGCGGCGGTCCGTATCGCCAAAAAGCAGGAGGGTTCGATGAGACGATTTCTTCCAGGAGCCGTGCTGGCGCTGGCGCTGGCGCTTCCGGCGGCGGCGGATACAAAGGACGAGGTGACGGCCGTCATCCAGAGCCAGATCGAGGCGTTCCTCGCCGACGATTTCGCCACCGCCTTCACCTTCGCCTCGCCCGGCATCAAGGGGATGTTCGGCTCGTCCGACCGGTTCGGGCAGATGGTGCGCGAGGGCTACCCGATGGTCTGGCGGCCCGCCGAGGTGCGGTACCTCGATCTCCGCACCGAGGGCGGCTATCCCGCGCAGCGGGTGCTCATCACCGACGAGAACGGGGCGAGCCACCTTCTGGAATACCGGATGCTCCCCGCCGGCGATGGCTGGCAGATCGGCGGCGTGCGCATTCTGGAAGCCGCCGGTGTCGGGGCCTGAAGTCGGGGCCTGAAATCGGGGCCTGAGATTGGTGCCTGAGGCGGCGCGCGCAGGGTTAAGCGCGCGTTAACGGCGGGGGTCTATTTCTCGACGCGAAGCCGGGGCGCGCGGATGCCGTGTCCCGATCCGAGAAACCGGTGGCCACTCCGGTGCTCGGGGCGCGTTTCACCGGCTGGTGACACGCGAAAGGAACCCCATGAACAAGGCAATCACCGACGGCGTTTTGCTGATGCCGCCGCCGTTCGCGAACGGCCTCGCGGTCTGGTCGCGCGAGGACGGCACGCCGGGCACGGCGACCTATGACGGCGCGGCGGACGCGGCCTTCGTGCCGGCGGACCAGGATTTCGCGGGCTGCCTCGAACTCCAGAAGACCGAAGGCACCCAGCGGCTCCGCTACACCGGCGAGACGATCCTGCTGCCGGGCTGCTATCTCAGGGTGCGCGCCCGGGTGAAGGCGATGTCGGGCAACCTGCCCGGCGTGCGGATCGCCGGCTGGGCGGGGGGCGCCGGGGGGGCCGAGGTCACCGGTCTCGTCACCACCGGGCCGACGACGCAGCTTGCCGCCTATGGCGAGATCGTGGAGGTTTCGGCCATCATCGGCGTCGGCCAGCGCATGGGCGTCGACATGGTCTGGGGCGCCGCCGCGCTCTACGGGCATTTCGGGCTCGACCTCACCGGCGCGACCGGCGGGGTGGTGCGGATCGACGATATCGTCATCGAGGATGTCACGGGCGTCTTTCACCGCAAGATGATGGACTGGGTCGATGTCATCGATTTCGGGGCGGTGGGCGACGGGGTGACCGACGACAGCGCGGCCTTCGAGGCGGCCGACGCGGCGGCGGCGGGGCGGGACGTGCTGGTTCCGGCCGGTGCGTATTTCCTCGGCGAGAACGTGACCTTCGAGAACGCGGTGCGCTTCGAGGGCGGCGTGACGATGCCGGAGGACAAGCGGCTCGTCTGCATCCGCAACTTCGACCTGCCGACCTATATCGACGCCTTCGGCGACGAGGGGCTGGCGTTCCGCAAGGCGTTTCAGGCGCTTCTGAACTTCTCGGACCACGAGAGCCTCGACCTCGGAGGCCGGCGGATCGAGATCGACGGGCCGATCGACATGGCCGCCGCCGTGCCGGGGCAGGACACCTACGAGATCAGGCGGGTGATCCGGAACGGGCAGTTCAACGTGGTGCCCTCGACGAACTGGGACAGCGAGACCCATGCTTCGACGGCGAATTACGACGCCTCGGACCCCCTGCGGCTCACGAACGTCGCCAACGTGGCGAACATTCCGGTCGGGTCGCTGGTGGAGGGGACGGGCGTGGGACGCGAGGTCTATGTGCGCGACCGCAACATCGGGGCGGGAACGATCGACCTGTCGCAGCCGCTTCACGCCGCACCGCTCAGCCAGACCTATACCTTCACACGGTTCAGGTACGTGCTCGATTTCTCGGGGTTCGCCAAGCTCTCGCGGCTGACGCTGACCGACATCGACTTCCAGTGCCAGGGGGTCGCGAGCGGCATCCTTCTCGCGCCGGATGGGAACACCAACCAGGTGAAGGACTGCTGGTTCACAAAGCCCAAGGACCGCGCGATCACCTCGCACGGGATCGGCTGCCAGGACCTGCAGATCGACCGCTGCCATTTCGTCTCGGACGAACAGCAGGTGCCGGCGACGGCGCGCGTGAGCCGGGCCTTCAACGTGAACGCCAATGACGCGAAGATCCGTGCCAACCGGTTCCAGCGCTTCGGCACGACGATGGTCCTGAAGGGCAACGGCCACCTCATCACCGGCAACCACTGGTTCCAGGGCGACAACGTCACGGACGGGCCGAGGGTGGCGGGAATCGTCTTCACCGAACCCAACGTGAAGTCGGTGCTGACGGGCAACTACATCGACAACTCGTTCATCGAGTGGACGAACGAGCATGACGCGGCCCCGGCGTTCTCCGACGAGTTCTCCTTCGGTGGGCTGACGATCACCGGCAACATCTTCACGGTGAACGACGCGGCCCCCTGGTTCTCCTGGATCGTGGTGAAGCCCTACGGGGCGGGGCATTTCCTGCAGGGGTTCTCGGTGATCGGCAACACGTTCAAGTCGCTCAACGGCACCACGGACCGGGTGGAGCGGGTGGACGACAGCATCGCCGGTCTCGACTTCGGGCGGACGCGGAACGTGACCTTCGAGGGCAACACCTTCAACGGGATCGGCCAAAACACGATCAACCCGGTGACGCTGGAGTTCGACCAGGTGTCGCCGGCGGTGAACTGGGTGCTCGATGTCTCGGGCTACCTGCCGTTCGGGGGCTGGAGCCGGGAGGTGACGGGTCTCGTCTTCGAGGGGGTGGTGGCGAATGCCGCCGCCGAGCCGGTGTTCGCGATGCCCCATGTCACGACGCTCGACGGCGCCACCAACAACTTCGTGCGGCTGACATGGCCCGAAGCGGTGTCGGGCCGGGTGCATGTCACCGCGCGGGTGGATCGGCCGATCTAGGGGCGCGACGCGCCCGGCCGGCGTGAGGGCGGCCGGGCGGGACGGCGTCAGGGCAGAAGGTCGCCCGCCGTCAGTTCGAAGGCCTTGCCGAAGCCGCCGTTGAGGGCGGCCGAGGCGGGACGGAGCCTCACGAAGCTGAAATCGGCGAAGTCGACGTAGAGCTTCGACTTCGGGCGGCGGGCGACCCAGTGCGCGCGCAGGGCGGCGTGGTCGGGACTGTCGCGGGGCACGAAGGCGGCCTCGACCGCCAGCGTGATGCGGGGATGGGTGAGAGGGTCGCCCCTGTCGCCCGGCTCGCCGAGAAGGAGCGAGGCGCGGGGGTCGGCCCGCAGCGCGCGGGTGTGCGACGAGAGGTCGGAGACGAGCGTGAGCGGCACGCCCCCGGGGTCGAGCGCGACGGCGATGCGGGTGACCGAAGGTGCTCCGGTGGCGGGGTCGAGCACCGCAAGCGCGCCGTGGGACGCCCCGGCGAGAAGCTCGCGGGCGAGGCGGCGGGCCTCGTCGTCGGTCGGGCGGATCGGGCTTCTCTCTTCCATGTCGCGGAGGCTTGCAGCGGCGGAGGGCGCGCGCAAGCACAACATGCGCGAGATCAATTCCCCTGTTCGGGAGAGCTGCTATGATGGCCGCGAAAGAGAGGAGGGGCCATGTATTCGCATGTACTTCTGGCGGTGTCGCCCGACGAGGACACGCCGCTTCAGCGCGGGCTCGAAGCCGCCCGGAAACTGGTGTCGGCCGATGGGCGGATCACGGCCCTGACGGTGATCGAGGACGTGCCCGGCTATGTCGCCGCCGAGGTGCCCGCGGACGTGCTTCACGCGTCCCACGAGCGGACCATCGGGCGTTTCCGCGAGCGTCTCGCGGGGGAGAGCGGCGTGGAGACGGTTATCGTGCAGGGCCACCCGGGCCGCGAGATCGTCGATTGGGCGGAGAGCCACGAGGTGGACTGCATCGTGATCATGTCGCACCGCCCGGGTCTTTCGGACCTGTTTCTGGGCAGCACCGCCGCGCGGGTCGTGCGCCATGCGCCGACGTCGGTGCATGTCTTGCGCTGAGGCGGGGGCGGGCTAGCTTCGCCCCTATGATGCTGCCGCGCGAGAACGTTCAGGACTACCCGCGCCCGCCGGCGCTCGAACCCGTCGCGGAGGTGCTCCGGGTGGTGTTCGGCGGTGTCGAGGTGGTGCGGACGGGGGCCGGCTACCGGGTGCTCGAAACGCATCATCCGCCGACCTATTACTTTCCTCCGGGGGATGTGCTCGCCGGCGCGCTGGTGCCGGCGAAGGGCCGTTCGGTCTGCGAATGGAAGGGACGGGCGGCGTATTTCGATGTCGTGGCCGGCGGGTGCACCGCGGAGCGCGCGGCCTGGGCCTACCCCGATCCGACGCGGGCCTTCGGGACGATCGCGGGCTACGTCGCGTTTTACCCCGGTGCGATGGAGGCCTGCTACGTGGGCTCGCAAAGGGTGCGGCCCCAGCCCGGCGATTTCTACGGCGGATGGGTGACCGACAACCTAGACGGCATCGTCAAGGGAGGACCCGGGACGCTGCACTGGTGATGTGGTAGGATGGGGCGAGGAGGAGTCCCCATGGTCACCATATCCACCGACGCCGCCGTCCAGACGGTACTCACGACGTTCGAATGCACGCCGGGCACCTGCCAGGACATCATCGACGCGCTTTCGGATGCCTACGCGGCGTTCATCTCGAAGCAGCCGGGCTTCGTCGGCGCCGCGATCCACGCCAACGACGCCGAAACCCGGGTGGCCAGCTATTCGCAGTGGCGAAGGCGCGAGGATTTCCAGGCGATGCTGCGCACCAAGGAGATGCGCGAGCGCAACCGGGCGATCAGCGCCCTTGCGCGGAGCTTCGAGCCGGTGATGTACGACGTGGTGGCGGGGTTCTAGGGCGCATCGCGTCCTTTCGCGGGCGCGAGACCCTTCCTCACCCGTCGATCATCTTCGGGCCGCACGCCTAGAATTCGAGCCAGGTGCCGAGGCGGATGCCCGGTGCGGTGCTGCCCGAGAGGTCGACCGTGGCGCCGAGTTCGACCCGGGCACGCTGCGAGAGGGTGCCCACGATGCTCGAGGTCAGTTGCCGCTCGGGGTCGGCCGCGGAGCCGGAGACGCCGGTGACGCTGAATTCGTTGACGAGCGCAATCCGGTCGATCGGCTTCACGGCGACGGTGGCGCCGCCGGCGAGTTCGGTCTCGCCAGAGGTGGTGCCGTAGCGTGCCGAACCCTCGAGGCTGAGCCAGCCCGGAACGCCGTTCTCGACATCCCGCCCCCAGGCGCCGCCGAGCACGATGAGCGGCTCGCTGCCGTCCACGGTCTGCTGGGCGCCGAGGCCGGCGGAGATCGCGACCCGGTCGCGGGCGCTCGGCGAGGAGAGGGGCTGGCGGATGAAGGCGTAGGCCGACCAGTCCTCATCGGTCGCGCCGAGGTCCGAATCG
>Ga0008833_1001494_pt1 | contig 9997 bp, 8 predicted proteins | sample HotLakConsoUCCLE_FD_62216 | JGI IMG/M metagenome (GOLD analysis project Ga0008833, IMG submission 62216) | Hypersaline microbial mat communities from Hot Lake, Washington, USA - Hot Lake Consortium UCC-LE | ecosystem: Environmental > Aquatic > Non-marine Saline and Alkaline > Hypersaline >... | reverse complement strand
CCGCGTCGGCATCGGTGCGTAGGCCCTGGCACCGGTGCGAGAAATGGCCTGCCGTTTTATTCAAAACATTTGCCTTGAGGCATTCTGGCATGAGACCCTGAAGATGTGGCGCAGTCACAACAAATGCGCCCGCGTCAAGGGAGGACGACAACATGAACCTGAGGCCCGATCCCACGTTCCACGCGACACCGAAACTGGCCATGGCGGCGCCGGTCGAAACACTGGCCTTCACGCTGATGCTGAGCCCCGACGGCTCACAGCCGGACGGGCTGGCCGTCGTCGATGTCGATCCGACATCGAAATCCTACGGACAAATCGTTCACCAGGTGATCATGCCCAATACCGGCGACGAGTTTCACCATTTCGGCTGGAACGCCTGTTCCTCGTCGCTGTCGCCGCTGATGGGCCACGCCTTTCTGGAACGGCGCTACCTGATTGTCCCCGGCATCCGATCATCACGCATTTACGTCATCGACGTGAAAGATCCGCTGAAGGCCGCGATCCACAAGATCATCGAGCCCGAGGAAGTGTTCGCCAAGACGGGCTATTCCCGGCCTCACACCATCCACTGCGGCCCCGAAGGCATCTACGTGAGCACGCTGGGTGGCGGCGGGGCGGATGGCACCGATGGCCCGCCGGGTATCTTCATCATGGACTGCGAGACCTTCGACATCCTCGGGCGCTACGAAATGGACCGGGGCAAGCAGGACAAGCACTACGATTTCTGGTGGAACCTGCCGCGCGACTACATGGTCAGCTCCGAATGGGGCCTGCCGCCGCAATTCGAGAACGGGATCGTGGCCGAGGACCTGCTGTCCAACAAGTACGGTCACTCGATCCATTTCTGGAACCTGCGCGCGCGGCGCAACGTCCAGACGATCGACCTTGGCGCGAACCACCAGATGGCGCTCGAGATCCGCCCCGCCCATGACCCCGCCAAGGATTACGGGTTCTGCGGCGTGGTGGTGGACACGACGAACCTGCAGGGTGCGATCTTCACCTGGTGGCGGAAGGACGACGGCACCTTCGAGGCGACGAAGACCATCACCATCGACCCCCAGCCCGCCGACGCGGAGCATCTGCCCGAGCTGCTCAAGGGCTTCGGCGCGGTGCCGCCGCTGGTCACGGACATCGACCTGAGCCTCGATGACCGCTACCTTTACGTGTCCTGCTGGGGCACGGGCGAGATGCACCAGTACGACGTCTCCGACCCGATGACCCCGAAGCTCGTCGGCAAGGTGGAGATCGGGGGCATCGTGAAGAAGACGCGGCATCCGTCCGGACGCCCCTTCGCCTACGGCCCGCAGATGGTCGAGATCAGCCGCGACGGCAAGCGCGTCTACTGGACCAACTCGCTTTATTCCACCTGGGACGACCAGTTCTATCCCAACGACGGCGGCGGGCAGATGGTCATGGCGCATGTCGGCGAGAATGGCGGGCTGACGCTGGCGGAAGATTTCCACCTCGACTTCCCCGCGGGCTACCGCGCACACCAGATCCGGCTCGAGGGCGGGGACTGCTCGACCGACAGCTTCTGCTACCCGTCCGTCTGACGGGTGGAGGGCACGACCACGGCGGCGGCCCTTTGGTGGGCCGTCGTCGCCTCCGGCATCTATCACGGCATCAATCCCGGCATGGGCTGGCCGCTGGCTGTCTCTGCGGCGCTGATGGAGCGTCGGCCCGGTGCGATGCTCAGGGCGATCATCGCGCTGGGGGTGGGCCACCTGCTTGCCATGGCGGCGATCTTGTTTCCGTTCTCGGCGCTTCTGACGCTGGTGGAATGGCAGCGCGAGATCCAGATCGGCGCCTCGCTACTCGTGATCGGCCTTGGCGTTTATCTGCTGGCCAACCGGCGCCACCCGCGCTTCCTGTCGCGGGTTCCGCCCTCGCGGCTGGCACTCTGGTCGTTCCTCGCCGCGATGGCGCATGGCGCGGGCCTGATGCTCGTGCCGATCTATCTCGGCATCTGCCGGACGGTCGAGACGGATGCCGGGCACGCCGCGGCCGACGCCTTGATGCGCGGCAACGCCGGGATCGCCGCCGCGGTCGCGGGCGTGCACACGCTCGCCATGTCGCTTTCCGGCGGCGCAATCGCCGCTGGTGTCCATGGCTGGCTGGGGTTGAAATTCCTGTCCCGCAGCTGGCTGAACCTCGATCTGGTCTGGGCGTTGAGCCTGGTGCTTGTCGGGGGGCTATCCCTTGCCATGGCATTGTGACCTCGGGCCGGACCGACAAGGATCACTTTTGCGCGCCCCGCAGCCCTCATCGGGCTTGCCACCGCATCTCGTTCGCAACTGACTTGCGGCGCTGCGGCATGTGCTTGAGGCCTTGGCGATGCCAAACAGACCCTCGAAGACCAAGTGGGACTCTCTTGTCCGCACCTTCGAACCGGCCAGTCGGATGCCGTGTGCGATGGTCGCATCATGACTACGGTCGGTCGGATCGCATGATCAGGCGGCGTCGGTTCCCACAGGCGCGTTCGTCGGCGGACCATACTCCGCCCGCGCCTGAGACAGGAGCCAGCCGGCAAACCTCTCGGTCGCCTCGCCGGTCCTCTTCCGGCGCAGCGCAAGGTGAAAGCCGTCGCCCGGGACCAAGACCGGAAGGCCCGCCGATGTCAGGGAGCCCGCGGCAACCAGGGCGCCGGTGATCGAGCGCCAGCCAAGCATCATCCCATGCCCCTCGAGGGCGGCCTGGGTCGCCTGCACGTAGTTGGTGAAGGACTGGCCGCCGCCCCTGACGACGGGCCGTCCGATCCCGGTCAGGTAGTCGGTCCAGGTCGACCACGATGCCTCGGGCGAACGTACATGAAGAAGCGAGACCGCGTCCGGCGGCACCGACCCCTCGAACCGAGCGCGCACGGACGGGGCGCAGACCGGCTCCACCGCCTCGTCGAAAAGATGATGCACGCTGCCGTCGTTCCAGCGCCCATGGCCGTAGCGGATGGCGACGTCGATGCCATCGGCAAGCATCGGAGCGCCCGACTGGGTGGTGACCACGTTGACCAGCAGATCGGGATGCACCCGGTAGAAGGCCGACAGGCGCGGCATCAGCCAGTAGGTTGCAACGCCCACGGAACATGCGACGGTGACGGTTCTCGCCCGCTCTGCATCCGCCTGCCGGAGGGTGTCGAGCAGATCGGCGATCCGCGACACGCTCTCGCTCGTGGTCGCGGCCAGCGCGTATCCCGCCTCGGTCGGGCGGGCGGGTCGGCTGCCCCGGTCGAGCAAGGACGCGCCGATATGATCCTCGAGCTTTCGCACCGCCTGGCTGATCGCGGGCTGTGTCACGTTGAGTTCCGCCGCCGCTGCCTGAACCGAGCCGCAGCGGACGACCGCGGCGAAGGCGGTCAGCAGTCGAAGGGGGGGCAGATCGCGGTCCATAGCATAAGCATCAGCTAATACTTTCTTTAGCGCAATCGCCGTATCGCGGTGGCCCCGCCGCGCCTAGCGTCGCGTTACGGCGGACCTGCCACGAAAGGGCATTCCATGGACGGCGCGCGGATCGAAACGGTGGTGCTGGAGGAGAACGGGCTGAGCGTGACGCTGCCCGGCGCGGGCCCTGCCTACTTCAACGCATGGTGGCTTCGGGACAACTGCCCGACCTCCTTCGACCCCGAGACGCGGGAACGGGTCTTCGACGTGTTCCACCACGCGGCGACACCACGACCCGCCGAGGCCAGGGTCGACGATGGCGCCCTCGTGATCCGCTGGGCCGGAGAGGATCATGTTTCGCGCTACCCGCTGGCCATGCTCGAGACTTATGCCGCCGGTGCGCGCCGGCCCGACCCCGCCGATCTGCCGCGGCGCGCGTGGTACGCCGATCACTACGCCCATGTCACCCGCGTCTCGCATCCCGTGCTCTTGGACGATCCGGCGGAGCGGCGTCGCTGGATGGAGGCGCTTTTGGTCGAGGGCATCGCCATCGTCACCGACATGCCCGACACCGACGAGGCGCTGACGCGGACGGCCGGGCTGCTCGGCACGATCCGGCCAAGCTTTTTCGGGCCGTATTTCGACGTGCGCACGCATGTCAAACCGACGAACCTGGCCTACACATCCAAGGCGCTGGAGCTGCACACCGACGTGCCCGCCGAGGAGCTTGCCCCCGGCATCCAGTTCCTGCACTGCCGCCGCAATAGCGTGGAGGGCGGGCGCAACCTGTTTCTCGACGGGACCGCCGTTGCGCGCGACCTGCGGGCGACCGATCCGGAGGCGTTCCGGCTGCTTTCCGAGATCGAGGTGCCTTTCTACAAGGAGCATGACGGCATCGACATGCGCGCCCGCCAGCGGGTGATCGAGCTTGACCATAGCGGCGAGGTCGCGGGCGTCACCATCAGCCAGCACATGGCCGACATCTTCGACCTGCCGCAACGGCTGATGGACACCTACTACCCCGCGTTCGTCAAGTTCGGGCGGATGCTTCAGGACGACAGGTACGTCATGCGCTTCACCCTCGCGGCGGGCGAATGCATCTCCTTCGACAACCATCGGATCGTGCATGGCCGCGCCGCCTATTCCGCCACCAGCGGGGAGCGGTATCTGCGCGGCACATACACGGACCGGGGGGAACTGCGCGGTCTCTACCGCGCGATGGTCTCGGAAGGCCGGTTCGCATGAAGGACAGCGCCCGGGAACCCACGCTGCAGGCGCTGCGCACCGACCTTGCCGCGGCGTTCCGGCTGGCCGCCCGGTTCGACTGGCACGAGTCGGTCGGCAATCATTTCAGCGCCGCCGTTTCAAAGGACGGGCGGCGGTTCCTGATGAACCCGAAATGGCGGCACTTCGCATCCATCCGCGCAAGCGACCTGCTGCTGCTGGATGCCGATGATCCGTCGGTGATGGACGGCCCCGACGCGCCCGATGCCTCGGCCTGGACGATTCACGGCGCGCTTCACAGGGCGCGGCCCGAGGTCCGGGTCGTGCTGCATTGCCACCCGCCGCACGCGACGGCGCTGGCCGCGCTCCAGACCCCCGCGCTGCCGCCCATCGACATGAACACCGCAAGGTTCTTCGGTGATCTGGCGATCGACCCCGACTGCGGCGGGATCGCCGACGATGATGCGGAGGGCGTGCGCATCGCCGCGGCCCTTGGGCAATGCTCGACGCTCTTGATGGCGAACCACGGTCTGACCTGCACCGGCGCGACCGTCGCGCAGGCCTTCGAGCACCTGTACTTCTTCGAGAAGGCGGCGCGCACGGTTCTGCTGGCCCGCGGCTCGGGGGAGGCGCTTGGCGTGATGTCCGACGCCGTGGCCGCCCGCACGGCAGCGGGGTGGAAGGCCTATGCCGGCATGGCCGACGCGCATTTCGCATATCTGAAATCGGTCCTCGACCGCGACGAACCGGACTATCGTGACTGACCTGCAATCCGGTAGTCATCAGGGATCAACCCGCAGCGGGGCGGCGAAAGGACAGCGCATGAAAACAGGCTTCGTCGGATTGGGCAATGTCGGCGGAAAGCTCGCCGGAAGCCTTCTGCGCAACGGTATCCCGCTGTGTGTGCACGACCTCGACGGCCGTTTGGTCGCTGATTTCGTCGCCCGCGGCGCGGCCGACGGCGGCTCCCCCGCCGCGATGATGCGCGACTGCGACGTGGTCATCACCTGCCTGCCCTCCCCCGCCGCCTCCGCCGCCGTGATGGCCGAGATGCTGGTCGAGATGGGGCCGGGCAAGATCTGGATGGAGATGTCGACAACCGATGCCGACGAGATCGTGCGCCTTGGAACGGAGGTCGCGGCGACGGGTGGCGTGGCGGTGGAATGCCCCGTCTCCGGCGGCTGCCACCGCGCCGACACGGGCAACATCTCGATCTTCGCCGGCGGCCCGCGCAGCGCGGTCGAGTCGGTGATGCCGTTGCTCAGGCACCTCGGCCGGCGCATTCTGCACACCGGCGATCTGGGCACCGCGTCGAAGCTGAAGGTGATGACGAACTACCTCGCCACCGTGCACCTCGTGGCGCTGTGCGAAGCGCTGACGACCATGAAGGCGGCGGGGATCGATCTTGCGACGACCTACGAGGCGATCCGCATCAGCTCCGGCACATCGTTCGTGCACGAGACCGAAAGCCAGCTGATCCTGTCCGGCTCTCGCAACGTGAACTTCACCATGGACCTGATCATGAAGGATATCGGCCTGTTCCAGAAACTCGCCGATGTCGGGGGCGTTCCGCTGGAGGTCTCGCCGCTCCTCATCGAGATCATGGCCGACGGTCAGCGCCGCTATGGCGCCCGCGCGCAATCCGACCGCATCATCGAGCGGCTCGAGGACGCGACGGGGCTGAAGATCCTCGCGGAGGGCTTTCCGACGGTCCTTGTCGACGACGAACCCGAGGCGGAAGGGTACGAGGTCGTGCGCACTGTCCCGACGATGGCGGTTGCCGAATGATCACGGTTGCGCTTTTGCCTGCTGCCGGTCCAGTGTGGCCTGAGCCCGGCGTCTCGCTCCAGGTCGCGGGGTCGTCCGCCCCACCTGGTTCCGCCCTGGGCGCTGCACCACCCTGCCTGCGGATTTCCGGCCGCTGAGCAGACCGGAACGCTGTCCCCACCCAAGGCAGCATGACCATCGGTGGTCTGTCACCGGTGCCGCCACGACGGCGCGCGCCATTTCCTGCAGGAGCGTCCTGGCGCGACCCGGCTCGACCAGGGCGCGGGTGAGGTCGTCACGCATCCGTCAGTCTCCATCTTCCAGCGCGGCACGCAGGACGCAGGCGCGCCGGGGTGCGACAGACAGAACGTGGGTTGGAAGCGAGACGGACAGAAACGACGCGGCGTCGAAATCTTTCAGCGCCGTGGGCCAGCGCCTGCGGAAATGGAAGTTTCCGTTTCTGCGCCCGAGGTGGAGGCCCCACCTCCGTCCGGACGGAACTCGCCTGCGAGACCGGCGATGTGATGCAGTTTGTGATGTACCGCGACGTGCAGATGCGAGGAGGGCCGCGTGATCAGCGGTTATCCCAACGGCACGCATGGGTTTTTTGGTGTCATTGGCTGGGGTGGTAGGATCTTCTGCTAAGTAATTGATATTTAATGAAATAACTACCAAACATCAGGATATGGTGTCAAGCTTCCGAAAGGAAAAATACGCGTCAGAAATTGACGCGAGAGTCCATGCACGGACATGCTCTTTTGCTTTGCCGAGACCCATCAGTTGCCGCGACGGCGGTAGGAGGATCGCCGCCAGCTCCCTGTCAGGGCGTTGCGTGAGGGCGCTGAGCGTAATCCGGCGCTTGGTGAGCCTTTTGCACAGGTGGTGAGGATCTGGCGCAGCAAGTCAGTGAAGTTTTTGAACATTTCTGACGGGTAGGTGGAAGAAGTGAGCAATGCGTGTTGCTTTATGGCGAGAGAGTGAGTATTTTACGCAAGTAAGGGCCTTCGGTGAGGAGGATGTGCACGTGGTGACGAGTTTTCGCGGGAGGATGCTTCCGGAGCCAGGGCAACTGGCCGGATACGCTTGGTTGATCGAGCGACACAGCCTCCGGATAGACCTTCCCCATCGGCTCTGCGCCGTTGCTGAGCGTCATCATCCTGCTTCGACGGACAGCTGGCGGATGATGCTGCCGCGGCAGATGCCGGAGGAGACCACGGCCGCCCACCTCCTCTTTGCCGTCCGGCACGAGGGACTCGAGCTTTCGGTCCTCGAGCGCCTCACACATGCTGTCGACGATCAGGAGATTGTCCCGACGGTGGAAGGCGCCAGCGGCGTCTACGCGCGGCGCCTGTGGTTCATTTGGGAGTGGCTCACAGGGCGCGAGTTGCCTGTTCCAGATCTGGGCAAGGTCACCTATGCCCCGCTTCTCGACCCGAACGCCTGGGTGCCGCTGCCCGACGGACAGAAATCCTCACGTCACAAGATTATCGACAACCTGCCCGGCACGCGGGCCTTCTGCCCCCTCGTCCGGCGCAGCGCGGCGGTGGATGAGATCCTGGGCCAGGATCTCGCCGCCCGCGCGCGGCGCATCGTCGGGGACGTGCCGGCCGACCTCATCTCACGGGCCGCGGCCTTCATGCTCCTGAACGACTCCAGATCGTCCTTCGCCATCGAAGGAGAACGGCCCGGGCCGGGGCGCGCCACACGCTGGGCTCGGGCGATCGCGGAGGCGGGCGCCAGGGACATTTCCATCGCCGAACTCGAGCGACTCCAGCAGATCGTGATCGGGGACACCCGCTTCGTCGGAATGGGCCTGCGCCGCAAGGGCGGGTTCATCGGGCGCCATGAGCGCGACACGCAGGCGCCCTTGCCGGTCCATATCAGCGCCCGCCATCAGGATCTCAGGGAGTTGATGACAGGGCTTCAGGCCTTCGAACGTCGGGCGCTCGAAGGGCGCCTCGATCCGATCGTTGCGGCAGCTATGCTTGCCTTTGGCTTCGTCTACATCCATCCATTCGAGGACGGGAACGGCCGGCTTCACCGCTACCTGATCCACCACATCCTCGCGCGCGCGGGTTTCAACCCGCCCGGCATCGTCTTCCCGGTCAGTGCAGTGATCCAGAGGCGCATCGAAGACTACGCGAAGGTCCTCGAGAGCATTTCGGCGCCGCGCCTCGAGCTGGTCGACTGGAAGCCCACAAAGGACGGCAATGTCGAGGTCCTGAACGAGACGGCTCATCTCCACAGGTTCTTCGACATGACGAAGCATGCCGAGTTCCTGGCCGCCTGCGTTCGGGAAACGATCGAGGTCGACCTGCCCGAGGAGATCGAATTCCTGAAGTCATTTGACCGCTTCAAGGCCGGTGTCGAGGAGATCATCGATATGCCGGGACCTGTACTCGACTTGCTTTTGAAGTTCCTCAGCCAGAATGGCGGGCAGCTCTCAAAAAGGGCGCGCGAGAAGGAGTTCAAGGCCCTGACGGAACAGGAGATCGAGGCTATCGAGCTTCTCTACGACCTTTCCTGGCCCAAGGCGGCTTGAGGGTCCCGCCTCCGTCGGAGGGAAGGAGGCTCCACGTGGAAATCGCGCGCTGGCGCTCCAACGCTCCAGATACCACCCGGGACCGCGTCAGCGAACAGAGCAACTACTACCAGCACTTTGCATCCAGGCACGTGGGGTTGGGATCCCCCGCAGCGGCGGATCTTCCATGGGACATACGCCGGACTGGCTCCGCGGCGGTCGAGTGCGCGTTTGTCGCGGCCGGCCTTCTCGATGTCGCCCGCTTCGACTCGCCGCATGTCTGGGATGTAGCGGGCGGGCTTGCCCTGGTCGCAGCGTCGGGCGGCGTGGCTCTTGCGCAGGGTACGGCCGGTTGGGAGACACTCGAAAGCTTCGGCGGCGACGGGACGGGAGAGATGCGGGACTGGCAGAGCCCCGTCATCCTCGGACGGCCGGAGGCAGTCGAGACATTGAGATCCCGCCTCGAGTAACGGCGCGCTCCTGATAGAGATGGAATGTCGTAGGCTATCGCAGCACGCCGTGATGCGGGCACAGTTGCAAGGAGAGCGGAGCACGTCTCATTGCACTATGCGCTCGCGTCGGGCCGATAGGTGCCAAAGGCTGAGCGCCGCCTGGCCAACGAGCAGGGGCACCAGACTGCCCCCCAGAACCAGAATCCATCCGACAGTATCCAGCGGAACTACGTCGAGGACAGTACTCAGGCCGGGCAGCCATGCGGCGGCCGCGGTCAAGGCAAGGCATACCCCGATCGCATACCAGACCCAGCGATTGCGCGTGACCTCGTTGGCGAAAAGCCCGGCTCCCGCGTCGCGCATGTTGAAGACATGCCAGAGCCGCGCCAGCGCGAAGCTCAAAAAGCCGATCGTCACCGCCGCGTCCTGTCCCATGTCCCGGGCGAGGGCGACGAAAAAGACCGCCGTGACCGATGCCGCGATCAGGGCGCCCCAGAGCGCGGTCGCGATCCAGTGCCCCCGGGTCAGAACGGGTTCCTTCGGATCGCGCGGTTTGCGATCCATGATGCCCTCGGGGGTTTCGCCGACGCCGAGGGCCAGAGCCGGGAACACGTCGAGCACGAGATTGATGTAGAGGATCTGAAGCGGCAGCAGCGGAA
>Ga0008833_1001493_pt1 | contig 9997 bp, 8 predicted proteins | sample HotLakConsoUCCLE_FD_62216 | JGI IMG/M metagenome (GOLD analysis project Ga0008833, IMG submission 62216) | Hypersaline microbial mat communities from Hot Lake, Washington, USA - Hot Lake Consortium UCC-LE | ecosystem: Environmental > Aquatic > Non-marine Saline and Alkaline > Hypersaline >... | reverse complement strand
CCGGTTGCATGCCTGCCCTGATGACCCCCTGCAATCCCGACCGCAGTCCGGACATCGGGGGGCTGGTGAAAAAGGGCAGGGAGCTCGTGGATGCCGGCATGTCCGCGGTCATCTATTGCGGGTCGATGGGCGACTGGCCGCTCCTCACCGACGCGGACCGCATGGCGGGCGTCGAGGCGCTGGTCGGGGCGGGCGTGCCGGTTGTCGTCGGCACGGGGGCGGTCAACACCCGCTCGGCCGTGGCCCTTGCCGCCCATGCCGCGCGCGTGGGCGCGCAGGGGCTGATGGTGATCCCGAGGGTTCTGTCCCGGGGCAGTTCGGCCGCCGCTCAGGCGAACCACTTCAAGGCGATCCTTTCCGCCGCCCCCGACCTGCCGGCAGTGATCTACAACAGCCCCTACTACGGCTTCGCCACGCGGGCCGATCTCTTCTTCGCCCTGCGCGCCGAGCACCCCAACCTCGTCGGCTTCAAGGAGTTCGGCGGCGCCGCCGACCTGCGCTATGCCGCCGAGAACATCACCTCGAAGGACGATGGCGTCACCCTCATGGTCGGCGTCGACACGGCGGTCTTTCACGGCTTCGTCAACTGCGGGGCGACCGGGGCGATCACCGGCATCGGCAACGCCCTGCCGAAGGAGGTGCTGCTTCTGACCGACCTTTGCCGGAAGGCGGCGGCGGGCGATGCGCTGGCGCGACGGCGCGCACTCGAGCTGGAAGAGGCACTCGGCGTGCTGTCGAGTTTCGACGAGGGCCCCGATCTCGTGCTCTACTACAAGCACCTCATGGTGCTGAACGGCGACGAAGACTACCGCCTGCACTTCAACGAGACCGACGCGCTCTCGGATGCGCAGCGCAACTTCATCGAGGCGCAATATGCGCTCTTCCGGGCCTGGTATTCCGACTGGTGTGCGAGAGAGGGGCTGTGACCTGGGTGCCTTCGACCGGCGCCAGGGCGGCAGGACAGCCCGTGCCACGCCGGCACGACACACCTACGTCGAGAGGCGTGCCATGCGCAGCACCCTGACCATTCATGTCATCTCCTGTCATGCCGAAGGCGAGGTCGGCGACGTGATCGTGGGGGGCGTAGCGCCGCCACCCGGCGCGAGCCTCTGGGAGCAGCGCAGTTTCATCGCCAACGACCAAAGCCTGCGGAACTTCGTGCTGAACGAACCGCGCGGCGGCGTCTTCCGTCACGTCAACCTTCTGGTCCCGCCGAAGCATCCCGAAGCCGATGCCGCCTTCATCATCATGGAGCCGGAAGATACCCCGCCGATGTCGGGGTCGAACTCGATCTGCGTCGCCACCGTGCTGCTGGATGGCGGGATCATACCCATGACCGAACCCGTCACCGAGATGGTCCTCGAAGCGCCCGGCGGTCTCGTGCGCGTCCGCGCCACGTGCCGGGGCGGCAAGGCCCAGCGGATCAGCGTCGAGAACGTGCCGAGCTTCGCCGACCGCCTTGGCGCGGCGCTTGAGGTCGCGGGGGTGGGCACACTGACGGTCGATACCGCCTATGGCGGCGACAGTTTCGTCGTCGTCGATGCCGAGGCCCTCGGTTTCGCGCTCGTCGAGGACGAGGCGGCCGACCTCGCGCGGCTCGGCGTGGCGATCACGGCCGCCGCCAACGAACAGCTTAGCTTCACGCATCCCGAGAACCCGTGCTGGGACCATATCTCGTTCTGCGCCTTCTGCGGCCCCCTGACGCCCACGCCGACGGGCGTCACGGGGCGGTCCGCAGTGGCTATCCGGCCGGGAAAGATAGACCGCTCGCCCACCGGCACCGCCGTTTCCGCGAGACTGGCGCTCATGTCCGCGAAGGGGCAGCTTGCTGTCGGGCAGACCTTCGAGGCGGTCTCGATCATCGGCTCGACCTTCACCGGCCGCATCGTCGGCGAGGCCAGGGTGGCCGGGCGGCCGGCGATCGTTCCCGAGATCAGCGGCCGGGGCTGGATCACCGGCATCCACCAGCACTTTCTCGACCCCGACGACCCCTGGCCCGAGGGCTACAGGCTGAAGGACACATGGGGCGTCCAGTGAGCGAGCGAAGTCGAGGCCTCGGGTTTGCGCGCGAGGCCGTAGCGCTTCGCCGCGGCTTGAGGACGATGCGGGGTCCGGCCGCGCCTAGCCGCGCCGCCGCCGTCGCCGGCCGCCGGTGTCCGACGAGTTGCCATCGTTGAACGCGAGGTCGGGCAGGGGGACGACGCTGCGGAGGGTCTCGAACGGGTCGACGGCATTCGGCATGGCGGAGGCGGCGACGAAATGCTCCTGAAACCTCGGTTCTATCGCGGTTTCGATTTTCTCGATCCGCCCCACGATCTCCTCGATCTCGGTGCGCGCGTCGCGGTTCAACAGCGCGATCCGCGCTCCGGTGCCGGCGGCATTGCCCGCCGAAGTGACCTTGTCGAGCGGGCAATCGGGGATCATGCCGAGGACCATCGCGTGTTTCGGCGAAATATGCGCGCCGAACGCCCCGGCGAGGACCACCCGGTCGACCCGGTCGACGCCGCGCTTGTCCATCAGGAGACGGGCGCCTGCATAGAGCGCGGCCTTCGCCATCTGGATCGCGCGGATATCGGGGTTGGTGACGGTGATGACCGGACCGCCGGCCCCCGAGCCATCCCAGACGAGATAGCTCCATGTCCGGCCATCGGCGACGATCCGGTCCGACCCGGTCTGTTCGGGCGAGCCGATGAGCCCGCCGGCATCGACGAGCCCGGCCATGCGCATTTCCGCGATCGCCTCGATGATGCCCGAGCCGCAGATGCCGGTGACACCCGTCGCGGCGACGGCTTCGCCGAAGGCGTCGTCATCCGACCAGAGATCGCAGCCGATCACCTTGAAGCGCGGCCGCTTGGTGGCCGGGTCGATCTCCATCCGCTCGATGGCCCCGGGGGCGGCGCGCTGGCCCGAGGAGATCTGCGCGCCCTCGAAGGCGGGGCCGGTGGGTGAGGAACAGGCCAGGACGCCGCTCTTGTCGCCAAGCTGGATTTCGGCGTTCGTGCCCACGTCGACCACGAGCACGAGGTCTTCGGACTTGTCGGGGGCTTCCGACAGCGTCACCGCGGCGGCATCGGCGCCGACGTGGCCCGCGACGCAGGGCAGAAGGTAGACCCGCGCGGAGGGGTGCCAGCCAAGCTCCAGTTCGGCGGCGGTGATGTCGAGCGCCCTCGAGGTCGCGAGCGCGAAGGGCGCCTGGCCGAGTTCGTAAGGGTCGATGCCGAGAAGGAGGTGATGCATCACGGGGTTGCAGACGATGACGCCGTCGAGGATGAGGTCGACGGCGACGCCCGCCTCTGACGCGATCTCCTCGGTGAGTCTTGCGATGCCCTCGCGCACGACGCCTGTCATCGTCGCGGCGCCGCCGTCGTTCATCATGGCATAGGAGACCCGGCTCATCAGGTCTTCGCCGTAGCGGATCTGGGGGTTCATGATGCCCGAGGACGCCAGCACCTCGCCGGTGCGGAGGTCGCAGAGGTGGCCCGCGATCGTCGTCGAACCGAGGTCGATGGCGAGCCCGCAGACGGAGCCCTCGTAGAAGCCGGACCATACCCGCTGGATCACCGGTGCGGCCTCGTCGCGCGCCTGGTGCACCGCGACCGTCACCTTCCAGCTGCCCTTGCGCAGGGTCGGTTGCAGATCGCGGAGCACCGCGAGATCGGCCCGCGCGCCGGCGATGCCCCATTGCGCCGCGAGAGCCGCCGCGAGCCGCTCGAGGTCGCCCGACGGCTCGTGCATGTCCGGCTCTTCGACCTCGACGTAGACGAGGCGCACGGCGGGGTTCATGACGATGTCGCGCACCTCGGCGCGCTTTCTGACGACCTGGCGGTGCACCTGGCTCTCGGGCGGCACGTCGATCACGACGTCCGACAGGATCTCTGCCTGGCAGCCGAGCCGGCGGCCCGCCTTCAGGCCCCGCATCTCGTCGTAGCGCGCCTCGACGGCGTTCCACGGACTGAGAGCGCCTTCGGCGACGTTCACACCGTGCTTGGGAAAGTCGCCCGCGCCGGGAGAAACCTGGCACTTCGAGCAGATGCCGCGTCCGCCGCAGACCGAATCGAGGTCGACCCCGAGCCTGCGCGCCGCATTGAGCACGCTCGTGCCTGCCGGCACGCGGCCCCGCTTGCCCGAGGGGGTGAAGATCACGAGTGGGTCGTTCATCGGAGACTTTCGCCGCTGTTCGGGTCGGACCATAGACCTTTTGGGACCGGGGAAAAGCCCGGGGACGACCGCCGCACGGGGCGGCACTGCCCGGAAAGTTCGACGGGCCGCGGGGAGGGGCGGAACGTCGGGCAGGTCGGCGGACAATTTGTCCGATCTGCCATGGTGGAGCGCGCCGAGGTCAGCAGGATGCGACCATTCCATTCCATATGCGCGGCGGCGAACGTCGAACCGGGCATGCTCGGGGAAGGGGGCCGCCTCGGCGGCATCCGGATCGCGTCGCGTGCAGCCTTCGGCGGCGGACTGACGTGCGGGCGGCCCGGCCCCGGCCGCACCGCTCTGCCCGTCAGCCCGCGCGGCGACGCCTGCGCTCGCCCCGACCGCCCCGTCCGCCGGGCGCACCCGCACCGCCGGGCTTGTTGAGCCGGATCCAGTTCGCGCCGGAAGGATCCTGATTCAGGAGAAAATCCGCGGCCTTGATCGAGAGAACCTCTTCGGAGGTCGCGCCATACCGGCCTCCGAGTCCGAGGAGTGGCCCCAGTTTTGCGGCATCGATCTCGCCGCCGGGGACGATGCCGAACGCGGCGAGGTGGGCCAGCCGCTCATGGACGAGCGCCTCGGTCGTGCCGAGCCCGATGTAGGGCGCGACCTCGGAGGGGTCGATGTCGTCGGGGATCACGAGGCCCGCGCCGCGCAACTCGTCGAGCCGGTCGGTGATGTTCTTCTTCGAGGGCACCAGCGTGACCGGATTCATGATGGCGCTGGTCATGCCCGCCGCCGAGGCCATGGCGAGAAAGGCGTTGTTGATGCCGTGGCGGTTGGGCAGCCCGAAGGAAACGTTCGAAGCCCCGCAGGTCGTGTTGACACCGAGTTCCTCACGCAGCCGACGTACTAGGGTGAAGACCTGTTGGCCCGCCGTCGCCATCGCGCCGATGGGCATAACGAGCGGATCGACGACGATATCATGGGCGGGAATGCCGTAATCGGCCGCTCGCTCCACGATCTTCTTCGCGACCGCGAAGCGCACGTCGGGGTCTTCGGAGATGCCGGTGTCGTCGTTCGAGATCGCCACCACCGGCACGTCGTATTTCTTGATGAGCGGGAGCACGGTCTCGAGCCGCTCCTCCTCGCCCGTCACCGAATTGACGAGCGGGCGCCCCTCCGCGGTCGCGAGCCCGGCTTCGAGGGCCCCCGGCACCGAGCTGTCGATACACAAGGGAACGTCGACAAGCCCCTGAACAAGCTCGATCATCTTGCGCATCAGCGGCGGTTCGGTCTCGTTGGGGTCGGGGTTGGAGTTGTACACCACGCCGGCGTTCACATCGAGCACCGCAGCACCACAGGCGACCTGTTCCAGCGCGTCCTTCTCGACGGTCGAGAAGTCGCCCGCCTCGAGTTCGCGGGCCAGTTTCTTGCGGCCGGTGGGGTTGATCCGCTCGCCGATCACGCAGAACGGCTCCTCGAAGCCGATGGTGACGGTCTTCGTCCGCGACGAAACGATGGTGCGGGTCATGTGCGGTCCTTCAGATGGCGGCGGCGGCGGAGGGCCGCTGCCCGTGCGTTGCGGCCCATTCGGCCGAGGTCCTGATGCCGCCGAGCGGGAAGACATGCACCTTCTCCACGGTGAAATCGGGATTGGCCGCCTTGTACGCGGCGAGGGCCGCGACGACCTCGGTAGGCTCGTAGGGCAGGAGAAGCTTGGTGACATCCATCGCCCGGCGTTCGAGCACGCGCAGGGAGGGACCGACACCGCAGGCGATGGCGAACTTGATGAGCGTCTGGAGCTTCGCGGGGCCCGCGATGCCGATATGGATGGGCAGGGTGATGCCTTCGGCGCGCAGCCTCTCGGCCCAGGCGATCACCGGGGAAGCCTCGAAGACGAACTGGGTGACGATGGCCATTTCGGCGGAGCTGTGGCGGGCGTATTCCTGTTTCCAAACAAGGGCTTCGCTCACCGCTTTCATGCCGCCGTCGGCGTCTATGTCGCGGTTGCCTTCGGGGTGACCCGCCACATGCAGCCGGGTAAAGCCCGCGTCCTCGAAGGCGCCGGTTTCGAGAAGTTGCATCGACGAGTGGAAGGCGCCCACGGGCTGCGCCACCCCGCCCGCGAGCACCAGCGCCTCGCGCACGTCCGCCTCGCCCCGGTAGCGCGCGATCCAGTCCCTCAGCGTCGCCTCATCGGCGATGACGCGCGCGGGGAAATGCGGCATGACCCGGAAGCCGTCGGCGGCGAGCCGCGCGGCGGTGGCGACCATGTCGTCGATGGGCGTGCCCTCGATATGGGCGATGTAGACGCGGGTGCCTTCGGGCAGGAGCGCGCGGAAGTCCTCCACGTTGGCGGCGGTACGCGGCATCACCTCGATGGAAAAATCCGCGAGGAAGGGCGCGACCTGGCCGCCGGACGGTGTCGGTCCGGTCTCGCGCCGGCGGAAGTTCAGAAGCGCCATCAACCTCTCCTTCAGGCTCAAGCCCGGCCGCCGCTCGCGATGAGCGCCTTGAGCCGTTCGGTATCGTATTCCCTGTCGAGCCGGGCCGCCTCGGCCTCGGCCACGCTTCGGTCGTCGCCCTCGACCGTCACCGGCGGCGCTTTGCGCCATTCATCCAGATAGGCATCCGTGCCGGTCATGCCATCCTTCATAGCCGCGCGGTCGATCGCCTGTTCGAAGCGTTCGGGCAATTGCACCTTCACGCCCCGGCGACCCTTGCCGACGATGACCTGCGCGGGAATGTCCCGCCAGTAGACGATGGTGACCTCGGCCATTTCGGCGCTCCTTCTGCCGCTCTCCATACGCGCGCGCCGAATGGCCGGGGCGGCGAATTTCGACATGGCGCGTCGCTTCAGCGACGCCGGGACACTAGGCCGGTCTCCCGGCCCGGCCAAGTGGCGGGCGATTGAAACCTTTTCATGCAAACTATGAGCGTCGCGCACCTCGGCGTGCTTGCGCAGACGGCTTGCCTTACATTAGGGTGAACGCAACCCAAATTCGGAGGGCGACATGCCGCCCGACCCCCCACGCGGGGCGGGGGCTTTCCCGGCTCCCGTGACCCGCGCTCCGACGTCGCGACCCGACCCCGCGGATCTCTACGCGGCGCTCGACCTCGGCACGAATTCCTGCCGGATGCTCATCGCGCAACCGAAGGGCAACCAGTTTCACGTCATCGACAGTTTTTCGAAGTCGGTGCAGCTCGGCCAGGGGCTCGAGCGCTACGGGCGACTGTCGCGCACGTCCATCGGTCGCACCATCCAGGCAATGCGGATCTGCAAGCGCAAGGTCGAGCAGCACGAGGTCAAGCGGCTGCGGTTCGTGGCCACGGAAGCCTGCCGGCGGGCCACGAACGGAGCCGACTTCGTCGCCCAGGTGGAGCGCGAGACCGGCATGAAGCTCGAGATCATCGAGCCCGAGGAAGAGGCCCGGCTCGCGGTCATCTCCTGCGCGCCGCTCGTGTCGACGAAGACGGAACAGCTTCTGGTCGTCGATATCGGCGGCGGCTCGACCGAGCTTGTCTGGATCGACCTCTCCCGCGTGCCGCGCTTCGACCGTCCGAAGGCGATCATGCGGCTGCATGCGGGCTTCAAGCCGGACGACGCCTCGCCGTTTCCGGCCGCCCGCGTCGTCGACTGGATCAGCGTGCCCCTCGGCGTCGCGACCCTTCGCGACCAGTTCCACGACGTCGTCGACGACGCCGGCCGCTTCGCGCTGATGAGTTGGTTCTTCGAGGAAAAGCTCGCAGCCTTCTCGCCTTACGAGGCCGAACAGGCCCGTGAAGGCTTCCAGATCATCGGTACCTCGGGCACCGTCACCACGGTCGCCGCCTCGCACCTCGGCCTCCGCCGCTACGACCGCAACAAGGTCGACGGCCTGCGCATGACGTCGGACCAGATCGACCGCGTCATCCGGTCCTATCTCGAACTCGGCCCGGACGGACGCCGCGCCGACCCGCGCATCGGGCGCGACCGGCAGGCGCTGATCATGTCGGGGGCGGCGATCCTGCAGGCCCTTTTGCGCGTCTGGCCGACCGACCGGCTCTCGGTGGCCGACCGGGGCCTGCGCGAGGGGCTGCTTTACGCGCAGATGTCGGCCGACGGCGTGCTCGACGACGGGCCATACTAGACCCATGGCGAAGAAGACGAGCGGGCGCGGCGAGCGCGACCTCCGGGTGAGGGTCAAGACGGCGCGGGGGCGCAAGCTTTCCTCCACCCGCTGGCTCGAGCGGCAGTTGAACGACCCTTACGTGCGCCGTGCGAAGGCCGAGGGCTACAGGGGGCGGGCGGCCTACAAGCTCATCGAGCTCGACGACAGGTACCGGTTTCTCGTCCCCGGCGCGCGGGTGGTTGACCTCGGCGCGGCCCCCGGTGGCTGGACGCAGGTCGCCGTGGCGCGCACCAATGCCGACGGCGCGAAGCCTGCCAAGGCGCAGGGCAGGGTGCTCGGGGTCGATCTTCAGGAGATCGACCCGATCGTGGGCGCCGAGCTCCATGTGCTCGACTTTCTCGAGGACGATGCGGACGAGCGGGTTAAGGCCTGGCTCGGCGGCGAAGCGGACGTGGTGATGTCTGACATGGCGGCGGCCTCGTCGGGCCACAAGCAGACCGACCACCTGCGCATCGTGGCGCTGTGCGAGGCGGCCGCGGAGCTTGCCTTCGACGTTCTCGCCGAGGGCGGGACCTTCGTCGCGAAGGTGCTCGCAGGCGGGGCCGAGGGAGGATTGCAGGCGGAACTGAAGAAGCGCTTCGAACAGGTCGCCAACGTCAAGCCGCCCGCCTCGCGGGCGGACAGCTCGGAAAAATACGTCGTCGCGACGGGGTTCCGGGGCAAGGGTTCGAATTGAACCGGCAGTCTCCCGCCGGCGATCCGCGGAGACGCCACATCCATCTTGCGGCCCGAAAGCCGAACGGCCAGAGTGCCTCCGGACTTGGGGGGACGATGACCAGGATTGCAAAGGGCTCGGTTCGGGCAGTCGCATTGCCGGCTGCTATCTCATTTCTCGCCGGATGCGGGGGCGGGGGAACGATCGTTTCATCGATTCCCTTCGAAGGGCCCGTGACCCAGGCAGATTACGTCGGAAAGACCTTTCCGGTGTACTTTCTCGTCGGCGAGGCGGGCGACCCTTCGGGCAATGCCGTCGCCGGGCGCGGCACGATCACCTACAACACCGACGACACCGTCACGATGCAGCTTCCGGGTCGGGCGCCGGTGGTCTTTTCACCAACGGGCACGACTGCGTTGGGAATGACCTATCAGAGCGCGGATGCGGTCGACGCGGTGATCACCAGCTTTTCCAGCACATCCGCGTTTCGTCTCGCGACCTCGACGAACTCCGACCGCTCTTTCCTGGGCGGCTTCGGCTTCGAGACCCTCGCTGCCGATCGTCCGACGACCTCGGCGACCTACGACACCGCCGGAGCGGTGTTTCTCACCGCCCAGGGTGTCGAGGACTTCCTCCCGGTCGCCGGCGACGGCACGCTCACGGCGGATTTCGGCGCGGGAACGATTTCGGGGACGCTCCTGACGACAGACCTTTTCGAGGTGAACCTCGTCGGCGACCCCTCTACCGAAGACCTTCTCGAACTCACGTTTCTGCTTCAGAACGGGCGGATCACGCCCTCGGGCTTCACCGGCGGCGTGACGGCCACGGCCCAGATCAACGAGGATGGCGGTGGTCCACGCCTGCTCACCGGCTCTGTCTCAAACGGCAGCGCCGAGGGCGCTTTCTACGGCGAGGAGGCGGCCGCAGTCGCCGGCATATTCGAGGGCGATCTGGTGCTGTCGGACGACGGCACGTCGCTGGCGGATTTCGAGGCCGCAGGCTTCGTGTCCGGTTCGAAGACACCCTAAGG
>Ga0008833_1001490_pt1 | contig 10023 bp, 10 predicted proteins | sample HotLakConsoUCCLE_FD_62216 | JGI IMG/M metagenome (GOLD analysis project Ga0008833, IMG submission 62216) | Hypersaline microbial mat communities from Hot Lake, Washington, USA - Hot Lake Consortium UCC-LE | ecosystem: Environmental > Aquatic > Non-marine Saline and Alkaline > Hypersaline >... | reverse complement strand
TCTCTATAAAGCGCAACGAAGTGCGCCTCGTCAACGGTAAACATGAGCCTTGGGGTAAAGAAAACTCGAACAGCTTGTTCAGCCCCGGTGCATGACCATGTCGTCGCGGTGGATCATCGCCGAACGCGGCTGGTAGCCCAGTACGGCTTCGAGGTCCGAGCTGCGCAGTCCCGCGATGCGAGCCGCATCGGCGTGATCGTAGGCAATCAGGCCCCGGCCGATTTCGCGACCGGCGGCGTCGAGTATGGCCACCGTGTCGCCGCGCGAAAAGGCGCCCGATATGGCCGTCACTCCCGTCGGCAACAGCGACTTGCCCGATTTGAGCGCTTTGACCGCGCCATCGTCGAGGGTCAGGCTTCCCGCTGGTTCGAGCTGGCCGGCGATCCAGCTCTTGTAGCCCCTGACCGGCGCATCCGACGGCTTGAAGAATGTTGCGCGCTCGCCCTTGTCGACGGCGGCGAGCGGGTTTGCACGGGTGCCGGACGCAATCAGCATGGCGGTGCCGGCCTGCGTCGCGATCTTGCCCGCGTCGAGTTTTGTCCGCATGCCGCCACGCGACAGCTCCGAGGCTGCCGCCCCGGCCATCGCCTCGATCTCGGGCGTGATGCGCTCGACCACCGGCAGGAAGCGGGCCTGCGGATCCTCGCCCGGCGGCCGGTCGTAGAGCCCGTCGACATCGGAGAGCAGGATCAAGAGGTCGGCATTCATCATCGTGGCGACCCTGGCTGCCAGCCGGTCATTATCGCCGTAGCGGATTTCGCTGGTCGCTACCGTGTCGTTCTCGTTGATGATCGGCACGGCGCCGAGCTTGAGCAGGGTGGAGATCGTCGCGCGGGCATTGAGGAAGCGGCGGCGTTCCTCCGTGTCGCCGAGCGTCACCAGCACCTGTCCGGCTTTCAGCCCCTGCCGGGCCAGTTCCTCCGACCATGCGCCGGCAAGCGCGATCTGTCCGGCAGCTGCCGCCGCCTGGCTCTCCTCCAGCTTCAGCGCGCGCCGGCCAAGCCCCAGCACGTTGCGCCCCAAAGCGATGGCGCCCGAGGAGACGACGAGAACGTCAGCCCCGGCCGCCCGCAACGCGGCGACATCTGCGCAAAGCGAGGCCAGCCAGTCGCGCTTCAGCCCGCTCTCGCGGTCGACGAGCAGGGCCGAGCCGATCTTCACCGTAATGCGGCGATGGGAAGAAAGAGGCGGAAACGACACCGTATCAGTCCCCCGGCTGCCATCTCGGGTCCGAGTCGGCGGGCTTGACCTCGGCCTGGCGCGTGGAGGTGATGTTCGCCATGAGCCTGCGCAACGCCGTCTCGACGCCCTCGCCGGTCGCCGCCGAGAGGGCCAGAACCGGCTGACCGCATTCGGCCTCAAGCGCCGCCATGCGCTCCGCCCGTTCCTGCTCGTCGAGAAGATCGATCTGGCTCAACGCCACGATTTCCGGCTTCTCGCCAAGGCCATGGGCGTAGGAGACGAGTTCGTTGCGCACTGTGCGGTAGGCCGCCGCCGGGTCGTCTTCGCGGGAGGAGACGAGGTGCAGCAGAACCCTGGTCCGCTCTACGTGTCCGAGAAACCTGTCCCCGATGCCCGCGCCGTGATGCGCGCCCTCGATCAGGCCCGGAATGTCGGCGATTACGAACTCGCGCGCATCGATGCGCGCGACGCCCAGATTGGGATGCAGCGTGGTGAAGGGATAATCGGCGATTTTCGGCTTGGCCGCCGTCACCGTGGCCAGGAAGGTCGACTTCCCGGCATTGGGCAGGCCGACCAGCCCGGCATCGGCGATCAGCTTGAGTCTCAGCCAGATCCAGCGCTCGACGCCCGGAAGGCCCGGATTGGCGCGGCGCGGCGCGCGATTGGTGGACGATTTGAAATGCTGGTTGCCGAACCCTCCATTGCCGCCGGCCGCCAGCCGGAAGCGCTGTCCGACTTCCGTCAGGTCGCAGATCAGCGTCTCGTTGTCGTCCTCGAAGATCTGGGTGCCGACAGGAACCTTGAGCACCGAATCGCTGCCTCCGGCGCCGGTCTGGTTGCGGCCCATGCCGTGGCGGCCGGTGTCGGCCTTGAAATGCTGGCGGTAGCGGTAGTCAATCAGCGTGTTGAGCCCGTCGACGGCCTCGACCCAGACATCGCCACCGCGCCCGCCATCGCCGCCATCGGGACCACCGAACTCGATGAACTTCTCGCGCCGGAACGACACGGAACCCGCGCCACCGTCACCTGAGCGAATATAGACCTTGGCCTGATCGAGAAATTTCATCGGATTGACAGCTTCGTCGTCTATCTGGTCTTGAATTTCGGCCCGGAGGCCGCGCGAGCGATACAGGATCGACCGTCGGACCGCAATCTTATTGGGTCCGGCCGAAGACGGCAGGGGTAAAGCCATGAAGTGCGTCACCTACAACATCCAGTACGGCATCGGCCTCGACGGCCGCTACGATCTCGCCCGCATCGTCGACAGCCTGCGCGGCGCCGAAATCATCGCGCTGCAGGAGGTCTGCCGCAACAATCCGCAGAATGGCGGCCACGACATGGTGGCCGAGATCCGTGAACTGCTGCCCGATTATTTCGCCGTCTTCGGGCCGAATTTCGACGTCGACATGGGCTCGCACATCAAGGATGGCACGGCGGTGGAGGTGTTTTTCCAGTTCGGCAACATGGTGCTGTCGCGCGCGCCCATCATGTCGTCGCGCAATCTGCTGCTGCCGCGCCGGCGCTCTTTCGGGAAGCTGAACCTGCAACGCGGTGCGCTGGAAGCGGTGGTCGAGACCCCGCTTCTGGGGGACATGCGCTTCTATTCGGTCCATCTCGACCATCGCGTGCCGGAGGAACGGCAGCGCCAGGCCCGCTTCCTGATGGATCGGGTTACTGGATACGGCATCGAAGGCGGTGCGGTGACGGGTGTCTCGGAGAACGGCTTTCCCGAGCCGCCCTGCCCCGAAGCCTATCTCCTGATGGGTGATTTCAACATGCTCCAGGACAGCAAGGAATATGCCGAGATCGCCGGCAGCCCGGATGCGTTCTTCGGGATGGCGCGTATCGCCGATCAGGCGGTCGATGCGGCGCGCATGCTGGCGGACGCATCCGGCAGCGAGGCCACATTGACCTGGATCGAGCCCAAGGATCCGGAGAACAGGGATTACTGGAAGCGGATCGACTACGGCTTCGTCTGGCCGGGCATCGCCGACCGCCTGGCGGCCTCCTGGGTCGATCTCGATGCCGACGGATCGGACCACAAGCCGGTCTGGTTCGAATTCGCGTGAGGCATCCGGAATCCGGCCGGCGCCGTTGGCCTGCTAGCTCTTCCAGTGTGCCATCGGCAGGCCGGCGACGGGGCTGCGGAAGAACGGGATCCTCGTGCCCCTCAGAGAGCCGATGTAGAGCGTCTTCAGATCGGGCCCGCCGAAGGTGACGGAGGCAAACCAGGGCGCGATCTCGCCGCCGCAGGCAAGCATGAGCTCCGGCGTGACAGCATCGCGCTCGAAGGCATCGTAGAGTGCCCTGGAAGGGCCGGGATTGTCGTCGTCGAGAATAATGCGAAGGTCACCCTGCGGCGTGATGGCGAAGATGCGGTCCGACATCACATGCGTGCCCCACAGATTGCCATGGGCGTCGAAGGCGATGCCGTCGATAAAGCCGCCCGTGTCGGACGGCCCGAATATCTCGCGTTCGACCGCCGCGCCGTCCGCGTCGATCCTCAGGCGGGTGATACGGCGGCCCGTCGTCTCCACCACATAGAGCCATTCCTCATCGGCATCGAAGCGGATCTCGTTGGTGAAGCGGAACCCGTCGGCGACGATGCGCGGCCCCTTCTCGTCCAGCACCGCGACATAGCCGTCGGCAATCTTCGGGCTGATGGCCTCCATCCAGTTGACGATGCGGGTCGAGACGGTGAGCCAGATGCGGCCCTTCGAATCGCGCAGGACGAAATTGACCTTGCCGATCGGCGAGCCGTCGATCGTGTCGAGCATCACCCTGCTCTCGCCGGTGCGCGTCATGCGTTCCAGCCTGTCGGTGCCGAAATTGGAGATCAGCAACAAGCCGTCGGCGTCGAAGGCAAGCCCGTTGGGCAGCGTGCCCCTGGTGAAGCGCTCTGCCTCGTCGGCGGTTGCGCCGAAGGTCGCGTCGAGCGCCTGGGCGATGAGCTGCTGGCTGCCGTCGGGGCGGATGTGGACCACGCCGCCCCGCGCATCCGCCGACCAGAGCGAGCCGTCCGCCTCCGCCAGGATGCATTCGGGCCGCTGCAGATCCTGGCCGACATAGGAAATGTCGGCCTTCGTGACCGTGAAGCCGTCGATCGGGTTGGCCATTCGCCCTCTCCTCAGAATGCGACCCGGTCGCCGCCCTTGAGCGCCAGCATCTCGCGGGCCTCGGCGGGCGTTGCGACTTCGAGGTCGAGCGATTCGATGATGGTCCGGATCTTGGTGACCTGTTCGGCATTGTTGGCCGCCAGCTTGCCCGGTCCGATGTAGAGGCTGTCTTCCAGCCCGACGCGGACGTTGCCGCCAAGCACCAGCGCCTGGGTCAGCGTCGGCATCTGGTGCCGGCCTGCCGCCAGCACCGACCATTGATAGCTGTCCCGGCCGAACAGCTTGTCGGCGGTGTTGCGCATGAAGGCGACATTGTCCGGATCGGCGCCGATGCCGCCCAGAATGCCGAAGATGGTCTGGATCAGGAAGGGCGGTTTCACCAAGCCCCGGTCGACGAAATGGGCCAGATTGTAGAGATGGCCGACATCGTAGCATTCATATTCGAAGCGCGTGCCGTGCCCTTCGCCGAGCTCCCTGATGACATATTCGATGTCCTTGAAGGTGTTGCGGAAGATGAAATCGTCGGAGGCGAGCAGGAACGGCTTTTCCCACTCGTACTTCCATTCCTTGTATTTCGCCGCCATGGGGAAGATGCCGAAATTGATCGAGCCCATGTTGAGCGAACACATCTCCGGCGAGGCGCGCAGGGCCGCCGCGAGGCGCTGCTCCAGGGTCATGCCGAGTCCGCCGCCGGTGGTGATGTTCACCACCGCATCCGTCTGCTGCTTGATGATCGGCAAAAACTGCATGAAGACTTCGGGATCGGGCGAAGGCCGCCCGTCATCGGGATCACGGGCATGCAGATGCAGGATCGAGGCGCCGGCCTTGGCCGCGTCGACGGCCTGTTCGGCGATCTCGGAGGGGGTGATGGGCAGGCCCTCCGACATTGTCGGCGTGTGGATGCCGCCCGTGATGGCGCATGTGATGATGACCTTGCGCGTTTCCTTCGCCATTGCCGGCTCCTTTGTCTTGATCTGTCAGTCTTCGAAAATGGCGACGGCGCGGATGAAGCCCGCAGAGGCCGCCCGGATCTTGAAGGGGAAGCAGGAGATCCTGAATCCCGTCGGCGGAAGCTGGTCGAGATTGGTCAGCTTTTCCATGTGGCAGTAGCCGATCTCCATGCTGGCGCGGTGGCCCTCCCAGACGATGGAACCGTCGCCGGTCTCCGCGTAGCGCTGGCTCGTGAAGGAGAACGGCGCGTCCCAGCTCCAGCCGTCGGTGCCGGTGACGCGGACCCCGCGCTCGAGCAGCCAGAGCGTGGCCTCGCGGCCCATGCCGCAGCCCTTGTTCAGATAGTCGGGCTGCCCGTAGGCCACGCCCGCCGACGTGTTGACGACGACGATCTCCAGCGGCTTCAGCTCGTGTTCGATGCGCTCCAGCTCCGTCTCGATGTCCCTGGCCGTGACCAGATACCCGTCGTCGAAATGGCGGAAGTCGAGCTTCACGCCCGGCTGGAAACACCATTCGAGCGGCACCTCGTCGATGGTGATGGCCCGCTTGCCGCCATCCATGCTGGAGTGGTGGTGATAGGGCGCGTCGAGATGGGTGCCGTTGTGGGTGATGATCTCCAGCTTCTCAACCGCCCAGCCCTCGCCGCCAGGCAGTTCGTCCGGTTTCATGCCGGGAAAGAAGCTCAGCACCTGATGCGCCGTCGACTTGTGGTCGAGATAGGTGATCTTCGGTTCGAAGCCGGGCGGGTCGGAAGCGATGCCGGCTTCAAGCGGCACGGAAAGGTCGACGATGCGCATCTGAAATTCCTCGTTTGATCAGAGCAATCCTGTCGCGATCCACGGGAAGGCGACGATGAGGATGAGGGTGAGAAGCATGATGAGGGCGAAGGGGGCGGCACCCGCAAAGACGTCGTTGAGGCTGATCGACCGGTCGTCGAGCGCGCCCTTGATGACATAGACCGACAGGCCGAGCGGCGGGGTCAGGAGCCCGATCTCCACCGCCAGCACGGTGATGATGCCGAACCAGATCAGATCCATCTGCAAGGCCGCCGCCACCGGCAGCACCAGCGGCAGGGTGATGAGCATGATGGAGGACGAATCGAGAATGGTCCCGAGCAGGATCAGGATGGCGATGTAGAACAGGAGGAAGCCGTAGACGCCGACATCCATGCCGATGATCCATTCGGTCATGAAGGCGGGCAGCCCCGACAGCGCGACGAAGCGGCTGTACATGGTGGCCGCGATAATGAGGAAGCAGATCGCCGCCGTGATGTGGCCCGTCTCCAGCGTGACATCCCACAATGCGCGCGGGCCGAGGCGGCGCTTGGCAGCGGCGATGACGATGGCGCCGAGAGCGCCGATGGCGCCTGCCTCGGTCGGCGTGAAGACGCCGCCATAGATGCCGCCGAGCACCAGCACCACGAGTGCGAGAATCGGCAGAAGCTTGGAGGCCGTATCGCGCGCCGCGGCGCCCGCGCTCATCTTGCGGTCCTCGGCAGGCTGTGGCGTGCCGGTAAAGCCGGCAAAGAAGCGCAGCATCACCCATATGCCGAGGCAGAACGCGATCGACAACAGGATACCCGGCCCGATGCCCGCGATGAACAGGCGCCCCACCGATTGTTCAGCGATGATGCCGTAGAGGATGAGCAGCAGGCTCGGCGGGATCATCATGCCGAGGATCGAGCTGCCGGCCACGATGCCGGCCGCGAAACGGCGGGAATAACCGACGCGCACCATCTCGGGGACCGCCACCTTCGAGAACACGGCGGCCGAGGCGATCGAAATGCCGGTGATGGCTGCAAAGATCGAATTTGCACCCACCGTCGCCATGCCGAGGCCGCCGCGGAGGCGGCGGAAGGCGCGGTTGGCGACGTCGAACGTGTCGCGCCCGATATCGGCGCGGCTGACGACGAGGCCCATCAGAACGAAGAGCGGCACGACGCCGAACAGATAGCTGGAAATGCTTTCGCGCGCGGCGAGCGACAGGATGCGGGCCGCCTGTTCCGGATTGTCGCGCAACAGCCAGATGCCGACGAAGCTGACGAGTGCCAGCGCGATCGCCACATGCATGCCGGTGTAGATGAGCACGAGAATGGCCGCGAGCGAGGACAGCCCGATTTCGATGCCGCTCATTGTCCGGCCTCCGGTTCGTTTCGTACCGCCAGCACCAGCAGCGAGACGGTCCGCTGCACGAAGACGAGGAAGAGCAGGCTGGAGCCGACCAGCACAACCAGATGGACCGGCCAGATCGGCGCGATGAACTGTCCGACCGTGCCGATGGTCTCGCCGCGACCGTAGCTGCGCAGGAACAGCGGGTAGAAAGCCGTGATCAGGATACCCACCAGCACGACGCCCGCTGCGTGCATGAGCGCATCGACGACGAGCGAAGTCCTGCGGTAGCGTCTGCCGAGGAAGCCAATGAGCGCGTCCGAGCGGGTGAGCTTGCCGCGCGCCAGCGTGTCGGCGATCTGGAGGAAGACGATCGCCAGGATCGACATGGCGACGATCTCGGGAACGCCGGCGATGGGCCGGCCGAAAGCGAAGCGGCCGATCACGTCGAACGAGATGAGAAGCATGATGGCGAGAATGCCGGCCGTGCCGACCATGCTGGCAAGCGCGGTGACGCGTTCGAGCAGGCCTGCCGCAATGTCGAGCGGCCGGTATCCCGTCTCATGTTCGCTGGGCGAGATCATGTGGTGCCAATCGCGTTGGGAGAAATGCGCCCGCCCCGATTGCGTCGGGGCGGGCGCGGGTCAGACGGTCAGCGCTCGGTCCAGTCGCGCGGCAGGTCGACGCCGGCGTCCTTGAGAGCGGAGATGTAGGCGTCGAGAACCTCCGAGCCGGGCAGGCCGCGTCCGTCGGCATCTTCCACCCAGCTGTTGGCGACATTGGGCAGGGCATTGGCCCAACGGGCACGCTCCTCGTCGGAGAGTTCCGTCACCTCCCCGCCGCCTTCGGCAAGCGCAGCCATCGAGGCTTCGATGCGCTGTGCCTGTTCTTCGAGATAGGCGGCCGAGAAGGCGCGTGCGCCCTCGCGCATGGCTTCCTGGACGGTTTCCGACTGCGCGTCGAACCAGCTCTTGTTGGCAACGATCGAGCCGGCATATTGCGCGCCGAAATTGGTGATGGTGATGTGCGGCGCCACCTCCTGCAGGCGGGCCGGCGCCGCCGCCGTCGGGAACACGATGACGCCGTCGAAGACGCCGGTCTGGAGATCGTTGTAGTAGGTGGTCAGATTGCCCGCCACGCCGACCGCGCCGGTGCCTTCGAGCCAGTTGACGGCCGGTCCGGGCGCGGCGATGCGCCGGCCTTCGAGGTCGTCGATGGAGTTGACCGGGAAGTTGGTCATCAGCAGGTAGTTGTCGAGCGCAAAGCCGCCGCCGAGATACTCGACGTCATAGGCATGCCAGCTTTCCGCCATGCCGGGGATCTCGGCATGAAGATCGTCGATCACCTCGAGAATAAGGTTCGGATCGGGCGTGCCGAAAGGCGTGAAATAGGTGACGTTCTGCAGCGGCAGGCTGGTCGGCTCGAAAACCGTCGGCACGCCGCCGATTTCCGCAAGGCCGTCCTCGATGGCTTCCAGTTCGCCGCCGACCGAGGCCAGTGTGCCACCATAGGCCTCGGACCAGTCAACCGAATAGTCGGTGCCTTCAAGGGCCGCGTCGACCGTCGGGATGAAGGTTTCGCTCAGATGCTTGACCCACAGGAAGATCGGCGGGTGGCCGTTCACAACCGTGAGGTTGAGGGTCTCGGCATGGGCGGGAAGTGATGCGCCGGCAAGCAGCGTCGACGCCAAAAGGGTCGATTTCAGGACATGTCTCATTTTTTCGTTTCCTCTCCTGTTTTGGTCTTTATCGTTGTGTTTTCCGGATCGGCCAGCGCGCGGATGCCGGCGGCGATGAAGGCGCGCGCCCGCGCGATCACCTCCTCGACGTCGTCGTCCTGGCACTGTCCGTCCGAAAGGTCGGCGGCGCGGCCGGTGCGCGCCATCAGGATGACCCCCACCGAGACGCCCTGCAGGTAGCCCCACACCGCCCGCTCGCGGGTCAGGCCCGGCACGACCTTCAGGATGGCGTCGACGAATTCGAGCGCGATGGCATTGTATTGCTGGCCGGTCATGCGCCGCGAGCGCTCGTCGGTGCCGGTGGCGACATGGACGAGAAGGCGCGTGTAGTTGTGGCCGCCGTGCTCCTCGTCGCGCCCGAGTTCGATGGTCGGCCGCAGGAACGCGTCGAGCAGTTCCTCCAGCTCAGGCGTGCGGCCATCGGTGAAGAGCGCGTCCTTGAGGCGGCGACGGCGGTCGTTGATGGCGTCCGAGCGGCGCGCGAACACGGCGTCGAACAGGCGTTCCTTGCTGCGGAAATAATAGTGAATGAGCGCCGCGTTGACGCCGGCGCGTTCGGCGATGGCGCGCGTGGTCGACCCGTCGAAGCCTGTGTTGGCGAACACGGCTTCGGCCGCGTCGAGAATGAGCTGCTGGGTGTCCTGCCGTTCGGAGACGGCAGTCTGCGCCTGAACCACGACCGCCTCCTCCCTGCGTTCGTTGATCAACTGATTTAAGCAGATGATTAAGCAGCTTTGGCGGCCTGTCAAGGATGGCAGACGGTGAGCGGCAAAATGAAAGGGCGGCCATCATTGCCGGTAGGCCGCTTCGGGCGAGGCGGTTGACGCCGGCTGCGTCTGGCGCCAAAGCATGCCGCGCGAATTCCGCGTGCTCTGTCTGACGGTCGGAGGCCGTTCCGTCGGATGCCGGGTTGCCGAGAAAACAGAAG
>Ga0008833_1001489_pt1 | contig 10066 bp, 6 predicted proteins | sample HotLakConsoUCCLE_FD_62216 | JGI IMG/M metagenome (GOLD analysis project Ga0008833, IMG submission 62216) | Hypersaline microbial mat communities from Hot Lake, Washington, USA - Hot Lake Consortium UCC-LE | ecosystem: Environmental > Aquatic > Non-marine Saline and Alkaline > Hypersaline >... | reverse complement strand
TGCTCGATGTCTGGCCGATCTTCGAGGCGTTCCAGCTGACCTACGTCTCGAAGGCTCTGCTGCTGGAACAGGAAAAAAACGTCTCCGCGCTCTCGCCGAATGGTCCTTCGGCGGGGGCGACCGCTACTGCCAAGCCTGCGCACCCTACGAGGGCCGCGAGCAAGCCTGCCCGGACTGCCCGGCGCGGCTGAACCGTCCGGAAACTCCGGAGGGTTGGCAGGTATGGGACCTCGTCGGCCGCCTCGGCGGCCAGCTGCGCGTGCTGCCCGGCGCGGTGATCGGCTGGGACATGTCCGCCGCGCTGGCGCTCGGTGACGCCCTCGGCGCGCCGCCGCTCGCCATGGCCGAACTGTTGCCCGTCATCGAAGCGGTGATGGTCACCAAACTCAACGAACAGATGGATCACTCCCATGGCTGAGAAGAGGGTCAGCGTCCGCCTCGCGGCCGTGGGCGGACGGCAGGTGCGCGCCGAACTGGAAGGTGTCGGCGAAGCCGGGTCGCGCGGCTTCGGACGGCTGAGCCGGGAGATGGAGGCGGCGAACGCTCGGCTCGCGGCCTTCTCGCGGCGGGTACGTGTGGCCGCCGCTGCCGCAGTTGCCGCCGCGACCGCCGCTGGCGTGGCGATGATCCGGTCCGGCCTCCAAACCGTCGATGCGCAGGCCAAGCTCGCGCAGTCCCTCAACACCACCGTCGCCTCGATCCAGACGCTGGAGCGCGCGGGCGAACTGGCAGGCGTGTCGATGTCCGGCATCGAGCAGGCCACAAAGGACCTGACGCGGCGGCTGAGCCAGGCGGCCGCCGGCACCGGCCCCGCCGCCGACGCGCTGGACCGGCTGGGGCTGTCGGCCACCGAGCTGATCGCGCTGCCGCTCGACCAGCGTGTGGGCGCGATCAACGCGGCCATCGAGAACTTCGTACCGGCTGCCGAACGCGCGGCGGTCGCGGGTCAGCTCTTCGGCGAAGAAGGCTCCATCGCCATGAGCCGGATCGACACGGCGACCCTGCGCCAGGCGACGGAGGATGTGCTTGCCTTCGGGGTCGTCGTCTCCGAGCAGGATGCCGACCAGATCGAGCGGACGAACGACGCCATCTCGCGCCTCGGGCTGATCTGGCGCGGGCTGTCGAACCAGCTCGCCGTCGCCGCGGCCCCCGCGCTGGAAGCCGTCGCGGATGCCATGGCGGCGGTTGCCAGCCGCACCGGGCCGCTCGGCGTCGCCATCCGCGGTCTCTTCGAGAATATCGGTCGCCTGACGACCTACGCCGCCACCTTTGCCGCCTTCCTCGCTGGCCGCTGGGTCGCCGGCATGGCCGCTGCGGCGCTGTCCGTGCGCGGCCTCGCCACGGCGCTCGTCGTCCTGCGCGGGGCGCTGATCCGGACCGGCATCGGCGCGCTGATCGTTGGCGCGGGCGAGCTTGTCTACCAGTTCACCCGCCTCGTCTCCGGCGCGGGCGGCTTCGGCGAGGCGATGTCGCTTCTGAAGGATCTTGCCGTCGAGGTCTGGGAGCGGATCAGGATGGGTGCGGCGGCGGCGGGCGCAGCCGCCACGGCGATGTTCTTCGACCTGAAGGCCGACGCCGCCTCGGGCATGCAGAGCGCCATCGAGAGCGTCGTGGCTTTCGGCAACACGGCGGCGAACACCTTCGAAGGCACCTACGAGGCGATCAAGGCGATCTGGGGTCTGCTGCCCGCCGCCATCGGCGATCTGGCCTTCCAGGCGGCCAACAGCCTCGTCGACGGCGTCGAGGCGATGCTGAACGGCGTGGTCTCGCGCATCAACGGCTTCATCGGCGGCATCAACCAGGGGCTCGAGGCCCTCGGGTCGGAGCGGCGCATCTCGCTGGTGCCGGATCTTGATCTCGGCGAGATCGAGAACCGTTTCGAGGGCGCGGCCAGTGCGGCCACGACAGCAGCGCAGGCGGCGTTCGACCGGGCCTTCGAGGACAACCCGCTCGCCGCGCCTGATCTCGGTCTGACCGAGGCGGCGAACCGCGCGCTCGAATCCGCGAACCTCTATCGCGGTGCCGCACGCGATCTGGCCGAAGGCGCCCGCGCGCCCCTCGAAAGCTGGCAGGCGCTTCGCGATGCCGTGCGCGGGACCGATGAGGCCAGTGCCGATGCGCTGACCGAGGCGACTGGCGCGGCCGAGCGGTTGGAGACGGCGCTCGGCGATGCCGGCCGCGCCGCGACGGATGCAGGCGCGGCGGCCGGGGCTGCCGCTGCTGCGGCGGAACCCACGACTGAGGCGGCAGTCACCGGCTGGCGGGCGGTCACGGCCGCGCTGTCGGACTACGCAAGCAAGGCGCGCGAGATCGGCGGCGACATCGGCCAGAGCCTCGTCGGCGCCTTCCAGTCGGCCGAGAACGCCGTTGGCGATTTCGTCCGGACCGGGAAGCTGAACTTCCGCGATCTCGTCACCTCGCTGCTGGCCGATCTCGCCCAGCTGGCGGCGCGCCGCTTCATCCTCGGGCCGATCGCCAATGCGCTCTCCGGCGTGTTCTCCGGTGCGGGCGTTCGCGGGGCTTACGCGGCCCCACTGGGGCCACGGTCCCCGCTCACCTACGCCAACGTCCTGCATGCGGGCGGCATGGTCGGCTCGGCGTTCGGCGGGGAATCGCCCCACTGGGGCGATTCCCATTCCGCCTCACCCTCGCGGATGGTCCCGGCCATGGCCTTCGCCGCCGCGCCCCGGATGCATGGCGGCGGCATGGCGGGGCTACGCCACGACGAGGTGCCCGCGATCCTGCAACGCGGGGAACGCGTGCTGTCGCGGCGCGAGGCGCAGAGCTACGGCGCGGGCGGCGGCGTCAACGTCACCATCATGGCCCGCGACGCCGAGAGCTTCCGGCAGTCGCGCACGCAGGTCGCGGCGGACATCGCCCGCGCCGTGTCGCTAGGCCGGAGGGGCATGTGATGGCGTTTCACGAGGTGCGGTTTCCCGACAACATCAGCCGAGGCGCGCGGGGTGGCCCGGAACGGCGCACCCAGATCGTCGAGCTTGCCTCCGGCGACGAGGAGCGCAACGCAAGCTGGGCGAACTCCCGTCGGCGCTACGACGTCGCCTATGGCATCCGCCGCGCCGACGATCTGGCGACGGTCGTCGCCTTCTTCGAGGCGCGCAACGGCCGCTTGCATGGTTTCCGGTTCAAGGACTGGGGTGACCACAAGTCCTGCCTGCCGTCAGCCACGCCGGCGCCGACCGACCAGGCGATAGGCACTGGCGACGGCGCCACAACCGCCTTCCAACTGGTGAAGCACTACGCTTCGGGAAGCCAAGTGTGGGTGCGGACGATCACCAAGCCGGTCGCCGGCACGGTCGGAATCGCGCTCGATGGCGCGGAGCAGCTCGGCGGCTGGTCCGTCGATACAACAACCGGCGTCGTGACCTTCGACAGCGCGCCGGCTGAGGGCGTCGCCATGACCGCGGGCTTCGAGTTCGACGTGCCGGTCCGCTTCGACACCGACGTGCTCGACGTGACGCTCGACCTCGAGCGACTCGGCTCGATCACCTCCATTCCGCTGCTGGAACTGCGCCGATGAAGACCCTCGATCCCGCGCTGCAGGCCCATCTCGACGAGGGCACGACCACGCTCGCCTGGTGCTGGCGGATCACGCGGGCGGATGGCGTCACTTTCGGCTTCACCGATCATGACCGGACGCTGAGCTTCGATGGCACGGACTTCGAGCCGGAGAGCGGGCTGACCGCCTCCGAGGTTCGCTCCGGCTCCGACCTGTCGGTGGATGCGCAGGACGCCGAAGGCGTGCTGACCTCAGACCGCATCACCGAGACCGACATCCTGGACGGCCGCTGGGACAACGCGGCGGTCGAGGTCTGGCGGGTGAACTGGGCCGATACGGGCCAGCGCGTGCTGATGCGCCGGGGCGCCATCGGCCAGATCCGGCGCGGGCGGCTGGCCTTCGTCGCCGAGGTCCGCTCGCTCGCGCATGTGCTGGGCCAGACGGTCGGACGGACCTTCCAGGCGACCTGTGACGCCGCGCTGGGGGATGCGCGCTGCGGCGTCGATCTGGAGAACACGGCGTTCAAGGGCACGGGCGCGGTGATCGACGTTCTGCGCGACAGGGCGTTCACCGCCTCGGGGCTGGGCGCATTCACCTCCGGCTGGTTCACCTTTGGGACACTCGAATGGACCAGCGGCGCGAACGCGGGTCGGCGCACCGAGGTGCTGGGCCATGACGTCACGGACGACGTGGCGATCCTGACGCTGCTCGAACCGCCAGTCCAGGCGATCGCCGAGGGTGACGGCTTCACCATCCGCGCGGGCTGCGACAAGCGCATGGAGACCTGCGGGGCGAAGTTCGCCAACACCGCCAATTTCCGCGGCTTCCCGCATATCCCTGGCCAGGACGCGGTGCTTCGCTACGCCACCAAGGATGGCGGGCACGAGGGAGGAGTGCTGTGACCAACGTCGTTTCCAGCGGAAACGACGGGCGGCAGTGCATCGCATCGCGATGCACGAGAGCCACCGCCGATCCCACGCGCGTCATCGCCACTGCGCGGTCGTGGCTCGGCACGCCGTACCACGACCAGGCCAGCCTTCGGGGCGTCGGCTGCGATTGCCTTGGTCTCGCCCGGGGCGTCTGGCGCGAGGTCGTCGGCCCCGAGCCGTTCCCGATCCCGCCCTATAGCCGGGACTGGGGCGAGACCGGCCGGCGCGAGGTGCTGGCCGATGGTGCCCGGCGGATGATGATCGAGGTCGCGCCCGCCGAGGCCGGTCCGGGCGCGCTGGTCCTCTTTCGCATGAAGCCCCGCGCCATCGCCAAGCATGTCGGGATCCTCACTGGGCCCGATACCTTTCTGCATGCCTACGAACGGCTCGGCGTGATCGAGGAACCGCTCACCCCATCCTGGCGGCGGCGCATCGCCTTCGCCTTCCTGTTCCCGCAACGCTGAGACCCGAACATGGCCACCCTCGTTCTCGGTGCCGCAGGCGCTGCCATTGGCGGCAGCATCGGTGGCGCGATCCTCGGCGTCAGCGCCGCGACCATCGGCGGCTTCATCGGCTCCAGCATCGGCTCCGTGGTCGACAGCTGGATCATCTCGTCGCTGGCGCCCACGCAGCGCATCGAAGGCGCGCGGCTCGACACGCTGCGCATCACGTCGGCCACCGAAGGGGCGGTGATCCCGCGGCTCTATGGCCGGATGCGGATGGGCGGCAACATCATCTGGGCGACGGATTTCCGCGAGGAAACCAAGACCACCACGCAGGGCGGCGGCAAGGGCGGCGGGGGCGGCAAGGTCAAGACGACCGAGTATCTGTACTACGCCAGCTTCGCCGTGGCGCTCTGCGAGGGCCCGATCACCGGCATCGGCCGCATCTGGGCCGACGGCAAGCCGATGGACCGCTCCGGCGTCACCTGGCGCTGGTATCCGGGCGACGAGGCGCAGACGGCCGATCCGTTCATCGCGGCCAGGATGGGCGCGGCCAGCACCCCCGCCTATCGTGGCACGGCCTATGTGGTCTTCGAGGAACTGGCGCTCTCGACCTACGGCAACCGCCTACCGCAGCTGTCCTTCGAGGTGTTCCGGCCGCTGGCCGATCCCGACACCGCCGAAGGGCTGACCCGCGCCGTCACCATGATCCCGGCCTCAGGCGAGTTCACCTACGCGACGCAGGCGATCCGCAAGACCGATGGCGGCGCGACGGTGCCGGAAAACCTGAACGCTCTGGCCGACTCCACCGACATGGTGGAAGCGCTCGACCGGCTGCAAGCGATGGCGCCGGCGATCGAGAGCGTCAGCCTCGTCGTCGCCTGGTTCGGCGACGATCTGCGCGCGGGATCCTGCAAGGTGCGGCCGGGCGTCGAGGTCTCGGCCAAATCCACCACGCCCGCCAGCTGGTCGGTGAACGGAGTGAGCCGCGCAAGCGCCTTCCTCGTCAGCCGCGACGATCAGGACCGCCCGGTCTATGGCGGCACGCCGTCCGACTTCGCCGTGGTGCAGGCGATCCAGGAGATGAAGGCGCGCGGGCTGCGCGTCACCTTCTATCCCTTCATCCTGATGGACGTGCCGCCCGGCAACACGCTGCCGAACCCGTATTCCGACAACGCCGCCGAGACGGGGCAGCCCGCATTCCCCTGGCGGGGGCGGATCACCTGTTCGCCTGCAGCGGGGTTCGACGGGACCGTGGACAAGACCGCCACGGCCGCAAGCCAGGTCGCGGCGCTGTTTGGCGCGGCCACGCCCGCCAGCTTCAGCGTCTCCGGCGAGAGCGTCAGCTGGACCGGGCCATCCGGCGACTGGGGCCTGCGGCGCATGGTGTTGCACTACGCCCATCTCTGCGCAGCGGCGGGCGGGGTCGACGCCTTCCTGATCGGCACTGAGATGCCGGGGCTGACGACGATCCGCTCGGGCGCGTCCACCTATCCGGCGGTGCAGTCGTATCGGGATCTGCTCGCCGATGTGCGCTCGATCCTCGGGTTCGGGACGAAGATCGGCTATGCGGCCGACTGGTCAGAGTATTTCGGGCACCAGCCGGGCGATGGTTCGGGCGACGTGTACTTCCACCTCGACCCGCTCTGGGCCGATCCGGAGATCGATTTCGTTGGAATCGACAATTACATGCCGCTGTCGGACTGGCGGGATGGCTTCGAACATGCCGACGCGGCCGAGGGCTGGCCCGCGATCTACGACCGGGCCTATCTGCAGGCCAACATCGCGGGCGGCGAAGGCTTCGACTGGTTCTATGCCAGCGCCGCTAATCGCTCCGCGCAGGTGCGCACTCCGATCACCGACGGCAGCGCAGGCAAGCCGTGGGTCTTCCGCTACAAGGATCTGTGTGCCTGGTGGTCCAACCCGCATTACGACCGCCCGGGCGGGGTGGAGAGCGGCACGCCGACGGCATGGGCGCCGGAGTCGAAGCCGATCTGGTTCACCGAGCTGGGCTGCCCCGCCATCGACCGGGGCACCAACCAGCCGAACGTCTTCTTCGACCCGAAGTCGTCCGAGAGCTTCACGCCGCATTTCTCGCGGGGCTGGCGGGACGACGCAATCCAGCGGGCCTATCTCGAGGCGACGTATCTCTGGTGGGGCGACGCCGCGAACAACCCGACGTCGATCGTCTACGGTGGCCGGATGGTGCATGTTCCCGAATGCGCCGCCTGGACCTGGGACGCACGGCCCTATCCCTTCTTTCCGGCGCTGACCGATGTCTGGACGGACGGGGCGAACTGGCGGCTCGGGCACTGGCTGACCGGTCGGCTCGGGGCGGTGTCGCTGGCCGCACTGGTCCGCCATCTCTGCCAGCGGGCGGGGTTCCCCGAGGACCGGATCGACGTCACCGGCCTCTGGGGCGCGGTGGAGGGCTACGCCATCACGGCGCTGGAAAGCCCGCGCGCCTCGATCACTACGCTGTCGCGCCACTTCGGCTTCGACGCGGTTGAGACCGAGGGCGTGATCCGCTTCGTCATGCGCGGCCGGGCCCCGGTCGCCACCCTCGCGCCCGACGACCTGGTAGCTGGTCGTGAAGGCGACATCCTCGAGCTCACGCGCGGCCAGGAGACCGAACTGCCGCAGGCGCTGAAATGGCAGGTCGCGCGGGCCGACGAGGACTACGACGCGGCCCTCGTCGAGGCGCGACGCATCACGGTGGATACGACGCGGATCGCCTCGGAGTCCTTCCCGATGGCAGTGCCGCCCGAGGAAGCCGAGCGGCGCTGCCGCCGCGCGCTGATGGAGGCGTGGGTCGGGCGCGAGACGGCGGCGTTCCGTCTGCCGCCCTCGCGGCTCGCGCTCGATCCGGCCGATGCGATCCGGCTGGAGCATGACGGGCGCCTGGTCGATCTGCGGCTCGTCTCCATCGCCGACGCCGAAGCGCGCGGCATCGAGGCGGTGCGCCAGGACCGGGCGACCTACGATTTGCCGCCCGGCGATCCGCGCGCGGCCTCGCTGACGCGGGCCGTCGTGTTCGGCGCGCCGGATGCGGTGCTGATGGACCTGCCGCAGCTGACCGAGGACCAGCCCGCGCATCGGCCGCTGGTCGCGGCGCACGCGGTTCCCTGGCCGGGTGAGGTGGCGGTGTTCCGCAGCCCCTCGACCGATGGCTTCGAATTGCTGACGACGTTCGGCAGCCGCGCCCGGATCGGGGCGCTGGTCTCGGACTTCTATCCAGGCCCCACCTCGCGCTTCGACCTCGGCAATGCGCTGGTGATCGATCTGCTGACCGGCACGCTGGAAGGCGTCACGGACTTGACCCTGTTCGGCGGCGCCAACGCGCTCGCCATCGAGAGCGCGCCCGGCGTCTGGGAGATCGTGCAGGCGGGTGCGGCCGAGCTGCTGGCGCCGGGTCGGTATCGCCTGACACGGCTCCTGCGCGGCCAGCGCGGGACCGAGGGCGCCATGGGCAACCCGGTGCCCGCTGGCGCGCGGGTGGTGGTTCTGGACACCGCGCTTGCGTCAATGCCGATCGCCGAGGCAGATCTCGGCATCCCGTGGAACTGGCGCATCGGCCCCGCGAGCCGCCCGGTCAGCGACGAGACCTACGTCGCGCAGTCCTTCGCGCCCGAGGGCGTCGGGCTGCGGCCGTTCTCCGTCGTCCATGTCCAGCAGCCATGGCGGACGCCGCGCACGCCCGGCGATCTCACCATCCGCTGGACCCGCCGGTCGCGCGCGCTCTCGGCCGACAGCTGGGGCGGGCTGGAAGTGCCGCTCGGAGAAGAGCTCGAAGCCTACGAGGTCGAGATCCTCGATGGCGCGACGGTCAAACGGGTGCTGAGCGTGACCACCACCAGTGCGGTCTACACCGCCGCCCAGCAGACCGCCGATTGGGGCGGTCCGCTCGACCCCGGCGACACGCTCGACATCCGCATCTTCCAGCTCTCCGCCCTCGTCGGGCGGGGCGCGCCCAAGACTGTCACGCTCTTGTTCTGAAGGCCTTTCCCATGTCCGACGCCACGACCCAACTGCTGCTGCCCTACATCCTGGCGGCGCAGGCCCAGAAGCACGTCACCCACAACGAGGCGCTGCGGCTGCTCGACGGGTTGGTGCAACTCTCCGTCCTCGACCGGGACCTGACCGCGCCGCCCGCCAGCCCCGCCGATGGCGACCGCTACATCGTCGCCTCAGGCGCAACGGGCGATTGGGTCGGCTGGGATCTGAACGTCGCGCTCTGGACCGATGGCGCCTGGTTGCGCCTGCCGCCACGAACGGGCTGGCGGGCGTGGGTCGAGGACGAGGGGCTGCTGCTGGTCTACGATGGCGCGGGCTGGATCGGGACCACACCGGCGGCGCTGCAGAACATGGCGCTCCTCGGGGTCGGCACGACGGCGGATGCGTCGAACCCGTTCTCGGCCAAGCTCAACGCCGCGCTCTGGACAGCCAGGACCGCGGCCGAGGGCGGCACCGGCGATCTCTTCTACACCATGAACAAGGAGGCGGCAGGCGACGATCTGGGCCTGACGCTGCAGACCGGCTTCGTGACCAAGGCGCTGGTGGGGCTCTTCGGCTCGGACCGCTTCCGGCTCGCGGTCTCGGCCGATGGCAGCACCTTCTTCGACGGACTCAGCGTCGATAACGCCACCGGCATCGTCGATCAGCCCCGGCTGCCACGCTTCAAGGCGTACACGAACTACGACAACTATGTCGGCGTCGGGGCCTGGACGAAGATCGGCCTGAACAACACGGACACCAACGATCAGGGGGCGTTCGACGCCGCGAACAACCACTTCGTGGCGCCGGTCGACGGCACCTACCTCTTCGGCGCGACGCTGCTCTACAAGATCAACGCCAGCGCGACGGCCCGCATGCGCGGACGGCTCGTCCTGAACGGCACGACGGAAATCCGCGGCTCCCTCGGCGAAATCTCCGCCACCCATGTCTCGCTCGCCACCGCGATCTGGCTGCAGACCCTTGTGCCGCTCACCGCGGGCGATACCGTCGAGCTGCAGGGGAATTTCCGGGTCGCGGACGGCTACTTCGCCGCCGACCACACGTCCTTCTGGGGCTGCAAGATCGGCTGAGCGGCGGAAGGAGGATTCGATGAACCCACCCCGATCCGAGGGCTTCGTGCGCATGCCCGACGCCGAGTTCGAGGCGATCCTGACGCGGGCGGC
>Ga0008833_1001488_pt1 | contig 10074 bp, 9 predicted proteins | sample HotLakConsoUCCLE_FD_62216 | JGI IMG/M metagenome (GOLD analysis project Ga0008833, IMG submission 62216) | Hypersaline microbial mat communities from Hot Lake, Washington, USA - Hot Lake Consortium UCC-LE | ecosystem: Environmental > Aquatic > Non-marine Saline and Alkaline > Hypersaline >... | reverse complement strand
GCGCGGTCCGACCAGGCCTTGATCTCGGTGGTCAGGAATTCCTGCACGGCCGGGTCGAGGCTGTCCCACCACTCGGCATTGGCCACGGTGGCGCCGGCGCCGAAATTGATCGGGAGAGTATAGAGGTGGGTGGCCGATTCGTACCAGCGCGCGCTGTAGCCGCCCAGCGTTCCGGTGATGGCGCAATCGATCACGCCCTGTTCCAGGGCCGGCTGCACGTCGCCGAAGGCCATGTCCACGCCGGTGGCGCCGAAATGCGCCAGGAAGTCCGATTGCGAGGCGCCCGACCCGCGGATCCGCCGGCCCTCCAGGTCTTCCAGCCCGCTGATCGGGTCGCGGCAATAGAGCACCTGGTCCTGGAAGGACTGCAGGCTCAGAAGGTGCAGGCCGAGATTCTCGCGGTAGTAGGCGGACAGGACCGGGAAGAAGGCGTCGGACACGTCGCGGAACATGCCGAAGTCCGAGGAGAGACCGGCGAGGTCGTTGCCGTCGTTGATCGGGTCGGACCCGGTGTGATGGCCAAGCTGAGCAGTGGCGATGTTCATCACGCCGTCGCCCAGCAGTTCGAACACTTCGGGCCCTTTCATCCCCATCTCGTTCCACGGGCGGAAATTGACCGTCAGCGCACCGCCCGATTTCTCGACGATCTCCTCTGTCCAGAAGGGGGCTTCCAGCACGCGGCTCTGGGTGGTGATCCCCAGGTTGCCGACCACGTTCACCATGGTCTCCGGCAGGTCGCTGGCACCGGCCGAGGCCGCCAGCCCGATCTGGGCCGCGGCGGCTATCGCAAGTCCTTTCCAAGGTCGCATCAGTCACTCTCCTCTGTTGGTGGCCGTGCCTTTCCGCGGCACGGCGTCAGCCCCGAAGGGCGGTTGGAAGCCAAAGGGCCAGCTGCGGGAACACGATCAGCAGGCCCATCATCACGAGCATCATCAAGAGAAAGGGCAGCGCGCCCAGGGCCACGTCACGGAACGGCCCGCCCTGTCGCACCGATTGCACGACGAACAGGTTCACCCCGATCGGCGGCGTGATCAGCGCGGCCTCGATCAGGATCATGAACAGCACGCCGAACCAGAGCGGGTCGTAGCCCAGCGCCACCACGATCGGCACGACGATCGGCGTCGTCGCGATCATCAGCGACAGCGTTTCCATGAAGCAGCCGAGGATCAGGTAGACCAGGATGATCAGCAGCAGGATGGTCAGCGGCGCGACATCCAGTTCTGCCACGAAATTGGTGACCTGCGTGGTCAGCCCGATCCCCACCAGCACGAAGTTCAGCAGCACCGCGGCGGCCACGATCAGCATCACCATGCAGGTCGTCCGCATGGTCCGCTCGAACACCGTGAGCATCAGCTGCCACGACATCGCCCCACGGGCGGTGGCCAGGATCATGGCCCCCATCACCCCGAGGGCGGCCGCCTCGGTGGGCGTGGCGATGCCGGCATAGATCGAGCCGACCATCAGCAGGAACAGCAACAGCGGCGGCACCGTTCCGGACAGTTTGCGGAATTTCTCCGACCAACTGGCGGCGGGGCGCTTTTCGCCGCCGAACTGCGGCGAGACCAGGAACAGGATCGCGACGATCCCCATGAACAGAAGCGCCAGCAGCACGCCCGGGATCAGCGCGGCGAGGTAGAGGCGGCTGATCGAGGTTTCCGACAGAACCCCGTATATGATGAGGTTGATCGAGGGCGGGATCAGGATGCCCAGCGTGCCGCCGGCAGCAATGGAGCCCAGGAACAGGGGTGCCTTGTAGCCGCCGGGCTCCATCTGCGGGATCGCCACGGTGGAGATCGTCGCGGCGGTGGCCACCGACGAGCCCGAGGTGGCCGCAAACAGCGCGCTGGACGCGATGTTGGTGTGCAGCAGGCCCCCCGGGAAACGCCGCACCCAGAGGTCGATCCCGGCGAACATCGCCTGCGCGATGCCCGAGCGGAGCAGGATTTCGCCGGTCATGATGAACAGCGGCACCGCGATCAGCGTGAAGTTTCCGAACGCGCCCCACAGCATCTGTCCGGTGGCCGGAAACAGCGGGAAGAACGAATAGAGCTGGTCGAGGGACAGCGCCACGATCACCAGCACCACGGCCACGGGCAGGCCGATGATCACAAGGCCCAGCAGCAGCCCGGCAGCGACCCCGATCATGAGGGCGCTCCGCCTGTGTCGGAGGCCGTGCCCGCCTTCCTGGCCTCGTCGCTTGGCGCCTCGTCGCCCGAGATGGCGCCCAGCCTGTCCGCCTCGTCGCCGCGGCCGGCAAGCAGGAGCGCGCCGTGGCGCCAGGTGATCAGAACGGCGACGCAGGCGAAGACCCCCAACCCGAGAAGCCAGAGCCCTTGCGGCACATACAGCGGCACAGCCAGCGACGAGGACGAAGTCAGGTCGCGCTCGAAGCTGCGCGACGCGATCTGCCAGCCGCGCTCGGCGAGCAGGATCGCGAGCGCACAGAGCGACAGGAGCGCCAGCGAGTCGAGCACGCGGCGCACCCGGCGCGGCAACCGGGCATAGAAGATGTCGATCCGGATATGGCCGCGTTCGATCAATGTCTGTGCCATGCCGAACGAGACCGCGACGGCGAACAGGTATGCCGACAGCTCGAAACTGTGAAACAAGGTGCGGTTGAGCAGGTTGCGCGCGAAGATGTCGCCGCAGACGAGGATCGCGATCAGGAAGATCAGCGCGCCCCCGATCCTGGCCAGCAGGCCAGCGCCCTTGCGGGTCAGCGCCTCCGCCCTGTCGCCGGGTGTGGCAGAGCCGGTCTCGCGCGTCATGGCCGCCCCCCGCGCGGCCCGCACAACGCAAGCCGCGGCGGAACAGGTTCGGACAATAGGTGTGCGCTCATCGTCATGCCCCCAAGCATCCGTCGTTTCAGTGATGTTCAAGCAGCGGGCCGAAACCGGCAACGCGGTCGGTGATCCCGTTGCGCCGCAGCGCATCCCAGTAGATCGCGGTGTTTATGGCGATCACCGGCTTCCCCAGCTCCGCCTCGAATTTCGGCGCCAGCGCGGCCATCGCGAGGTTCGTGCCCACCTGCACGATCGCGTCGATTTCCGGCCCGTCCACCTCGGCCGCCGCCGCGCGCAGACGCTCGGCCGTCACATGGGCGATCTGCACGGGGCTTTCGCATTTCAGCCCGACGATGCGCGGCACCTCGAAACCGGCCTCGTTGAAGAACCTGACCACGTTGCGGTCGCCCACCGGCTGATAGGGCGTGATGACACCCAGCCGCTTCGCGCCGAACAGCGTCAGCGCCGCATGGCAGGCATCCGATCCCATCGCCACCGGCAGCCCGGTATGGGCGGCCAGTTCCTCCTTGAGCTTCGCGCTGGCGGCATAGCCGTCCCAGAAGGTCTCCGCCGAAATGCCCAGCACCAGCACATCGGGCTCGCAGGACATCGCGCTGTCCACCGCCTCGATCTGCGCCTCGGCGATCAACGCGATCAGGCGCTCGAAATCGGCATCGTCCTTGAGGTCGATATTCGGGATCCTGATGCGCGAGACATGGTTCGTCACGCCGTCGGGGCGCATGGCGTCGAATTCGGGCTGCACCGAGGTGTTGGTCGACGGGATCAGCACCGCGAATTTCTTGCGCCATCCAAGGGCGTCGGTCATCTCGTCGCTCCCTCTGTCATGTTGCGTCCGCCGATGGCGGAAAAGGGGGCCGGGCGCAGGATCACGCTTTCCATACGCACCAGAAGGCTCAGAACCTTCGGGACGAAGGCATTCCAGTCCGCATCGGCGGCAAGCGAGGCGCGCCGGCTGTCGCGATCCTCCGTGCTGTCATAGCCCCAGAGATGCACCACGCGGTTCAGCTCGCCGGTTTCCGCCTGGAAATATCCCAGTGGCTCGCCAAGGTGCCTGCGCTGGATCGGCAGGCCCTCGGTTTCCACCAGCGCCAGGAATTCGGGCACCTTGCCGGGATGCGCGGTGTAGCTGCGCTGTTCCACGATCATGGCGTCACGCCCACAACACGAGCGAGCGGTCCGGCATGCGGCCCACGAAAGAGCCGATGGAGACCCGGTCGCGCAGCGCCCCCTCGGCGCCGGCGCTGATCTCGTGCGGGTTGCGGGTGTTGAAGATGACCACATCCCCGGCGGTGGGCGCATAGGTCAGCTTGGGCACACCCTCTGTCATCGAGGCGTCGAGGCCGTAGCTTTGCGGGATCTCGCCGGGCTTCATTTCGGGGTTCCACGGGTTGTTGTAGATCGTGGTCAGCCCGCCTTCGCCCGGGTCCTCGGCGAAGAAGTTCCAGCCCAGCTGCGCGTCGATGTCCCGGATGGCGTAGTCCAGCGTGTTGAACGGGGCGAAATCCACATGCAGGTCCACGCCCTGCGAGGCCAGCCGGATGATCCCGGCGTAGTATTCGCCCAGGCCCGGCTCCCGCGCGATGGAGACCTGCCCGGGATGCACGCGCTCTAGCTGCCCGATCAGCCGCGCGACCGGATCGAAGCTCTGTTCCACGACCGCCTTCAGGTCCGCGCGGGCCTCTTCGACCGCCTTGAAATACAGCGATTTGTCCGGGTTCCAGCGATACTCGTACTGGGCCTGGCCGATATAGCCGATCTTGCGGGCGACCGAGTAATACTTGACGTTGCCGCGCTTCGCCGCCGCCGCGAAGGTCTCGCATTCGTCAGGGGTGGCGAAGCCCTTGATCCGGATCGCCGGGATCTCGTTGTTCAGGAGCGCCGTCAGGTTTTCCGCCGTCAGGTCGTGTTCGCCACCGGTCTTCCAGGTCGTCATCGCATCCTCGCGTGCTGGGGGGTGTTCAGTCGTCGCGGGTGGTCCAGGTCTTGCGCGGCGGAGACTTGATCTCGATCTGTTCCACGTCCTCCAGCGCCTCGCTGAAATGATCCACGCCGACCGGGTGCAACCAGGCCGTGCCGGGTTCGGCGATGAATTCCTCTCCGCCGATCACCAGCCGCAGCCGGCCCGAGATAAGGTAGCCCATGGATTCGTGATCCATGTGCTTGTGGACCGGGTCGATCAGCCCCTTCTTGCGATAGACATGCAGCAGCAGGATCTCGTCGCCGACCAGCAGTTTGCGGACCTCTACATGGCCCTGCTCCTTGACGCCTTCGACAGTGTCCAGCCGTTCGGCCTGGATGTCGTCGCGCTGGGCGAAGAAGCCCAGCGTCTTCGCAAGCATGCGGTCCATATCAGTCATGTCGTTGCCCTCCTCGCGGGATGTGACTCCGGGCGCCGCCAGCGCGGCGAAGATGCACGAAGCCTAGGTCTGATTGAAAATATTGTATACTATTAACTTTGCGCATCCAACGGTGGCTGCGCAGATATCGCGTGAATGGCCGGTTGTCCGGCCAAATATGTGCACAATCCGGGACTGCCATGCGGGAGGACCGAAGCGTTTGGTCCGGCGGCGGCGGCGGGTAAAGTGCCGTCTGCGAATCGGCTGGTTCGTGATCCCGCCGCGCACCGGCCCGCGCCGCACAACCGAGAGGAGCGTCATGCACGACGACAGCAGGTCCGACTCGATCGCGACCGAGATCCACGCCGAGATCAAGGAGCGGATCACCAGCGGGGCGCTGCCCGGCGGCTCTCGCGTGACCGAACAGTCGTTGGCGCGCAGCTTCGGCACATCGCGCACGCCGGTGCGCGAGGCGATGCGCCGCCTGGTCGCCGACGGCTTCCTGGTGTTCAAACCCAACAGCGGCTCGTTTGTCCGCAACTGGACGGTGGATGAGATCGCCGGCATCTTCCACCTTCGCGCCGTGCTGGAAAGCGAGGTCGCGGCCCTTGCCGCGGCCAATATCGGCGCCCAGGACATCGCCCGGCTCAGGGCGGTGCAGGCCGAGATGGAGGAGATCACCGGGCAGGGCCCGCCTCTGGATTTCTCCCTGCTCGCGGCACGCAACCGGGAATTCCACCGGATCATCGCGGAGGCGGCGCGCAACGAACGGCTGGTGCAGATGCTGTCCAACACCATCGAACTGCCGATCGTGCAAAGCACATACCGCCGATACACGTCGGCGCAGCTCGAGCGCAGCCATCACCACCACCGCGAATTGTGCGACGCGCTCGAAAGCGGCGATGCTGGATGGGCGAAAGCGGTGATGACCTGCCATATCAGCTCTGCCCGCGCGGCGATGGTGCGCCAGGCCGCGCCGCAGCATCCGCGCGCCTGACGGGCGCCGGGCCGACGCGGCGATGCGGGCGCGTCCACTCACGGCGCACCGTGCAACGCCCGGGCCAGAGCCAGCAGGGCACCCTCCGCGAAGGCCGGGCCGACCAGCTGGGCCGAGCAGGGCAGGCCGTCGTCGGGTGCAGGCAGCGGGAAGGCCACGGCCGGCAAGCCCGAGGCATTGGCCAGCGCGGTGAAATCGGCCTGGTTGGCCGGGGCCTCCGTGCCATGCGGAAAGGCCCGTTGCGGTGCGGTGGGCATCAGGATCGCGTCGACCTCGGCCAGCGCGCGCCGCGCGGCGTGCCCGGCCAGCAACAATTGCCTGTAGGCCCCGGCCAGGCGGAGTCCTGTCGTCTGCGCGCCATACTCCAGAGCGGCGCGGTAGCTTTCGGAGAAGCCGTCGGGAGTCGCGGCAATGTCCGCGCCATGCAGGTGCGCGGCCTCGGCTTCGCAGACCAGAAGCCCGGCACGGCGCATCGGCCCCGGGGCCCAGCCCTCCATTTCCAGCGGCACGATCTGCGCCCCGGCGGCCTCGGCGCGCGCGACCAGCCGCTCCAGCGCGGTCCGGATTTCGGGCGCGCAGGTCACCTCGGTCAGTTGCGCCGGCAGGCCCAGGCGGCAGCAGGACAGGTCGCGCGGGCCAGTCGCGGGGCTCCAGCCGGGAGGCGGGGCCACGCTGCCGGGGCTGTCCGGGTCCGGGCCGGCCAGCGCCGCCAGCATCAGCGAAAGATCCTCGGGGCAGGTGGCCAGCGGGCCGATGCTGTCCAGCGTCCAGGACAGGAGCGAGAGCCCGCGAAGCGGGATCAGCCCGGCGGTCGGCTTTAAGCCCCACAGCCCGCAATAGGCAGCCGGAATCCGCACCGAACCCATCGTGTCGGTGCCCAGCGAGACCGGCACCAGCCCCGCCGCGACCGCCGCGGAGGACCCGCCGGACGACCCGCCGGGGGTGTAGCCCTCGGCCAGCGGGTTCTGGCAGCGGCCCCAGAATGGGTTGTCCGTGGTCGCCCCCAGAGCGCCCTCGTGCATGTTCAGCGTGCCGAGGATCACCGCGCCGGCCGCCCGCAGCCGCTCCACGACCACCGCATCGGCCGAGGCGATCCGCTGCGCATGGGCGCGCGTGCCGTCGGTCCAGGGAAGGCCCGCGACGGCGAGGTTGTCCTTGACCGCGACGGGTATTCCGTCGAGCGGACCGCGCGCCCGCCCGGCGGCGCGGCGCCGGTCGGCGGCGCGTGCGGCCTCCAGCGCGCCGGCGGCGTCGATGGTGATGAAGGCGTGCAGCCGGGAATCGGCCTCGCGCGCCGCGTCGAGCGCGGACTCGGTCAGCGCCAGCGCGGTCGTGCTTCGCGCGTCGAGCGCGGCGGCAAGGGCGGTGGCCGTGCGGGTCATGCGCCCTCGGTCCGCTGGTCGATCAGGCGGATCGGCTTCTGTCGCCGCTCGATCTGGGTCAGTTCGGCCAGCGCACCGGGCACTGCCAGTTCGACCCGGATCTCCACCCCCAGCCTGGCCTTCAGCAGCGCCTCGAACGGTGCCACCGGCGCGGCGAGGTCGCCGCGGGTCTCGATCCGGACGGTCATCTCCTCGCGGCCCTGCTGGCGGGTGGCGATGCAGACATATTCGTCCATCAGTTCGGCATGGGCCTCGGTCAGGATCGCGCCGATGCCGGTCGGATAGATGTTGATGCCGCGCAGCTTGACCATGTTGTCGCTGCGGCCCTGGAAGCCGGCGATCCGGCGCATGGTCAGCCCCAGCGGCGAGGCATCGGTGCGCAGGGCGGTCACGTCATGGGTGTTGAAGCGGATGATCGGGAAGACATCGGTCTTGTACAGGCAGGTGCAGACGATATCGCCGCTTTCGCCATCCGCGACAGGCTGGCCGGTATCCACGTCCAGCAGTTCCACGAATTGCGCGTCTTCCATCAGGTAGAGCCCGGCATGATCGGGCCCTTCGCCGGCGATCGCGCCGGTATCGCCCACGCCATACCAGTCGAACACCTCGGCCCCACCCCATGCCGCCGACATGGCGGCGTGGCTTTCGGCTCCGATATGCCCGACGATGGCCCTGATCTTCAGGTCGCGCCCCGGTTCCAGCCCGTTGGCCCGCGCCACTTCGGACAGGTACTTGATGTAATCCCCGAACCCGACGATCACCGTCGCGCCGAAATCGGCCATCAGCCGCACCTGGTTGACCGAGCGCGTCTCGACGCCGGTTCCGGCCGACAGCAATTGTGCCCCGGTCCAGTGGGTGATCGTCTCGCGCACGTAATGGCCGCCATTGACCATGCCGTGCCCGTAGACCGAGTGGATCACGTCTTCGCGCCGGACGCCCTGCATGGCATAGAGGCGCGCCAGCAGAAGGTTCTGCAATTCGCGGCTGCGCGGGCCGTAAAGCAGCGGCTGCGGGCGTCCCGTGGTGCCCGAGGTGGTCTGGAACACCAGCGGCGGCCGTCGATCCGCGGGGTAGGTATCCAGCCCGTGGAAATCGCCCAGCGGCGGGAACGCTTCGACCGAGGCCATCAGGTCGGCCTTCGAATAGGTGGGCAGGATGGCGATATCGTCCAGCGAGCGCACATGCTCGGGCCGGACCCCGGCCGCGCTCCAAAGCCGCCGATAGAACGGCACCTTCCAGGCGAATTCCATCGCCTCCAGGAACCGCCGGTTCTGCACCGTCCGCAATTCGTCGCGCGGCATGCGTCCGAAGCGCGGCAGGAACTCCTCGGGCCGGCCATAGTCGGCGATCATCCTATCGTAGCCAAGCGCGTCGAAATAGCTGGGTGCGGGCATCGGAACTCCTTGGGCGGCGGGCGGATTGGACATGGGAAGGCTCAGGGCGAGGGCGACAGCGCGGGAAGGTGCTGCAGGGCGCCGATCAGGGCGCCCGGTTCGCCCCCCTGCGACAGGCCCAGCGTGGCGGTCTCCATCGCGCTCACAGTGGTCTCCGGGATACCGGCGGCCGAGGCCAGCATCCGGAACTTGGCGATCACGTCAGACCGGCTCATCGGGTTCTCGGTATCGCCCCAGGCGTCCGGGGTCTCGGCCGCAAGCGTGGCGCCCGACGCGTCCTCCACAAGGACGCGCGCCCCGAAATGGGCGGGATAGCGGGCATCGAACACCGCATCGGCGGCCACCTCGGTGCCCTCGCGCAGGGCTTGCCATGCGGGTTGGTCCAGATCGTCGGTGTCGAACGCGGCCAGCGTGGGCGGGCCGTCCGACAGGGCGACGGCGACGGCATGTTGCAGCGAGAAGCGCGCTTCGGAGGGATTGCGCGGTCTTGGCCTGTCGCAGAACAGAACCGCGTCGGAATAGGTTTCGATCCGGATGCGGCGCGGGGGGGACTCCAGCCGCGGCCGGAGGGCCAGCGCCGCATCGATGGCGGGATGGGCGTGACGGCAGGCGGGCCAGGGCTTGAAGCTGGTATCGTGCAGCTGCCAGGGCCTTTCCGGGTCGGCCAGCACGTCGCCAGGGGTCGCCGCCGGGGCGAGCGCCGAGAAAAAGCCCTGCGGCCCTTCCAGCACGAAGCGCGGCCCTATGATGCCGGCCCCGGCCGCGCGCGCGGCCTGCACGCCGCGCCGTGCGGCCTCGGAGACATGGAGGTGCTTGGTCGCACCCGGTTCGTTGCGGCATTGCCAGAGACCGGCGGAGAGCGAGACCGCGTGCCCCATCGCCCAGACCGTGGCCTCAGGGCCCAGCGCGGTCAGGCGGGCTGCCGTTACCGCCGCACCGATCCCGCCGCAGGTGCCGGTGTTGTGAAACAGCGCATAGTGCCCCGGGCCGACAGCGGCGCCGAGCCGGATCATCGCCTCGTACCCGGCAAGGATCGCCGTCAGCAGCGCCTCGCCCGAGTGCGGTGCGGGCAGCGCCAGTGCCGCTGCGCAGACGACCGGGCCGGGATGCAGGATCGCGCCGCGATGCACGTCGTCCATTTCCAGCAGGCTGCCCAGCGCG
>Ga0008833_1001487_pt1 | contig 10079 bp, 9 predicted proteins | sample HotLakConsoUCCLE_FD_62216 | JGI IMG/M metagenome (GOLD analysis project Ga0008833, IMG submission 62216) | Hypersaline microbial mat communities from Hot Lake, Washington, USA - Hot Lake Consortium UCC-LE | ecosystem: Environmental > Aquatic > Non-marine Saline and Alkaline > Hypersaline >... | reverse complement strand
GCTGGGGCGAGGCGGACCCCGCGCCCGAAGACCCGCTGCTGGTCGAGGCGCTGGCGCAGCTTGCCGCCTATTTCGACGGCACCCGCCAAGCCTTCGATCTGCCGCTGGCGCATGGCCGGGACGGGTTGCAGGCCGGGGTGCTGGACGCGCTGGCCGCGATCCCCTTCGGAGAGACCCGCAGTTATGGCGCGGTGTCGCGGCTGCTTGGCGTGCCGCCGCAGGCCATCGGGCAGGCCTGCGGAGCGAACCCGCTGCCGATCCTGATCCCGTGCCACCGGGTGTTGGGAGCAACCTCGCTCGGCGGGTTCAGCGCGCCCGGCGGGGTGGAGGCGAAGGTCTGGCTGCTGCGCCACGAAGGGGCGGCGGGGCTGCTGATCTGAGGCGCGCAAAAAACGCCCGTTTCTTCTATGGGAAAACTGCAGTTTTCCCATCCGTTTTCCTCGAAGGAAAAGGCGTCACGCGAAAATCCGATCACCTCACAGGCTTGTCCACAGGCTCATGCTGAGGTCCACGTCACTTTCGCATCACCCGCCCGCATGTCGCCGCCCGCGCGGTCAAAGCGCAGATAGGCGATACCTTGCCCGCCCGCCTGTGTATAGAGCGTCCCTACGCTGCGCTCCCCGGCGAAGATCTCGGTGCCGACGGGCGCTGTGCCATCGACCTCGACCGTGGCCAGCCCCTTGCGCAACTCGGTCTTGTGCTTCATTCGCGCCGTGACCTCCTGCCCGACGTAGCAGCCCTTGCGGTGGTCGACGCCCGACAGCCGGTCGAACCCGGCCTCGAGGATGTAGGTGTCTTCGGGGATCAGCTCGATCCCCGTCTCGGGAATGCAACCCGCCACGCGAAGCCTGTCCCAGTCGATGGCCGGATCGCCCCCTTCCATGCCGTACCCACGCCAGCCAAGGGCTGCGTCGCGCGGATCGGCGCAGGCCCCCTCGGGCGCCGCGCCAAGACCGCGCACCACGCCAAGACCGCTGTCCGCGATCGTCACGTCGGCGCGCAGCTTGTACATCGACAGCCGCTGCGCCAGCTTCGGTGCGATCTCCGCCTTCACGTCCAGCAGCACATCGTCGCCCCGGTTCAGCAAGAAGAAGTCCGCCAGGTATTTGCCCTGCGGCGTCAGGATCGCGGAATAGACCAGCCCGCTGCCCGGCCCGCCCACGTCGCGCGTCACCAGACCGTGCAGGAACTTGTCGCGGTCGGCGCCGCCGATCCTCAGCACCGCTCGATCTTCTGCCCGTTCTCCCGGCATCATCACCTCCGTTGATCCTTGATCCCACAGCTAATCATGTCTGCGCCCCGCGCCAAGCATGCGTGCCGATTGACCCTGCCGGAAGCGCGCCTTAGGTCTCGAATGTCCGCGACGAAGGAAGCCCGACATGAGCCTTGCCAATGGCCGCCACTACCTTGCAATCCCCGGCCCCTCGGTCATGCCCGACCGCGTACTGCAGGCCATGCATCGCCCCGCGCCGAACATCTACACCGGCGAGATGGTCGACATGACCCACAGCCTCGTGCCCGATCTCAAGGCGATCGCGCGCACGAAACACCAGGTCGCCATGTATATCGCCAACGGCCATGGCGCGTGGGAGGCTGCACTGGTCAACACCTTCTCGCGCGGCGACAAGATCTTGATCCTCGGCACCGGGCGTTTCTGCCTTGGCTGGGGCGAAATGGCCAAGGCGCTGGGGATCGACTGCCAGATCATGGATTTCGGGCAACGCTCCGACATCGACATGACGCGCGTGGCCGAGACGCTGGAGGCTGACACCGCCCATGCGATCAAGGGTGTGCTTGCCGTGCATGTCGACACCTCGACCAGCGTGAAGAACGACATCCCCGCCCTGCGCAAGACGCTGGATGCCGCCGGGCACCCCGCCCTGCTGTTTTCCGACAACATCGCCTGCCTCGCCTGCGACGAGTTCCACATGGACGACTGGGGCGTCGACGTGATGGTGACCGGCAGCCAGAAGGGCCTGATGACACCGCCCGGCATGTCCTTTGTCTTCTTCAACGACAAGGCCGATGCGGCACGTGCCAGTGCGAACCTCGTCACGCCCTACTGGGACTGGCGCCCGCGCTCCGCGCCCGAGGAGTACTACCGCTTCTTCAACGGCACCGCCCCCACCCACCACCTGTTCGGCCTGCGCACCGCGCTTGACATGATCAAGGAGGAAGGGCTGGAAAACGTCTGGGCGCGGCACGCGACGCTTGCCCGCGCGGTCTGGGCAGCGGTCGAGGTCTGGGGCCAGGCGGGCCCGGTACGGCCCAACATCGCCTCCGAGCACAAGCGCAGCCATGCGGTGACGACGGTGAATTTCGGCAACGGCAACGGCCAGCGCCTGCGCGACTGGATGACGACGCATGCCGGCGTGACGTTGGGCATCCCGCTGGGCGGCATCGAGGGGCCCGGCGGCCGCAAGGAGGATTTCCTGCGGATCGGCCACATGGGGCATGTGAACGCCCACATGGTGCTGGGCCTTTTGGCGAACCTGCAGGCCGGCATGTCGGCGATGCAGATCCCGCATGGGCCGACGGGCCTCGAGGCGGCGATCAACGTGATCGCCGAGGCCTGAGCTGCCTCAAAAGCCGTTCTGCGCCAGCCAGTCGCGCATCCACGCGATCTCGGCCTCCTGCGCGGCGATGATCTCCTCGGCCAGGGCGCGCACCTCCGGGTCGTCACCATGTTCCATCACGACGCGGGCCATGGCGACGGCGCCTTCGTGGTGGGGGATCATGCCGCGGATGAAATCGGCATCCGCGTCACCGGTGTAGGTGATGTCCATGTCCATGTGCATCGCGTCATTGGCGGCGCGATAGGCATCCTCGGCCACGCCGGTCGAGGCGGCGCTGCCGTGGTCACCGTGCCCGGAGTGATCCATCTGCGCGGCGGCCCCGAAGGCGGCCAGCGTGGTGACGGCAAGAACGGTGGCGGCGAAGGTCTTGAGGCGGGTCATCGTGCATTTCCTTGCATTTGGGGCCCTGCATGTCGCGGGTTCCAGCAGCAGGAAGGCAACTCACGTTGCCGTGACCATGGCCGGTTCGAGCAGGGCCGACGGCAGCGCCGCGGCGAAGGCGTCGAGGTCGGCATCGGTGCCCGCCGACACCCGGATGCAGCGGTCCTGCGGCGGGGTGAAGGGCATGCGCACGAAGATGCCCTGCGCAACGAGACGGGCCAGCACCGCGCGGGCGTATCCGCCGTCGCGGCCACAGTCGATGGTGACGAAATTGGTGGCCGAGGGCAGCGGCGTCAGCCCGTTCTCGCGCGCGATGGCAGCGATCCGGTCGCGCGCCGCGGCGATCCTTGCCACCGTCGCCGCAAGGTGATCGTGATCGGCAAGCGCGGCAAGCGCGCCCGCCTGCGCCACGCGGCCAAGGCCGAAATGGTTTCGGATCTTGTTGAAGCTGGTGACGAAATCGGCATGCGCCAGCGCATAACCCACCCGCAACCCGGCCAGCCCGTAGGCCTTGGAAAAGGTGCGCAAGCGGATCACCCGAGGGTGGCCGACATCGAGCGCAGGGATGGTGCCTGCCGGCGCGGTGTCGGCATAGGCCTCGTCCAGCGCCAGAACGCAGCCCTCGGGCAGGGCGTCGATCATCGCCTGCACGGTGGCGGCGTCATGCCAGCTTCCCATCGGGTTGTCGGGATTGGCGAGATAGACAAGCTTGGCCCCGACCTTCCGCACCGTGTCCAAAAGTGCCTGCGGGTCTTCGTGATCGCCCGCATAGGGCACCTTGTGCAGCGCGCCGCCGAAGCCGGTGACATGGTAGTTGAACGTCGGGTAGGCCCCGTCCGAGGTCACCACCGCGTCACCGGGGTCGACCAGCAGGCGGACCAGATAGCCCAGAAGCCCGTCGATCCCCTCACCGACGACCACATTCTCCGGCGCCACGCGGTGATGCGCGGCCAGCGCTGCGCGCAGCGTGAACACCTCGGGATCGCCGTACATCCACGCCTCTGCCGCGGCATCGGCCACGGCAGCGATGGCGCGCGGCGACGGGCCGAACACGCTCTCGTTCGCGCCGAGCCGCGCGGTAAAACCGGTGCCGCGGGCGCGTTCCTGTGTCTCGGGGCCGACGAAGGGCACCGTGGCGGGCAGGGACTGGACGAGGGGCGTATAGCGGGGCGTGACCATGACGCTGTTCTAAGCCTGAAAATCCCGCGTCGCGCAAGCGATCTCAGCCGTCGCGCGTCCGGTCCAGGTACACGCGCAGCGCCGTCAGTCTCGGCAGCAGCGCGGCGGCCTCACCGGCGGGAAAGGCCGCGGCGATTTCGGCCATGTCAGGGGCAAGCAGGTCAATCGCCTCGGCATGGAACCCGCGCCCGGCCTCGGTGATCCAGACCCGCTTGGAGCGTCCATCCTCGGGGTTCGGACGCATCTCGACCCAGCCGCGCCGCTCCAGCAGCGACAGCGTGTGGCTGAGCGTGGTTTTCGGCACCTGGAAGGCGCGCGCGATGTCCAGCGGCGTGCGCCCGTCGCCCACCCGCAGCAGGTGGTTCAGCACCGCGAAATGCGACACCAGCACGCCCTTGGGCAGCCGCGCCTCGAACCGGGCGCGGGCAAGCTGTTCGATGATGGCGATCTCGTTGAACAGCGTGAAAAAGGTCCGGATGTCGCCGGTCTTATCCGACAATCTTCTCCTCCAGCGGCCAGCGCGGGCTGGGCGGCACCTGCGGGCCATATCCCACGCGCGCCCACATTTGCACGGTTCCGCCCTGTGGCGCCAGCCGGCCGTGGATGTCGGCATAGGGGCCCGCCATCTCGGGAAATTCCTGCAATGCCTGGCTCAATGGTTGCAGGCCAAGGCCCTGTTCGGTCGCGGCAAGGTTGATGCGCACCCAATCTTGCCCGGCACGGATCTGGTCGGCGCGCGTGTTGGTTGGCGTGACCTGCCACAGATGCGCCATGGCCGAGTTGAAAGTCGCGGCAAAGGAAGCATCGGCCATGCGCGCCACGATCCCGTCCATGTCCATCGACGCCTCGCGCGTGAACAACCCGGCGCGGCGCAAGGTCTCGAACATCGGGCCAGTGAAGTCGAGGCCGTCGGGGTTGGCATCGACCTCGTGCCTGCCGATCCGGAACAACTCGACCGATTCGCGCAAGGTGCGCTCGGTGGCAAACTCGATCCGCATCGCCTGCAAGGACAGGGCGCGCAGACCGGCCACCTCGGCCGGGTCGTTGGTGAAACCCATGCCAAAGCCGGTCGCAGCCTGCGCCACCCGCGCCAGCGCTGCGGTCTGGACCGGGCGGGCGGTGTCATATGGCTCCTTGTTCGATCGGCGATGGGGCACCTGCGCAAACAGCGGATCGGGCGCAGCTTCGGTGGGTTCAAAACGGCAGATGGCGACCGGCCCCGCGCCAAGCGCGCCGGGGTTTTCCCCCTCGGGAAACAGATCGAACCGAACCGCCAGCCCCTCCTCAAGGGCCGCCATGCGCAGGATTTCAAGGAAACAGCCCAGCCCGAGGGTGATCTGGCGGCTGAACGGGTCGGTGTGCGGCAAAAGCCGGTCAGGGTCGACGTACAGCACCGCGGTCTGGGGCTGCGACAGGTCCACCCGCCACGGCTGCCGGTTGTGCGGGTTGGGCGCAAGGATCGCCCAGCTGAGCGCGCGCATCCTCGGATCGGAGTAGCCGCCGGCGGCGGTCCAGGGTGCGCGCGCGGTGCGCGGCGTCCGGGTGACGTCATGGGACAGGGCGCCGGTGGCGGCGACGATCACGCCGCCTCCGATCAGCGCAAGCGTCTTGCGGCGGGAGAGGGACATGGCGGGCTCCATATTGATACGATATCGTATCATATAATACGATATCGTACTATAAGCAACCCATGGCGGCACAACTGACGCATTGCGCGCTGTTCGCGGGCATGGGTAGGACTATCTGACCAATCAAAGGTTGCCTTGGGGGAGGACCACGTCGAATGCCCGTCATCACCGAGATCGAGGACCTCAAGCGGATCTACAAGCGCCGTGTCCCCAAGATGTTCTACGATTACGCGGAAACGGGCAGCTGGACGGAACAGACGTTCCGCGACAACTCCTCCGACTTCGACGAGATCCGGTTGCGCCAGCGCATCGCGGTCGACATGGCGGGCCGCACGACGGCAGCCAGGATGGTCGGCCAGGACTACGCGATGCCCGTGGCGCTCGCCCCCGTCGGCCTTTGCGGCATGCAATCCGCCGATGGCGAGATCAAGGCCGCCCGCGCAGCCGAGAAATTCGGCGTCCCCTTCACCCTCTCGACCATGTCGATCTGCTCGATCGAGGATGTGGCAAGCCACACCACCAAACCGTTCTGGTTCCAGGTCTACACCCTCAAGGACGACGAGTTCATGAAGCGGCTCTTCGCGCGGGCCAAGGATGCGGGCTGCTCGGCGCTGGTCATCACCGTCGATCTTCAGGTCCTGGGCCAACGCCACAAGGACCTCAAGAACGGCCTGTCAGCGCCGCCGAAACTGACGCCCGCGACCATCGCGAACCTCGCCACCAAGGTGGCATGGGGCCTCGAGATGCTACAGACCAAGCGGCGCTTCTTTGGCAACATCGTGGGCCATGCCAAGGGCGTGACAGACCCCACCTCGCTCGGCAGCTGGACGGCCGAGGCGTTCGATCCGTCGCTGGATTGGGAGCGTATCCGCCAGTTCCGCAGCTGGTGGGACGGCCCGGTGATCCTGAAAGGCATCCTCGACCCGGAGGATGCGAAAAAGGCGCTCGATGTCGGCGCCGACGCCATCGTGGTGTCGAACCACGGCGGGCGGCAGCTGGATGGCGCGCTCAGCTCTATCCGCATGCTGCCGCAGATCATCGACGCGGTCGGTGACAAGATCGAGGTGCATCTCGATAGCGGCATCCGCTCGGGCCAGGACGTGCTGAAGGCGCTGGCGATGGGGGCCAAGGGCACTATGATCGGCCGCGCCTTCGTCTACGGCCTTGGCGCGATGGGCGAGGCCGGCGTCACCCGCGCGCTCGAGGTGATCCACAAGGAACTGGACGTCACCATGGCGCTCTGCGGCGAACGCGACATCGCCAACCTCGGGCGGCACAACCTGCTTCTGCCGGACAACTTCGCCACCCGCTGGCGCTAGGCGGCCCCCTTTGCCGGAGGGCGCGGCCTGAGGTTTGCCCCTCGCCCTCCCCGGTCCGGCGCGGTAGGTTCGCGCCCATGACCGCCCCCGCCCTTGCCTATTCCGACGATCAGGCCCAGGCCCATGACCGCATCGCCGAGGCGCTGCGCGAGATGGGCGTGGATATCGAGAACGACAGCCTGACACCGATGGCCGAGGGCAAGGGCCGCGTCATGGCCGTGGTCGGCAAGGCCGGATCGGGCAAGACGCTGCTGCTGGCCGAAATCGTGCGCGCGCTGCAATCCGCGGGCGTCGATATCGTCTCGGGCGACTGGGAGGGGCGCCGCCGCAAGGATCGCCGCACCGTTGCCGTGCTTGCGCCCACCAACAAGGCCGCAAGCGTGCTCCGCATGCGCGGCGTGCCCGCGACCACGATCCACCGCATCCTCTACACCCCGGTCTATGACCCGCAATACGAGAAGGTCGCCGAATGGCTGGCCGGCCAGGGCGAACGCCCCGTGATCGAGGCGCTGAGCGACGTGGCCCTCGACCGCGCGAAACAGGTCTACGAGGCGACGAAATCGGTGCCTGCCGCGCTGGCCTCCGCCGGTTTGCGCGGCTCCGACTTCATCACCGGCTGGAAACGCCGCGAAGACCCGCTCGACATCGGGCTGATCGACGAATCCTCCATGCTCGACGACCGGCAATTCGACGACCTGACGGAGATCTTCCCGACCCTGATCCTGTTTGGCGACCCCGCGCAGCTCGCCCCGGTGAACCAATCGGGCCAGATGGTCTTTGACAAGATCACCGGCCGTGACCGGCTCGACCTGTCGCGCATCCACCGGCAGGATGCCGACAACCCGATCCTCGATCTGGCCCATGCGCTTGGCGACCCCGACCTGAGCTTCGAACGCTTCGAGCGGATGATCGAGGAGGCCGCCCGCCGCGACCCCCGGGTGGAGATTGCCGCCCGCGCCGACAGCGACCTGATGGCGCGCAGCCCGGTCCTCGTCTGGCGCAACGCCACCCGCATCCGGCTGATCACCGCCTTCCGCGGCGCCCATGGCGCGCCCGACGACGCGCTGATCCCCGGCGAGCCGCTGATCTGCGACGGGATCGAGCTGCCGCTCAAGCACCGCAAGAAACGGATCGACCTCGAGGCGAGGGGCCTCATCAAGGGTGCCCCCGTCATCTACCTCGGCCCCGGATCGCGCCCCGGCTTTTCCAAACTGCATGTCATCGGCGCCGAGGCGCCGCGCTTTTCCGCCGCCTCCATCGTCAAGATCGAGAAGCCGGACGAGGAAGAACCCTTCATCCCCTACGCCGCCCGCATGGGCGCTGCCTTCCTGCACGGGGCGGCGGTGACGATCCACAAGGCGCAGGGCTCGCAATGGAACGCGGTGCAGGTCTTCGCCCCCGACCTCTACGCCGCCTCCCGCGCGGGCCGGATGGAGGCCGGGCAGGCCCTTTGGAAACGCCTCGCCTATGTCGCCATCACCCGGGCCGAGGAAAAGCTGATCTGGGTCACCCGCTACGCGCTGTCGCGGCCCGCGCGCCCCCTCGGCATCGAGGATCTGCCCGATCCCGCCACACCACTGGCCCTCGAAAGGGACGAGGACGCATGAAGACGATGATCGTCACCGGCGCAAGTTCCGGCATCGGCCTCGCCGTGGCCGAGGTGATGCTCGATGCCGGCTGGACCGTCGGCCTGATCGCCCGCCGCGCCGAACACCTCCAGGCGCTGGCCGACCGCCACGGCAAGGCCGCCATCCCGCTGCCCCTCGACGTCACCGACGCGCATGCAGTCGACACCGGCTTTCACGCGTTCGTCGAAACCACCGGCCGTCTCGATTGCCTCTTCAACAATGCGGGCATCTTCACCCCCGCCGCCCCCCTCGACGAGATCGCCGTCGCGGACTGGCGCCGCGCGGTCGAAGTGAACCTCACCGGCATGTTCCTGTGCGCCCGCAGGGGTTTCGGCGTGATGCGCCACCAGACCCCGCAAGGCGGGCGGATCATCCTCAACGGCTCGGTCTCCGCCCACGTCCCCCGCCCGGGCGCCGCCCCCTACACGGCGACGAAACACGCCATCACCGGCCTTACGAAACAGATCGCCCTCGACGGCCGCCCCTTCGACATCGCCGCCAGCCAGATCGACATCGGCAACGCCGAAACCGACCTGCTGCGAGATGCCGCCCACCAGGCCACCCTGCGCGGCGACCCGCCCCCCGAGGTCATGGATGTCGCCCATGTGGCCTTGAGCGTCCGCCACATGGCCGAGCTTCCGCTCACGGCAACCATCCTCTTCCAGACCATCATGGCGACCAAGATGCCCTATGTCGGCCGCGGCTGACCCACGCGCATCTTCATCTTGGCCACAAACCTCCGGGGGAGTCCGAAGGACGGGGGCAGCGCCCCCAGCCCCCTCTCAGCCGCGCAGGTATCGAAACACCGCCGAGGCCATCCAGCCCGCCGCGATCGCAATCACCAGCGACACGATCCCGTAGATCAGCGGCCGTTCATGGGCGAGCAGGTAGATCCACCGCTCCAGCCCGACCTTGCGCACCGGGATCAGCTGCTCGTACACATCCACCACCTCGCCCCCCCGCGTCAGGAAGATGCGCGCCAGGTAATCGCCCTCGGTCAGGTTCGCGGGCAACTGCACCGAGGTGTCGAACAGCGTCTCCTCCCGGAACCGCACCGCGCGCTCGTTGAGCTGGTAGGCCCCGTCGCCCGAATGGATGCGGATCAGCGCCTCGGTAAAGCTCTCCTGGTCCAGAAGCCCGGTGCCGACCGCCCGGATCGCCATGGGGATCGACACCCGGTGGCGCAGATCCTCGGTATGGCTCAGCGCCGCGTAGAGCGGCACCGTGGTCGAAACGGCATAGAAGGTCGGCGCCTCGTCGATCTCCGATGCGTCGGTGTTCACCCAGATGCCCAGGCGACGGTCCTTGCGACGCACGGTCACCGGGCGGCTCGGCCCCTGCACCGTGACGATCACCTCCATCGGCTGG
>Ga0008833_1001485_pt1 | contig 10094 bp, 10 predicted proteins | sample HotLakConsoUCCLE_FD_62216 | JGI IMG/M metagenome (GOLD analysis project Ga0008833, IMG submission 62216) | Hypersaline microbial mat communities from Hot Lake, Washington, USA - Hot Lake Consortium UCC-LE | ecosystem: Environmental > Aquatic > Non-marine Saline and Alkaline > Hypersaline >... | reverse complement strand
TTTTTTTCGAAGCTTAGCAAAGCCATGCGTCTGTCTCCGCGTTCGGCGGCGTCAACGGGCAGTGCCGGTCAGCCGTCAGTCAATTAAATCGGATCGCTGCGGGCGAGGTCGTTTGGCACCGCCCGCAGCAAGACTACTCCGCGCCGACCCGGCGCGGATGCTGGTCAGCCGCCGAAGCCGGCGGACGCAGCTGCGTTTTCCATCCAGTTCAGGCCGGACGACATCACCGCGAGGTGAATCAGGACCGCCAGAAGGAACAGGAAGACGCCCTGGGCCACGAACACGCGGCGGGGGTCGAAAATGAGCCAGATCTTGTAGAACTTAGCCATGATGGTGTTCCTTCCTCAGAACCAGGGTGCCCAGATGTATGTGGCAAGGTGGGCGACCAGGGCGACGGCCGAAAACAGCCAGAGCCCGCTCATGTACACCGCGTGCAGTTCTTGTGCCTGCTCGTCAGTGAGACCTGTGAAAGACAGGTCGGAATTATCAGCCATTTAACTTTCCTCCGGAACGTTAGACCGATGCCGCGAACCCCGCGGCCGGGCCCCGACAAGGCCTCATTGCCCTGTCGGCCATTCACCGCGTCCCGATCATTCGGGATGCGGTAAATCCAGTATCGGCGCCGGTCTCGCCGAGGTATCTCCTGCTCCGGCGCCCGCCTGTTGTCTGACGACAGGCTCCAGCGTGCGGGGCAGAGTGTGTCTTCAGGCCGAAAAGATCATCGGTGTGATGATCCGCGCCTGGCTCCAGGCGCGCTTGATCGGTCCCTTTTCGGTCAGACCGCCCTGGCGGATCGCGGCCAGCAACCAGGTGATGGTCGCCAGCGGCAAGGTCGCCAGGAAGATGATCGCGAAGTAGATCATGAACTCGGTCTTGGGCTGCTTGTGCCGTACGACCGGGTGGTCGGAGGTGAAGTCCGTCATCTTTCCTCTCCCTCGTTGAAATCGAAACCCGTGGGGGCGAGGGCCCGCACGGTATCCTTGACGACCCGCTCCGCCCCGCCCGCGAGCGCTGCCTTTTCGGCGGCGTCCCTCAGCGACTTGGCGGCGGAAATGCGGGTCAATATCGGGTGTTCCTCGACGATCCGGTCGAGCAGCGCCTGCGCGTCCGCATCCCAGGGGAAGTCGCGGCGGAGCGTGGTTGGCGTCGCGTCGGCGCGGTCCATGTCGCTGCCGAGCGGCAGGATGTGGAACAGCGCGTCGAACAGGCCGTTGCAGACCTCCTGGATCATGTAGGTCGCGCCGGCGTAGCCCATGAAGGGCGTGCCGGTGGCACGGCGGATGGCGGCGCCGGGGAAACTGGCGGGGATGAAGACCGGCCTCGGCCCATGGCCCGCGGTCATTTCCGCGAGGTACATCTTTTCATTGATCGAGCCCATCAAGATCAGCGGCCGCTTGCCGTGGATCATCGACCGCACTTCGTCGTTGTTGGTCTTGCGCCCGGCGATGCGGGCCACGGCAAAGGTGCAGGGCAGGCCCATGTCGGTTTCGAGGAACTGCCGGACACCGCGGGCGTAGGTTTCGTTGGCCACGATGCCGAAGCTGGCGGTGGCAAAGAAATCCTGCGTGACCGAGCGCCACAGATCCCAGACCGGCTTGATCGTGGAATGCTTTTCACGCTCGATGAACGGCTCGGGGTCGAGGCCCGTCATCTCGCCCAGCTTGCGCAGGAATTTCGTGGTGCTTTCGATGCCGATCGGCGCCTGCAGGTAGGGCTTGCCCAGAACCTCGCAAAGGCCGCGGCCAAACTCTCGGTACATGCAGATGTTCACGTCCGCATTCACCAGGTTGCGCATCTCGGCCACGTGGCTGCCCAGCGGCATCACCATGTTGACCGTCGCGCCGATGCCTTCCACCAGCCTGCGGATCTCGTGCAGGTCGGAGGGCATGTTGAACGTGCCGTACATCGGCCCGAGGATGTTGACGCGGGGCGCGGCACCCTCTTCACGCTTCTTCTCGGGCGGCATGCGGCCCTTGGTCATGCCGAACTCGGTAAAGATCCAGGTCATCGCGCGGTCGGCGCTTTCCCACTGATCCTCGTCGATCGTGCGCGGCAAGAAGCGCATGATGTTGGTGCCCTGCGGCGTGACGCCGCCGCCGATCATCTCCGAGATCGAGCCGGTGACCACGACCGACGGCAGCGCCGGGTCGATGGATTCCCAGGCGCGCTTCATTGCGCCTTCGGTGCCGTCGCGGCCCAGCTCCTCTTCGCCGAGACCGGTCACGACGATCGGCAACTCATGCGGCGGAAGGCCGTCGGTGTAGTGCAGAACCGAGGTCACGGGCAGGTTCTCGCAGCCCACAGGGCCGTCGATGATGACCTGAAGCCCCTTCACCGCGGTGAAGGCATAGACCGATCCCCAATAGCCACCGGCGCGATCGTGATCTTGCACAAGCATCAGATCATTTCCTCCGCCTTGGCCGCACGGGCGATCTTGTCGAGCTTCTTTTGATGCGCGGCGCGGAAATCGGGGCGCAGGTTCGGGGACCCTTCCCAGATGCCTGCGGTATCGCCTTCGCCGACACCGGCGAAAAACTCGCGCATGTGATCCATGCGGTCCTTGTTCGCCATGGCGGCATTGACCACCTGGCCCAGAGACCCGGCACCGGCCGGACCCATCAGGGGACGCGCCGAGATCAGGTTGGTGAAGTAGAGCGACGGGATGCCCATCTCCTTGCCCTTCTGCACCACAGGCGTGGTGCCGATGGCGAGGTCGGGCTGGATCGCTTCCATCGCGGCGCAATCGTCTTCCAGCGACGCGCGGAACTTGATCTTGACGCCCTTCGCCTCGAGCCAGGCGATGTCGGGGGCCGACCATTTCGTCTTCGGGCAGGCGGTGCCGACGTAAGGAACCTCGGCGCCGCTTTCGATCAGCAGGCGTGCCACCAGCAATTCGGACCCTTCGTAGCCCGACAGCGTGATGGTGCCCTTGATCGGGTTGGCGGCAAGCCCGGCCTTGATCGCGGGCAGAAAGGCGTTTTTCGCCATTGCCAGCTTGTCCTCGGCGACACCGTAGGCGTCGGCGATCGCGTCCAGCCATTCGGCCGTACCGTCGAGCCCCACCGGGGCAGAGCCAACGATGGTGCGGCCAGCCGCCTCGAACTCGCGGATCGCGGCGGTGTAGAACGGGTGGATCGCGGCCACGACCTTGCTGTCGAGTGCAGAATAGAGCTCGCGCCACTCACGGCAGGGAACGACCGGACCTGCCGCCAGACCGAGTGGCGCGAGCATCCCTCCGATCCCCAAGGGGTCCGCAGGGAACATTTCGCCCAACAGGGTCACTGTCGGACGATCGGATTTGCCCGAAACCGGGGACTGGACGGGGCCAGCCTCCACTTCCTTCCGGGCGTAGTTGAGCATCGCACCCGACAAGACGTCTTTCGCCTCGGCATGGGTGGGGATGCCGAAGCCGGGAACGTCGATGCCGACGATCCTGACTCCGTTGATTTCATTCGGCAGCAGCCGCAGCGGCACCCCCGAGGCGGTGGGCACGCACAGGTTGGTGACCACGATGGCGTCGTAGCGTTCCGGGTCGGCCATGTCGTGCACGGCCTCGCGGATATCCTCGAACAGCTTGCCGGTGACCAGCGATTCCGAGTTGAACGGAACGTAGCCGACCGACCGGCGCGCGCCGTAGAAATGGCTCACGAAGGTCAGGCCGTAGACGCAGCAGGCCGATCCGCTCAGCACGGTGGCCGTGCGGCGCATCCGCAGCCCGACGCGGAGCGAGCCGAAGGCCGGGCACATGCTTTGCGGTTTGTCGTGCGGGCCTTGCGGATAGTCCTTGGCGTATTGATCGAGGATCTCGGACTTGCCCGCCATGCGGGCCGCCTTTTCCATCTCACCAGCCCCGGCATGGCATCCCATACCGTCTCCGCCCTGCGGCGCAGACACGGTTTTCCGGGTTTCCTGGCTGTCGACACGCGCCTCGCCGCGGATGATCTCCACATCGGCGCTGTCGTCGTATCTGATTTCTTCGGTCATATGTTCATGCCTCGTCGTAGATGACTTCGAGGGAGGCTTTTTGCACCGCGTTCTTGCCGCGCATGTCCTGATCGGTGGCAGGTTCCAGCACGATGCCGTCGCCGGTTTCCGATCCGTCGAACAGTTCCAGAAGCTGGTCCTGGTTCAGCGCGACAGGCTTCATCGGCGGTGCGACGGCGACGTTGTCGCCAAGCTCGGCGAACAGGGCGCCCCATTCGCTCGTCGCGGTGCCGACGATCTGGTAGTTCGCGGATTTCTTGCGCAGGTCGTCGTTCTGCGGGATTGCAGCCAGCACCGGGATGCCGACCTTCTCGGCAAAGGCCTGCGCCTCGCCCGAGCCGTCATCCTTGTTGATGACCAGGCCGGCGACGCCGACATTGCCGCCAAGCTTGCGGAAGTATTCAACCGCCGAGCAGACGTTGTTGGCGACGTAAAGCGACTGCAGGTCGTTCGAGGCGACCAGGATCACCTTTTGCGCCATGTCGCGGGCGATCGGCAGGCCAAAGCCGCCGCAGACCACGTCACCAAGGAAGTCGAGCAGGACATAGTCGAAATCCCAGTCGTGGAAGCCCAGCTTTTCCAGCAGCTCAAAACCGTGGATGATGCCGCGCCCGCCGCAACCGCGACCGACCTCGGGGCCACCAAGCTCCATGGCGAAGACGCCCGAGCGCTTGAAGCAAACGTCGCCGATCTTCACTTCCTCACCGGCCAGTTTCTTGATCGTCGAGGTCTCGATGATCGTCGGGCAGGCCTTGCCGCCGAACAGAAGGCTGGTGGTGTCGGATTTCGGGTCGCAGCCGATCAGCAGCACGCGCTTGCCCTGTTCGGCCATCATGCAGCTGAGGTTGGCGAGGGTGAAGGACTTGCCGATGCCGCCCTTGCCGTAGATCGCGATGATCTGCGTCTTTTTCGTCGGTTCGCCCTGCGGCACCTCGAGCGTGGGCTCGCTGGCTTCTTCGCGGAGTTTTGCGTCGTAGTCACGCAGGTTCGGAACTTCATCGAGGCTCATGCGGCGTTCTCCCAATTCAGGATCATCTTCAGGCAGGCCGGATCTTCGAACGCGGTCTGATACGCGCTCTCGGCTTCGGCTGAAGAAACGGTGTGTGTGATCAGGCCGCCGAGGCTGAGTGCCCCGTGGTCGATCAGGTCGCGGGTGGCGACCAGGTCTTCGCGCGTCCACTCTGCGGCGATCCGGAAACGGGCTTCGCGCATGAAGGCGGGCGGGAAGGAGAATTGCAGGGGTTCGGGGTAGAACCCGGCCAGCACGATCTCACCACCCTTGGCGAGACGCCCGACCATTGTGTCAAGCAAGGATGACACTCCCGAGGCGTCATAGATGCAGCCGTAGTCGCGGCGCTCGTCGGCATCGGGGTGGATGACGGTGTAGCCCGTCGCACCGGACTGGCGGTCGTCGTTGATTTCCCAGACGGTCGGCGCCTTGCCACCGGCGGCGATTGTCAGGCGCGCCAGAAGGCGGCCAAAGACGCCGTGGCCGATGATCAGCTCGGGCAGGCGGGTGTCCATGCCGGCGACGGCGTGGCGCGCGGTAGCGGCCAGCGCCAGAAGCGCGCCCTCGGCACCAAGCGCGCTGTTGATCTTCACGACGCGGTCGGCGCCCGTCACCAGGCGGCGCGCGGCGCCCCCGAACAGGCCCTTGACCTCGCCATAGCAGTTCGCACCGGGGACAAAGACGGTATCGCCGGGCTTGAAGCCCGTGCCCGCCGCGGCTTCGACCACCTCGCCCGCGGCCTCGTAGCCGGGAACCAGCGGGTAGCCCATGCCGGGAAACGGGGGCATCTGGCCGGACCAGAACAGCTTTTCCGTGCCGGTGGAAATGCCCGAATGCCGAACCTCGACCACCAGATCGCCAGCGCCCGGTTCGTTCAGCGTCACCTCACCCAGTCCTAGGGTTTTGGGGCCTTGAAGAATGACGGCGGTGGTTCTCAAGTTCTGGTCTTTCGCTCGGTGCAGAGGTGGCTTGTCGAAGAATCCCGAAGCTGCGGCATTCTGACTGTCAGTTTAACCTGACACCTTCTTATGTCAATCTCAATAGACATACCTGTCCGCCTTTCTTCACGCCTTGCGCCCCTCGACGACGGAGGTGATGAAGGGGCGGGCCGTCTTGCGGACGCGGATATCGGTGTAGCCTGCGGCCTGAAGATGCTGCGCGATCTCGTCGGCGCTGCGGGCGCGGCCGGTGCCCATCGCCAGGCAATAGAGGCCGAAATAGGCATCGCCGGGCCGGTTGGGGTGGTCGCCGCCCGACATCGGTTCGCTCACGACGATGCGCCCGCCGTCGGGCAGTGCCGCATGCGTCTTGGCCAGAAGCATCCGCACGGTGTCATCGGAATGATCATAAAGAACGCGGATCAGGCTGATCGCGTCCGCGCCCATGGGCAGGGCATCGGTGCGGAAACTTCCGCCCGTGATCGTCACGCGGTCGGCCAGCCCGGCCTCGGCAAAGCGCTGCGTCGCCGGGTCGATGACCTGCGGCAGATCGAACAGGTGCAGCCTGATCCCCGGCAGCGCGCGGCCCACGGCGGTCAGGAACGCGCCGGTGCCGCCGCCGATGTCGAGCAGCGTGCCCACGCCGGTCAGGTCCATCACCCGCAGCGCCTCTTCGGCGACGAGGGTCTGGCTTTCGGCCATCAATTCGGAATAGGTCGCCGCCGTCTCGGGATCGATCTGCCCGGTGGCGCCGAACACATAGGGCCAGAAGGCGGCCAGTTCGGTGGCCGGCGCATCGCGGAAGAATCGCACCGGATCGGCCATGTCTCGGTAGAGCACATCATGGTGCACGATCATCTGCGACAGGCCCGGAACACCCGGAAGCGCCGCGCCCAGACGGCCAAGCCCGTAGCGCCCGTCACGCTGGCGTTTCATCAGGCCAATGGCCGACGCCGCCTGGCACAGAACGCGCATCCGGTCAGGGGTGATGCCCGTGCGATGCGCAAGCCAATCGACCCTGCGCGGCTGATCAGACAGGTGTTCGGCCAGATCCAACTGCACGAAGGCCATCAGGATCTGGCTGTGCAGGAACCCCGCCACCAGATCGAACAGCGCCTCGCCATCCTTGCGCGCGACACGCGCGGCGACAGGAGTTCTTGCAGCCCAGCGCTGAAAGCGCCGCGACCCAAGCAGACCCGTCTTCCAGGCGTAGAGCCTGTCCCGCATGCGCGGGCGGTCAGGGGTTGTCTGCTCGGCCAAGGCCATGGATCACGCTGGATGGTGGGCAGGAAGAACGGGGGTCAGACGTTCGGCGGTCTTGCGGACCATGTCACACAAGGCCGCCTCGCCGGGGCAGGACGGGATCGAGGCGATGGCGCCCGACAAGATATCCTCCAGCCGACGGATGGCCCCGCGCACGCCCAGTTCGGACACGGCATTCGGGCGGCTGTTGATCTCGTCCTGGTTGACAGGCTTGCCCAGCGTCGCCTCGTCATAAAGCGCGTCGCGCAAGTCGTCGGCAACCTGGAACGCCTCGCCGATGCGGGCGCCCAGTTCGGTCCAGGCCTCGGGGTCTTCACCCGCTGCCGCTGCGCCCATGCGGGTTGCCGCCGTGAACAGCGCGCCGGTCTTGGCGCGGTGATAGGCGCTGAGGTTGATCTCGCTTTCGCTTTCCCACCCCTGGCCGGCACAGATGCCGCCGGGCATCCCGCTCGAGGAGCCAAGGATGCGCATGAGCTGGATGGCGCGGGTCGGGTCATGTTCGGCGGCGCGGGCCAGAACCTCGAAGGCCATGATGATGAGGCTGTCACCCGCCAGCAGCGCCAGCGGTTCGCCATAGGCGCGATGGACGGACGGCTTGCCGCGCCGGATGTCGGCGTTGTCGAAACAGGGCATGTCGTCATGCACGAGGCTGGCGCAATGGATCAGCTCGATCGCGGTGGCGGCGGCATCGGCGATGGCTGGCTTGTCGTCGCCGCAGGCCATGGCCACCGACAGGCAGATGGTCGGTCGGATGCGCGCGCCGCCTGGGCTGACGGAATAGTCCAGCGCCGAGGCAAGCCTGGGCGGGGCAGACTGGGCCTGACCTTGCCGGATGGCGCTGGCGATGGCTGCTTCGATCCGGGGTTTCAAAGTCATGGGCGCCCCTTCTCGAGCAGGAAGAATCTGGTCATGTTGACAGCTATCATGTAAACTAGAGTGGACAATCCTACCCGGACTGTCAATATTAACTGACACTTGCCGAGGAGATTGATGTGACAGATCCGATCCGCGCGGTCGTTGTCGGCGCCGGGATCGGTGGGCTGACGGCTGCCGTGCGGTTGGCGCATGCGGGCCTTTCGGTGACCGTGGTCGACATGGCCGGCGGGCCGGGCGGCAAGATGCGCACCCGCGCCTCGGTCGCGGGGCCGGTCGATGTCGGGCCGACCGTCTTGACCCTGAAGGGCGTGTTCGAGACGCTTTTTGCCGATGTCGGCGCGCGGCTTGCCGATCATGTCACGCTCATCCCCGACGAGATCCTTGCCCGCCATGTCTGGCCGGACGGAAGCATGCTCGACCTGTTCCATGACCCCGACCGCAGCGCCGAGGCTGTGCGCGCGCTGGCCGGTCCGACGGGGGAACGGCAGTTCCGCCGCTTCTCGGGCCGCGCACGGCGGCTTTACGAGGCGTTCGAGGCACCTGTGATGCTGGCTCCGCGGCCCAGCCTGCCGCGGCTTACGGCGGAGGTGCTCAAGAATCCCGCCCTGATCCCGGCGATGGCGCCGGGCCTGAGCCTTGCGCGCAGCCTTGCCGCGCAGTTCACCGACCCGCGCCTGCGGCAGCTTTTCGGGCGCTATGCCACCTATGTCGGGGGTTCCCCCTACCTCAGCCCCGCAGTGCTGGGGCTGATCGCGCATTCCGAGGCGCGCGGCGTCTGGCGGGTCGAGGGCGGGATGCACCGGCTGGCCGTCGCCTTGCAGGGGCTGGCGCAGGACAGGGGCGCGGGCTTTCGCTTCAACGCGAAGGTCGCCAGGATCGAGCAGCAAGACGACCGCGTCTGCGCCGTGCACCTCGAGGATGGCACCCGACTGCCCGCCGATCTGATCGTGTTCAACGGCGATCCAAAGGCGCTGCTGGAACGCCAGCTTGGCCCCGCCGCGATGGTCGCGGTGCCGGTGACCGGGGTGGCGGCGCGAAGCCTGTCGGCGTTCGTCTGGGGGTTCGCCGCCGAGCCTTCGGGCGTCGAGCTGGCGCATCATACCGTGTTCTTCTGCGCCGATCCGAGGCGCGAGTTCGACGATCTGGCCGCGGGGCGTATGCCCGGGGACGGCACGCTCTATGTCTGCGCGCAGGACCGGGGCGGTGCACCGCCGACCGGACCGGAACGCTTCGAGATCATCCTGAATGGCCCGCCCGGGCACCCGTCGACAGCCGAGGACGCCTACACATGCCGGACAAGAACCTTCGACAGCCTGGCCCGGATGGGACTGCGGTTTACCCCGACGCCGGACGTGACGGCGCTGACCATGCCGGGGGGCTTCGCCGAGGCGTTTCCGGGGTCGGACGGTTCGCTCTACGGGCTATCCCCGCACGGGATGATGGCGACGTTCCGGCGGCCGACGGCGCGCACGACGGTCAGAGGCCTGTACCTGGCGGGGGGCGGGGCGCATCCGGGGGCGGGCATCCCGATGGCCTGCCTCTCAGGGAGCCACGCGGCCGCGGCGATCTTGAGCGACCTTGCTTCGATCTCGACGTCCCGCCCGACGGCTACGCCTGGTGGTACGTCGACGGGATCAGCGATGACGGGGAGCGGGCGATCTCGATCATCGGATTCATAGGCTCGGTCTTTTCGCCCTGGTATCGCTGGAGCGGGCGCAGGAATCCTGCCGACCATTGCTGCCTGAACGTGGTCACCTACGGCCGCGGTGGGCGCTGGACGATGACCGACCGGGGCGAGGCGGCGCTGGGGCAGAGCCGGGACAGGTTACAGATCGGGCCGTCGGCGATGGTCTGGGACGGCGATCATTTGCGGATCGAGATCGACGAGATCTCCACCCCGCATGCCCAGCGCCTCAAGGGCGAGGTGATCGTGCGGCCCTCGGCGCTGACGCGGGTGGAGATGGCGCTGACCGAGGATGGCGCCCATGTGTGGCGGCCGTTCGCGCCCAAGGCCGAGATCGAGG
>Ga0008833_1001484_pt1 | contig 10104 bp, 7 predicted proteins | sample HotLakConsoUCCLE_FD_62216 | JGI IMG/M metagenome (GOLD analysis project Ga0008833, IMG submission 62216) | Hypersaline microbial mat communities from Hot Lake, Washington, USA - Hot Lake Consortium UCC-LE | ecosystem: Environmental > Aquatic > Non-marine Saline and Alkaline > Hypersaline >... | reverse complement strand
TGAACTTCGCAAACTGCGCCCGTGACAGCTTCTTGCGGAACAGCACCTGTCCATCGGCCGCTGCCCCATGAACCTGCAGAACCTGCTTTGCCAGGTCGACGCCGACGATGCTAACCTCACTCATGGATGCCTCCTCCCTCTGTGATGACTTCAGCATCACCATTTTGGCACATTGCGATGCCGTCGGGTGGGAGCATCCACTCCTTTTGGACGCCGATTGATACAGGGATTGCAAAATTTGTTGAAACGACACTGTACAATGAGGTATGAAATTGCAATTTTTGCTGGACAAAGTGGCGTAACGGCTCAGGCGGGGGGGGGGGAAGTGAACGGCAATGGTGCGAACCGGTTTTCGAAAATCGCTGTTATCGCTGCTGAGGATTGGTTTGTGTTATCCCACTTTCGGCCATTGCTCGCAGCCCTCAGGCCGCTTTGCGAGGAGTTAGTTGTAGTCACGCGCTGTTCTGGCTATGAGGCAGAGATCGAAGCACTTGGTGCAAGAGCAATCCCTCTAAGTTTTGATCGCAAAAGCCTGAACATCATTAAACAAGGCAACTCTACAATACAACTGATGAACATTATTCGAAAGGAGAAGCCAGACGTCGTACACCTGATCGCGCTCAACCCGATCATTATTGGCTCTGCGGTTGCAAAGATATCGAAAATGCCCGCTGTTGTAACCCATATTACCGGTTTCGGTTATCTCGGCACTTCGACCAACCCGGTCATTCGTCTGATACGATACGCGTCTCTGCACCTCGTGGATAAGATGTTGCGCCACAACATCAGCTGGATTCTGGCCGAGAATGAAACCGACCTTACAGATCTCTCGGCGTTTGGGATTGATACCACTGGGAAATCGGCCATCTTGCGCGGAGCCGGAATCGATCCGGAGGAATTTTGCGCCCAAACCACACCTGCTAATCCTATTCCAATCGCCGCATCCATCTCGCGTCTGATCCATCAGAAGGGACTGGATATCCTCGTGGCGGCGAAGAAGCGCCTCGTGACGCGCAGTGTGCCACTTAGAGTTCAGATCTTCGCCCGCCCTGATCCAGGCAACCCTGACGCTATCGCCCCGAACACTCTGCGGGGTTGGGTGGAGAGCGGCCTGATTGAGGGAGGTCGCGAGACAAATGACGTTGTCAGCGTCTGGCGGCAAAGCGACATCGCTGTTTTCCCCGCTCGCGACCGTGAAGGCATGCCACGCGCCATGCTTGAGGCTGCTGCTTGCGCAAGACCGCTCATTGTGGCCGATGTACCAGGGCTGAAGGACTTCGTGCGTGATGGCGTAGAAGGCCTGATCGTTCCTCCCGAAGACCCTGATGCCCTCGCCACCGCCCTCGAACGCCTCGCGAACAATCCAGAGATGCGAGAACGAATGGGTGAAGCCGCCCGCGCTCGCATCCTCTCCGGCTATACGGATACGCATGTGAAAGGAGTGATTATACAGACTTACGCAGAGCTGGGTGCGCGTATCGCAACTTCCCACAAACCCAATAAGATCATAGGGCCGGTCTCGTGAGTCAGTTCTCTACCGACGCGAGCAACATCGCCCACGGGATCAGTGTTGTCATTCCAAGCTTCAATCGTCCCGCAGAAACTCGCGCGGCCGTCCAATCCGTTTGCTGTCAGACCACCCCCCCCGGAGAAATCATTATCGTAGATGACGGATCGCAGGCGCCTTTACGCCAAGACGAGCTCGGGCCGGTCAGCGCAGCTGTGCGAATCATCCGTCACAAGCGCAACCTTGGAGCTGCGGCAGCCCGCCAGACTGGTATCGACGCAGCGCAAGGCGATTACGTCGCTTTTCTCGACTCAGACGATATCTGGCTGCCAGAAAAGCTTGAGAAGCAGACACCATTCCTGCCTTCCCTCGACCAACCGCTTGTCGCCGTGGCCTGCGGCTGGTGGGCTGTCTACGGAAACAGCAATCGCGACAGGCGCGAGCGCATACCTATTTCCAGCGCTGACCCTCGGGATTTCGCGAGCGGATGCTGGTTTGCACCAGGTAGCACGACGATCCTACCGAGGCGTGCTTTTGAAATCGTTGGCCCCTTTGACCCGAAACTCAAGCGCCTGGAAGACCTCGACTGGTTCCTACGCTTCGCACTTGCCGGTGGTCGGCTTGAAGTGGCATCGATCGTGGGCGCACAGATAGCAATAGGGCAGCGGCCAACCATCAAGTCTGTCGATGCGTCGTGGAGACATTTTTCCGAGGGCATCGGCAGAAGGCTGGACCCTTCATGCGCTCGTCGGCTCAAAGCGTATCTGCTGCTCGAGCGTGCAGCAGCAAGGCGCAACGCTGGAAACCTTCCGGCGATGGCAACCTTCCTGTTCCGATCCATTCTTGCCGTGCCACGGTTTTCTCTGCATCTGCGCCGATGGTGGGTATAAGGCGAGGCGGGCAGGAAAGAGGGGCGGCGCAGTTGCGAGGTCGTGCTGCCGTTGCTAGAGCGTCAATCCACGAGGTGAAGCGACGGTTCGTGAACGAAATGATGCAGCACGATAACTTCGAGCGCGCGGCCTAGCCGCATCGCCGCAACAAGCGGCCTATAGGTGCGCAACAGTGATCGCACGGCCGAGCTCAGTGGCGACGAGAGAGGCAACCTTTCTTGAGGCTGAACGCTCAAAAGTTTCAATGATTGATGAGGTGTCCCAACCAGCAGGCAAAAACGACAAACGCTGTTCACGGGACTAAAGGGAAACAAAATGAGCGATCGCAGAGCGAGCCTGAGCCTGGTTAGCTTTCTCCTGAGGGTAAACTCCAACGCATACCGCTTGTCTCCGGTCCACGGCGTCGTGGGTATTATATTCTCTATTGCCAAGCGCCTTTGTATGATCGTGGCGTTCCTGCTGCCATTGAAAGTGATCCTTCTTGCTGCAAACCCCGGCGTTCCAAGGTACTTCGCCGGTTTGATAACGGACGAAACTCGTGGACTCTGGATCGCATCGTTGGCAGGCGGCACGGTGCTGTTCTATTTGCTCGGCCTGGCCGTCGATCATGGGTTTCGCAGACTCGCCGACGCATTTGGTTCGAGAATCATCGATTCGATGAACCTCGTGCATAAGCGTGCGGATGAGCGCGAAAAGGCTTCCCAAAACTGTAGGACTCTTCTCGACGCAAATGGCGCCGTGCTTACGGCTGTAATCGGCCTTGCAGTGATTTTCTGGCTGAATCCGGCACTCTTCTCAGTGTTGCTAGCGTTGATTTTGGTCGTATTAATATTTACCGTGAGCGTCTTGCGAACCCGTTCCAAGACCGTTGGTGTCTTTAAAAATTATATATTGAACAATTTTAAGCAATATACTCAGATTGCATCGTTTATAATATTTGTAATTGGATTTTTTACACTATTATTACCCTTTTTTATGGGAGATGGTGGCAATGCTCTAATTGCAGTGATCACGTTTATCATTCTCAGACAGCTGCTGTCGGGCCTTGAGACAAGTGTAAATAATTATGCTAATCTGTTTTTCCAGAGGAGCAAACTCGCTTTTCTGACAAAGGCTGAGCCTGGCCTCAGCGAACACAGGCAACTGGGGACGAATTTTGACCGCCTCACCCGGGACGAACGGGACGCCTGGCTTCGGCGAGCCTTGACGGCGAACGACCCGGAGGCCGAATTCGTCTCTTGTGTCTGGATTGACCCGGCATCACCCCACGAGCGCGATTTCGAACTGCAAGCACGTGGTCCGACCGGCGAGAAGCCGTATCGCATGCGGATAGCTCTGCACGGTGCACGGCATGTGATCGCCAATGAGGAATTGCTGTCGCGTTTCAACGGTGCGCACACCAGCCTGTGTGTCCCGATTAGATCACGCGCGGTGCTCGACGAGAAGACCTGTACCCTCTACGACATGTCCGGGCTGGCCCCGATCGCCGCAGCCGATCAAAAGGACTTCGAGACTGAATTTCTTCTCCGTTCCTGGTCCTACCCGCCGCCCCAGGATCTTATTGCAGCCTACCGGCGCAGCCATGCCGAAGTGGCGCAACGCTTCACGCCCGAATTGAGCGCTGATCTTCGAGAAGCGGTAGATGATGAAGGAGAGGAAGCTCTGCTGGTCCGCTTTGATACTGTCATCCCCGTGCTTCACAATCGTCTCGCGCACGCCCCGCGCTACATCCATTTTGACCGGCAAAGGGCAGATTGGCTCCGGATCGACGCAAGCGCACGGCCGAGAACGCTGTATCCCGGCAATTGGCGCATCGAACCCATCGGCATCCATTCGTTATCGTCGTTTTCGGAGGAGGCCCTCTCGGCGGCCGTCGAGCGCGTCCGTGCCGCGCGCCATGACCTGTCCCCGGAGTGGGGACCCGCGGATATCCGTCTGGTCGATGCGTGCTCACGGCTGATCCGGCTCGTGAGGGCCAAGAAGCTCAAGGAAGCTCATGGCATGGCCGCGACGATCGTGGCTCTTCTCGACACGCCCGACGACGGCGGCTTCGCGATCAGCTGAGACCGAGTCGCGTGATCGTGCCGGAAACAATCGCCTGCCAATCAGAAGCCGCGCAGGCCACGATAGCCGTGCCGCGTTCGCGCTCGGCGACCGCGCGGTCGAGCGTGGCGCAAAAGGCCCGGGCGCCGCGATAGCCGAAGACGCGAGGTTCTTCGCATCCCGCCGGCACGACGCTGCTGACCACCGGCAAGCCGGCGGCGAGATATTCATGGATCTTGAGCGGGTTGATCGCCTCGATGGCCTCCTCACGCCTTGGCAGTGCAAAAGGAACGATACCGATATCGGCCGCCCGCATATAGGCTGGAACCGCATCGTAGGGGCGCGGCCCGAGGAGATGGACATTGGCGGGAAGGGGCTCGTTCGGCTCGCGGGCCACGTGTCCCACAATAACGAAGCTGCGCTGCGGGCTCGCACGGGCCGCCGATACGACCGCGCCCCAATCAAACCAGTCCTCGATCGCACCGACATACAGAATGATCGGCCGCGGCAGGTTGGCCATCTCGGTGGGCACGGGGAGCGGCTTAGCAAAGCGGGCAATATCGACACCGTTCGGCATCATGACGACGCTTCGTGCGCCAGCAGCCTCGGCCTTCCGCGCGAGGAGCGGCGTCGTTGCGAGCACGGCATCGACCTGTGAGAGACCACGCGCCTCCACTTCGCGCACAGCTCGACTGACAACCGAAAACAACGAAGCGTCATCCGCCAGGCGATAGGCGAGCACACGTGACCGCGTCGCACGAGCGGCATCGAGATACGTCGGCGATCCCACGAGCGCGAGATCCGGTGTACCGTCGCGCAGAACCGTCCGTGCCACAGGTGGCCAGTTCCACCGCGAGATGAGTTCGAGCACCCACCGATTACGCAGGAGCGGGCGATTGACGTGGGGAAGCGGGGCGAAAGGCGACAGGAGTTCGATACCAGGTTCCCCGCTAGGACGAGGACAGGCCCCGACTTGCCGCCCACGCCGGAAACCCGCGATAAGATGCACGGGTGTGAATTGCGGCTCCACGTAGAGTACGCGCCAATCAAGCTTGGCCAACGCGCGTGCAACATGGTGCAGTCCGTAGGGCGTCACATGCCAAGGATGAGCAGCGAAGAGAACAGCGCGTCGCTTGTTCATCGCGCACCGCTTCGCGACATGCGCCTCAGGCCGTCGTTCTGCGCAGGGGGGACGACGCCGAGCTCGCGATAGACTTCGAGCACGCGTTCGGCCAGCACGCGCCAATCGCGTTCTTGAACGACAAAGTCGCGGGCGGCGCACCCCATTTCCCGCCGCAGATCGGGGTCCTCGATCGCACGTGCGAGCGTATCTGCAAGGCTATCTACATTGCCCTTTTCGTGGACGAGCCCGATCGGTCGGTCTTCGACGATCTCGGCGAGAGCCGCGACCGATGAGACCACGACGCATTTCTCCATCGCCATGGCTTCAAAGGGCTTGAGCGGGGAGACCATCTCGCAGACCGGTAACGGCTTCCGCGGGAAGGGCGCGATGTCGATCAGCGAATAATATGCCTCAACCTCTTCATGGGGGACGCGGCCAGTGAAAATTACGATCTCTTCAAGGTCGAGCTCGCGCGCCAGTGCCCGGCACGTCTCATAAGCGGCACCGTCGCCAACGATCAGGAGGCGCAGGTGCGTCAGGCCGCGGTCAACAAGGAGGCGCGCAGCTTTCAGGAGGTCATCGAGACCCTCATAATCGAGAATCGAGCCGACATAGCCGACCACAACCGCATCGCCTTCAATGCCGAGCCCCTCAGCGAGCACATGGTCGCGGGACAAGGGTTTGAAGCGTGCGCTGTCAACGCCGTTCGGTACAATCCTGATCTTTTCTCCCGGAACGCTGCGGCGCACCAACTCATCGCGTAAAGCTTCCGTGATGGCGATCACCCTGTCAGCCTCCAAACAAGCTTGCGTCTCAAGCTTCACCGCTTGCGCGTGATGGAGTGTGTCGACATAGGAGGGGTCACGCGAAGCCTGCGTAACCTCCCAAAGCCCACGAACTTCGTAGACGCTGGGTACGCCGAGTTGCCGCGCAACTGCCACTGCCGTAAGTCCCGTAACGAAATTCGAGGCGCCGTGGACGATCGCGGGCTCAAGCTCGCGTACGAGTTCGGTCGTCGCGGCGATGTTCATCCCAAGGTAGGAGCGGGTGGAGCGGAAGAACAGGGCCTCGACGTCGCCGCCTACGCGATGATAAGGCACGGCATCGATCTCGACCACGGGTTCCAGCGCGATGTCGCGGAATTTCGCGAAGACCTGGGGGTAGCCGAGGCGGTTGACGACCCGCACATCGATTCCCTCCTCGCGCAAGCCGCCGACGAGCCCGTGCGAGCGCGTGGCATAGCCGGCACTGTGGAAGGGAAGCGAATTGTAGACGAGATAGGCGGAAGCTCCCTGCGTGCCATCCTCCCGAGCATCCGCCCTCCCGAGCAGCTCACCCGCACCCTCGCGCAGAAGGCGGATCTCATCACGGGCGATGCCATAGGCCCGCCCAAGTCGTGTGAGGCTGCGGCGGCGACGGCGAGCGCTATCAGCCCAATTCCTGCGAGTCTGCCGCAACACGCGCGGCAAACGTCGCAAGATGCGCAAGACGATGCGCAGTATCGCAATAATAAGCTTCCGGAAACCGTGACTACGCTGAAACCGGGCGAGGCGCACCACCGCTTGGCTCACCCTCGACGGAAGCGAAACGATAAGGCGGAACAACGCGAGCAACAGCTTAGGAAGAGCACAAACCACGCGCCTGGCGAAGGAGAAGATGACGAGGAGGGCGACGCGGTACAGCCGCAGGAGGCGCGGCGCGAACCCAACTGTGCTCCCCGCCGCGGATCGGCCATGCCCCCGCAGCCGTATCTCCTCCAGGATCCATATGGCGGGAAGGGGCATATGCTTCCATATTCCCTCCAGCCGACCCGAGCGTTCCTTAGTGCGCATGAAAACTCCCTCAGTGCCCGCCCATAAGTAGCGAGAAGTCGCTGGCTCGCACCGATCAACAGTGGCTGCACGCTTCTAGATTCTTATCCGGAGGATGTCATCCCGGCTGGTGTCATGGTCAGCTCAAAGGGCTTTATATGCTTTTGCGGTCGCCCTAAGTGCGGCCCACACAGCCGTGCCGCCGCCCGCCCGCGACATCGCCGTGTGCAGCCGCGTATAGGAAAATGGCCGGTGCTCGGCGAGGAGGCCCTTTGTCCTCGTGACGAAGTCCGTCGGCTCGCAGCCGGCCTCCTCGTAGTTGTCGACCAGGATCTGGCATTCGCGGTGCATTTTTGCTTTTTAGAGGACCATCTTTTTTAGCATCAAAAGTTGTTTGAACGCGAATAAGAAAATTCAAAAGTTGACTGCGATCTTCCGGGTCGCGGTCCTCGGATGCGAGAGCGCGTAGAAGTTTCAGCATGGTTCTGCCTCCAGTTTGTCAAATTCCGACATAAGTCGGTCTAATTCCTTTGCAGCTAACGAAAAGAATGGGTCAACTCGAAATCGGAGCCAGCGGTGCGCTTGACCTTTAGCCTAGTCGTATGTCTGCCCTGCTCCCATCGGAAGGTCGCCCCCGTGGCACTCGGCGACGAGCGCGCGTCGAGGAGTGTAGGGGCCTCTTGACCGAAGGCGAAGAGCGTCGCGCATTGCACGACGCTCCCCTTGGCTTCGAACGGAACACTCCACGATGGTGTTAGCTCGCCGTCTTTGCGTGAAATCCAGCCCTGCAATTCTGGCTCCGTCTGGCCCCTAATGGGCTGTGCAATGGAGCCGTCGAGAAGCGTGGAGACGAAAAGCCGTTCGGCTGAATCGGGAAGGTCGATCTCCAGATTCGCGCCGCGCAGCGTCAGATCGAGCTCCGGGGCAAACTGGAACCATTGTTTGAAAACATGCGGCTGCTCCGCGCTGTCCGCCAATCGATCGTGGACGAGCAACCACTTGCCTGGCCTGAAGTAAACGAGCCGGGTGTGGCGGATCGTACGGTGGTGGCGCATCTCGCTCTCGATGAAGAACACGCCGTCACTCTCACCGGTCCGACCCAGCGCACTACCGAACGGCTTTACGCCACGTCGCTGATGGCTCTTGCCGTCGATCTCGACCGTGTTGTGCGCGCGCGTCGACTCGACATAGACCCGGCTCGGATGCGCGTAGTAGAAGCCTTCGCGGCCCAGCTCGGAATCACCCTTAGTTGGGTCGAGATAGCCGAAACGCCCCGAGTCGACCAGAACCTCGCTGCCCCGATCGTACCATACGAGGCTCAGATTGTCCGCGTGCTTGTGGGTGCGCGAGTTGAAGGCGCAGATCTGCGCGAGATAGGATTGGCGGGAGAAGTCGGCCGGCGCCTCGGGCGCGGAGGCGCGAACGATTGCAAAGCCCGATTCGGAAAACACGCGCATGGGCTCGGCCGGCGCAAGCCCGACCTCGCCGGCGCTCGCGGCATGACGGAGGTGCTCGTCCTCGACCAGAGCGAGACGCCGCTCGTTCCATGTTATCTCCCGCCGCGGCGTGTCCCCGAACATGGTGAGAGTACGATCGGGCTGGACGAACCACGCCAGCGCCTCCTGGATACGGCGGGAGGTGGGGCCATGCTCGCCCTTGTCGAGAATGCCGGCCTCGATCATGCCTTGCACAGTCTCCCAGACCATGCGGTGATAATCGGGAGAATGCTCGCGGTGCACGCCGTCGGGAGAAAACTGCGTCGTGAGCACGCGCCGCAGCCTCTCCTCGCCGAGCGCGCGGGTTACATCCATACCCGGGAACCAGTGGAGGCGACGCGCCATGGCCACCTGTCCCGCGGCGAAATAGAGGCCGTGGTTCGAATGGGCGGCGAAATTGCTCTCGTCCTCGAAAGCGCGCTGGTGGAGCGCGATGCTTTCGGCGAGCACGATAAGCTCGTCGTCCAAATATCTATCCGGCCGGCGTAGCGCAACGTCGAAGACATAGGCAAGGCGATAGGCGCGAACGCCAATGGCCATGTCGTACCACGCGAAGCCTTCGGAGGAGATCTTCCTATGCTGCCTCGCCCAGTCGACCATCCTCTCGAAACTATAGTCGAGATATTTCTCCTCTCCCGTATAGGAATGCATCGCCAACAATGGCCCGAGAAAATCCAAGCAGTGGAGATGGAAGCGCCAGCTGCGGTGCTGTGGCCCCTGCGTGAACCAATCGAAGGGGCAGTCGATCTTGACGGGACCAAACCCTTTTCGAGTCCAACCGGACTCTATGATTTCCGCAGCTTCGACCGCCCGCTTGGTGCTGGGCGACTCATGGCCGAAAAGGATTTCGTATGGAAGGGGAGCATCATCAAGAGCTCCTCTGAACAGCACTAAATTTTGAGGGATGTGCATATGGGCACCTCGAAGAATACGCCGATCCGTCTACTTTAGCACAGAGAATGGGTATCTGAAGCTTGCCGATATCTGATTTCGACGATTTCCAGGGTTATTTCGGGTTGTTTTTTCTGTTTTTGAGGAGCTATGGGCGCTCCTCACCCCTCGGCAGGCGTCATGTTGGCGTCGGGCTGCCCGTCACGCCCGCGAGATAGACCATTCTCCGCATGTTGTAGGCCATGTTCTTCAGCCCGATCCGCGTCTTCGCGCGGGCGATACCGATGCTGCGCACCAGGGTGCCGCCCATATCGTTGGTGAGTGCGCCAAACACATGCTCGAC
>Ga0008833_1001482_pt1 | contig 10112 bp, 10 predicted proteins | sample HotLakConsoUCCLE_FD_62216 | JGI IMG/M metagenome (GOLD analysis project Ga0008833, IMG submission 62216) | Hypersaline microbial mat communities from Hot Lake, Washington, USA - Hot Lake Consortium UCC-LE | ecosystem: Environmental > Aquatic > Non-marine Saline and Alkaline > Hypersaline >... | reverse complement strand
CTTGAACCGAAGATTATGAGAGGCGTAGCGGTATTTGTCGCCGCGAGCGGCCTCCGAAGGATTTGGCTCGACAAAGGTGCTCAGCGCCACGCGAAGGGTGACTTCCGTTGCCCCAAGCCGGCGGAGTTCCTCTCTGGGCCAAGGCAGCTGGAAGAATTTCATCTGGTTGTGGACCGGCTCGGCTCCAGCTGACGTGCTTGGCCGATACGGGACTATCGTGTCCTGAACGATGAGAGACAGCGCATTTGCGGCGCTGCGTCTTGCACGCGCATCATCGGGGACCCCGTAGCCGTATCTCTGGAACAGTCTGGCAAAGTCCCCCTTTGCAGGATTTGGCGGAAGGTGCGACATCATCTGCTCGGTCCACCGTGCAGATGAGACGAATATCGCCCGGATCGTTTCTGGCCATAGGTTGGGATAGTCTTCCCAAAGTTCCGTGATCGCCTTGGCGGCCAATGCCGTAGCTGCGCTTGTGTCGGCGGTCGTCGTAAGTGACCGCATTGGATACTGATGGTCAGTAGTGAGCAGCGAGAGCGCTGCGTGCTTCATTGGAGGCGGAATGCGATCCTGAATCCAATTCCCACCTTCCATCACCACATCTGGCTTAATCGGCCAGTGCTTCGACCAGCTTGCGGTGCGCGAAGACGGCGCCAGATCGCCCATGGGGGCAACGGCCTGCCCGCGAAGGCCAGCGGGCAGCCTGACTTTCTCCGTATAGGCTCCCACGCAAATCGGGTTCCACGCTTGAGCTGGCGACTCGATCTCGTGGTCGGGGTCGTCACAAATCGAGAGGTAGTCGGCGCCTCGGAAGCAGTTCTGGTCCGTATTGCCCGCCGAGATCACGAACAGCCTCTGCCGCTCCTGATTGCCCGACACGCCGGCTGTCAGCTGATCGATTTCGCCCGACCACGATGTCGGTGCGCCGTCGTGTGGCGTGTCCTCGTCGGTCGTGCAGGCCATGGAAAAGGTTCGGCCTCGCTCTGCATTTGCCTCGACCGCGTTGACAGCCTTGAGGACCACGGCTCCCAGCAGATGGTGAGGGTTCTGGCCTACGTCAGGGACGATCTTGGCAGACTCGAGCCTATGCCGGACATGCACCGGCATGTTGCTTTGGATCACTGGAAGCAGGTCTCCGTAGAGCGAAAGGCCAGCTAGCTGCGTACCGTGCCCACGGCTATCATCAAGGCCCCAGCGAGGTTCGGCGGCATGGCGGTCGGCCGGGTCCAGGAAAGGCCGAACCAAAGGATGATTCAGCCCGACGCCGCTGTCGAGGAGCGTGATGTATCGTGGGTCCGCACCGTCGGGCGGCTGCAAAAGACCCTCCATCGCTCGGGCCCACTCAGCCTGTTCCTCCGGTGGCATGCCTTCGAAATAGTCTGAGAGCACAGTGGGGGCAGCGAGAGCCTTCACTGTCCCGAAACGGCGAACGGACTGGGCGATCTGATCATGGGTGCCATAACCGACGACGACCACGTCCTCGGGAAACTGCAGGCGATCGCCCTCGAAGCGGATCCCGAGGCCACGCGCTTGTGGGATGAATTGCTCAGCCGCTCTCCGATCCAGCCAAATCTCCCAAGGATGTTCTCCCCCGTCATCTGCGGGAAATCTTGCCGATGGACTCCGCCATAAGGCGCGCAGCCCTGCCTCCACGATGGCCTTGATGCTCTGGACAAGGTCGGCATTCTTCGGTCGGCCGGTCGGCGTATCCTCGTTCTGGAAGGTTTCGACCTTATTCCTGAGATTGCTCACTCCGGCTGCTGACGCGAAGACGGTGGCGCGGGGAGGAGCGGCTTCATTCTCGTTATCGGAGTACACCCTGAGTAGATGGAGGCCGCTGGCATCCAGGCTCTTCGTCACGAACGGTTCGTTTGGCCTCGCCTCGATGTCCAGATACACGCCAGGCCGGTCTTGCGCTGCGGGATCCCCGATCTCGTCGATTGCGCGCAAAAGAGCTTCCGCATGTGCGCGGCGGTTCGGGACGTTACTTGGTCGTTTTGTCTGACCGCGGCCTTTGGCTTGAAACGCGATTGCCCGACCGAGGTCGTTCACGATCAGATGAGGGCGATTTCTTTCCATTCAGCGATGTTCCAAGTCCCTGCAACGAACGCCTGCGCTCCATCGAAGCAATCAGCGTCTCCGTCAGAATTCGGTCTGTCGAGGACAAGACGGCGCGTCTTCCCGCGTCTTCGCCCGCAGCAACAACATCTGCCGTCGAAAGGCCCTCTGCAACCCTAGATACAGCGTCCCAATCCACATCCTCTACGTTGAAGCCGATCAAGCGCCGCCGCATCGCCTTCTGGACGGCTTCCCTTGAGGGCAGCTCATAGGGCAGCACCAGTTCGAAACGCCGAAGGATTGCCCTATCGAGAATTTCAGGAATATTGGTGGTGGCGACAACAATCGACGGGCCAGTATCTTCATCGAGGAACTGCAGAAACGAGTTCAGAATTCGCCTAGCTTCGCCAACGTCGTTTTCGTTTCCACGAGAAGCCGCCAGCGCATCGATCTCATCGAAGAGATAGACACCGCGCGTCGTGCGGATCGCATCAAAGATCAGGCGCAGTTTCTGCGCAGTCTCACCCATGAACTTGGTGATGAGTCCGTGCAGAAGCACCGTGAACAATGGGAATTTCAGCTCGCCGGCCAATGCCTCGGCGCTGAGGGTCTTTCCTGTCCCCGGCGGACCTGAAAAAAGAAGGCGTCGGCGTGGGTGCAGACCCTTTTCCTCCAGAAGGTCACGTTTCCGGGTCTCGACAACGATCTGGCGCAATTCGTCGGAGAGGTGATCCGGCAAGATCAGATCGTTGAGGGTGGTTGTCGGATAGCGAGCGCCCAGGATGCCGGCAAGATCGCCGCGCGGCGCGGCCAGCGGTGTCAGCTTTGCAGTTGCAACTGTCCTTGGAACCCGTGATGCCTCCGCCCACTGGCGAAGTTGCTCTGCCAGTCGGGTATGGCCACGCTGATCTTCCGCGGCGGCAAGCTGCATCGCGAGATCGAAGAAACGCTCTTCGTCCCCCTCCGCATGGCTCTTTACGAGCCCGATAAGTTGCTGTGCCGACGCCATTTTCGAGCCTTTACGACCTTCTCGGCGCAGCCTAAACTGCCGCGCCTTTCTACATTGTTTAGCAATGTCGCTGGTTGATGCGCCAGCGAAACCGGTCATGGAGCCTGAGTTTTTCCGTCACGTTGCCGAGGAGACTCAACGCCGCCTCGGGCTATCAATGCCGCGTCGCCCCACGAACCACCCCATCCGTCTCCAGTCGCAGCGCCACCCGCCACAGTGGCGTTTTCATGAACACCGCGTCTTCGAACCGATAGCTGGGCGCCCCGCGTTCTTGCTGCAGCAGCCCCGCCCAGCAGAGCGGGCGCAGCACCTGGATGTAGAGCTGGCCCTTCACCTCGTCGTAGCGCGGCAACGGCCCCTTCTCGGGTTCTCCGAAGAGCACGCGACGGAGGTGGGCGCCGGTGGCGCCGTCCTCGGTCTCGACGTTCAGCACGTTCAGGAACACATCCCAGTTGCCGAGGATCGGGGCGTCCTCGAAGCGCGACATGCTGGCGTGGTTGATGCGGAACAGGAAGAACGGGACGACCGTGCCGAAAATCCGGCCCGGATGGCCCGCCAGCGCCTGGCCAGCCTTGGTTGGCCGGAATTCGCCCTTGTAGTGCCGCCCGAGCTTCATCGCGATCATCAGGTCGTGCAACACCATGAGCGGGGCGAAGTCCGGCTCGTTCAGCACCTTGTTGACGGCGAAGAGGTCCGCCTCGGTGTGGCCGGGCCAGTCGAACTCGGCAGCGGCCCAGTGCACGAAGACCCGCTTGAACGCCTTGGACGGCGTCAGGGGGATGCCGCCGTGTTCGCCGATCCAGGCGAAGGTCTTCTCTACACCACGCACCAGCGGCGAGAACGCCAGCGCCGGATCGGAATCGTCCATCTCCCGAAGCGCGATCACCTCAGATCTCCCGCGCGAACCAACGGATGCGGCCGACGATGTGGATCTCGTCGGCCGTTCTTTCGTATTCGGGGTAGTGCTTGTTGTCGGAGATGACGCGCACCGCGGGAGGGTCGCTGTTGGGGATGTGCTCCAGCCGCTTGGCGACCAGCCCCATCCCGTCGTCCAGCACGAAGATTCCGGGCGGGTTTGGGGCGCGGCGGGTCATGTCGACCAGCACCGCGTCGCCGCTCACGAGCGTCGGCGCCATGCTATCGCCCTCGACGTGCATGATGCGCAGCTGCGACGGGCTGGCCTTAAGCTTGTGGCGGATCCACGATTGGCGGAAGTGGTAAGTACGGCCGGGCGTATCGCCATCTTCGGTTACCACCGCGCCGCCGCCCATCGCGGGGCGCGGGGTGGCGTGCGCGATGGCCACGAAGGCATCGTCGGGATTGTCCACGAAGGGGGGCGTTCCCTCGACCTCGCCGATACCGTGGATCAGCCAGTCGCGGTCCACCTTCAGCACGCGGGCGACCTCGGCCAGCCGGTCGATGCCGGGGCGGGCGGAGCGGCCGCGCAGGATGTCGTAGACGAAGGAGCGGTTCACGCCGGCCATCTCGGCGACATGGGCAGGCGTCAGGCCGAGCTGATGGGCGCGGGCCCGCAGGCGGTCGGCCAGGGTGTGCTGCTCGGTCATGTTTTCCCCAAGGATATGTGGATGAAATAGGATAAAACAGGATTGATGCGGACCCGTCAAGCGATTAGAACAAAACCTAAACAATCGCACATGGGAATCGGGGGTCCGGATGGAGATCGAGAAGTCGTATTTCACCCTGCCGGAGATCCTCGAGCGCTGGTCCATGTCCGAGGCGGACCTCGTCTACCTGGCCGAGAACGACCAGCTGCGGCTGTCGATCCGGGTGTTCAACCTCGGGGTGGAGCTCGGTGACTACGAGGAGACGCCGGAGGGGGAGCGATTCTCCGTGCCCTTCGAGCGGGGCCCGTTCAACGGGCTCCTGGATCTCCACGCCCATGACGTTTTCCAGCTGTTCCGGCATGGCGAGGTGAAGCTCAGCCGCTTCCGCTCGCACAAGGCCGACTATGCTTGCCTGACAGGGGAGCGAGAGCTCATCACTTTGCGGCAGCGCGATCTTTTTCTCAGGCGGGACGAGCGTGACCGCTTCGAGGCCGAGACGGGATTTGCCGGAGCGGCTGCCGGCCCACGACCCGGCGCGTTCCATGCCTCCGCCGACTACCAGGACGTCCGCTGCAACGGTCAGCACTTCCGGCTGGGTGCGATCCAGGCGCAGGTCGTGCGCGCGCTGCACGAGGCTGCCGGCCGCGGCGAGCCCTGGCAGAGCGGCAAGGCGATCCTCGCCGCCGCGGGCTCGCGCAGCCTCAAGATGTCGGACGTCTTCAAGTCGAAGAAGAACTGGCGCTTGCTGATCGAGTCGGACGGCCGCGGCGCCTATCGCCTGCTCGGGCTCTGATCTCGCGCCATCCCTCCCATCCGCGCGCCCTCCCGATCCCTGCGGTGGGATGTGCCGGGGGATGAGAGGGGGATGGCAATCCCCCACAGAGCCGTTCTCCCTTGGATTGAAAGGCTCCTGACAATCCCCCTCCGCATCCCACTCCAATCCTGACGACATCCCCTCGCGGGATTTCGCATCGTGCTCCCGACAAACGACACCGGGAGACGACGATGCAGCAGAAGACCTGCCTCACACAGAAGGAGCTCGCGCGGCGCTGGACGATCTCGCATCGCACGCTCGAGCGCTGGCGATGGGCCGGGGAAGGCCCCGCCTACATGAAACTCGGCGGCCGGGTGGTCTACCGGCTCGAGGACATCCTGGCCTTCGAGAAGGACCAGCTCACGCATACCGCTGACAGCGCGCGGGGGGCGGCATGATGGAACGCCGCTCCGCCATCCACGGCAGCCGCGTCGTGTCGATCTTCGGCGCCGCCGGTCCCGCGCTCGACGAGGTGGGGCTTTCCGCCTGGATCGCGCAGGCCGCCCCGGGCGAGGCGCTGGTCTATCACCGCGGGTTCCTCGCCGTCGACGCCACCGGGGCCGTCTCGAACCTCACGCCCGAGCGCCAGCGCACCCTGCGCGGTGTCGCCGCCGCTGCGCTGCGCGCCGCCGAGCAGCGGCTCGTCCACCTCGTGCAGGCCCGGCTCGGCCCCGACCACTTCGCCTACATCGCCGTCGCCCGTCCGAAGCCCGGACCCGCCGGCGCTGCCCTCTCGATGCGCCTCCTCGAGGCCGCCTGACCCCCATCCCCAATTATGGAGGCCCCAATGCCATTCCCGCAGAACATCCCCAACATCGACGATCTGATCAACCTGCCCGCTGGCGAGATCGCCCAGCTTCCGGTCGAGCTTCTGGCCGCCATGCAACGTGAGATCGATGCTGCCGCCAAGCAGATGAAGGCCGTCACCGCGCGCTTCTCGACTGCGCTTGAGGTCCGTTACGCCACCCGCGCCGCCGAAGCCCGCCGCGCCTGCGGCAAGGATACCGGCACCGTCCGCCTTGCCGATGGCGAATTCACCGTGGTCGCCGATCTGCCGAAGCGCGTCGAATGGGACCAGACCCAGCTCGCCGCCATGGTCGAGCGGATCCGTGCCGCCGGCGACGACCCGTCCGAATACGTCGAGATCAGCTTCAAGGTGCCCGAGCGCGCCTATGTCGCCTGGCCCGAGGCGATCCGCCAAGGCTTCGAGCCCGCCCGCACGGTGAAGACCGGCGCGCTGAAGATCGCGATCCTGCCGCAGGAGGACCGCGCGTGAGCCTCCCCATCATCACGGCCGATCAGCGACTTGCAGAGACGCGCGGCGTCAAGGGCGTGATCTTCGGCCCCTCCGGGATCGGCAAGACCAGCCTGCTTTGGACGCTGGAAGCCTCGACCACGCTGTTCTTTGACCTCGAGGCGGGCGACCTCGCCATCGAGGGAATGCTCATCGACGTGGTCCGGCCGCGGACCTGGAAGGAGTGTCGGGACTTCGCGGTCTTCATCGGCGGCCCGAACCCGGCGCTCCGACCCGAACAGCCCTACAGCCAGGCGCATTTCGACGAGGTGTGCGGGCGGTTCGGAGATCCGCGCGTCCTCGCGAAATACGACACCGTCTTCATCGACTCGATCACCGTGGCTGGGCGGCTCTGCTTCCAGTGGTGCCGCGGACAGCCGGAGGCGCATTCGGAGAAGACCGGCAAGCCGGACGTGCGCGGCGCATACGGGCTGCACGGGCGCGAGATGATCGGCTGGCTGACGCACCTCCAGCACACGCGCGGCAAGAATGTCTGGTTCGTCGGGATCCTCGACGAGAAGCTCGACGACTTCAATCGCAAGGTCTTCGTCCCGCAGATCGACGGCTCGAAGACCGGGCTCGAGCTGCCCGGCATCGTCGATCAGGTCATCACGATGGCCAGCCTTCCGGACGAGCTGAACCGGCCTCAGCGGGCTTTCGTCTGCCAGACGCTGAACCCGTGGGGCTACCCGGCCAAGGACCGCTCCGGCCGCCTCGACCTGGTCGAAGAGCCTCATCTCGGCCGGTTGATGGAGAAGATCCGCGGCCCGCTGATCCCTGCGGAACGGCGGCTGACCTATTCGCCGCCGCAGCTGCCCCCACCGCCCGGTCCGACGGCGACCGACACCGATTCTTATCCCACCAACTGAAAGGACCCGAGCCATGTCCGGTCTCTGGAACGACTTCAACGATGCGCAGTCCAACACGAACCTCATCCCCAAGGGGACGCTCGCCAAGGTGCGGCTGACCATCCGCCCCGGCGGCTTCGACGACCCGTCGCAGGGCTGGACCGGGGGCTATGCCACCCGCGGCTCCACCGGCGCCGTCTACCTCAACGGCGAGTTCACGGTCACCGAAGGCCCCTATGCCCGGCGCAAGATCTTCACGCTGATCGGTCTCTACAGCCCCAAGGGGCCCGACTGGGCCAATATGGGCCGCAGCCTCGTGCGCGGCATGCTGAACTCGGCGCGCGGGATCTCGGACAAGGACCAGTCCCCGCAGGCGCAGGCGGCGCGGCGGATCGGCGGATTCGCCGATCTCGACGGGATCGAGTTCGTCGCCCGGATCGACGTCGGCAGCGACGCCATGGGCGAGGAGAAGAACGAGATCCGCGCCGCGGTCACGCCCGACCATCGCGACTATGCGCAGGTCATGGGTCTGGCGGCGCAGCACGGCTACCAGCCGCCCGCGCAAACGGCGCCCCAGCAGGCGCCGGTCCAGCAGCCCGCACCATCGCCGGTGCCCGGCCGTCCCGCCTGGGCACAGTGAGGGTGCGATGCTCCTCCGTCCCCGCCAGAAACTCTTCGTGGAGCGCAGCCTCGCTGCGCTCTCGACCCGCGACAACACGCTGGGCGTGGCGCCCACCGGCGCGGGCAAGACGATCATGCTCTCGGCCGTCACCGGCAACATGACCGGGGACGGCGCCAAGGCCTGCGTGCTCGCGCATCGTGACGAGCTGACCAGCCAGAACCGGGCGAAGTTCGCCCGGGTCAATCCCGACATGGAGACCTCCGTCGTCAATGCCACGACCAAGTCGTGGAACGGACAGGTCACCTTCGCCATGGCGCCGACGCTCGCGCGGGCCGCCAATCTCGCGGCCATGCCGAAGCTCGACCTGCTGGTGATCGACGAGGCGCATCACGCGGTGGCCGAGAGCTACCGCCGCATCATCGACCGGGTACGCGATGCCAACCCCGATGCCCGCGTCTTCGGCGTCACGGCGACACCGAACCGGGGCGACAGGAAGGGATTGCGCGAGGTCTTCGACAACGTCGCCGACCAGGTCCGGTTGGGCGAGCTGATCGCGTCCGGTCACCTCGTGCCGCCGCGCACCTTCGTGATCGATGTGGGCGTGCAGGACCAGCTGCGCGCCGTCCGCAAGACCGCCGACGATTACGACATGGGCGCGGTCGCAGCGATCATGAACCGCGCGCCCATCACCGAGGAAGTGGTGCGGCACTGGGAGGAAAAGGCGGGTGACCGCCAGACCGTGGTCTTCTGCTCGACCGTCGCGCACGCGGTCGACGTCGCGACAGCCTTCAATGAGGCCGGAAACCCGGCCGCCGTCGTCCTTGGCGACATGGGCTCCGCCGAACGGAAGATGGTGCTCGAAGCCTATGCGTCAGGCGAGGTGCAGGTCATCGTCAACGTCGCGGTGCTGACCGAGGGCTGGGACCACCCACCCACCTCCTGCGTCGTGCTGCTGCGGCCCAGCTCCTACAAATCGACCATGATCCAGATGATCGGGCGCGGCCTGCGCACCGTCGATCCGGCCGAGCATCCCGGCGTGGTGAAGACAGACTGCATCGTGCTGGATTTCGGGATCTCGAGCCTGACGCATGGCACGCTGGAGCAGGACGTCGATCTCGACGGTCGCGATCCGACACCGGGCGAAGCCCCGACGAAGACCTGTCCGGAATGCGAGGCGGAGATCCCGCTCGCTTCGCGGCAGTGCCCGATCTGCGGCTACGAATTCCAAGGCGGGTCCGTGACGACGCCGCTCGAGAACGTCGTGATGTCCGAGATCGACCTGCTGAAACGGTCGAGTTTCGTCTGGGAGGATCTCTTCGGTGACGACGCTGCGCTGATGGCCAGCGGCTTCAGTGCCTGGGGCGGCGTGTTCTTCCTGGATGGTCGCTGGCATGCCGTGGGCGGCGCGAGGGGGCAGCCGACCTGCCTTCTCGGCGTGGGGGATCGGACTGTCTGCCTCGCGCAGGCCGACGATTGGCTGAACGAACACGAGAGCGATGAGAGCGCCTTCAAGTCGAAGCGCTGGCTGACGCAGACGCCGACCGAGAAGCAGCTGCAATACCTCTCGCCCACGCAGCGGCAGGATTACGGGCTCACCCGCTACCGCGCCTCGGCGCTGATCACCTTCCAGTTCAACCGGCGCGACATTCGCCGGCTCGTGATGTCGGCCGCGCCCGAGCGGAGGGCAGCGTGAACCATGTCGCGGAAATCCCATCCCCGCCCGCAGAGACTCCGGATCGACCGGGCCGTGATCGCCTCTGGCATCCGCGGCCGGTCATTTGCGCGGTCTGCAACGCGCGCACGCGCGGCTTCGGCTGGTTCGATCCCCACCGGCCGCGCCCAACCCGCACCCGCCGTTGGTTCTGTTCCATGGGCTGCCAGGCGGCCTTCACCCGCAAAGCGAAA
>Ga0008833_1001480_pt1 | contig 10126 bp, 9 predicted proteins | sample HotLakConsoUCCLE_FD_62216 | JGI IMG/M metagenome (GOLD analysis project Ga0008833, IMG submission 62216) | Hypersaline microbial mat communities from Hot Lake, Washington, USA - Hot Lake Consortium UCC-LE | ecosystem: Environmental > Aquatic > Non-marine Saline and Alkaline > Hypersaline >... | reverse complement strand
CGAGGCGACGAGCGCGGCCACGGGCGCGCTGACCGACCAGCGGATCATGCTCGCCGACCAGGCGGATCACCGGGCAGACAGGCGGGTTCAAACGCTGGGTGTTGTCGAGGGTGGCCAGCCAGTCAAGGCCGGTAGCCAGGGTGGCATGATCGGCGCTCGGCTGGTCGCCGAGTAGCGCGCGCAGCTGGCGATGGGCGTGGCGGGGATTGGGTTCGCCCTGGGCCTGCCAGCGCAGAAAGTGCTGCCAGGTCGCCCTGGGATCGCGGGCGAAAGCGCGCCGAAAGCTGGCAAGCTCGTCGTGGCTGACGCCGTCATCCGCGCAAAAGCGCTCGCCTGCGCCCAACAGGACGAGGCCACGCGGCGCGGGCAGCGTGTCCAGCAGCGCAGTGGCCAACAGCCCGCCCAGCGACCAGCCGACCCAGACGGCATCCTCGGAAAGGCGGTCGGCCATGGCGTCGGCCAGTTGATCCAGCGAAGCGTTTTCCGGTAGTGCGGGCTGGTGGCCGTAGCCCGGCCAGTCGACGCTGAGCACGTCAATGTCGGCAGGCCAGTGGGCCTCAAGCGGCTCCCAGATACGCCGGTCCACCCCCCAGCCCGACAGCAGCACTAGGCGTGGCATGCGGCCTCCTCGCGTTGGCAGGCGTGCAGTCCTTCCAGCAGGCGATCAAGGTCAGCCTGAGTGCGCCGCGCGCTGAGCGTGATGCGCAGGCGGGCCTCGCCCTTTGGCACGGTGGGCGGGCGAATGGCGCCGACGCTGATGCCGCGCTGTTCGAGCGTGGCCGCCCACGCCATCACGCGCGCCTCGCTGCCCAGCATCAGCGGTTGGATGGGGGTCGCCGAATGGGCCAGCGGCAGGTCGAGCAACTGCGCTTCGCGGCGGAAGGTATCGATATGCTGGAAAAGCTGCCGGCGCCGCTGGGGTTCCTGGCGAACGATACTCAGCGCCTCCAGCGTGGCGGCGGCAATGCCGGGCGGCTGGGCGGTGGTGTACACATAGCTGCGGGCAAACTGGGTGATATGCTCGATCAGCGCGGCATCGCCGGCGACAAAGGCCCCCGCGGTGCCTAGCGCCTTGCCCAGGGTACCCACCAGAATCGGCACGTCCTCGCTTGTGACGCCCTCCACGCAGCCGCGACCGTTTCCGCCCAGCACGCCCAGCCCGTGGGCGTCGTCGATCATCAGCCAGGCGCCATGCTGACGGCTGACCCGGGCAAGCGTGGCGATATCGGCCACGTCGCCATCCATGCTGAAGACCCCGTCGCTGACCACCAGCTTATGGGTGGCCGTGCTGCGGCAAAGCAGGCGCTGCAGATCGTCGCCATCGCGGTGGTGATAGCGCCGGGAGCGAGCACCGCTGAGCGTCGCGCCGTCGAGTAACGAGGCGTGGTTGAGACGGTCCTGAAAGATGGCCGTGTGGGCATCCGCAAGGGACTGCAGCACGCCAAGGTTGGCCATATAGCCGGTCGAGAACAGCAGGGCGCGTTCGCGTCCGGTCCACTCGGCTAACGCCGCTTCCAGGGCCTCGTGGATCCCTAGGTGCCCGCTGACCAGGTGCGAGGCGCCAGCCCCGGCGCCGAAACGCCGGGCCCCTTCGGCCTGGGCATTCTGAACACGAGGTTCCTGGGCCAGGCCGAGATAGTCGTTGCCAGCGAAGTCCAGCGTTGCTGACGGCATGACGCGGCGATTTCGCCAACGGTGTTGGCGAAGGCGGTCATCCCGCGCGCTGGCCAGTCGGTCACGCCAGGCGTCAGACACTGGCATCCACCGCCAGGTCCGCCACGCGCTCGGCGCGGGCATGCTGCTCGGCCTGTTGTGCCAGCCGCTGGGCCTGGGTGGCCTCGTCTTCGCAGGTCTCGCGGCGCTCGGGATGCAGCCCCAGCTTGGTGAACAGCGCGCGGTCGCGATCAGCTTGAGGGTTGCCGGTGGTCTGCAGCTTGTCGCCGTAGAAGATCGAGTTGGCCCCGGCCAGAAACGCCAGCGCCTGGGTCGAGTCGCTCATCTGCTCGCGCCCGGCGGAAAGCCGCACGTGGCTTTGCGGCATCATGATGCGGGCCACGGCGATGGCGCGGATAAATTCGATGGGGTCCAGGTCCTCGACATTTTCCAGCGGCGTACCGGGCACCTTCACCAGCATGTTGATCGGCACGGATTCCGGGTGCGGCGACAGCTTGGCCAGCTGCTGCAAAAGCGCGCTACGGTCCTTGGCCTCTTCGCCCATGCCCAGGATTCCGCCGGAGCAGACCTTCATGCCCGCCTCGCGCACCGTTGCCAGCGTGTCCAGGCGATCGCTGAAGGTGCGGGTGGTGATGATCTCGCCGTAAAAATCCGGCGAGGTATCCAGGTTATGGTTGTAGTAATCGAGCCCAGCCGACGCCAGACGGCTGGCCTGGTCGCCGTCGACCATGCCCAGCGTCATGCAGGTTTCAAGCCCCAGGGCTTTGACCTGGCGAACCATCTCTTCCACCAATACCAGGTCTTTGTCCCGCGGGCTGCGCCACGCCGCGCCCATGCAGAAACGGCTGGCCCCGGCCTCCTTGGCGGCCTTGGCCTGCTCGACGACTTTCTCGATCTCCAGCAGCTTCTCTTTTTCCAACTGGGTATTGTAGTGGCCGGACTGGGGGCAGTACTTGCAGTCTTCCGGGCAGGCGCCGGTCTTGATGGAAAGCAGCGTGGAGACCTGTACCGCGTTGGCATCGAAATGCGCCCGATGGACCTGCTGGGCCTGAAACAGCAGATCGTTGAACGGCAGCGCGAAAAGCGCGTCGATCTCGTCGAGCGTCCAGTCGTGGCGCGGGGCGGCAGTCTGGGTATTGGCAGCAGTGGCGGTCACGGGTAAACCTATATTCTTTTGAAAGTTGACGAGACTTTATCGGCGTTGCGCTTTTGGTGTCAACGTTGGAAGGTTTTCAGGTTTACTGAGGTGGCGAGGAAATATGCTAGCCTTTACAAAATTAGGGTGTTGAAAAAGTAGGCAAGGAGAGCGGCTATGCGTTTGAGCGACTATCAGCGCCAAATGATCGTCCAGTCAGTGAAAAACTGCTTTGGCGCCCAGGCGTGTGTAAAACTGTTCGGCTCCCGTACCAATGATGGTCGCCGTGGTGGTGATATTGATCTGCTGATCACCACCGACATGCAGGACGTTAACGATATTGTACGAGCCGAAATGCGCTGCCAAGTACAGCTGCAGCAAGCGCTTGGCGAACAAAAAATCGATATACTGATTGATTATCCAGGTCGAGGTAATTATCCCGCTATTTTCCGCATCGCCGAACAATCCGGTATCGCGTTATGACGCAAGATATTATGCAACAGCGTTTACTTGATGCCTGGCGCGAGTGTCAGCGTCATCGGCATTTCATTGAATATGCGTTGTCATCTTTAGAAGCGTCGCTACCCATTACCGGCGAGCGACTTACGCGACTGAATGATGCGGAGATCCAAAGTCTGGATCAATTCGTGCTTCGGTTTGGCAAATTGCAGGACGCTATTGGCGCGCGATTGCTACCTTCTGTGCTGCTGTATTTACAGGAGCCTTATGAGGATCGCCCCATGCTGGACAAGCTACACCGTCTGGAAAAGCTGGGTTACATCGAAGACAGTGATCAATGGCAAGCGCTTAGAATACTGCGCAATCGCTTCGCCCATGAATATCCGGATGATCCCGATAAAAATGCGGCGATCTTGACGCTGGCAATTGAGTCAGTAGCTAGTTTGACGTCTATTCTGGAGCGGATTGACCAAAAGCTTGCGCTTTCTTCTATCTCATAATCATCTCCTCATAGCGCTGATCTCATGGTTAAGCGCCTAGCTGATCGGCGCTACCCTGCTTTATACTCGGCGCCCCTCGCCAACCTTGGAGCGCAGATGTCTGCTTCGGAGTCCTGCCAGCACATGGCCAACGCCGATCCGGAAGGCGTGGTCCGCGACCCGGCCACCGGTCACCCGCGCCGGCCCCGGCGCGAGTTTAAGGCGAGGGGCAGCTTTGTCACACGCTGTGAGGGCTGCAACCTGCCCGAGCTGAACTGCCTGTGCCCGTACCGGGTGACCGCCGAGAGCCACGCCCAGGTCTGGCTGTTGACGCACCCGCTTGAGCACTTCAAGCCGACCAATACCGGGCGCTTGATTGGCGATGTGCTGGCGCAGACCCGAGTGTTTACCTGGTACCGCACCGCGCCGGATGCGCAGTTGATGGCGCTGCTTGAGGACCCGCGCTACGCGCCCTTTGTGATCTTTCCCGATGACCAGCCGGACTACGCCGACCGCGTGGTCTCGATGGAGGCGGTCAGCGAGGCCAAGAAGCAGGCTAAAATACCGGTGTATATTCTGCTCGACGGCACCTGGCGACAGGCGCGGCGTATTTTCCGCAAAAGCCCTTACCTGGACGCGCTACCCGTCCTGCCGCTGCGCACCGAGCGGGAAACCCGCTATCGGCTGCGCAAGCCGGCCTCCAGTGCGCATCTGTGCACCGCCGAGGTGGCCGTTGAGCTGTTGCGCCAGGGCGGCGACGGGACCGCCGCCGCCGTGCTGGACGACTACTTCGAGGTGTTCAACGACAGCTACGCCGCCAGCCGTTTTTACCATCGGATTGACGAACCCACCCCCGCCATGCAACGGCTGCTGGACCGCCAGGCACCCGGCCATCGTTAACGTTTTTAGCGGCAGATAAAAGCAACGCCCGCAGGGGCGGGCGTTGCGCGGCGATCATGCACTGCTGCCAAACAGGGCGCCGGCGATCCTGAAGCCAGCGACCCAGGTGCCTACCGCCGAGCCCAGCGTGGCGAGAATGAAGACCAGCAGCGTGCGCGACACGCGATTTCGCCACCAGCCTTTGAGATGCACGACATCGTGGCGCAGGGTGGCGAAGTCGCGCACTTTGGGTTTGCGCATGTAAAGCTCAACGCCGGCGGCCACAAAGCCCGCGCCAATGGTGGGGTTGAGCGAGGTGAGCGGAGCGGCGAAGAAGGTGGCAATCACCGTGACCGGATGCGCCAGCGCGGCAATAGTGGCACCGGCGGACAAGACGCCGTTGATCAAAAACCACTCGGTGACCAGCTGCCAGCCCAGATCGCTATTGCGTGAGAAGCCAATGGCAAACCCCACCAGCACCAGGGCGGTAATCAGCCAGGGCGCCAGCTTCCACAGCTTGGAAGGCGGCGGCGTGGCTTCCAGCGAGGCAATTTCTTCGCGGGGGTTATCGGGCAGCGGGGCATCCAGATGCTCGCCGGTGCCTTTCAGGTGCCCGGCGCCCAGCACCACCAGCACGTTGCGGTAGCGCCCCGGGGGGGCGTCTTCGACCAGACGCAGCGCCATATAGCGGTCACGCTCGCGGATCAGCGGGCTGTACAGCGCTTCCGACTGGGCGGCAAATTCGCTGAACGTGGCCTCCAGCATGTCGCCTTCCTTGAGCTTCTCGATATCTTCTTTGGAAACATCCTCCCGGGACAGCACGCTACCAATAAGCCCAGTAAACAGCGAAAAGCGCTGCCACCAGGGGACATTGCGGTAGATGCGCCGCAGGGTGATGCCCACGTCGCGGTCAACCAGCAGCAGTGGCAGCCGGTGTGTCTGGCAGCTTTCCACCGCCGCACGCATTTCGGCCCCGGGCTGAATGCCCGACTGCTCGGCAATGCGCTGCTGAAAGGCCCCCAGCGCGAGGCTGGCGGCGACCATGCCGGCCTTGCCCTGCTTGAAGACCTGGAAGAGGTCCTGTTCGCCCATGGCGTCGGGGTTGGCCATGCTGTGATGGCGCGCATCGCAAAGCTCGATGGCGACGGCATCGAAGCCGCCGCTGTCGATCAGCTGGCGCACGTCATCGGCGCTTTCCGCCGATACGTGCGCGGTGCCGAGCAGCGTATAGCGCGTATCCCCCACCGTGATAACCTTGATCGGGCCGCTTGTGGCGGGCGGTGCGTCGCTATCGGACACTGTCGGTGTCACATCTTCCTGGGTCATGAAAACGTCTCAACTCAACAAATAAATAGGCCGCGCTGGTCGGGTCAACGCCGCCAGAAAGCAGGTGTGAACAGTACCAGCACGGTGAAAATCTCCAGGCGGCCGAGCAACATGGCCACCACCAGAATCCATTTGGCTACTTCCGGCACGTCGCCGTAGTGGCTGCTGGCTTCGCCGAGCGCCGGGCCCAGGTTGTTCAAGGCCGAGCCGACCGTCGACCAGGCGGTGACCTGATCGACGCCCGTGGCCATCACCCCGACCAGCATCAGGAAGAACAGCAGCACATACACCGAGAAGAACCCCCAGACCGCCTGGGCGATGCTGTCTGGAACGCTTACCTTGCCCACCTTGACGGCGATGACCGCGTTGGGGTGAATCAGGCGCATGATCTCGCGCATGCCCTGTTTCATGATCAGGATGATGCGGATGACCTTCATGCCGCCGCCTGTCGACCCCGAACAGCCACCCACGAACGCGGCCATGAACAGCAGGAAGGGCAGGGCGCCGGGCCACGTGGAAAAGTCCGCAACGCTAAACCCGGCAGTGGTCGCCACCGAGACCACCTGGAAAACACCGTGGCGCAGCCCGCGCAGGGTGTCGTAGGTATCGGTGAGCCAGAGCGAAAGCACGGCGACCACAGACAGCCCGAGCAGGAACAGCATCAGAAAGCGCGCTTCAGGGTCCTGGAAGTAGTGCGTCAGGCGCTTTTCGCGCCAGGCAATGAAGTGCAGACTGAAACTGAACGCGGAAATCAGCATGAAGCCCACGCAGATCATTTCGATAGCGGCGCTATCGAAATAGCCGATGCTGGCGTCATAGGTGGAAAAACCGCCAATCGCCACGGTGGAAAAGCTATGCCCGAGCGCATCGAACCAGTTCATGCCGGCGGCCATGTAAGCCAGCATGCAGGCCACCGTCAGCGTGGCGTAGATGTACCACAGTGCCTTGGCGGTTTCGGTGATGCGCGGCGTCAGCTTGGAGTCTTTCAGCGGCCCGGGAATTTCGGTGCGGTAGAGCGCCATGCCGCCCACGCCCAGGGTCGGCAGGATAGCCACTGCCAGTACCACGATCCCCATGCCGCCCAGCCACTGCAGCTGCTGGCGATAGTAGAGGATGGATTCGGGCAGGAAATCGATGCCGGTAATCACGGTGGCGCCGGTGGTGGTCAGTCCCGAGAACGACTCGAATACCGCATCGGTGAGGCTCAGCGAGTCTTCGCCAAACAGCATCAACGGCAGCGAGCCAAACAGCGCCAGTACCGTCCAGAACATCGCGGCGATGATGAAGCCGTCGCGCACGCGCAGCTCTTTCTGAGCGCGGCGGTTAGGCAGGTAAAGCACCAACCCGGTCGCCACGGAAATCGCCATGGCGAGCACGAACGCTTCCCAAACGCCGTCGCGAAACCACGCCGAGATCAGCATGGGGGGGAGCATGGTGAGGCTGAACAGCATCAGCAGCAGCCCCAAAATGCGCAAAATGACCCGCAGGCTCATGGCTGTCGTGTGCTCCCCTGGTCGGTAAGTCGCTCGCGGTGCAATATCATCAGAAGAACGTCAGCCCCACCTGGAAGAGGCGCTCCACATCGCGGATGCGCCGCTTGTCGATGACGAACAGAATCACGTGGTCGCCGCTTTCGATGACGATGTGATCGTGTGCAATCATGACCTCCTTGCCGCGCACGATCGCCCCGATGGTGGTGCCGTCGGGCAGGTCGATCTCGCGAATGGTGCGGCCGACCACCTTGGACGACTGCTTGTCGCCGTGGGCGATGGCCTCGATGGCCTCCGCCGCGCCACGGCGCAGCGAGTGGACGTTGACGATATCGCCACGCCGCACGTGGGTCAGCAGGCTACCGATGGTCGCCTGCTGGGGCGAAATGGCGATGTCGATCTCGCCGCCCTGAACCAGGTCCACGTAGGCGGCGTTGTTGATCAGCGTCAGCACCTTCTTGGCGCCCAGGCGCTTGGCCAGCAGCGACGACATGATGTTGACCTCGTCGTCGTTGGTCAGCGCGCAGAAGATATCGCAGTCTTCGATGTTCTCTTCTTCCAGCAGCCGCTTGCTGGTGGCGCTGCCGTGGAGCACCACGGTGCGATCGAGCCGCTCGGACAGCGTGGTGCAACGCTCGAGGCTGTGCTCGATGATCTTGACCTGGTGGCTGTGTTCCAGGTGCTCGGCCAGCCGCTCACCGATGTTGCCGCCCCCGGCGATCACCACCCGGCGGAAATCCCGCTCGACCCGGCGCAGCTCGCTCATCACCGCGCGGATATCGCGCCGGGCGGCGAGGAAAAATACCTCGTCGTCGGCTTCGATGACGGTATCACCGCGCGGAATGATCGGCCGGTTGCGCCGGTAGATCGCCGCCACCCGGGTGTCCACGTTGGGCATGTGGCGGCGCAGAAAGGCCAGGTCTTGCCCCACCAGCGGGCCGCCGTAGAATGCTTTCACCGCCACCAACTGGACGAGCCCGCCGGCAAACTCCAGCACCTGCAGCGCGCCGGGGTGTTCGATCAGGCGGCGCACGTGGTCGGTGACCACCTGCTCGGGGCTGATCAGCACGTCGATGGGGATCGCCTCGTGGGCGAACAGCCCCTTGCGGGTCAGGTACGCCGAGGAGCGCACCCGCGCGATCTTGGTCGGGGTGCGAAACAGGGTGTGCGCGACCTGGCAGGCGATCATGTTAATTTCATCGCTGCTGGTCACGGCAATCAGCATGTCAGCGTCTTCCCCGCCCGCCTGGCGCAGCACGATGGGGTAAGAGCCCGCGCCGGTGACCGTGCGGATGTCGAGCTTGGTGTGCAGCTCGCGCAGTTTCTTGGCATCGGTATCGACGACGGTGATGTCGTTTTCCTCACGGGCGAGATATTCCGCAAGGGTGCCGCCGACTTGGCCGGCGCCGAGAATGATAATTTTCATTGCTGAGCATCGGTTCCATTAAGAGCGCCAGGGGTTCCTCGCCAACTGCACGAGGCGGCCTATCGTGCGCTGCAATAAAGACGGCGGCCAGTGTAAACCAGCCGCCGCCGAAAAGCAGGTGGGGATTATTCCAGGGTGAAACCGACCTTGATCGTGACCTGCCAGTGCGCCACGCGGCCGTCTTCGATATGGCCGCGGGTGTCGGTTACCTGCATCCAGCGCATATGCTTGACGGTTTCAGACGCCTTGGCCAGCGCGCTCTGCACGGCGTCTTCAATACCTTTTTCAGAAGAACCGGTTAGCTCGATGTGCCTGTAGGTATGGTGACTCATGCTACCTCCCTCCGTGTCATGAATGCACTGCCGATCTCAGGCAGCCTGCTTTTCTAGTCTGGCATAAAAAAAGCCGTCGTGACTGCTTGCTTCGGGGAACAGTTGGCGCCCCTGGCCGCTGGGCATGCCCCAGGCGACGTCGTTCGGCGTGGTGACGATGGCGTCAGGTGTTCGGGCCAGAAATGCCTCGATTTGATCGGCATTTTCCTCTGGCAGTACTGAGCAGGTCGCGTACAGCAGCGTGCCGCCGGGGCGCAGCATCGCCCAAAGATTATCCAGCAGCTGGCGCTGCAGGGTGGCGAGCTTGTCAATGTCGTCGGGGCGTCGCAGCTTCTTGATATCCGGATGGCGGCGAATGACACCGGTGCCGGAGCAGGGCGCGTCCAGCAGGATGGCGTCAAACGGCGTGCCGTTCCACCAGTCGCGCTGGGTGGCGTCGGCGTGCTGCAGGTCGGCGGTCAGGCCCAGCCGGTTGAGGCTGTCATCGACACGCCCCAGGCGCTGGTTGTCGCTATCGATAGCGGTGAGCGCGATATCGAACTGCTCAAGTAAATGGGCGGTTTTGCCGCCGGGGGCGCAGCAGGCGTCCAGCACGTGAGCGCCCGGGCGCGGCGCAAGCGCCGGGCCGAGCAGCGCCGCGCTTAGCTGCGCGGCCTCGTCCTGAACGCTGACCAGGCCGCGCTCGAAACCGGGCAGCGTGGTGACGTCGCAGGGCTGCTCCAGGGTGATGCCATCCGGCGCGTGAACACACAGCTGGCCGCCGAGGCCCGTTTCAGTGAGCAGCGACAGGTAGGTTTCGCGATCCTGATGGCGCTGGTTCACGCGCAGCGTCATGGGCCCGGGCTGGTTATTGGCCTCGGCGATGGCCTGCCACTGCTCCGGCCATGCCTGACGGAGCGCTTGCAACAGCCAGGCGGGGTGTTCGA
>Ga0008833_1001476_pt1 | contig 10138 bp, 10 predicted proteins | sample HotLakConsoUCCLE_FD_62216 | JGI IMG/M metagenome (GOLD analysis project Ga0008833, IMG submission 62216) | Hypersaline microbial mat communities from Hot Lake, Washington, USA - Hot Lake Consortium UCC-LE | ecosystem: Environmental > Aquatic > Non-marine Saline and Alkaline > Hypersaline >... | reverse complement strand
AACCCGATGCCCTTGCCGGCTTTCTTCATCTTACGCGACAGCGCGATGAGATGCAGCGCCGCCGCCGCCGCCCCGCCGCCCTTGTTCTGGCCCTCGGGGTCGGCCCGCACGGCGGCCTGTTCATGGGTCTCCACCGTGAGAATGCCGTTGCCGACGAACGCGCCCTGCAACCCCAGAAGCGTGATCGCCCGGCTCGAATCGTTGCACACCGTCTCGTAATGCGTCGTCTCCCCCCGGATCACGCAGCCGAGCGCCACGAACCCGTCGAAATCGCCCTGCGCGTAGCCGATGCGGATGGCGGTGGGCACTTCCAGCGCGCCCGGCACCTCCACGACCTCGATGCTTCCGCCCACCTTTTCGATCTCGGCCGTCGCCCCGGCGATCAGGGCGTCGGCGATGTCGCGGTAGAACGGGGCGACGACGACGAGAAGCTTAGGCGGCTTCTCGAACTCCGGCAGCGGCAGGGTGTAATGCGACGGTCCGGCCATCATCCGATCTCCGATATCTTGCGGGTGCCGACGATCTCGAGCCCGTAGGCCTCGAGCCCCACGACCTTCGGCCTGGGCGAATTGGTCAGAAGGATCATCTTTCCCACCCCGAGCGCGGAGAGGATCTGCGCGCCGAGGCCGTATTGCCGCAGCGTCTGCGGCGAGACCTCCCCGTCGGCCTGAAGCCGCATGGTCACGTCGCGCAGGAGCACGAGGACACCCCGGCCCTCGTCGGCGATGAGCCGCATCGCGTCGGAAAACTCCCGCGTCCGCCCTTCCGGTCCCAGCCCCACGATGTCGAGCATCGGGTCGAGGGCGTGCATCCGCACCAGAAGCGGCGTCTCACCGGTGATGTCGCCCTTCACGAGCGCGATATGTTCCGCGCCGTGGGTCTCGTCGGCGAAGATTCTCAGCGTCCACTCCCCGCCGAACTCGCTTACCACCGTCTGCTCCTTGCGCATCCGGACGAGATTGTCGTTGCGCCGCCGGTAGGCGATGAGGTCGCTGATCGTGCCGATCTTCATGCCGTGCCGCTGGGCGATGGCGACGAGATCGGGCAACCGAGCCATCGAGCCATCGTCGTTCATCACCTCGCAGATGACGCCCGAGGCGTTGAGACCCGCGAGCCGCGAGATGTCCACCGCCGCCTCGGTATGGCCTGCGCGCACCAGGACGCCGCCGGTCTTCGCGCGCAGCGGAAAGACATGACCCGGCGTGGCGATATCGGCCGCGGTCGCGGCGTTGTCGATCGCCACGGAAACGGTCCGCGCCCGATCATGGGCGGAGATGCCCGTCGACACCCCCTCGCGCGCCTCGATCGAGACGGTGAACGCCGTCTCGTGGCGCGACGAATTCTGCGACGACATCAGCGGCAGCCCGAGCGCGTCCACCCGCTCGCCGGTGAGCGCGAGGCAGATAAGTCCGCGCCCGTGGGTCGCCATGAAGTTGATCGCGTCCGGCGTCGCCATCTGCGCGGGGATGACGAGGTCGCCCTCGTTCTCCCGGTCCTCGTGGTCGACGAGAATGAACATCCGCCCGTTGCGCGCATCCTCGATGATATCCTCGATCGGGGAAATCGCGTCACGCCAGCTGTCCTCGACAGGTCCGGGAATGTCATGCTGCATGGGGCTCGGGCTCGGTTTGTTCGACGTGGCCAGATAGACCAAGAGGGGGGTGAAGGCCAGAGGCGGACCTGCGTCATCATCGGCCCGGAAATATCCTCGGGGGAGGCGCGCATGCGCCGGGGGCGACGCCCCCCTAACCGGCCTCGGCCAGCCGTGCGACATAGCGCGCCAGCGTGTCGATCTCGAGGTTCACCCGGTCGCCCCTCTCCACGCGGCCCCAGGTCGTCACCGCCTTCGTGTGGGGAATGAAATTGACGCCGAACACCCGGCCCTCGACCTCGTTCACCGTGAGCGACGTGCCGTTCAGCGCCACCGACCCCTTCGGCGCGATGAACCGGGCAAGCTCTTCCGGCGCCTCGAGCCGCACCCGCGTGCTGTCGCCTTCGTCGCGAACCTCCGTGACCAGCGCCACGCCGTCCACATGGCCCGAAACGATATGCCCGCCCAGTTCGTCGCCGACCCGGAGCGAGCGCTCGAGGTTCACCGCCCGTCCGGGCGCCCAGGTGTCGAGGTTGGTCTTCGACACCGTCTCGGCGGAAATCTCGACGTCGAACCACGCCGGTCCCGCGCCGCCCCGGTCGATCACCGTGAGACAGACGCCGTCGCAGGCGATCGAGGCGCCGATGTCGATGCTCTCGGCGGCGTAAGCGGTCTCGATCCGCGCGCGCAGGTCGCCACGCTTCTCGAGTTCCGCGATCCGCCCCATGTCGGTGATGATGCCGGTGAACATGGAAAGAGGGGTTACGCCGCGCGCCGGATTTTCGCAAGCCAGCTGGCGGCATGCTGGATTTTCGCAACCGTTGCGTGCATGAGATGCGCATGAAACGGGCTTGAAACGGGCATGGGCATGCAGGTGACGCGGACGTTCCTCTTCCTTCAGGGTCCCCACGGCCCGTTCTTTTCGCGTCTCGCCCGCCGGCTGTCGGAACTCGGACACCAAACGCTCCGGGTCGGCTTCAACGCCGGCGACGGGCTCTTCCGGGGCGGCTTCGACCGCTACGCGCGCTATCCCGGCGACGCCGCGGGCTGGCGGGGCTGGCTCGAAGCGCGGCTCGGGTCCGAGGGGGTCACCGATATCGTGCTCTACGGCACCCACCGGCCCGTGCATGCCGAGGCGCTGGAAGCCGCCCGGGCGCGAGGTCTTCGCACCCATGTCTTCGAGGAGGGCTACCTGCGCCCCTGGTGGGTGACCTACGAACGCGGCGGCACCAATGCCGCCTCGCGGCTGATGGGGCTCGGCGTGGCGGACATGGCGGCGGCGCTCGGCCGGAAGGGCGCGCCCCCCGCCGCCGCACCGGCCCGCTGGGGCGACACCGGCCGGCATGTGTTCTGGGGCGCGGTCTATCACGCCGCGGTGCTCGCCGGATCGGTCCTGCGAAAGCCGTTCCCCACCCACCGCGAACCGGGCCTTGCCGCCGAACTCGCCATCTCCCTGCGCTATCTGGCCCTGATGCCGCTCACCGCGCTGACCCGCCGGCGTGCCACCGCCGCGCTGAAGAACGCGGGCGCGCCCTATCACCTCGTTCTGCTGCAACTCGCCCACGACGCGACCTACCGGGCTGCGAGCCCCTACCCGTCCACCGAAGCCTTCGTCGAGGACGTCATCGTCGCGTTCCGCCGCGGCGCTCCGGGGCACCATCATCTCGTCTTCAAGACCCATCCGCTCGAGGACGGTCGTCGGCCCATCGCCCGCACGATCCGCCGGCTCGCGGCACGCGAGGGCGTGGGCGCGCGGGTGCATTTCGTGCCCGGCGCTCCGCTCGCGCCGCTTCTCGACACCGCGCGCTCGGCGGTCACGGTCACCTCCACCGCCGCCCATCAGGCGCTCTGGCGCGGCCTGCCGGTGAAGGTTCTGGGCACCGCGCCGCACGCCAAGGCCGAGTTCACGTCCGCCCGGCCCCTGGCGGCCTTCTTCGCCAGGCCCGAACCGCCGGACCGCGACGCCTACCTCGTCTTCCGGCGCTATCTCCTGGCGACCTGCCAGCTTCAGGGCGGCTTCTACGCCGCCCGGGCCCGCCGCCGCCTCCTGCGAGATGTTGTGGACAGGGTCTTATCGCCCCACGACCCCTACGATGCCCTGCGGCCTGACGATGCAGCGGCGCAACATGTCGCACTCGTGGCGGGACGCGACCATTAACTTCTGGCCCGAACACATCGATTCCAGTACGTTAAAGAAAAAATTCGAGGCAGTTTCAGGTCGAGGAGACCAACCAGTGACTTTCAAGAGAACGCGCGTAGCGCGCGCCGTAGCGCTGTTGCTTGTCACCTCCACGGTGGCCGCCTGCGGCCTTCCGCGCACCGGCCCGAACAAGAACGAGATCTTCGCGGGCTCCGTCGACAGGCAGGGCAACGCCTATATCGTCGAGGTCGACCAGCGCGTCATCGACGCGACCTCGGTCCTGCCCCCTCTCGCATTCGGGAAGGGTTTCCAGCAGGCGGGCATCCTTGGCTCCGACCTCATCAGCCCGGGCGACACCCTCGGCCTCACGATCTGGGAGAACGTCGACGACGGGCTTCTCGTGCCCGAAGGCGCGAACGCCCAGCAGCTCGAGGAAGTCCAGGTCGACGGCTCGGGCTTCATCTTCGTGCCCTACGCGGGCCGCATCCGCGCCGGCGGCAACACGCCCGAAGCCATACGCCGTCTCATCACCGAGCGGCTCGAAGCCCAGACGCCCGATCCGCAGGTGCAGGTCCAGCGGCTCGCCGGCGACGGATCGACCGTATCGGTCGTCGGCGGTGTCGGCGCGCAGGGCGTCTACGCCATCGAACGGCCGACCCGCACGCTGACGGCGATGCTCGCGCGCGCCGGTGGCGTGTCGATCGCACCGGAAATCGCGCAGGTGACGGTCATCCGCGGCGATCACAGGGGCTCGGTCTGGCTCGAGGACCTCTACACCAAGCCCGGGCTCGACATCGCCATGCGGCCCGGCGACCGCATTCTGGTGCAGGAAGACACCCGGTTCTTCACGGCCCTCGGCGCGACGGGGGCCCAGGAAAAGGTGCCCTTCGACACGCAGGAATTCTCCGCCATCGAGGCGATCGCGCGGGTCGGCGGCCTCAATCCGCAACTCGCCGATCCCACGGGCATCTTCATCTTCCGCGACGAAAGCGAGGACGTCGCCGAAGCCGTTCTGGGGCGCGATTTCGACGGTCCCCAGCGCCTGGTCTACGTTCTCGACCTGACCGAACCCAACGGCGTGTTCGAGGCGCGCAACTTCATCATTCGCACGGGCGATACCGTGTACGTGACCGAAGCGCCCTACACGCAGTTCTCGAAAGTGCTCGGCGCGCTCACCGGCCCGCTCGGCACGGTCGGCGCGGTCAGCAATCTCGCGAACTGACGCCGATGGCCCCGGCCGGATCGCCGGGCGGGGCGCCGAGGCGGCTCTGCGTCTACAACGCGGGCTTCTTCCGGGAGGCCCGCGTTCGCCGTATTCTCGACCTCGCGGGCTGGGACGTCTCGCTCGGCCTTCCCGGACCCGGCGACTGGGTGGGTGTCTGGGGCAATTCCCCCACCGCGCCGCGTGGCGAAGCGGTGGCCGCGCGGACCGACGCCCCGATCCTGCGAGTCGAGGACGCCTTTCTCCGTTCGGTTCTTCCCGGCCGGTCCGGCGAGCCGCCCATGGGGCTCGTTCTCGACCGGACGGGCGTGCACTTCGATGCCGACCGCCCCTCTGACCTTGAAACGCTGCTGGCGAACCACCCCCTCGACGACCCCGCGCTTCTCGACCGCGCCCGCGCCGCCATCGCGCGGCTGCGCTACTGGCGCATTTCGAAATATTCCTGCTGGGACCCGGCGATGGCGCCGCCCCGTGTGCCCTTCGTCGTGGTGATCGACCAGACCCGCCGCGACGCAGCCCTGCCGCCCGACGCAGCCCGGCGCTTCGCGGAAATGCTCGAGGCCGCGCGTGACGAGCATCCCGGCCGCCGGATCGTCATCCGCACCCATCCCGACACGGTGGCCGGCTACCGCGAAGGTCACTTCGGCGATGTCGCGGATTCGGACCTCGTCCGCCTCTCGACCGCCCCGATCGCTCCCGCGCGGCTCTTCGAGGCCGCCGCGGCGGTCTATACCGTCTCCTCCACCCTCGGGTTCGAAGCCATCCTCGCCGGTCACGCGCCCCGCGTCTTCGGCGCGCCGTTCTACGCCGGCTGGGGGCTTACCGCGGATGAAGCGACCCTGCCCCGCCGGGGGCGCCACCTGACCGCGACGCAGCTCTTCGCAGGGGCGATGCTGCTCTACCCGGTCTGGTACGATCCGTTCCGCGACCGCCTCTGCGAAATCGAGACCGTGATCGACGCGCTCGCCGCCGGGGCCGTGGCCTGGCGGCAGGACCGGCGCGGCTGGGTGATGACGGGGATGAGCGCCTGGAAACGGCCGCACCTCAACAGGATGTTCGGAACCTGGGGCAAGGTCGATTTTCGCGCCGACAGGTCAGCGGCGCGGCGGCTCGCCCACAAGACGGGGCGACCGCTGATGGTCTGGGCGAGCGGCGACCCGGGACCCTCCGCGCATGTCACGCGGGTCGAGGACGGTTTCCTGCGCTCGCGGGGCCTCGGCGCGGCACTGGTGCCCCCCATATCGCTGGGGCTCGACGACGTGGGCATCCACTACGACCCCGGCGCGCCTTCCCGCCTGGAGCGGCTGATCGCCGACTCCGTCCATCTGCCGCATGCGGAAATCGAACGGGCTGAACGTCTGCGAAGCGCCATTCTCGCAAAAGGCTTGTCCAAGTACAACATCGGGGGAGAGTTGCCGCCCCTGCCCGAAAACCACCCGAGAATCCTCGTCACCGGACAGGTCGAGGACGACGCCGCCGTCCTGCGCACCCGTGCCGACCCCTTCGCGAACGCCGATCTTCTGCGCGCAGCGCGCGAGGACAACCCCGGTGCGGCGATCGTCTTCAAGATGCACCCCGATGTCGAGGCGGGGCTGCGCCGGGGCCGGGTGCAGGAGGCCGACCGCTGGGCGGATGTCGTCATCGGGCGCGCCGACCCCGCCGCCCTTCTCGACGCGGTCGACGAGGTCTGGACGATCTCCTCGACACTCGGCTTCGAGGCGCTTCTGCGCGGGGTTCCGGTCACCTGCCTCGGCGCCCCCTTCTACGCCGGCTGGGGCCTCACCCGCGATCTCGGCCCGGTGCCGCAGCGCCGCCAGCCGGGGCCCACGCTCGACGGGCTCGTCCACGCCGCCCTCATCGGCTATCCCCGCTACATCGACCCCGTAACCGGCGCGCCCTGCCCCCCGGAAATCGCGGTGGAACGGCTCGCCGCCGGCATCGGGTTCAAGCCGCCGGGCCTTCTCGGGCGTCTCCAGCGTCTCAGGGTGCGCCTTCGCTGACGCGGGTCCAGCGGTGCATCACGTCGCCGCCCACCGCCCGCGTCTCGACGAGGCGGAACCGCGGAGCGCCTGCGAGCGCCTCGATGCCGAGCGCGCCGAGACAGGGCCGGCCCTCGGCGCCGAGGGCGAGGCCGGCGGTGAAGCCCAGAAGCTCGTCGACAAGCCCCGCCTGCAGGAACGACGCCGCAAGCGCCCCCCCGCCCTCGCAGAACACCCGCGTGAGGCCCTGCGCCCCGAGTGCCGTCAGAATGCCCCTCGGCTCGAGCTGACCGCCGGCTCCGGCAACGGACGGCACGAGCGTGACCCCGAGCCCGGCCCAGGCCGCGATCTCGGCATCAGGGACCCCGCCCCCCTCGTGGACGAACCAGACCGGCCCCTCGCCGAGGCTCGAGACAAGCCGCGACGCCCGCGGAAGGTTCAGATGGCGCGAAGCGACCACGCGAACCGGCTGCCGCGCGACCCCGAGACCCCGCACCGTCAGCGAAGGGTCGTCGGCCCGCGCGGTGCCGCCACCCACGAGCACCGCGTCGTGCCGCGCCCGCTCGGCATGGACGAGGCGCCGCGCAGCCCCTCCGGTGATCCACCGGCTTTCGCCCGTCGCCGTGGCGATCCGCCCGTCGAAGGAGCTTGCGAGCTTCAGGGTCAGCATCGGCCGCTTCTCCCCGACCTTGAGGAAGAAGCCGCGATGCATCTCCCGCGCCCGCCCGGCCAGAACGCCGGTCGTCACCTCGATGCCCGCCTCCCGCAACCGCGCATGTCCACCGCCTGCGACCCTCGGGTCCAGGTCGTCCAGGGGCGTCACGACCCGCGCGATGCCGGCCGCGACGAGCGCGTCGGCGCAGGGCGGCGTCGCGCCGTGATGGGCGCAGGGCTCGAGGCTCACATAGGCCGTCGCCCCGCGCGCCGCCTCCCCGGCCATCTCGAGCGCGAGGCGTTCGGCATGGGGCCGCCCGCCCGGTGCGGTGGCCCCCCGGCCAACAATGCGCCGGTCCCTGACGATGACACAACCGACCGCGGGGTTCGGCCAGACATGGCCGAGCCCGCGCGCCCCCAGTGAGAGCGCGAGAGCCATGAACCGCTCGTCGGCGCTCACTTTTCCTTGTCTTCCTTCGCCTTGACCGCTTCGGGCCTGAGCTCGCTGACGAACTTGTCGAAATCGTCCGCCGCCTGGAAGTTCTTGTAGACGCTGGCGAAGCGCACATAGGCCACCGTGTCGATCCGCGCGAGCGTTTCCATCACGATCTCGCCGATGATCTTCGAAGGAATGTCGGTCTCGCCCATCGACTCGAGCCGCCGCACGATCCCGGAGATCATCTGGTCGATTCGCTCGGGGTCGAGGGGCCGTTTCTGAAGCGCGATGCGCACCGAACGTTCGAGCTTGTCGCGGTCGAAATCCTCGCGCCGCCCGTTCGACTTGATCACGACGAGGTCTCTCAACTGCACCCGCTCATAGGTGGTGAAGCGCCCCCCGCAAGCGGGGCAGAACCGACGCCGCCGGATCGCGACATGGTCTTCCGCGGGGCGGGAATCCTTCACCTGGGTATCGATATTGCCGCAAAACGGACAGCGCATCGCCCGACCCTCCTAGCCTGCCATTGGGGTCTGCGCCCCTTGGTCCCGCCACCACTATAGGAAGCTCCGAAAGAATTGGGTAGGTCGGAAATCGTGCCGCAAGATGATGTGTGCTGGTCGCCACAAGCCCGTGGCACCCCGCGGAAAGGAACCGTCCGGGCAGGAACGGCGTTCGGGTTCTTTGTGACCACCGACAAGGGAGCACCGACCAATGGCCATCGCACGGGTATCCGAGATTTCCGCGACCTCTCCGACCAGCTTCGACGACGCCGTCGAGAAAGGCATCGAGCGCGCCTCGAAAACGCTGCGCAACGTCCAGTCGGCCTGGATCAAGGAATCGAGGGTCAAGGTCGAGGATGGAAAGGTCGCCCATTACCAGGTGAACATGATGGTGACCTTCGTCCTCGACGACTGAGGCGCTCGGACGCCTGACGCGCTCAGCGGCTCATCCGCACCGCCACCTCGCGCCGGTGCGAAAGGGTGCGATGTTCGAAAAGGTAGATCCCCTGCCATGTTCCGAGTGCGAGACGGCCGTTCGTGACCGGAATCTGCAAGCTCACCGGCAGGAGAGACGCCTTGATGTGGGCCTGCATGTCGTCCGGGCCCTCGATGGTGTGGGTCAGATAGCGCATCGACGGGTGGTCGGCCGGTGGCACCAGCCTGTCGAAGAACGCCAGGATGTCGGCCCGGACGTCGGGGTCGGCGTTTTCCTGGATCAGCAGGGAGCAGGAGGTATGGCGGACAAAGAGCGTCAGAACACCGTCGCCGGAGGCGTGGGCCGCGGCCTCGGCCGTGATCTCGTAGAGCCCCGGCCCCTGCGTCTCGACCGTCACGAGTTCCATCCCCGTCCTTAATGCCCGTCCCTGCCTCATCCTGCCGGCCTCCTCCTAAACGGCGGCGGCACTCGCGGTCCTCTCAGATCGCGTCCGTGCCCGTCCCGCAGGACATCGCGATGGTGCCCGGCGTCTCCTCCCCGAAACCGATGAACCCGGCGAAGTCGCCAAGGGCGCGCTCCCATTCGCCGAGAAGGGCGTCGAAGCCCGTTGCCGACATCAGCGGATCGGCGGTGACGTAGTGATCGACGAAGGGGTCGCATTCTTCGTCGACATAGGCCCGGCCGACGAGACTGTCGGCATTCCAGTCGTTCATCGCGGCAAGACCGATGCCCGCGGCGAGGTCGAAGCCGGCGGTGAAGAGCACGCCCGCGCACCCGCCATCGCCGGTGCAGCCGAAGAAGACCAGGTCGAAACGGACGCCGCCCGAGCCGCTGGTGATCAGGGGCCTGTCGCTCTCGTCCCGCGAGAGCCCCGCGCGGTAGCCCCTGTCGCGAAGCGCGAGGGCCACGGCTCCGGGGTGCGACATCACGACGATCGGCTCGGCGGTCTCGGCGGCGGCGGGGCCTGCGAGGGCGAGAACAAGGGCTGGAAGAAGGCGCATCGGCAAGGGTCGCGTGGTTGGGGCGGTCGGGGACGTTTCTGGACGTCAAATGGGGTGAAAATATGGGTCGCCGGGAGAAATGGGATGCGACCGGTTCAGATGAGTTTCCGCACCCGGTCGCCGAGGCCGACCGTGCCGTCCTTCGTGACGCGGGCATAGATGCCCCGCAGCCGCAG
>Ga0008833_1001471_pt1 | contig 10168 bp, 7 predicted proteins | sample HotLakConsoUCCLE_FD_62216 | JGI IMG/M metagenome (GOLD analysis project Ga0008833, IMG submission 62216) | Hypersaline microbial mat communities from Hot Lake, Washington, USA - Hot Lake Consortium UCC-LE | ecosystem: Environmental > Aquatic > Non-marine Saline and Alkaline > Hypersaline >... | reverse complement strand
GTCGAATAGATCGCGCGACAGACCGTCATGTCGCGCAGCAGCCGGTGCAGGAAGACCAGCACGAAACCCAGGATGCGGTTTTCCGAGAACCCGGCAAGCACGGAGTGAAAGTCGAGCTCGGCAATGCGCTGGGCAAATTCCTCCTCCGCCGTTTCGGGTGCGCTCTCGTAAAGGCGGATTGTCGCCTGAAGCCGCTCATGTGCGGCGTCATCCAGCCGGCCGGCGAGCCCCACGACGAGCTCCGGCTCGAGCAGTTTCCTCATCGCGTAGATGTCGGCAATGGAAGGCTGGTTGAACAGGAAGAGGTTGCCCAGCAGCGCCATGGCCTGTTCGCCCGACAACGCGGTGACGAAAGCACCCCCGCCGGGTCCGGTTCGGGACTTGATGAGACCTTGCGTCTCCAGCGCCTTCATGGCCTCACGAACCGTGCCCTTGGACGCCCTCAGTTCCTCTTCGGACAACCAGTCCTGCGGGATCCGGTCGCCGGGGTTCAGGCCCCGCGCCACGATGAGGTCGCGAATACGTGCGGCGATGCTGTCCGAGCGCTTCAGGCGCGGAGACACGATCACCAGATCATCTGCCTTGAGCTTCCTCCCGCCTGCCATGCCTACCCCCCGACTTCCGCCGCCGATACCAGCGGATGGAAGCACGCGGCAAGATGGCCCGGCCCGCCTTGCGCCGTCTCGATGGGCGGGCGCTCCGCGCGGCACCGGTCGTCGGCGGCGGGACAGCGGGCAGCGAAGGCGCAGCCGGCCGGCGGGTTGTAAGGATCGGGAAGCTCGCCGTTCTCACCCTCGGGCACCGTGACCGCCTTGCCCGGCACGGGCGCCGAATCGAGCAGGAGCCGCGTGTAGTGGTGCAGCGGGCGGGCGAAGATTTCCCTGGCCGGGCCAATTTCCGCGATGCGCCCGAAATACATCACCGCGACCCGGTCGGACACGCTTTCGACCACAGACAGATCGTGGCTGATGAAGACGTAGGTCAGGCCATAGCGAGCCTTCAGATCGTCAAGCAGATTGAGCACCTGCGCCTGGACCGAGACATCGAGGGCGGAGACCGGCTCGTCGAGCACCATGAGTTCAGGACTGGCGGCGAGTGCGCGGGCGATGCCGATACGCTGGGCCTGGCCACCGGAAAATTCATGCGGATAGCGGTCGAGAAATTCGGCCCGCAGGTTGACGGCATCCATGAGCTCGGCAAGCCGTTCGCGCCGCGCCGCGCGCTTGAGGCCGAGCAGATGGATCAGCGGCGCTTTGAGAATGGCGCGGATGGTCTTGCGCGGGTTGAGCGAGGAAACCGGATCCTGGAAGACATACTGGATCTGGCGCGCCAGCGCGTTGAAGTCGTTCCTGGCGGCGGCAGCCAGATCCTTTTCCTTGAAGCGGATCGAACCGCCGGTCGGCCGGTCGAGCCCGGCCACCATGCGCGCCAGTGTCGACTTTCCGCAGCCCGATTCGCCGACGACACCCAGTGTCTCGCCGGGCCGCACGTCGAGCGAGACCTGCTGCACGGCATGGACGGCGGGAAGCTGGCGTCCGAACAGCGTGCGCCCGCCGCCAAAGACGCGCTCGACATTGTCCATTTCGATCAGCGGCGCGGTCATCCATTGCCCCTTTCGCCGGCCAGCGGGAAGAGGCAGCGCGCCTCGCGGCCAGCGGCAATCGGCTCCAGCACGATGTCACCCTTACGACACGGCTCCTGCGCACGAGGACAGCGCGGGGCGAACGCGCAGCCTGGCGGCAGGTCGGCGACGGAGGGCGGCAGGCCCTGGATGGCATCCAGCCGGCGTTCGGGCGCGCCCAAGACCGGCACGCAGTCGATCAGCTTGCGCGTGTAGGGATGGGCGGGATTGGCGAGGATCTCGTGCGTCGGCCCGGTTTCCACGATGCGGCCGGCATACATTACCGCGATGCGGTCGCAGAGCGCTGAGACGACGCCGAAATCATGGGTGATGAACAGGATCGAGGCCTGCTTCTCGTGTCGCAGCTTGTTCATCAAGACCAGGATCTGCGCCTGGACCGTGACGTCGAGTGCGGTGGTCGGCTCATCGGCGATCAGCAATTCGGCGTCGTTGGCGAGCGCCATGGCGATGGAGACCCGCTGGCGCATGCCGCCCGAAAGCTCGTGCGGATAGGAATCGAGCCGCTGTTCGGGATTGGGAATGCGCACCAGGGCCAGTAGCTCCTTGGCCTTCTCGCGAGCCTCGGCGTGTCCCACCGGCTGGTGGGTGCGGATCGCCTCGATGATCTGGTCGCCGACGGTAAACAGCGGATGCAGCGTGGCCAGCGGATCCTGGAAGACGTGGGAGACGGCGCCACCGCGCAACTGTCTGATGCGGGCGTCGGTGGCGGCCAGAAGATCTTCGCCCTTGAGAAGGATCGCGCCACCGGTGATGCGGCCGGGCGGCGTGGGCACCAGCCCCATGATCGACATGGCGGTGACCGACTTTCCGGAGCCGGATTCGCCGACGATGCCGAGGCACTCGGTCTGGCCGAGCGTCAGGTCGACGCCGCCGACCGCCTTGTGAACGGTGCGGCCGAGATGGAACTCGGTCTTAAGCCCCCTGACGTCGAGCACGGCGTTGGTGTCGGCGGCAGCTGCGGGCTCGCCCGTGGGCCGGTCGATCGCGGTGCGCGCGACGGGCCGCGTCAGCGCGCCGGATTTCAGCCTCGGGTCGAGCACGTCGCGCACCCCGTCGCCGAAAAGGTTGATGCTCATCACCAGAAGAAAAATGACGATGCCCGGCACGATCGCGACATGCGGCGCGTTGAAGAGCACGCGGCGTCCGTCGCCCAGCATGGAGCCCAGATCGGCCTGCGGCGGCTGCGCGCCGAGCCCGAGGAAGGACAGGCCCGCCGTCTCCAGGATCATCCAGCCGACGGTGGTCGACATGGTGATGACGATCACCGGCATGACATTGGGCAGAATCTCGGTGAACAGGATGCGCATGTGGCTCTTGCCCGACATCAGCGCCGCGTCGACGAATTCGCGCCGCGACAGACCAAGCGTTACGCCGCGGATGTTGCGGGCGAAAAAGGGGATGTTGACGATGGCAATGGCATAGAGGGCGTTGATCAGGCCGGGGCCGAGCACGGCGACGATGGCGAGCGCCAGAAGGATGTAGGGAAAGGCCATCACCATGTCGACGCCGCGCATCATGATGGTGTCGGTGCGCCCACCGACATAACCGGCCGTCAGCCCGATCAACGAGCCGAAGAAGGCGGCGATCAGCGTCGCGGAGATGCCAACGGCGAGGCTGACGCGCAGGCCCCAGATGACGCGCGCGAGAACGTCGCGCCCCAGCGCGTCGGTGCCGAGCAGATGGCCGTCGGTCAAGGGGCGCAGCAGCCGGTTAGCCGGCGACGTGGCGTCGGGGTCGGCCAGCGGCAGAAGCGGCGCGATGAGCGCGATCAATACCATCACGACGAGGATGATGAAGCCGCCCGCCGCCATCTTGTTGTTAAACAGCAGGCGAATCGCGTCCGGCCTGTCGGATGATTTGGGTCGAGCGGCGGAAGGGGCGGTCGTCACACTCATCGGCGCAGCCTCGGGTCGAGGAGCGATTGGACCACGTCGGCGGCCAGATTGAACAGCACGTAGCTTGCCGCCACCACCAGTACCCCGCCCTGGACGAGCAGGATGTCGCGGGTCGAGATCGCGTTGACCAGCATGGCGCCGATGCCCGGCCACTGGAACACCGTCTCGATATAGACCGCCCCGCCGAGCACGAAGCCGGCCTGGATGCCGATGACCGGGATGACGCTGACCAGGGCCGCCTTGAAGGCGTGGCGGTAGATGACCTTGCGCTCGCTCAAGCCCTTGGCGCGCGCGGTACGGATGTAGTCCTGGCGCAGGACCTCCAGCATGGCGGTGCGGGTGAGCCGGGCAATCACGCCGGTGGCGACGGCGGCGAGCGTCAACGAAGGCAGGATCAGATGGCGGATCAGATCGGGCAGATCGCCGCCGCCATAGATCGCATACATGCCACTGGCCGGGAACCAGCGCAGTTGCACGGCGAAAACGAGGATGAGCAGCAGGCCGAGGAAGAAGGAGGGCGTCGAGATGCCGATCAGCACGAAGAAGGTGACGATGCGGTCGGTCCAGCCAAACTGGCGCACCGCCGAAACGATGCCGGCGAGAAGGCCGAGCACCGAACAGATGACGAGTGCGGTACCGGCGAGGATCAGGGTCGCCGAAAAGCGCTCCATGACCTCGTCGATCACCGGCCGGTTGAGCGAATAGGAACGGCCGAGATCGCCCTGCAGGAGATTGCCGAGCCAGATCACATATTGTTCGGGCATGGAGCGGTCGAGGCCGAGCTGGCGGTTGAGACGTTCGAGGTTTTCAGGCGTGGCATAGGCGCCGAGAATGGCGCGGGCCGGATCGCCGGGGATCAGCGCCATGATCAGAAAGACGATCAGCGTGAGCCCGAACAGGACCGGGATGAGGGCCAGCAGTCGCTTCGCGATATAGGTGCCCATGATGAACCTCGCCCGACCTCAGCAGCAGGTGAGGCGAACCCTCCCCGCCGAGGCGGAGAGGGTTCTTGCCCCCGCCCTAGTTCTTTTCCACGTCATGCAGCATGAGGAAGAAGGATGGCTGCAGCGCGAAGTTGGCGACCTGATCGGTCGTCACCGCGCCCTGCACCCAGTTGGCGACGAACACCCAGGGGGCGTCCTCGACGACCATTTCCTGGACCTGGCGGTAGAGCGCGGCCCGTTCCTCGGGCTCGGTCGAGATACGCGCCTGCTGCAAGATCGTGTCGACCTCCTCGTTGGAATAGTAGCCGGAGTTGAAGCCGCCATCCTCGGGGAAGGAATCGGTGGTCAGCGTGAGGAAGGGCAGCGTGTCGGGATCGTTGGTCATCCAAGCCATCTGCGCCATGTCGGCACGACCCTCGAGCCCGGCATTCACCTCGTTCAAAAAGGTGTTCCACTCATAGGTCTGGATCGAGACATTCATGCCGACTTCGGCCAGATCAGCCTGGATCGCGGTGCCCATGGCGACGGGATCGAGCATGCCCGAACCGCCTTCGGTGACGTAGAATGTGATCTCCTCGCCATCATATCCGGCCTCGTCCAGAAGTTCGCGGGCACGCTCGGGGTCGTGCGGATAGGGTTCCAGATCATCATTGTAGGCCCAGGCGAAGGCGGGCGCGATAGGGCTTGCCGCCACTTCCGCCGTGCCCTGCAGCACGTCAGTGACAAGCGATTCCTTGTTGATCGCGTAGTTGGCTGCCTGTCGGATGCGCTGGTCGGTGAAGGGGCCTTCGCGCATGTTGAGGATCAGAAACCACACATGCGGGCCGGCCTGCTCCTGTACCTGGAAATCGGGCGCGTCACGGAAATCGGCGATGGCGTCCGGGGGCACCTCGACCATGATGTCGAGACCGCCCGACAGCATCTCGGCGACGCGGGTGTTGGCATCCGTGATGGGCCGGAAGACAACCGCCTCAGGCTGTGGCGCACCGCCCCAGTAATCCTCGTTGCGGGTCACCACGACGCGCTGGTTGCCGACCCATTCCTGGAATCGATAGGCGCCGGTGCCGGCCGGGTTGCGCCCGAAATCCTCGCCATGCTCCTCGACGGCGGTGGGCGAAACGATCAGCCCGGTCGGATAGGCAAGGTTCGACATGAACGGCGCAAAGGGCTCGTTGAGCGTGAACTCGACGGTGTAGTCGTCCAGCGCGGCGACCTCTTCGACGGCTGAGAAGAAGAAGGACAGCGGGAACGGCCCGGTGTCGTGAAGCGGATGCTCCTCGTCGAGCATGCGCTCGAAATTGAACACCACCGCCTCGGCATTGAACGGCGTTCCGTCATGGAACTCGACACCCTCGAGTAGCTGGAAGGTGTAGGTCAGCCCGTCCTCGGATATCTCCCATTCCTCGGCTAGCGACGCTTCCACCTCCAGCGTGCCGTCGGCAAACCGCACCAGCCCGTCATAGATATTGACCAGGATGCGGAAGTCGTTGACTGCGGTCACGGCGTGCGGGTCGAGCGATTGCGGCTCGGCGATCTGCCCCACCACGACGACACCGGGCGGTGTCTGGGCGTAGGCGGCCGGCACGAAGGCCAGCGTACAGGCGGTCGCAATGGCGGGTAATGTCCGTTTCATGGCGGCTCTCCGTTCGGCTCATCAGGGTTCGACAATTAATCAATATAATTCTCGATCATGCAAGGATTTGTCATGAATAATTTTCACCGATAGGATTGCAGGTGGTGGGCCGGCGCCGAAGACCCCCCCCGCGCAACAGCCTCAGAGTAGTGAAGACCTTGAATTTGAAAGAAAAGAACGACCTTCCCCTCCCCCAGATCGATTTCGCCAGGATGAAGGCCATACTGGATGGCATCAATTCCTTCGGCCGCAACGAGACGACTGGCGGCTTCAACCGCACCGGATTCTCCGACGCCGACTGGCAGGCGCGGCGCTGGCTGGCCGCCTTCATGGAAGAGGAAGGGCTGGACGTGTCGTGGGATCAAGCGGGCAATCTGTTCGGCCGGCTCGGCGGGGCGGACGCGCCTTCTGTCATGGCCGGCTCGCACACCGACACCGTGCCGGAAGGCGGCACCTTCGACGGCGCGCTGGGCGTGGCGGTGGCGCTGGAAGCCGCGCTGTCGATCCGCGATGCCGGCCTGATGCTTGCCCATCCGATCGAGGTGGTGAACACGACCGAGGAGGAAGGTCGCTTCGGCGGCATGCTGGGCTCGCAGGCAATCAGCGGCCAGGTCGATCCCGACTGGTTCGAGACCGCATGCGACCCCGAAGGATTGCGGCTATGGGACGCGATGCGGGCCCGGGGGCTCGATCCCGAGCGGATCGAAACGGCCGCGCGCAAGCCAGGCTCGGTCAAGGCGTTCCTCGAATTGCATGTCGAGCAGGGTCCGGTGCTGGAGCGTGCCGGCATTCCGGTGGGCATCGCCGATTCGGTATCGGGCGTGACGAACCTGCAAGTCACGCTGACGGGCACGGCCAACCATTCGGGCACCACGCCCATGACACTTCGCGCGGACGCCTTCGCCGGACTGGCGGAGGCAGCCGCTGCGATCCCCGAGCTGATCGCGGCCAGCGGCACCGACCAGTCGCGCATTACCATCGGCAAGGTCGAACTGCAGCCGAACTTTCCGCACACGATCCCCGGCAGCGCGAAATTCTCCCTCCTCGTCCGCGACACCGACGCGGGCATGATGCAGGCGCTGGAACGCGGCTTTCGCAAAATTCTCCAAGCCGCATCACGCGCTCACGGCCTTGGTCTGTCGGTCACCGAGACCAGCCGCCTGGCGCCGGTGGCCCTCGATGCCGAGATCGCGGAACTGCTGACCGAAGAGGCCGGGCGGCTGGGCATGGGTGCGCTCACCATGCCATCCGGGGCCGGCCACGACGCCCAGACGATGCAGGCAATGTGCCCGTCGGGCCTGATCTTCGTGCCGAGCCGCGGCGGCATCAGCCACGCGCCGGACGAGTGGACGGAATGGGAGGACGCCTGCGCGGGGGCGCGCCTCATGCTGGCGGCCATTGTGCGCCTGGCCGGCGCCCGACCCTGAAACCATCTGGACGAGTGCACGCGCGGCGTATAGTCAATCCGGCACATTTATCGTGTTCAGCAAATACGAGACGGCATGAATTTCGACATCGTCATCGTCGGGTCCGGCCAGGCCGGGTTCCAGACCGCGGTCAGCCTGCGCCAGGAGGGGTTCGAGGGCTCCATTGCCATCATCGGCGAGGAGCCGGGTCTGCCCTATCAGCGGCCACCACTTTCCAAGGCCTACCTGAAGGAAGGCGTGGCAGAGCGGCTGCGGTTCCGCGATGCCGGATTCTTCGAGACCAACCATATCCTGCTCGATGATGGATCGCGCGTGGCGGAAATCAACCGGCACGACAAGACGGTGAAGCTGGAAGATGGTCGCCGGCTGGGCTACGGCCATCTGGTGCTGGCCACCGGCGCGCGCAACCGGCGGCTCCCCATCGACGGGATCGACCTTGATGGCGTGGTCGATCTGCGCACCCTCGCCCATGCCGATTCAATTCGGCAGACATTGGCCTCGACCCGGCAACTGGCGGTCATCGGCGGCGGCTTTATCGGGCTCGAGATCGCCGCGACCGCGCGCGCCATGGGCGCCGAGGTAACGGTGCTGGAGGCAACCGATCGGCTGATGTCGCGCGTCGTATCGCCGCCGGTCTCGGCGCATTTCCTGGCCGCCCACCGCGAGGCCGGCATCGACGTGCGCCTCGACACGATGGCCAGCGGCATCACCGGATCGAATGGCAAGGCGACCGGTGTGCGGCTTCAGGACGGGTCGACGATCACCGCCGATCTGGTGCTGGTGGCGGCCGGCGTGGTGGCCAATGGCGAACTGGCGGAAGCGGCCGGTCTCTATGTGCATGACGGCATCCGGGTCGACGACCGGCTGGCGACCGAAGACCCCGACATTTCAGCGCTCGGCGACTGCGCGTCCTTCCCCTTCGGCCATGACGGCATGCCCACGAGACTGGAATCGGTCCAGAACGCGGTCGACCAAGCCAAGTGCCTGGCCAAACGGCTGACCGGCAAGGAACAGCGCTATGCCGCCCTGCCCTGGTTCTGGAGCGACCAGGGACCCCACAAGCTGCAGATTGCGGGCCTTGCCGTGGGCGCGGACCATCACGAGGAGTTTTCAGGCGGCGAAGGCAAGCTGACCGTTCTGTGCTTCCGCCGTGGCGAACTGATCGGCGTCGAGACAGTCAACGCGCCGGCCGACCACATGGCGGCCCGCAAGCTCTTGTCGTCGGACCAGCCCGTCACGCTCGACGATGCCAAGGCCGCCGGCTTCGACGTCGCGGCCTTGTTCAGGTCGCGCAAGGGATGATCAACCCGGCAAGCATCGAGGATTTCCGCAAGCTGGCGAAGCGCCGCCTGCCGCGCGCCGTGTTCGACTATATCGATGGCGGGGCTGGCGACGAGCGCGGGCTGGCCCGCAACCGCGAAGCCCTGCACCGCATCCTCTTCGATCCGCGCGTACTGGTCGATGTCTCGGCCCGCGACGTGTCCGTGCCCTTCTTCGACATCCGCCTTCCAATGCCCTTCATCGTCGGGCCAACCGGCCTCAACGGCGCAACACGGCCCGGCGGCGACGCGATGCTGGCACGCGCAGCGGCCAAGGCCGGCATCCCCTTCGTGCTGTCTACGGCGGCGACAAGTTCCATCGAGGAGATCGCCAAGGCCTGTGACGGCGAGTGGTGGTTCCAGCTCTATGTAATGGAGCGCGATTTCGCCGCCGAGCTGTGCCGGCGAGCGCTCGACGCCGGCTGCCGCACGCTGGTGCTGACGGTCGACTGCCAGATCGGCGGGCGCCGGGAACGCGACACACGCAATGGCTTCGTGGTGCCGTTCCGCATGAAGCCGCGCTTCTTCGCCGATTGTGCGATGCGCCCGGCCTGGGCGCTGAGCCAGTTGGCGAACGGCCTCCCGCAGTTCGGCAACATGGCGGTCGATGCAGGCGATGCCGCCTCGCAGGCGGTGCTGATGCAGCGCAAGCTCGACACCTCCTTCGACTGGGAGGATCTGGAGCGGCTGCGCCAGGATTGGCCGCACCGCCTTATCGTCAAGGGCGTGATGCGGGCCGACGATGCGCGACACTGCTACGAGCTCGGCGTCGACGGGGTGGTGATCTCCAACCATGGCGGGCGCCAGCTGGAGGACATGCCGGCGCCGATCGAGATCCTGGCCGAAGTGGCAGCGCCCGAAGGCCGCATGCTGATGGTCGACGGCGGGTTCCGATCGGGGTCCGACATCGTCAAGGCGCTGGCGCTCGGCGCCAATGCCGTGCTCCTCGGCCGCGCGACACTGTTCGGCATGGCGGCCGCCGGCGAGGACGGGGCATCGAGCGTGATCGAATTGCTGCGCCAGGATGTGGAGCGGACGCTGGGCCTGATCGGCAGCCCGCGCGCGGAAGACCTCTCGCCGGACTTCCTGCGGCCCGCCCTCGCCTGAGACACGCGGCGAGCCGTCGCAGCGTCTGGCCGAAGCGGTCCGGCGGCCTATCTCTCTCATCATGGAAAAGCTTACTGTCTGGTTCGATGGCGATTGCCCGCTGTGCCGGCGCGAGATCGCGCTGATGCGCAGGCTCGACAGTCGCGGCGCGATCGACTTCGTCGATGTCGCGAGCGGCGATGCCGGCTGCCCGATCGACCG
>Ga0008833_1001470_pt1 | contig 10170 bp, 7 predicted proteins | sample HotLakConsoUCCLE_FD_62216 | JGI IMG/M metagenome (GOLD analysis project Ga0008833, IMG submission 62216) | Hypersaline microbial mat communities from Hot Lake, Washington, USA - Hot Lake Consortium UCC-LE | ecosystem: Environmental > Aquatic > Non-marine Saline and Alkaline > Hypersaline >... | reverse complement strand
GCGACCGCCGTCGGCAGGGTGCCCTGCGTGCCGCGCCCGAAGATGTGTCCCGGCATCGGCTCAGTCCCTGACCACATAGACCGAACAGCGCGCGTGCCGGACGACGCGGGCCGCGTTCGGGCCGAGAAGGTAATCCTGGAACGCGGGGCGGTGCGAGGCCATCACGATGACGTCGACCTCCAGCTTATCGGCGGCCCGCAGGATCTCGTCGTAGATCGTGCCGTGAAGCACATGGGGGTGCACTTCGACCTCTTCGGGCACCATTTCCTCCACCCATTCGGCCAGCGCCTTGCCGAAGGCAGCGAGCGCCTCCTTCTCGAAGCCCTTCCGGAAGAACCCGCCGACCTGCGGCAGGCCGAAATCGGGCAGGACGCTGACGACATGGAGCACGCCGTCTTGCCCGAGCAGCGGCAGCGCCTCGCCCAGCGCCTTGCGGGCGGTGTCGCTTTCGGAAAGGTCGACGGGCAGGAGAATGCGTCTGGACATGGGGCGGCTCCTCAGAAGGCCGGGACTGTCTGGCGGCGGCGCTGGAACAGGATCACGAGGCCCAGCAGCAGGATCGCCGGCAGGTAAAATATCTCCTCGGCCATCTGGTCGGCCGGGCGCTCGACACGCAGGATCTCGACCGGAGTGTCGCCGTAGAAGTCGAAGCTCCGCAGCACTTCGGAATAGGGCGTGGCGGGCATCGGCTCCTCCATCAGCAGGCGGTCCTCCTCCGGGAGGAGAAAGAGACCGGTCTGCGGGAGGCGCTGCGCGGACGGGGTCTCGTCGACGTCGAGCACGAGGGTCGTCTGCTGGATCTGTCCGGTGCTGAAGTTCGGACCCGACACGACGAGCCGAAGCCGGTCGCCCGTCTCGGCCTCCTCCAGTTCGGTCTCGAAGGCGGTGCCCGGCAGTTCCTCGAACGGCGGCTGCACCCGGTCGACCCAGAAATTCGGCACGAAGAGCGTGAACGCCACCAGAAGGAGGGCCGCGGATTCCCAGTAGCGCGACCGCGCGAGGAAATAGCCCTGCGTGGCGGCCGCGAAAAGGAGCATCGCGATGGTCGCCACCACGAAGACCTGCAGGGCGGTCAGCAGACCCGCCGCCGTGCCGAGGTCGACACCGTAGAGGATCAGCGTGGGGTTGTAGATGAAGAGGAACGGCAGGGCGACCGTGCGCAGCGAATAGAAGAAGGCGACGAAGCCGGTCTTGATCGGATCGCCGCCCGAGACGGCCGCCGCGGCGAAGCTGGCGAGGCCCACCGGTGGCGTCACGTCGGCCATGATCCCGAAATAGAACACGAAGAGATGCGCCGCGATCAGCGGCACGATGAGGCCCTCCTGCGCCCCGAGGCTGACGACGACCGAGGCCATCAGGGAGGACACCACGATGTAGTTCGCCGTCGTCGGCAGACCCAGTCCGAGAATGAGCGAGAAGACCCCGACCAGAACCAGCATGATGAAGAGGTTGCCGGCGGAGAGCAGCTCCACCAGCCCGGCAAGCTCGGTGCCGATCGGGGTGCGCGTCACGGTGGCCACGATGATGCCCGCGGCACCTGTGGCGACGGCGATGCCGATCATGTTGCGTGCGCCCGCGATCATCCCCTCGATCAGGTCGGAAAAACCCTCGCGGAGCGCCGCGCCAAGCCGGCCGGCCTCGCCGCGCATCAGGGTCTTGATCGCCTTCTGGGTGAGGAGGATGCCCATCATCACCACAACGGCATAGAAGGCCGATTTCGCGGGAGACTGCCGCTCGACCATGAGAAACCACACGAGAACGAGGATCGGGAGCAGGAAATGCAGACCCGTGGGGACCACGTCCGCCATGACCGGCAGCCTGACCTGCTTGGCGTTGGGGTCGTCCAGCTCGAGGTCGGGCCGGCGCGATGCGACGAGGAGCGCCCCGAGATAGAGCGCGGCCACGCCGCCGAAGACCACCCAAGGCGCGAGCCCGGGGGCAGCCTCGCGCAGGGCGCCGACGCCCCAGATCACGGCATAGAAGACGACACCGGCGACCGCGAAACCCACGAAGACCTTCAGCAGCATCGACAGGAGGCTTCCGGCCTCGCCGAGCGCCGGCATTCCGGTCTTCAGCGCCTCGAGATGGACGATGTAGACCAGCGCGATGTAGCTGATGACGGCCGGAATGAAGGCATGGGTGATGACCTCGAGATAGGAGATCCCGATGAACTCGACCATGAGGAAGGCCGCGGCTCCCATGACGGGAGGCATGATCTGCCCGTTGACCGAGGACGACACCTCGACCGCACCGGCCTTCTCGCTGGAAAAGCCCACGCGCTTCATCAGCGGAATGGTGAAGGTGCCGGTGGTCACGACATTCGCGATCGACGATCCCGAGATCAGGCCGGTCGCGGCGGAGCCGACGACGGCGGCCTTCGCCGGTCCGCCGCGCAGGTTGCCGAGGCCGGCGAAGGCCATCTGGATGAAGTAATTGCCCGCCCCGCCCTTGTCGAGCAGCGAGCCGAACAGCACGAAGAGGAACACGAAGGCGGTCGAGACACCGAGGGGAATGCCGAACACGCCCTCGGTGGAGAGCCATTGCGTGTTGATGATCGACTCGAACGTCCGGCCCTCGTGGGCGATGAGGTCGGGGATCAGCCAGCCCTGGCCGAAATAGCTGTAGGCGAGGAAGACGGCCGCGACGATGGGGAGTGCCGGGCCGAGCGACCGCCGGCTCGCCTCCAGAAGGACGAGGATGCCGATCGCCCCGACCCAGATCTGGCTCTCCGTGGGCAGGCCCGAGCGCGCGGTTCCGGCCAGGGTGTCGGAAAACCAGAAGATGTAGAGCGCCGATCCCGCGCCGATGGCGGCCAGCACCCAGTCATAGAGCGGGATGCGGTCGCGGGGCGCTGTCCTGGCGGCCGGATAGGCGAGAAACGCCAGCGCAAGGGCCAGCGCGAGGTGCATCGGCCGGGTCTGGTCGGAGCCGAGGATCTTCACGAAGGGAAGCTCACCGAACCAGAACTGCGGCTCGGCGATCCAGACCTGGAACAGCGACCAGAAGAGCGCCAGCCCCGCGATCAGAAGCGCCACCGACCGGCTTTTCGGGTTGCGCGCCCCGCTGTCGGTGGAGGCCACCAGATCCTGCAGTTCGGCGTCGCTGAACCCGCGCGGCGTCCGGCCCTTGTCGACCTCGTTCATCCCCGATCTCCCTGCCGGATTGTCCGCTTCTTGTTATGTCCTGTCGGGAAACGCGCCCGGACGCGTGGAAACGGGGCCTGCCGGATCGTCGCCGGCAGGCCCCGGAGGCGATCACTCCATCAGGTCGGCTTCTTCGTAGTAGCGCACGGCACCGTCATGGAGAGGGGCCGAGTTGCCGTCCTGCACCATCTGCTCGGCCTCGAGAATGCCGAGGGCGGGATGCAGGTCGCGGAACTGCTCGAGGTTCTCGAACACCGCGCTCGTCACTTCGTAGACCACGTCGTCCGAGACGTCGGCGGAGGTGACGAAGGTCGCGCCGACGCCGAACGTGGTGACATCCTCGTCGGTGCCGCGATACATGCCGCCGGGAATGGTCGCGGTGCGGTAGTAGGAGTTCTCCTCGATCAGCGTATCGATTTCAGGGCCGGTGACATTCACCAGAACCGTGTCGCAGGCCGTCGTCGCCTCCTGGATCGCGCCCGACGGGTGACCCACGGTGTAGATCATCGCGTCGATGTTGTTGTCGCAGAGGGCCGCTGCCTGTTCGGCCGGCGGCAGTTCGGAGGCCACGGCGAAGTCGTCGAGCGTCCAGCCGAGCGCGTCCATCACGATTTCCATGGTGCCGCGCTGGCCCGACCCGGGGTTGCCGATGTTGACGCGCTTGCCCTGCAGGTCCTGGAAGTCGGTGATGTCGGCATCGGCCCGCGCGACCACGGTGAACGGCTCGGGGTGCAGCGAGAACACCGCGCGCAGGCCTTCGAAGGCGCCGGTATCCTCGAACTGGGAGGTTCCGTTGTAGGCGTGGAACTGCCAGTCCGACTGCGCCACGCCGAATTCGAGCTCGCCCGACCGGATCGCGTTGATGTTGAAGATCGACCCGCCGGTCGATTCGACGCCGCAGCGGATGCCGTGTTCGGACCGGTCGCGGTTCACGAGACGGCAGATCGCACCGCCTGCGGGGTAATACACCCCGGTCACCCCGCCTGTGCCGATGGAAATGAACGTCTGTTCCTGCGCATGCGCCGCGCTGCTTGTCATCGCGAGGGCCGCGGCTGCGAAAATCCATGTTCTTGTCATAACTCTCTCCTGTTAACTCGTGTTGATCGGGGCTGCGCCCTCGCCTTCGACGAGGGCCACAACAGACCTCGACAGGTCCCCTAGGTTGGATCGAAACCGGCGCACCTGTCAAACAGCCGGACGATTCGGTGGGTTCGCGGCCCGTCCGGCCGCTCTTCCGGACCGGGATCGACGCCGCCCGAACCGGTGTCCGATCGGCCACGCCCGCCGGGAATCCGTCGAGCATCCGCGGTCAGGCCGCATCCCGGTCCACCAGCTTGTTGAAGCGGCTGGTCGACCCGTCTGCGGTCTTCTCCTGGTAGACGAAGGCGAGGTCGTTCTCGTCGAACACCCGGAAGAATTCGTCCCAGTCGATGCGTTCCAGGCGCTCTTCGGGGTCACCGAAATCGATGCGCAGGATACCGCCCTCGCCGGAGCCTTCGACGCGGGCGGGGTGACCGCCGCGGTCTTCGGCCCATCGCCGGATGGTGTCGTGATCGGTCGTGGTGGCGGATGTCGTCATGGTCTTGTCCTCCGGGGTCGTGGCGCGATGCGTCGCCTCCGCCCCCAACGCGCTGACGGGCCATCCCGTTCGACCACGGAGCGACGAATTGGCCGTGGTCGCGGCGGCTGCACGGCCGCCCCGGAATCCGTGCCGCTCGTTTTTCAGGGAACTTCCGCCGGTTGATGCTGTTGAACCGGAAACGGCGCGCCAACAATGCGGAGTGCTCATGGCGACAAGTCTCATCACCGGCGGTTGCGGATTCATCGGCCGCGCCCTGGCCCGTGAACTCCAGGCGCACGGACAGGAGGTCCGCGTTCTGGACGCGCTGCTGCCGCAGGTTCACGCCGGCTCGCGCCCCGACATGCCCGATGTCGAGATCATCGAAGGCGATATCCGCGACGCCGAGGCGGTGAGGAAGGCGGTGAGGGGCGTCGACGGCGTGTTTCACCTCGCGGCCGAAGTCGGCGTCGGCCAGTCGATGTACGAAATCGCCCGGTACACCGCCACCAACGACCTCGGCACCGCGGTGCTGCTCGAGGCGCTGATCGCCGAGCCCGTGCCACGGCTGGTGCTGGCGTCGTCGATGAGCGTCTACGGCGAAGGGCTCTACCGCGATGCGAAGGGGGAAGCGGTCCGGCACGCGCGCCGCACCACCGGCGATCTCGAAGCGGGCCGGTGGGACCCGGTGGACGCAGGCGGCGCGCCCCTGACGCCGGTCCCGACACCCGAGGACAAGCCCGTCGACCTCGCGTCGATCTACGCGCTGACGAAATTCGCGCAGGAACGGGCGGTGCTGATCTTCGGCGCGAACTACCCGACCGAAACCGTCGCGCTGCGGCTCTTCAACGTGTTCGGGCCCGGGCAGGCGCTGTCGAACCCCTACACGGGCGTGCTCGCGAACTTCGGGTCGCGGATCATCAACGGCAGGCCCGCCACGGTGTTCGAGGACGGCCGCCAGATGCGCGATTTCGTCCATGTCGAGGACGTCGCGCGCGCTTTCCGCCTCGCCATGGAGCAGCAGCCTGCCGCCGGGCACGTGATCAACATCGGCAGCGGCGGAACCTATTCGATCGCGTCGGTCGCGGAGATGCTGGCCGGAGCCCTCGGGCGGCCCGATCTGAAACCCGAAATCATGAACCGGGCGCGGTCCGGCGATATCCGGCACAACTTCCCGGACCTGTCGAAGGCGCGCGAGCTTCTGGGGTTTCGCGCCGAGAAGCGGCTGGAGAACGCGATGGATGACCTCGCGGCCTGGATCGCGAGCGAGACCGCCGTGGACCGGGGCGCCGAGATGCGGCGCGAACTGGAAGTGCGGGGGCTGGTCAGATGAGGGTTTCGGGCGATGCCGAGCCGCTTGGCTTCGTCGAATGGTTCCGGATGGGGGATGGCGCCCATGCCGAAACGGCGATCGGGATGATGCGCGCCGCCGGCGTGCGGCGGCTACGAACGCAGTTTTCCTGGGCCGAGTACCACACCGACGGTGCCGAAGCCTGGTACGACTGGCTGATGCCGAGGCTCGGCGCGTCGTTCGATGTCATGCCCTGTTTCCACTACACCCCGCCATCGCTGTCGCGCACCGGCCGCAGCTCAGGCGCTCCGAGACGGTTGCGCGATTTCGCCGATTTCATCGACACGATCCTGACCCGCCACGGCCGGCATTTCGAAGCGGTGGAACTGTGGAACGAGCCCAACAACCTGCTCGACTGGGACTGGCGCGCGGACCCCGACCACGCGCTTTACTCGGAGATGATCGGCGACGCCGCCCATTGGGTGCGGCAACGCGGCTTTCCGGTCGTGCTCGGCGGGCCCTGCCCCTTCGATCCGGTCTGGCTCGACCTGATGGGCCAGCGCGGGATTCTCGATCTGGTCGACGCGGTGGGGGTTCACGGGTTTCCCGGCACCTGGGACAGCGATACCGGAAGCTGGCAGGGCTGGGGGGCGCTGCTCGCCTCGGCCCGCGAGCTTCTAGACCGCTACAACCCGGACGTGGCGCTGTGGATCACCGAAGCGGGGTATTCCACCTGGTCGCATGACGAGCTCGAACAGGTGCGCAGGTTTCTCGCCGCGCGCGCGGCGCCGGCGGACCGGCTCTACTGGTACGCGTGGCGCGACATCGCTCCCGCCGTGGCGGTCCAGGAAGGGCACTGGTTCGACCCGCGGCACTACCACATGGGCGTGGTGGACGCCGCCGACCGTCCGAAACTTCTGGCCCGGCTCCTGACCGAAGGCGGGCTCGGGCGAGTGCGCCGCGTCGCGGAACTGGCCCGGCCGATGCTTCGCAGGGCGGGCGCCCGTCCGGTCGTCATCACCGGCGGCTGCGGCTTCATCGGCACGAACCTCGCCGACAGCCTTCTCGCGGACGGCGACGAGGTTCTTCTCGTCGACAACCTCTGCCGGCCGGGGGTGGACCGGAACCTCGAATGGCTGCGCGACACCCATGGCGGTCGCGCCGCGGTCCATGTCGCCGACATCCGGCACCCCCGCAGCGCCCCTCCCGGCCTCGCGGATGCGCGGGCCGTGTTCCATCTGGCGGGGCAGACCGCGGTGACGACGAGCCTCGCCCACCCGTCGGACGACTTCGAGATCAACGCACGCGGCACGCTCAACCTGCTCGAGTGGGTGCGCGCGACGGGCCGGCGTATGCCGGTCGTCTTCGCCTCGACCAACAAGGTCTACGGCGATCTTGCGGACATCGCGCTGGAGCACTCGCCGGACGGATACCGGCCGGCCGACGCCGCCCTGCGCGCCCATGGCATCGGGGAAGACCGGCCGCTCGATTTCCATACGCCCTACGGCTGCTCGAAGGGCGTCGCCGACCAGTACGTGCTGGACCATGCCCGGTCCTACGGCATGCAGGCGGCCGTCCTGCGGATGAGCTGCGTCTACGGACCCCATCAGTTCGGGACAGAGGATCAGGGCTGGGTCGCGCATTTTCTGCTGCGGGCGCTGGCGGGAGAAGCCGTCACCCTCTTCGGTGACGGCGATCAGGTCCGCGACATCCTGCACGTGAGCGACGCGGTTGCCGCCTACCGCGCGGTGCTCGACGACATAGAGGCCGTTTCCGGCCGGGCGTTCAACCTTGGCGGCGGACCGGACAATGCCGTGAGCCTGAACACGCTCTTGGCGGAGATCGGCGGCTTGCAGGGTCATCCCGCAAAGGTGCGGCACGACCGCCTGCGCACCGGCGATCAGCGATATTTCGTGGCCGACACGCGGGCGCTGCGGGACGCCACCGGCTGGCGCCCAGCAACCGGCTGGCGCGACGGCGTAGCCGGGCTGCGGGACTGGCTCGCGCGCCACCGCCTTACGCACCTCGCCGAAACCCCGGCCAGATGGAAGGTCCTGGCATGAAGGTCGCGCTCGTCAATCCGCACTGGACCTACGACAGCAGCATCTATTTCGGCTGCCGCGAGCCGCATCTGCCGCTGGAACACGGCTTCTCGCGGGCGTTCCTCGAACGCGACGGCCACGAGGTGCTGATGCTCGACGGTCAGCTTCAAGGGCTCGACAATTCCGAACTGGCGGAAAGGGTGGCCGGCTTCGCGCCCGCCATGACCGTGGTGACGACCGCGCCGACCTATCTTTTCTGGCGCTGTGCGCCGCCCGAGTTGAGGGTCCCTGCCGATTTCCTCGACCGGCTCGCGGGGCGTGGCGGGCGAACCGTGGCGGTCGGGCCGCACGGCTCCGCCACGCCCGCGCCGACGCTGCGAAAGCTCGGTGTGGAGCTTGTCGTCCGGGGCGAGTGCGAAGAGGTCGTGGCACGTCTGGCCGGCACCGGGGACTGGTCGGGCGTGCCCGGCACCGCCATGCTTCGCGACGGCGAGGCGGTTCTCTGCGGGCCTCAGGCCGTCAGCCGCTTCACCGATCATCCGGCCCTTTCCTGGCCGGACGCCTGGGTCGCGCGCCATGCCCATCACCACCACCGCTTCGACGGCGCGCCGCACGGCGCGGGCGCCGAGGTCGAGGCTTCGCGCGGCTGCCCCTACGAGTGCAGCTTCTGCGCCAAGATGGATTTCCGCGACAGCTACCGCCGCCGCGATCTCGCACCGCTGCTCGAAGAGATCGACGCGCTGATCGCGCAGGGCGTGGGATACCTCTATTTCATCGACGAGATCTTCCTGCCGCAAAAGGCGCTCCTCGACGCGCTGGCGGAGCGCGACGTGGTCTTCGGCGTCCAGACGCGCATCGACCTGTGGAAACCGGCGATGCTGGACCTGCTGGGCCGCGCGGGCTGCGTGTCGATCGAGGCGGGGCTCGAAAGCCTGACGGTCGAAGGGCGCGAACAACTCGCCAAGCGCTGCCGGATGGACACGCCGGAGTTGGCCGACCGCCTGATCGAGGCGCGCCGCCATGTGCCCTTCGTCCAGGCGAACCTGATCGGCGTGGTCGAGGACGATCACGACCTCGTCGATCACTGGCGGAACCATCTGATCGGGAACGGCGTCTGGGCGAACGAACCCGTGCCGCTCTATCCCTACCCCAGTTCGCCGAGCTACCGCGCGATGTGGGGCGCGCCGGACGATCACGCCTGGGAACGCGCGCATCGCCATTATCTCGAGGCGTTCCGCCGGTTCAGCGACATCCAGGACCAGAAGCCGCTGCCCCTGCCGGAACTGGAACGGTCCTGCGGGGCACGGGCATGAGCCGGGCGCCCAGGGTTCTGATGACCTGCGATGCCGCGGGTGGTGTCTGGACCTACGCGCTCGACCTCGCGCGCGCTCTGCGGCGGCGGGGGGTCGAGACCGTGCTGGCGGGCTTCGGCGCGCGCCCTTCGGAAAGCGATCTGAAAGAGGCACGCTCGGTGGCCGAAGTGCGATGGACCGGCCTGCCGCTGGACTGGACGGTGCGGGACCGCGCGGACCTCTCGGGCGTGGCGCCCGCACTCGATGCCCTCGTGGCCGAGACCGGGGCGGATGCCCTGCAGGTCAACGCCCCGTCGCAGGCCGCGGGGCTGACGAGCCGTGTCCGCGTCATCGCCGTGACCCATTCCTGCGTCGTCACGTGGTTCCGCGCGGTCAGGGGCCGGGACGTGCCGCCGGAGTGGCGCTGGCAACGCGATCTCAACGCCGAGGGCCTGGCGCGCGCCGACGAGGTGGTGGCGCCGACGCGCGCCCACGCCGCGCTGACCCTGCGGTGCTACCCCGGCTGCGGCCCGATCCGCACCGTGCCGAACGCGATCGGGCCGATCGAGGCGAGCGGGGCGCGCGCGGAGGTTGTCTACGCCGCCGCCCGCTGGTGGGACGAGGCCAAGGGGGCCGCCACGCTCGATGCCGCCGCGGCGATGACGGATTGGCCCGTCGTGGCGTTCGGGCCCGGCGCGCGGGAGGGCGTCGCGCCGGCGCATTTCTCCCACGCCCATCACTGCGGCGCGCGGCCCCGGTCCGACATTCGAAAGGCGGCCGCAAGGGCCGGCATCTTCGTTTCGCCTTCGGTCTACGAACCCTTCGGTCTCGCCACGATGGAGGC
>Ga0008833_1001469_pt1 | contig 10182 bp, 12 predicted proteins | sample HotLakConsoUCCLE_FD_62216 | JGI IMG/M metagenome (GOLD analysis project Ga0008833, IMG submission 62216) | Hypersaline microbial mat communities from Hot Lake, Washington, USA - Hot Lake Consortium UCC-LE | ecosystem: Environmental > Aquatic > Non-marine Saline and Alkaline > Hypersaline >... | reverse complement strand
GCTCGAGCGCCGAGATTATACGGGAGATGCGGGACGAAGGCTGGTAGCGAAACCCGCGATGCACTAATTCGACGCCTCCTTCCTCATACCGTTGGTTCGCCAGGAGCCCGCAAGCGACCGCGTGGAAGCCCAGGTGCCCAAGCTGCCGAGAGGCTCGCTGATCACCAGCAACTGGGCACGGGTCGAATGCTGGTCTGGTCTCGGCCGGGAAGTCAGAATGAAGAGACTGGACATGACGCTGTTCGAGGATTGCTGCCAAAGGCTGGACCGGCTGATCGCCGAGAATTTCAGGGTCGCGGCGCCGAGCGACGATGATTTCTCGGTGGCCGCCCAGATGCTGCGCAAACCGCATAACGGCCTTCGTGCCGGCGATGCGCTTCATCTCGCGATAGCACGGGGCATTGGCGTTGATCGGGTTCTCACCTTGGATCTAACCATGCTATCCGCGGCAGCAACCTTGAACATTCCCGCGAGTGACGGCCTTGAACGCTGATCCAATGGCATCCCCACCGCTAGCCGGTATCCGCGTGATCGAGTTGGCCCGCATTCTCGCCGGGCCATGGGCCGGCCAGTTGCTGGCCGATCTGGGCGCCGACGTCATCAAGGTGGAGAACCCCGATGGCGGCGACGATACGCGCAAATGGGGCCCTCCTTTCGTCACTGGCCATGACGGTGAGAACCTGTCAGCAGCCTATTATCACTCCACCAATCGCGGCAAGCGCTCGGTCGCGGTCGATTTTTCGACTCCCGAGGGCGCCGCGATCGTGCGCAAGCTGATCGCCACCGCCGACGTGCTGATCGAGAACTTCAAGCTGGGCGGCCTGAAGAAATACGGGCTCGACTATGAAAGCCTGAAGGCGATCAACCCGCGCCTCGTCTACTGTTCGATCACCGGCTTCGGCCAGTCCGGCCCCTACGCGCCGCGCGCCGGCTACGATTTCATCATCCAGGGCATCGGCGGGCTGATGTCGATCACCGGCGAGGCCGGCCGCGAGCCGCAGAAGGTGGGTGTCGCCGTCTCCGACATCTTCACCGGGCTCTATTCGGTGATCGCCATCCAGGCAGCCCTGCGCCATGCCGAAAAGACCGGCGAGGGCCAGCACATCGACATGGCGCTGCTCGACACGCAGGTCTCGATACTGGGCAACCAGAACCTCAATTATCTCGTCTCGGGCAACGCACCTGTGCAGATGGGCAATGCGCACATGAACATCTCGCCCTACGAGGTACTGCCGGTGCGCGACGGCTTCATGATCCTGGCCGTCGGCAATGACGGCCAGTTCCAGCGCTTCTGCAAGGTGGTGGGGCTGGATCATCTGGCCATCGATCCCGACTTTTCGACCAATCCCGCACGCGTGACCAACCGGGCGAGGCTGCGCGAGATCATCGTCGCGACGCTGGCCGAATGGGACCGCGACATGCTGCTGACCGACCTCGAAAAGGCCGCGGTCCCCGCAAGCCCCATCAACGACATCGCGCAGATGTTCGCCGACCCGCAGGTGGTGGCGCGCGGCATGCGCATGGATATCGATGACGGCCACGGCAACGCCCTGCCCTCGGTGCGCGCGCCGATGCTGATGTCGGCGACGCCGCCGGTCTATCACCGTGCCTCGCCAAGGCTTGGCGAACACACGCAGGAAATCCTGGCCGAACTGGAAAAGAAAGAAGCGGTATGAAAAAGACAGGCGGACAGCTCATCGTCGAGGCACTCGAGGTCAATGGCGTCGACCGCATATTCTCCGTGCCTGGAGAGAGCTATCTGGCCGTCCTCGATGCGCTGCACGATTCCAGGATCAAAAATTTCGTCTGCCGCCAGGAAGGCGGGGCGGCGATGATGGCCGACTGTCAGGGCAGGCTGACCGGCCAGCCGGGCATCTGCTTCGTCACCCGCGGCCCGGGCGCCACCAATGCGTCCGCCGGCATCCACATCTCGGCGCAGGATTCTATCCCCATGATCCTGTTCATCGGCCAGGTAGCGCGCGGCAACCGGCACCGCGAAGCCTTCCAGGAAATCGACTACCGCGCCTTCTACGGTTCGATCGCCAAATGGGTGGTGGAGATAGACGACGCAGCGCGCATCCCCGAGCTGGTGACCCGCGCCTTCGCCGTCGCCACCTCGGGCCGCCCCGGTCCGGTCGTCATCGCACTGCCGGAGGACATGCTCAGGGACGAGGTCGAGGCACCCGCTCTTCTGCCCTATACCCCGGTCGAGATGTCGCCCGGACCCGACCAGATGGACCGGCTCGAAGAGCTGCTGAAAGGCGCCGAGCGGCCCTTCGTGGTGCTCGGCGGCACGCGCTGGACGGAGGAATCGGTCAAGCGCATGTGCGCCGGACTTGCACGCTGGAAGCTCCCCGTAGGTTGCTCCTTCCGCCGCCAGTCGCTCTGCGACCAGTTGCATTCCTCTTATGCCGGCGATGTCGGGATCGGCATCAACCCGAAGCTCGCCGACTACATCAAGAACGCCGACCTGCTGCTCCTCGTCGGGTGCCGCTTCGGCGAGATGCCCTCGGCCGACTATACGCTCACCAAGAGCCCCTACCCCGACCAGAAGCTGGTTCACGTCTATCCCGATCCGCACGAACTCGGCCGCGTCTACCGGCCGGAACTGGCGATTCCGGCGACCGTCAACGGCTTTTCCGCCGCCTTCGCCAGACTGCAGCCGGAAGGAATGCCTGCCTGGGCCGGCAAGACCGAGGAACTGCACCAGGGCTATCTCGAGTGGTCGACCCCGCCGAAGAAGGGCGTCGGCGATGTCCATATGGGCGAGGTCATGAGCTGGCTGGAGGAGACCTTGCCCGAGGACGTCATCATCACCAACGGCGCGGGCAATTTTGCCAGCTGGGTCCATCGCTACCACCGCTATCGCCGCCACGACACGCAGGCCGCCCCCACCTCCGGTTCGATGGGCTACGGCGTGCCGGCCGGCGTCGCGGCCAAGGCGCTGCATCCCGGCCGCGAGGTCATCACCTTCGCCGGCGACGGCGACTTCATGATGCATGGTCAGGAATTCGCGACCGCCGTGCAATACGATTTGCCGTTCATCGTCATCATCCTGAACAACGGCACCTTTGGCACGATCCGCATGCACCAGGAGCGCGACTATCCCGGCCGGGTGTCAGGGACCGACCTGAAGAACCCCGATTTCGCCGCCTATGCCGGCGCCTTCGGCGGGCACGGCGAGACTGTCGAGAAGACCGCCGACTTCGCGCCGGCCTTCGAACGGGCGCGCGCCAGCGGCAAGCCGGCGATCATCGAGGTCAAGATGAGCCCCGAAGCGATCACGCCCACCAAGACGCTTTCCGAGATCAGGGAGGGCCGCTGATTGGCCGCAACGGAAAGCCAGCATCCGCAGACGGGCGCGCCCGGCCTGGATTACGCTGTGGAAGCCGACCGCACATTGCTCGCGGTGGGCCTGACAGTGCTGGTGGGACTGTTCGTGCTGGCCCTGATGCCGGCCCACATGCTGTGGGACGCCGACGAGGGCTACTATGCCCGCACCGCAGCCGAGATGCTTCAATCTGGCAACTGGCTGGTGCCGACCTACAATGGCGAAGTTTTCGCCCACAAGCCGCCGCTGAGCTTCTGGCTGATGGCTGTCGGCATATGGCTGTTCGGCGAAGGCGAATTCGCCGTCCGGTTCTTCTCCGCCCCCGCCCTGGCCGCCAGCGCCTTCCTCACCTTCCTGATGGCGCGACGACTCTTCGACGACCGCACCGGTCTGTGGGCGATGGGCGTTCTCGCGACCTCGCTGATGAGCGTCTATCTTGGCTTCGCGGCCATGCTGGACGCCGTGCTGCTGTTCACCGTCACCCTGTCCATCTGGGCCTATGTCGAGATGACCATGCGGCCGGGCCGCGCGGTCGTGATGATCGCCATTTTCGGCGTCGGCCTTACCCTGTCGCTGCTGGCCAAGGGTCCGGTCGGACCGGCGGTGGTGATCACCATGGTGGCTGCGTCCTGGCTGATCCTTCCCAAGGACTTGCGTATCCCCTTCCGGCAGGGCTTCGCCCTTGCCGCCGTATCGTTATTGGCGCTCGCGGCCTTCCTGGGCTGGGCCATCCCCGCCGACCACGCCAGCGGCGGCGGCCTGATGTCGGAGGGTTTTGGAACCCACATCATCGGCCGCGCCCTTGCGCCCATGGAGGGCCATGGCGGCAGCGGCCCTGTCGGCTATCTTCTGACACTGCCGGCCTATCTGCCCTTCCTGCTGCTGGGCTTCTTTCCCTGGATCATCCATCTGCCCGCGACACTGCGCAGCTTCTGGGCTGGTACGATCGGAGACCGGCGCGCACGCGTGCTGCTCTGGTCCTGGGTGCTGCCGACCTTCATCATGTTCACGCTGGCCGCCACCAAGCTGCCCCACTACGTGTTCCCGCTCTATCCGGCACTTGCGATCATGGTGGCGGCGTTCATCGTGAAGTCCGGCGACAGCACCAGCCGCTTCCCGGTCTGGCTCAAGAGCGGCGGCTGGCTTTATCTGGCAGGCGGCATTGCCACTGCAGCTGCGATCCTGGTCTCGCCCTTCCTGCTGCCGGAGCATCCCTCCGTGCCTGTCGCGCTGGCTTGCGGCCTTGCCCTTCTGGCTGTGGTCGTCGCGGTCGCGCGCGCGCAGATCGGCGGACGGGTCATGACCGCCAGCAAGCTCCTGGTCGTTGCAACGCCGCTCGCCTTTGCGGGCCTGTTCTGGCTCGTCATCAAGCCCGTCGAACCCGCAATCAAGCTGGCAAGTCCGATGGCCGCGGCAGTGGCCGAGGCCGCCGGCGGCGAGTCGGAAATCTTTCTCGCAGGTTACGGCGAGCCGAGTTTCTTCTTCTACCTAGGCCATCCCCACGATCGCCCGGTACAGCGGATTGGGGAGTCGGAAGCGGGCGTTGCGCAGGCGCTGACCGATGCGGGTCCGATCGTGCTGGTGGCACCGCGCGAAATCATCGAGCAAGCGCAGGCACTGGCCGGCGGGCGTCCCCTCCAGGTGGTCGGTGCCTTCGCCGGCCACAACATCAACCGCGGCGGACGTTTCCAGGACATGCTGGTCGCCACCCGTCCGGCCGACAGCGAGTGAGGCGGCAGATGACGACACGTCTTGTCAGCGTCGTGGTGCCCGTCTTCAACGAGGCTGAATCGGTCGGCCCTTTCCTGGTTGAGATGGAGAAGGCGGCACGGGATGTGGCCAGTCGCTTCGCCGGGACTGTGGCGCTTGAACTCGTCTTCGTGGACGATGGCAGTCGAGACGAAACGGTCTCGCGGCTTCTTTCCACCAAAGTTCAGGGAATGAGCTTTCGCATCATCGAGCTGTCGCGCAATTTCGGCAAGGAAGCCGCGATGTCGGCCGGACTGACCGAAGCCAGGGGCGATGCAGTGGCGCTCATCGATGTCGATCTGCAGGATCCGCCCGAACTCATTGCGGAGATGATCGATCGCTGGCTGAGCGGCGCAAAGGTCGTTCTTGCCAGGCGCAGTGACCGCAGCGAAGACAGCTATATGAAACGGCGCACAGCCGGCTGGTTCTATGCGCTGCACAATCTGATCTCCGATGTGCAGATCCCTCACAATGTCGGTGACTTTCGGCTGATGGACCGCGAGGTGGTCACCGAAGTCAATCGCCTCTCCGAGAATCGCCGCTTCATGAAGGGTATCTTCGCCTGGGTCGGCTTCGAGCCGGTCATCATCGAATACAAGCGGCCCGCGCGCGAAACCGGGATGACCAAGTTCTCCGGCTGGCGCCTGTGGCGCTTCGCCATCGAGGGAATCACGAGCTTCTCCACCGCGCCCCTCGTGATGTGGACCTATATCGGATTCGCGATTTCGGCATTGTCGCTGGCCTATGCCATCCTTGTCATTCTGCGCACGCTGATCTTCGGTGTCGACGTGCCGGGCTTCGCGTCGCTCTTGGTCGGAATCCTCTTTCTCGGCGGCATCCAGCTTCTGGGGATCGGCATCATGGGTGAGTATATCGGCCGCATCTATTCGGAGGTTAAGCGACGGCCGCCTTATGTGGTCGCCAGGCGCCATGAGGGCCCATCTTCGCCCGCAGCTGCACACCCGCCCGCAAGGGCCAAAGCCGGCAAGGCGCCTCGCCCGTGAGGAAGGTTTTTGTTTTCGGGCTGGTCGGCGTCACGGCATCGATCGTGCATTTCCTGCTTGCCGCGGGTCTCTTCACCTATGCCGGGATCAATCTGTTCGTCGCGAACCTGTTCGGCTTCGTCCTGGCGATTTCGGTCTCGTATTTCGGGCACTATTACCTGACCTTCCGGTCCAGGCAGGCGCACGGTACAGCCGTCAGGCGCTTCGTGGTGACCGCGCTGACGGGTTTTGCCGTCAACAATCTGTGCCTGGCGATGCTGACCTGGGCGATCGGCCATGAGAGCCCATGGTCGCTCGGAACCGCCATCATCGTGGCGGCGGCGGTCGTCTACCTGCTGTCGGGACGGTGGGCCTTCGCGGCGCGCTGAAGACGCGTCAGCCCTTGCGCAACCTGTCGAGCGCAAAGCCGACCACCGCGCCAAGCGCAATGCCCACGCCCATGCCGACGATCACGTTGCCGATGAATATGCCCAGAGCGACGCCGACAAAAATGCCGGCAGCCACGCCAATGCCAAGGTGCGATTTGCCTTCCATGCGGCCTAGATGGCGCAATGTGTCACCGGTGGCAAGGACGATGGGCAACGGCATCCACAAACGCCTGCCATTGGATCGTCTCGAGCGAGATGGTATGGGCTTCATCACACGACTTGAGAAGGCCTGCATGTCGCTGGACCTCGCTTCGGGGCGGGGCACGAACAGGGAAGATATTCGGGAAGGCTTGCGACTCGTCGGATTCGAATGCAGCCTCACCATCGTCTTCGAGGTGACCGAGAACGAGGTCAAAATCCTCCGCGTTTTCCGCGTCGGTCGCGACTGGGAGACGGAACTTCAAGAGGATTGAGCTTGGCCCTCACGCCGCGTCGAAATCGAGCACCAGCTTGTTTGTCGTCGGGCGCGACTGGCAGGCGAGCGTGAAGCCCGCCTCGATCTCCCAGGGCTGCAGCGAATAGTTGACCGCCATTTCCGCTTCGCCCTCGACGATACGGCAGCGGCAGGTGCAGCACATGCCGCCCGCGCAGGAATAGGGAAGTTCGAGCCCCGCCTTGCGCGCCGCCTCGAGCAGGCCGGGATCGTTCTCGCCCAGCGTGAAGGTCCGGCGCACGCCATCCAGCACCACCTCGATTTCGACACCCTCGCGGGCTGCCTCTTCCGCTTCGCGCGAACGCGGCCTGGGCGGCGGCGCGTCGCCCGACGGCGTGAAGCGCTCGAAACGGATGCGGTCGGCATCGACGCCATAAGCGTGCAGCGCCTCCGAGACGCTGTCGATCATCTCCCCCGGTCCGCAAATGAAGATACCGTCCGAGCCGAGCGGTTCGATGAGCTGGCGTTCGGCCAGTTGCACGATCCGCCCGCCATCGATGCGGCCATTGAGGATGTCCACATCCTGGGTCTCGCGCGACAACATGTGGAGCATGCTGAATCGCTGAAGATATCGATCCTTGAGGTCTTCGAGATCCTCCAGGAACATGATCGAGCCGCTGGTACGATTGCCGTAGACCAGCGTGATGGTGCTGGTCGGCTCGCGCGTCAGCACGGTCCTGGCGATCGACAGCATCGGTGTGATCCCGGAGCCGGCCGCAATCAGGATGTAGTCGTGGCGCTCGCCTGCAAGCGAGGTGAAACGGCCTTCCGGCGGCATGACCCGGATCGTGTCGCCGACATTGAGCCGCTCATTGACGAAGCTCGAGAAGCGGCCATCCGCGATCTGCTTGACGCCGACCCGCAAATGCGGATCGCCCGGTGCGGAACAGATGGAGTAGGACCGCCGCGCCTCTTCGCCATCGATCTCGGCGGCGAGTGTCAGATACTGACCCGGTCGGAAGGAAAACACTTCCCTGAGATCGTCGGGCACCTCGAAGGCGACGGCAACCGCCTCCGGCGTCTCGCGCACGATCTCGGCGATCTTCAGTTGATGAAAGCGGGCCATGGTCGGTCCTAGATGCACTTGAAATAGTCGAAGGGCTCGCGGCAGGTCAGGCACCGATAGAGCGCCTTGCAGGCGGTGGAGCCGAATTCCGAGACCCGTGTCGTGTCGCGCGACCCGCATTGCGGGCAGGTGACCTCGACCTCGCCGAAAAGCGAACGGATGGAGCCGGACGCCTTTTCCGGCGGAGCGATGCCGTAAGCGCGCAGCTTTTCCCGGCCGTCTGGCGTGATCCAGTCTGTCGTCCATGCCGGCGACATCACGCGCTCGATTCGAGGCTCGAAGCCGGCGTCCAGCAGGGCGACCTCGACCGCCATTTCAATGGCGTTGACAGCCGGGCAGCCGGAATAGGTGGGTGTCAGCCGCGCGACGGCCGCGCCGTCGACGATCTCGACCGACCGCAGGATGCCAAGGTCTTCGACGGTAACGCAGGGTATCTCCGGGTCGGGCACGGAAGCTGCGGCAGCATAGGCCCGTTCGGCATCGTCGTGGGCGACAAACCCGCTCGATCCTCGCGGCAGGGCCGTCGGTGTGCTCACCAACTTGCTCCCGGATAGGTGCGCTGCATGTGCTGCAGTTCGGCCAACAGATAGCCCATCTCCTCCCGATGACGGCCCTGCCTGCCGCCATATTGGGGCCACTGCGCCTGAGCCATCTCCAGCCGTGCCTCGGCAAAGACCGGCAGCACGACCCGGTCGAAGGCAGGCCGGAGCGCGGCCGGATCGGGCGCGATGCCCGCTTCGGCGATGGCCTCACTCACAGAATCGTTTTCGAAGAGTTCGTCGAGATAGGGCGCCAGCGCCTCCACCGCAGCCTTCATGCGCGCAGCACTCTCTTCCGTGCCATCGCCCAGCCGCACCACCCACTCGCCGGCATGGCGGATGTGGTAGGCGACTTCCTTGACCGCCTTGCCGGCAATGCCGGCCAGCGTCTCATCCGAGGACGCCTGCATGCCTTCCCACATCGGGTGCAGATAGGCCGCGAACCAGAACTGGCGCAGCATGGTGTGGGCGAAGTCGTCATTCGGCCGCTCGGCCAGCAGGCAGTTGAGGTATTCGCGCTCACGCCGGAGATAGGCAAAATCGTCTTCCGTGCGGCCCTCACCCTCGATCTCGGCGGCATACTGGTAGAGCGAACGCGCCTGGCCGATCAGGTCTAGCGCCATGTTGGGCATGGCGAGGTCTTCTTCCAGCATCGGCGCATGGCCGCACCATTCCGACAGCCGGTGACCGAGCACGAGATTGTCGTCGGCCATCCGCAGCACGAAGGTCAGGAGCTGGTCGCGATCAGCAGCCATCACATGTGCCCCACTTCGTCGGGGATTTCGTAGAAGGTCGGGTGGCGGTAGATCTTCGAGGCCGTGGGCTCGAAATTCTCCGCCCGTTGGTCGGGGTCGGAGGCGGTGATCGACGCCGAGGGCACGACCCAGATCGAGACCCCCTCGCCGCGGCGCGTGTAGACGTCGCGCGCGGCCTGCAGCGCCATCACCTCGTCGGCGGCATGCACCGAGCCACAATGCTTGTGGGCCAGCCCGTTGCGCGGGCGGATGAAGACTTCCCAGAGGGGGATTTCGTTCTTGGCCATCTGTCCTACTCCGCCGCCAGTTTCGTTGCGTCGCGCCGCGCCTTGCGCTTCTCGGCATGGGCCAGGGCCGCCTCGCGCACCCAGGCGCCGTCGTCCCACGCCTTGCGGCGGGCTTCCAGGCGCTCCTTGTTCATCGGTCCGCCGCCCTTGACCACACGCCAGAACTCGTCCCAGTCGATGGGTCCAAAATCGTAGTGGCCGCGCTCCTCGTTCCACTTCAAATCGGGATCGGGAACGGTCAGACCGAGATGGTCGGCCTGCGGCACGGTGGAATCGACGAATTGCTGGCGCAGCTCGTCATTGGTGAAGCGCTTGATCTTCCACTTCATCGACTGATCGCCGTGCTGGCTTTCGCTGTCATGCGGGCCGAACATCATCAACGACGGCCACCACCAGCGGTTCAGCGCGTCCTGCGCCATTTCCTTTTGCTCGTCGGTGCCGGCGGCGAGCGTCATCATGATCTCGTAGCCCTGCCGCTGGTGGAAACTCTCCTCCTTGCACACGCGGATCATCGCGCGGGCATAGGGACCGTAGGAGCAGCGGCAGAGCGGGATCTGGTTCATGATCGCCGCGCCGTCCACCAGCCAGCC
>Ga0008833_1001467_pt1 | contig 10222 bp, 7 predicted proteins | sample HotLakConsoUCCLE_FD_62216 | JGI IMG/M metagenome (GOLD analysis project Ga0008833, IMG submission 62216) | Hypersaline microbial mat communities from Hot Lake, Washington, USA - Hot Lake Consortium UCC-LE | ecosystem: Environmental > Aquatic > Non-marine Saline and Alkaline > Hypersaline >... | reverse complement strand
CGGGGGCGAGCGATACTGCCAAGCCTGCGCGCAAGCCTGCCCGGACTGCCCGGCGCGGCTGAACCGTCCGGAAACGCCGGAGGGTTGGCAGGTCTGGGACCTGGTCGGCCGCCTCGGCGGTCAGTTGCGTGTCCTGCCCGGCGCGGTGATCGGCTGGGACATGTCGGCGGCGCTCGCGCTCGGTGACGCGCTCGGCGTGCCGCCGCTCGCCATGGCCGAACTGCTGCCCGTCATCGAGGCGGTGATGGTCAGCAAACTCAACGAACAGATGGATCAGTCCCATGGCTGAGAAGAGGGTCAGCGTCCGCCTCGCGGCCGTGGGCGGACGGCAGGTGCGCGCGGAGCTGGAGGGCGTCGGTGAGGCCGGGTCGCGCGGCTTCGGGCGGCTCAGCCGGGAAATGGAAGCGGCCAACGCACGGCTCGCGGCTTTCTCGCGCCGGGCCCGGATCGCGCTCAGCGCGGCGGCGGCTGGCGTCACGACGGCGCTTGCCGCCATGACCCGCGCCACCATCCAGGTGGCCAACCAGACCCAGCAGTTTGCGCAGGTGGCCAACACTGCCCCCGAGGCGTTCCAGCGGTGGGCGGGCGCCTCGCGCACCGTGGGCATCGAGCAGGAGAAGCTCGCCGACATCCTGAAGGACGTGAACGATCGCGTCGGCGATTTCCTGAGCACGGGCGGCGGCCCGATGGCCGATTTCTTCGAGCGGGTCGCGCCCCGCGTCGGCGTCACTGCCGATCAGTTCGCACGCCTTTCAGGGCCCGAGGCGCTGCAGCTCTACGTGGACACGCTGGAGCGCGCCGGGCTCAGCCAGCAGGAGATGACCTTCTATCTCGAGGCCATGGCCTCGGACGCCACCCGGCTACTGCCGCTTCTCAGGAATAACGGGACCGAGATGGAACGGCTCGGCAACCAGGCCGATGACCTGGGCGCGGTGCTGGACGCAAGCGCAATTCAGGCGCTGCAGCGCACCCAGATCGCGCTCGTCGGTGTCTCTCAGGTGTTCGAAGGCATTCGGAACCGGATCGGCGTGGCGCTCGCCCCGGCGGTGGAGTGGATGGCGAATGCCTTCGTCAGCCTTGCCTCCGAAGGCGGGGTGCTCGGGCGTGCGCTGGACGCCCTGATCGGCAACATCGGGCGGCTGGCCACCTATGCCGCGACCTTCGTCTCAATCATGGCGGGCCGCTGGGTGGCGGGGTTCGTCGCCGCCGCCATTTCCGTGCGCGGGCTCGCCACGGCGCTCGTGCTCCTGCGTGGCGCGCTGATCCGCACCGGGATCGGCGCGCTGATCGTTGGCGCGGGTGAGCTTGTCTACCAGTTCACCCGCCTTGTGGAGCGCGTCGGTGGGCTCGGCGAGGCGTTTCGTCTGCTCTCCGATCTGGCCTCCGAAGTCTGGGGCCGCGTGGGCCTCGCGCTCGACGCTGCATTGGCTCGAATGGCTGCGGGATGGGAGGGGTTGAAGGCCACCGCACTGACCGCGCTCGACGGCGCCATCGGGCGCGTTGTGAGCTTCGGCGACCGCTCCGTCGCGATCTTTCAGGGTTCCTTCGATGCGATGAAGGCAATCTGGGGCCGTCTCCCCGGCGCCATCGGCGACTTCGCCTTTCAGGCGGCGAACGGGCTGATCGGCGGCGTCGAGGCGATGCTGAACGGCGTCGTCACCCGCATCAACGGCTTCATTTCTGCGCTGAACGGCGCTCTGGACCTGCTTCCCAACTGGGCGACTGGCGAAGGCGGCGTGCGGATCGGCACGCTCGATCCGGTCGCACTCGGCCGGGTCGACAACCCGTTCGCCGGCGCGGCCGAAGCTGCAGGCGTCGCAGCGGCCGATGCGTTTTCCGCGGCGCTGGCGCGCAGCTATGTCGATGCGCCTGATCTCGGTCTTGGGGCGGCGGCCGAGGATGCCCGCGCCCGGGCCGACGGTTACCGCGAAGCGGCTGGAATGCTGAGCGAGGCCGCGACCCGGCCGCTGGCGGCCTGGGATGCGCTGAAGGCTGCCGTGGCGGGCAGCGGGTCGGAGTCGGAAGCATCCCTCCAGGATGCCGCGACTGCGGCGGACGATCTGGGCACCGCGCTCGGCGACGCCGGACGCGCCGCCACCGGTGCGGGTGCGGCGGCCGGGGCAGCTGCCGCTGCGGCGGAGCCCGCGACCGAAGCCGCCGTCACCGGCTGGCAGGCGGTCACGGCGGCGCTGTCTGATTACGCCAGCAAGGCACGTGAGATCGGCGGCGATATCGGCCAGAGCCTCGTTGGCGCCTTCCAGTCGGCCGAGAACGCGGTGGGCCAGTTCGTGAAGACCGGCAAGCTGAACTTCCGCGACCTCGTCACCTCGCTGCTGGCCGATCTCGCGCAGCTGGCTGCGCGGAGGTTCATCCTCGGGCCGATCGCCAATGCGCTCTCCGGTGCGCTTGGCGGCGCGGGCGGCATCTTCGCCGATATCCTGCATGCGGGCGGCATGGTCGGATCGGCCGGGCCCTCACGCATGGTCCCGGCCATGGCCTTCGCCGCCGCGCCCCGGATGCATGGCGGCGGCATGGCCGGACTTCGCCACGACGAGGTGCCCGCAATCCTTCAGCGGGGCGAGCGGGTGCTCTCCCGGCGTGAGGCGCAGAGCTACGGCGCGGGCGGCGGCGTCAACGTCACCATCATGGCCCGCGACGCCGAAAGCTTCCGGCAGTCCCGCACGCAGGTCGCGGCGGACATCGCCCGTGCCGTGTCGCTCGGGCGGAGGGGCATGTGATGGCGTTTCACGAGGTTCGGTTTCCCGACAACATAAGCCGGGGCGCGCGGGGCGGGCCGGAGCGGCGCACCCAGATCGTCGAGCTCGCCTCGGGCGACGAGGAGCGCAACGCCAGCTGGGCCAATTCGCGCCGCCGCTACGACGTCGCCTACGGCATCCGCCGCGCGGACGATCTGGCGGCGGTGGTCGCCTTCTTCGAGGCGCGAAACGGGCGGCTCCACGGCTTCCGCTTCAAGGACTGGGGCGACCACAAGTCCTGCCTGCCTTCGGGCTCGCCATCGTCCACCGATCAGGTCATCGGCACCGGCGACGGCGCGACGACCGCCTTCCAGCTGGCCAAGCGCTACGCCTCGGGCGCGCAATCCTGGTCGCGCGCCATTGCCAAACCAGTGACCGGAACCGTGCGCATCGCGCTGTCGGGCGTCGAGCAGCCCTCCGGCTGGTCCGTCGACACGACAACCGGCGTCGTCACCCTCAGCGCCGCGCCGGGCGCTGGCGTCTCCATCACCGCAGGGTTCGAGTTCGACGTGCCGGTCCGCTTCGACACCGACGTGCTCGACGTGACACTCAACCTCGAGCGGCTCGGCTCGATCACCTCCATTCCGCTTCTGGAACTGCGCCGATGAAGACCCTTGATCCCGCCCTGCAGGCCCATCTCGACGAGGGCACGACGACGCTCGCCTCGTGCTGGCGGATCGTCCGGGCCGACGGCGTCACCTTCGGCTTCACCGACCACGACCGGATGCTGAGTTTTGACGGGACGGACTTCGAACCCGAGAGCGGGCTCACGGCATCCGAGGTGCGCTCGGGCTCGGACCTGTCGGTCGATGCGCAGGACGCCGAGGGCGTACTGAGCTCGGACCGCATCACAGAGACCGACATCCTCGACGGCCGCTGGGACAACGCGGAGGTCGAGGTCTGGCGGGTAAACTGGGCCGATACGAGCCAACGCGTGCTGATGCGCCGAGGGGCCATCGGCCAGATCCGGCGCGGGCGGCTGGCCTTCGTTGCCGAGGTCCGCTCGCTCGCGCATGTCCTCGGCCAGACGGTGGGGCGGACCTTCCAGGCAACCTGCGACGCCGCGCTCGGCGATGCGCGCTGCGGCGTCGATCTGGAGGACCCGGCCTTCAAGGGCACCGGCGCGGTGATCGATCTGCTGCGGGATCGCGCCTTCACCGCCTCCGGGCTTAGCGGCTTCATCTCAGGCTGGTTCGCCTTCGGCACCATCGAATGGACCAGCGGAGCGAACGCCGGGCGACGCACCGAGGTCTTGGGCCATGACGTGACGGACGGCATCGCGGTGCTGACCCTGCTCGAAGCGCCGGTGCGCGCGATTGCCGAAGAGGACGCCTTCACCATTCGTGCGGGCTGCGACAAGCGCATGGAGACTTGCGGCGCGAAGTTCGCCAACACCGCCAACTTCCGCGGCTTCCCGCACATCCCCGGCCAGGATGCCGTTCTCCGCTACGCCACGAAGGACGGCGGCCACGAAGGATCAGTGCTGTGACGTCCGCAGATCCCACTTGCGTCGTCGCAATTGCGCGCTCCTGGCTCGGCACGCCGTATCACGATCAGGCCACCCTTCGGGGTGTCGGCTGCGACTGCCTCGGTCTCGCACGCGGCGTCTGGCGCGAGGTCGTCGGCGCCGAGCCGTTCCCGATCCCGGCCTACAGCCGCGACTGGGGCGAGACAGGCCCGCGCGAAGTGCTGGCCGAGGGCGCGCGCCGGATGATGATCGAGGTGTCGCCTGCCGAGGCAGGTCCGGGCGCGCTGGTGCTCTTCCGCATGAAGCCGCGCGCCATCGCCAAACATGTAGGGATCCTGACCGGTGCCGGCACCTTCCTCCACGCCTACGAGCGGCTCGGCGTGATCGAGGAGCCGCTCGCCCAAAGTTGGCGGCGGCGCATCGCCTTCGCCTTTCTCTTCCCGCAACGCTGAGATCCGACCATGGCCACACTCGTTCTCGGTGCCGCTGGCGCCGCCATTGGCGGTTCGATCGGCGGCGCGATCCTCGGCGTCAGCGCGGCGACCATCGGCGGCTTCATCGGCTCGACCATCGGATCGGTGGTCGACAGCTGGATCATCTCGTCGCTGGCGCCCACGCGGCGCATCGAGGGCGCGCGGCTCGACACGCTGCGCATCACCTCGGCCACCGAGGGCGCGGTGATCCCGCGGCTCTATGGCCGAATGCGGATGGGCGGCAACATCATCTGGGCGACCGATTTCCGCGAGGAGACGAAGACCACCACCCAAGGCGGCGGCAAGGGCGGCGGGGGCGGCAAGGTCAAGACCACCGAGTATCTCTACTACGCCTCCTTCGCCGTGGCGCTTTGCGAGGGTCCGATCACCGGCATCGGGCGCATCTGGGCCGACGGCAAGCCGATGGACCTCTCCGGCGTCACCTGGCGCTGGTATCCCGGCGACGAGGCACAGACTGCCGATCCGTTCATCGCGGCCAGGATGGGCGCTGCCAGCACACCGGCCTATCGCGGCACGGCGTACGTGGTCTTCGAGGAACTGGCGCTCTCGACGTATGGCAACCGCCTGCCGCAGCTCTCGTTCGAGGTCTTCCGCCCACTCGCCGATCCCGACACCGCCGAGGGGCTGACGCAGGCGGTCACCATGATCCCGGCCTCGGGCGAGTTCACCTACGCAACGCAGGCGATCCGCAAGACCGACGGCGGCGCGACGGTGCCCGAGAACCTGAACGCGCTGGCAGACTCCACCGACATGGTGGAGGCGCTGGACCGGCTGCAGGCGATGGCGCCTGCGGTCGAGAGCGTCAGCCTCGTGGTGGCATGGTTCGGCGACGATCTGCGCGCGGGCTCCTGCAAGGTGAGACCGGGCGTCGAGGTGTCGGCCAAGTCGACCACGCCCGCCAGCTGGTCGGTGAACGGCGTGAGCCGCGCCAACGCCTTCCTCGTCAGCCGCGACGATCAGGACCGCCCGGTCTATGGCGGCACGCCCTCCGACTTCGCGGTGGTGCAGGCGATCCAGGAGATGAAGGCGCGCGGTCTGCGCGTCACCTTCTATCCGTTCATCCTGATGGACGTCCCGCCAGGCAACACGCTGCCGAACCCGTATTCCGACAACGCCGCCGAGACTGGCCAGCCCGCCTTCCCGTGGCGGGGGCGGATCACCTGCTCGCCCGCAGCGGGGTTCGCCGGGACCGTGGACAAGACCGCCACGGCCGCAAGCCAGGTCGCGGCGCTGTTCGGCGCTGCCACGCCCGCGAGCTTCAGCGTCTCGGGCCAGTCGGTTTCGTGGACGGGCACGCCCGGCGACTGGGGCCTGCGCCGCATGGTGCTGCACTACGCCCATCTCTGCGCGGCGGCGGGCGGGGTCGACGCCTTCCTGATCGGCACCGAGATGCCGGGGCTGACGACGATCCGCTCGGGCGCATCCACCTATCCTGCAGTGCAGGCCTACCGGGACCTGCTTGCGGATGTGCGGTCGATCCTCGGGTCGGGGACGAAGATCGGCTATGCGGCCGACTGGTCGGAGTATTTCGGGCACCAGCCGGGCGACGGCAGCGGCGACGTATTCTTCCACCTCGACCCGCTCTGGGCCGATCCGGAGAGCGATTTCGTCGGGATCGACAACTACATGCCGCTGTCGGACTGGCGGGACGGGTTTGAGCATGCCGACGCGACCGAGGGCTGGCCCGCGATCTACGACCGGGGCTACCTGCAGGGGAACATCGCCGGGGGCGAAGGCTTCGACTGGTTCTATGCCAGCGCCGCCGACCGAAGCGCGCAGGTCCGCACGCCGATCAGCGACGGCGCGGCGGCCAAGCCGTGGGTGTTCCGCTACAAGGATCTGCGGGCCTGGTGGTCGAACCCCCATTACGACCGCCCGGGCGGGGTGGAGAGCGGGACGCCGACGGCGTGGGCGCCGCAGTCGAAGCCGATCTGGTTCACCGAGCTCGGCTGTCCCGCCATCGATCGGGGCACGAACCAGCCGAACGTCTTCTTCGACCCGAAGTCGTCCGAGAGCTTCACGCCGCATTTCTCGCGCGGCTGGCGCGACGACGCGATCCAGCGGGCCTATCTCGAGGCGACTTACCTCTGGTGGGGCACTCCGGCGAACAACCCTCTGTCCTCGGTCTACGGCGGCCGCATGGTGCATCTGCCGGAATGCGCAGCCTGGACCTGGGACGCGCGGCCCTATCCCTTCTTCCCGGCGCTGACCGATGTCTGGACGGACGGGGCGAACTGGCGGCTCGGCCACTGGCTGACGGGGCGGCTGGGCGCGGTGTCGCTGGCGGCGCTCGTGCGGCACCTCTGCCTGCGCGCCGGGCTGCCCGAGTCCCGGATCGACGTCTCCGGGCTCTGGGGCGCGGTCGAGGGCTACGCCATCACGGCGCTCGAAAGCCCGCGCGCCTCCATCACCACGCTGTCGCGCCACTTCGGCTTCGATGCGGTCGAGACCGAAGGCGTGATCCGCTTCATCATGCGCGGTCGGGCCTCCGTGACGACCCTCGCGCCTGACGATCTGGTCGCCGCCCGAGAAGGCGACGTGCTGGAACTGACGCGTGGCCAGGAGACGGAACTGCCGCAGGCGCTGAAATGGCAGATCGCCCGCGCCGACGAGGATTACGACGCGGCCCTCGTCGAGGCGCGGCGCATCACCGTGGACACCACGCGCATCGCCTCCGAGTCCTTCCCCATGGCTGTGCCGCCCGAGGAGGCCGAGCGGCGCTGCCGCCGCGCGCTGATGGAGGCATGGGTGGGGCGCGAGACAGCGGCGTTCCGTCTGCCGCCCTCGCGCCTCGCCCTTGATCCGGCTGACGCGATCCGGCTCGCGCATGACGGGCGGCTGGTCGATCTGCGGCTTGTCTCCATCGCCGACGCCGAGGCGCGCGGGATCGAGGCGGTTCGCCAGGACCGCGCGACCTACGACCTGCCGCCCGGCGATCCCCGCGCGGCGTCGCTGACGCGCGCCGTCGTGTTCGGCGCGCCGGATGCGGTGCTGATGGACCTGCCGCAGCTGACCGAGGACCAGCCCGCGCATCGGCCGTTCGTCGCCGCCCACGCGGTTCCCTGGCCGGGCGAGATTGCGGTGTTCCGCAGCCCGTCGACGGACGGGTTTGAACTGCTGACGACCTTTGGCAGCCGCGCCCGGATCGGGGCGCTGGTCTCCGACTTCTACGCGGGGCCCACGTCTCGCTTCGACCTCGGGAATGCTCTGGTGGTCGACCTGCTGTCCGGTACGCTGGAGAGCGTCACCGATCTCACCCTGTTCGGAGGCGCCAACGCGCTTGCGATCGAGAGCGCGCCCGGCACTTGGGAGATCGTGCAGGCGAGCGCGGCGGAACTGCTGGCGCCGGGTCGGTATCGGCTGACCCGGCTCCTGCGCGGCCAGCGCGGCACGGAAGGCGCCATTAGCAATCCGGCTCCTGCTGGCGCGCGGGTCGTCGTGCTCGACGACAGCCTTGCATCGCTGCCGATCGCCGAGGCCGACGTCGGTATCCCTTGGCACTGGCGCATCGGCCCGGCGAGCCGTCCGGTCAGCGACGAGACCTATGTGGCGCAGGCCTTCACGCCCGTAGGCGTGGGGCTGCGGCCGTTCTCGGTCGCCCATGTGGCGCAGCCATGGCGCACGTCGCGAACACCCGGCGATCTGACGATCCGCTGGACGCGCCGGTCGCGCGCGCTTGCTGCCGACAGCTGGGGAGCGGTCGATGCGCCGCTCGCCGAGGAACTGGAAGCCTACGAGGTCGAGATCCTCGACGGCGCCACGGTGAAGCGCGTGCTGAGCACGGCCACCACCAGCGCCGTCTACACCGCCGCCCAGCAGACCGCCGATTGGGGCGCGCCGCTCGGTCCCAGCGACAGCCTCACCGTCTGCATCTTCCAGCTCTCCGCCCTCCTCGGGCGGGGCGCGCCGAATACCGTCACGCTCTTGTTCTGAAGGCCAACCCATGTCCGACGCCACCACCCATCTCCTGCTGCCCTACATTCTGGCGGCGCAGGCCCAGAAGCACGTCACCCACAACGAGGCGCTGCGGATCCTCGACGGGCTAGTCCATCTCTCGGTCCTCGACCGCGATCTGGCAGCACCCCCAGCGAGCCCCGCCGACGGCGACCGATACATCGTCGGCTCGGGCGCGACGGGCGACTGGGCGGGCTGGGACCTGAACGTCGCGCTCTGGACCGATGGTACCTGGCTGCGCCTTCCGCCGCGGACGGGGTGGCGCGCATGGGTCGAGGACGAAGGACTACTGCTGGTCTACGACGGGTCCATCTGGGTCGGGACCACGCCAAACGCGCTGCAGAACCTCACTCTGCTCGGGCTGGGCACGACGGCGGATGCGTCGAGCCCGTTCTCGGCCAAGCTGAACGCCGCGCTTTGGACGGCGAAGACCGTGGCCGAGGGCGGGACCGGCGATCTGTTCTACACCATGAACAAGGAAGCCGCGGGCGACGATCTCGGGCTGACGCTGCAAACCGGCTTCGTGACCAAGGCGCTGGTGGGGCTCTTCGGCTCTGACAGGTTCCGGCTGGCAGTGTCGGCCGACGGCAGCACCTTCTTCGACGGGCTCAGCGTGGACAACGCCACCGGCATCGTCGACCAACCCCGGCTGCCCCGGTTCAAGGCCTGGACCAACTACGACAACTACGTCGGCGTGGGGACCTGGACGAAGATCGGCCTGAACAACACCGACTACAACGACCAGGGCGCCTTCGACGCCGCCAACAACCACTTCGTCGCGCCCGTGGACGGCACCTACCTCTTTGGCGCGACGTTGCTCTACAAGATCAACGCCAGCACGACCGCGCGAATGAGCGGACGGCTCGTCCTGAACGGCTCCACGGAAATCCGCGGCTCCCTCGGCGAAATCTCCGCCACCCACGTCTCCCTCGCCACCGCGATCTGGCTGCAGACCATGGTGCCGCTCACCGCAGGCGATACCGTCGAGCTGCAGGGGTATTTCCGGGTCGCGGATGGGTATTTCGCCGCCGACCACACGTCCTTCTGGGGCTGCAAGATTGGCTGAGCGGCGGAAGGAGGACCCGATGAACCCACCCCGATCCGAGGGCTTCGTGCGCATGCCCGACGCCGAGTTCGAGGCGATCCTGACGCGGGCGGCGGAGGAAGGTGCGAAGCGCGCGCTCGCCGATGTCGGCCTCGACGGCGACGAGGCCGCACTCGACATCCGCGATCTGCGCTCCCTGGTGGACTGCATCCGGCTGGTGCGCCGCACCGCCATGCAGACTGCCGTCCGCATGATCACCACCGGCGTCATGCTGGCGCTGCTCGCGGGCATCGCGATCAAGTTGAAGATCTTCGGCGGCAGTCCTTAGCCGCTCAACACCCCAAACCATCAGCCCAACCGCACCCGCCCTCGAGGCGGGCTTTTTGTTTCGGAGGACCCCATGACCACGACTTTCCACCGCCATTGGCGTGACGTGCCGGAGAACACGTGGCGCTGGCCCAACTTCTCGCCCGCCGAGATCGCCTGCCGGGGCACCGGCAAGCTT
>Ga0008833_1001464_pt1 | contig 10243 bp, 10 predicted proteins | sample HotLakConsoUCCLE_FD_62216 | JGI IMG/M metagenome (GOLD analysis project Ga0008833, IMG submission 62216) | Hypersaline microbial mat communities from Hot Lake, Washington, USA - Hot Lake Consortium UCC-LE | ecosystem: Environmental > Aquatic > Non-marine Saline and Alkaline > Hypersaline >... | reverse complement strand
CGCTGCATCTGCCAGGTGATCTGGTCGAGCACGCAGCCGGAATACATCGCATAGCGCGGCACCTCCGGCATGCCGGTCTCGATTGCCATGCTGGGCAGCGTCCAGGACCCGGACTGGAATTCGTGGGTGTACGGGGCCTCTGCGCCGGTGGTCGTGGGCGCGCCGAACGCCGCCTTCAACCAGAAGCCGAAGGCCTCCGCGTCGAGCGGCACCACGACGTCGCCGTCAGCCGTCACCGCGTCCTTGATCGGCGCCAGTGGGTCGCGGCCGTAGCCCAAGAGCTCCGAGTTCAGCAGCGGTTGCTCGGCGCCGAGCGAGGTGCTGGCGAAGGGCATGCGGGTGAAGCCGCTGGCAGGCGGCGTTCCATAGGTCGTCTCGAACGCAAGCGCCATCAGCGCCCGCGCCCCCTGGGCTCGTGCCATGGTGTTCTCCTTAGATTGTCGAGATCAGGCCAGTGGGTCGGCCGTGGAGTAGTGCAGCACCACCGGGATTACGGCCGCCTTCAGGCTGGCCGCGCCCTCGATAGGCAGATCGACGGGTCGCGGCGCTTCGGCTTCGACCCAGTCGCAGAGCCCGCCCAGCGTCCGGTCGGCGGCTAGCGCCGTGCCGATGCTGGCGGTCAGCGTGTCGAAGGCGGCGTCACGGTCGGGGCCCTGCACGACCGCCTCGATCTCGGCGCGGTGCTGGTAGTGGTAGCGTAGCGGCGACAGCGTCACCTCCGGCTCTCCCGGCTCGCCATCGCGCAGGATCAGCAGGCCCTCGGGGGACACGCGCTCGGGCAGCACCTCGCCGCGGAGGGGCGTGGCGGGCAGCGCCGAGAGCCGCGCATGCAGCGCGGCGAGGATGGTTTCGCGAGGGGTGGGCATCGGATTCTCGCAACTATCCTCTTACCATTCGCACAACCCGCCCGATTTCAATTTCCTCAGGCTTTGGCTCTCCGGCCTGATGAAAAAGAACCCTGTCACTTGGGCTGATCGGGAATGTGCTGAACGGCTGGCTGAGAGATATCAATGGAGATGAACCTAGTAGCGCCGAAAAGAACAGTACGACCTTGTTACGCGTGCAAAACACGTTCACCTCAGAACCGCTCGGAACAGATTTGAGTTTATGCCGATCTTGACCAACTCGAAGCTCAAGAAGATCCCCAGCAATGACCCTTCCACCTAAAAGCTCAATTTTATCAAACGTCTCAAGAGACGTGATTGCCTGAACGGCGGAAGCATAGTCACGAGACGGGACTGCCTGAAAAAAACCGTCCGCTGCAATCAAGCTGGCTTCTTGATCTAGGCAAAGTTCCAAAACTGAAATAAGGAAACGCTCCGCAAAACCTGTAGCTTTCTGATTCCCCAAGAACTTTTCAAGTTCGTGGTTCATCACGATTTCGTCGCGTTTTGCCACTTCAAGAGGGACATTCAGGTTCTTATTCCAGAAAATGACCCTACATATCCTTGCGGAGGGCACCCGGATATTTCGCGCTTCGAGAAGTGCGCAAAGGCAGTCCAGCTTCTCCTTATTCTTGGAGAGTGGGTTTTCGTGGGATATTTCCGCTCCGTTTCGTCTTTCCTGTATCCACCTCTCCCCATCGATGCGTAGTCGCCCCGACCAATTCTTGATCTCGATGGCGCTGATCTGCTTTGGTGAAACAACAATCAAATCAATTTCATAGCGTCCGCTTCCGGGTAAACGTGTATCGCGGGGAACACGTTTCGAATGGAAGATGCTTGCTGTCTTCCAACTGAGGTGGTCAGTAACCATTGATCGCAACGCCTGTTCAGCATCCCGACCCGCAGCAACTTCTTCCAGTTCGGGCTCTCGCTTTGCAGATACAATTTGCCGCCAAATCTCAAGCCGTTGCGCCTTGCTACTTTGTCTCTGCATCCAGTTTCCTCGCCCCAGCTTCCCTTTTCATAGCAATTGCTTGCGCGCCTAGCCAAGCACTATCACTATCTCCCCTCCATCCAGTTCGCCACGATCAGCCCTGGCACGCTGTCCAACGCCCGGTCTGCATCCCGCGCGAGGTTCAGCCGCTTCGGCAGCTTGACCTGCGGCACCAACAGGAAGATCGGCGCGGTGACCTTGCCGCGCCCGGTCTTCGAGCGCGACACCACCGCCTGACCCTTCGTGTTTAGCCGTCCCTCTGCCACCAGCAGGCTGGGGCCCGTGCGGCGGTAGACGAAGCGCAGGCGCAGCCCGCGTCGCCGTTCCCACTCGCCGGGCGTGATCCGGCCACCGCGCAGGGACTTGCCCGCGGCGGGCAAAGGTATCGCCAGCCAGAACCCGTTCTTCGAGCGGATCAGCGGCCCAGTGTCATGCGCGCCGACGATGACCGGGGCCTTCGACCAGACCAGCGCTGCCGCGTCCAGGCTTTCGCCCGACCTCGGGAAGTTCTGGCTCCGGATCGAGTTGGCCAGCCGCGGGCCGAGCCCCGCGCCGGTGATCTGCAGCCGCCACGCCGATTTCAGCCCGGTCCCGGCCTCGCGCATGGCGGCGGTGACGGCGCGTTCGCCCGCTGCCACCTCCGCCGCCATCATCGCGACGATGTCGGGATCGATGTCGAGCTTCAGTTTCACGCGGGCCTCAGATCGACGGTCCAGACCAGCCGCTCGCGGTCGCGAACAGGCTCACCCTGAATGAGGAAGGCGTCACCGTCGATCTCGATGCGGTCGCCTGGACGCGGGTTCGGCACCTCGGCGACGCGCAGGTCGATCCGGGTGGTCTCGGACCAAAGCCGCGCATCGCCGAAGTCGGTGACCGCGTCGGCGCGCCGGGCGACGACGCGCACCAGCACGGGCGCGCCGCCGTCGGCGATGTAGACCGCGTCCCGGCCGATGTTCGGATCGGCGAAGAGTGCGCCGACAGCGGCGGCGAAGGCGCTCATCAGAACGTCGCGTTCAGGCGGACCCGGCCGATTGTATCGCCCGCACCGCTCGCCACCGCCTCGACGGCCACGCCGATGAGAGTGTTATCGGTCGCCACCGTGGTGCAGCGCTTGTTGGTGTCGTCCCAATACACCGTGGCGCCGACGGTCCAGGCTTGGGAGCCGACCTTGGTGATGTCGAAGACGCCAACGAGGGCGGTCTCGACGGGCTCGCCGAGGGCGGCCGCTCCCGCGGCGATCCCGAAGATGGATCCGACGAGCAGGCCGTCGCCCGAGGCGACGGCATAGGGCGCGGTCAGAGTGATGGTGTTGCCGGGCTGGACGAAGTTTTTCATGGGGAGGATCCTTGTGGAACGACGAAGGGCGGCCCGTCAGGACCGCCCGCGTGTCAGGGTTCAGGATGGGGTGCGGGTTACGCGCCCGGGTTCTTGTAGAGGCCGCGCCAGTCGATGGCCTTGGCGCCGAAGTCGAGGCGACACTTGATCTCGACGCCGTCGACGTCGAAGCCGTTGCGCGTCTCGATGTAGGCGCCCTGCTGGCCCTCGAGATAGGCGTACTCGATCGTGTCGATCTGGTTCGGGCTGGCCGCCAGATACCAGGCGGTCTCGCTGGCGGCATCGAGCCGGGGCTCGCTGATCGGCGCGAGCGTCCTGATCGACTGCGGTACCACGCTGGAGGTCGCGGCGGGCACCAGATTCTGAGCGACCAGCTGCTCGGCCTTCAGTTCCAGCGAGGCGGGGACGATCAGGAAGGCGGGCCGGACGTTGAGCACCGTCTTCTTGTCGAGGCCGGTCTGCTTGGCCATGGCCGCCCGCGCCGCGCCGACGCTGCTGACATCGAGCGCCGCGCCGGTGCCCGCGAGGTTCTTGTGGGTGGTGTGGAACAGCGCGTTGCCGTCGGCCATCGCCGGGTTCGAGGTGATGATCCCCCAGACCACGTCCGACTCCAGCTGGGCGATGGAGTTGCCGTACATCGCCGGGATGCGGGTGAAGGCGTCGAGATCGTCGTTGATCAGCGTCTGGCGGGTGATGGCGACCACCCGGCCATAGGTCTTGACCTTGTAGCTCTCCTTGCTCTCGCCGAGCGTGCCGCGCTTGAACTCGCCGCTCTCGCCGACTTCCAGCAGCTGCGGGGCTTCGCCGAGCTGGACCCGGTGCATCGCCTTGAAGTCGGTGGCGAGCACCTGGCGGCAGAACAGCATGAAGGTGCGGGGATAGGCCTCGTAGGCCTGCCGCAGGGTCTTGTTGGTGACCGCCGACAGGATCTCGGGGAAGTCCGATGTGGAATGCAGCGCCCGCGTCGCCACCTCGTCGCGCGAGAGGCCGCGCGTGTTGACGCCGGCATTGCCGAGGCTTTCGCGGGCAAGCTCCAGCAGCGTCATGCCACGATACTGGCGGGCGGCGTCCTCCAGCTGGAACAGCGTCGGGCTGTAGCGGTGCAGCAGCGCATTCGCCACCGCGTCGCGCCGGGTGATGCGCTCGTCCCGTCCGCCGAGCGGGACAGAGACATGGCCGAAGGTCCGGGTTTCGTCCGACTTCGCGGCGACCTGGTCCAGGATCAGGCGGCGGGACTCGTCGACGCTGACGCCGCGCTTGACCAGATCCTCGGCGAAGCCGCGCTCGAGGTTCAGTCGTCCGGCCAGATCGTAGATGGTGGAGACCCGGTCGCGCTCGGCCTCGCGGGCACGGGTCGCGACCGCCTCGGTGTCGGGCGCGGGAGTTGCCTGCGTCTTCGGCTGGCTGCGCGTCTCGCTGGCGGCGACCTTCGGGTCGGGCGCAGCCGGTTTCGGCTCGGTCATGGGGGTGTCCTCGGTTTCGACCGGCTCGGTCGGCTGGGTTGTGGCGGGGGTTGCTGCGTCGCTCGCCGGGGTCTGGGTCTTGTCCGTCATCGGGATCGGTCCTTTCGTTGTGGAAGGGGCGTCCCGGCGGTGAAGGACGCAGTTGTGAAGGGGATGCTGGGCGCGGAAGCCCGCTGCGGGATCGGCGCCGACCGCGACGGCGGAAACCTCGAAAGGGGTCCAGTCCACCGCGCGCCAAAGCTCCCGGGCGGCCTCAGGTTTCGAGACCTCGAAGCGGTGGACCTGGTAGCCGATGGAGACCGCGCGGATGTGCCCGGCCTGAATGTCGCGCCAGATCGGCTCGACATCGGCGCGCTCGCTGATCCGCACCAAGGCGATGCCGCGCCCGTTCTCGATCCGCGCCGAACCCGGCACGACCGAGCCGATCACTGCATCGAGCGTGTCGAGCTCGTGCACCTTCAGGAAGGGCGCGCCCGCGTTCAGCCGGTCGAGGCGGACATGGGCCGGATCGAGGCTCAGTTCCTCGTCATAGGGCTCGCCGAAGAAGGTCGCGCGGCGGACGCGGGCGCCTGCCGACCAGACCACCTCGACGGTGCGGCTATCGGCATCGGCCGTGTTCGGCGCAAGCTCCGCCGACCGGCGCATGGCCGGAAGTTCGATCATCGTGTCCATGAAGGTCAGTCCTGTTGGTCGGCCTGCGCCGGATCGGTTTCCGCGTTGGCGGCTGGGTCGTTTGTCGGATCGGCGGCCGGATCGTTGCTCTGCGCGCTGCCCGTCTTGGTCACCCGCCGCGGATCGCTGTCGAGCACCAGCCCCAGCGCGTCGAGCTTGGCGTTGGTCGCGGCGATCTCGGCCAGCACGGCGTCGGGGTTGCGGCCCTGCCGGGCGATCACTTCGGCCAGCGTCATGGTGCCGGAGCGGATCGACAGCAGGTTCGCCATCGCGTCTTTCTGAGGATCGACCGCCTCGAACTTCGGCGGCGACCATTCGACCGGCACGGTCGGCGACGGGATCTGACCCGCCGCCCATGCGGCTTCCGTGAACCACCGCCAGACCGGCGCGCAGAACATCGGGATGAACAGCTGCCACTGCACCGCGTCGATCTGGCGGCGGAACTCCACGAGCCCGGCCCGGATCGAGGAATAGTTGACCTGGCTGAGATCGCCGGTGAGCAGCTCGTAGGGCACCCGGAAGCCCGCCGAGATCGTGTGCAGGCTCGCCCGCTTGTATTCGCCGTAGCCCCCGGTCGCCGAGGGCTGGTTGAACCGGATGTCCTTGCCGCCGCGGGCATAGGCGATGAGCCCCGGCTCGAACTGCTCGACCCGGTTGCCGTCGGCGTCGACCACGGAGGGCGCGATACCCTGCTGCGCCTCGTCGTCGCCAAAGACGATGGCGGTGACGCAGGCCTCGGTCTTCTTGCGGACCAGTTCCGCCACCTCGTAATCGTCGAGATCGCGCAAGCTGCGGATCACCGGGGCGCCCCAGGGAACGCCGCGCGCCTGCGTGCGCTGCTTCTCGTAGACATGGGCGATCTCGGTCGCGGGTACCGGGCGGCTTTGCAACCCGTTCTGCAAGGCTCCGTAGGCGTCGCCCGGATGCTCGGCATGCAGCCAATAGGCCCGGCGCTTGCCGACCGGGTCGAACTCGATCCCCTGGACCAGCCGCCCCGCGCCGAGGACGCCGGATTTGGTGGCGTCGAGGAAGTCGGCCTCCAGCACCTGCAGCTGCAGCGGTACCGGCAGACCGTCCGAGGATCGCCGCAGTCGGCGACGCACCAGGACCTCGCCCGCCTCGACCATCTCGCGGCAGATCAGCGTCTGCAGGCCGTAGAAATCCAGTTGGCCATCCGCGTCGCACTCCGCCGTCCAGCGTTCGAAGAGGGCGTCGACTTTCCGGTCCAGCTTGTCATCGCCGCTCGCGGCGCGCGGCATTAGCCCCGAGCCGATGATGTTGTTCACCAGCACCGCCACGGCCTTGGCCGCGTGCGGGTTGTTGCGCACCAGATCGCGCATCCGGTCGCGCAAGAGCGCCCCAGCCACGCCGATCTCGGTGTCGGCCGAGGATCCCGGCGCGCGCCAGCCGTCCGTCCGTCGCCCGCGTGCAGCCCCGTCGTAGCCACGCGTCAGGGTCTCGAAGGCCTGACGCGCCATGACGCGGCGCGCGGCCATGCGCGGCGCCACCGTGGCGATGGCGTGTTCGAACCAGGTCGCCGACATCAGCGGTCCCCGCGCGAGAAGCCCGCGAGCCCAGCGACCGGCAGCGGCCGGGTGGTGCTCGCGATGGCGCGCTCGATGGTGCGGATGCGGGCGAGCAGATCCTCGGCCGAGCCGTAGTCCACCGACTTGCCGTCGTAGCTGACCCGGGTCGTGCCGCTGGCATAGGCCCGGCGCAGCGCCGAGAGCTCGGTCTCCGTCCAGTCGGTCATCTTCAGAACCATCCCTCTCGCCGCCCGAGCCAGTCGGAGCGGCGCTTGCCCTGCGGGGCCTGTCCAGGCCGGTTGATCTGCCCGGCGGGATCGGTGTCGGTGGGTGCCGCCCCGAGCTGATCCTCGAGGTCGCGCCATTTATCGTCGGGCCAGCGGTCCGCGCCCGCGATCCAGGCGGCGGCGCGGGCATAGACCCGGCAGTCCAGCGCCTCGTTGCGCTCGCGGAGCTTCTGCCATTCCAGTCGGGCGAAGCCGCGCTTCGTGCGCACCGTCACCAGCTGCTCGGCCACGAACTGCTTCAGCCATTCGTTCTCGACCCAGTGCGGCAGGTGCACCGAGCCAGGCGGGAATGCCGCCCCGTCGGCCATGTCCTCATCGGTCGGGCGCGCCAGCCGCAGGAAGCGGTAGGTCTCGGCCTTGAAGGTCGAGACCGCCACGGTCCAGAGCCGAGCACCGCGCCGCAGGCGTTTGCCGCCCTCGGTCGCATCGACGAATGTCGGCCCCGACACCGGGCTCGAGCGGTTGAACCCTTCGACGCCCTTGACCGGCGATACCTGCCCAAACCCCTGCGCCCGCGCCCAGGAATAGACCGCCGGGGCCTCGTAGCCCGTGTCGATGGCGAGCCGCGCGATTCTGAGATGCGCGCCGCGTTCATGCGGCCACGACCGGTCGAGCAGCGCGGTCAGTTCCGACCACGCGTCATGCCGATCCGGCCCGCCCTCGATCACGACGTGATCGACGAGCCAGCTTTCCAGACCACGACCCCAGGCCCAGACATCGACCTCGATGCGGTCCTTCTGGACGTCGGCCCCGGCGGTCAGGAACAACCCGCCCGCGGGCACCGTGCCGGATGTCCAGCGCTCGCGGCGGTCGTAGAGCCGCTGCCAATCCGGGGCTTCCCCGGTCTCGACCCATGTCTCGCCGAGGATCGTGTTGCGGAACGCCTTGATCGCCTCGTCCGAGCCCTGTGCCGCGTCCCATGCCCGCACGATCCGCTCCCAGCTCAGCCAGCCGATCGGCGAGTAGAGCGCCGAGAGGTGATACCCGACCGTGGTCGGATCGGCGGCCGTGGCGGTTGCCCGCCATTCGCCGCCCTCCAGCATCGCCGTCTTGTGGTGCTCCGCGATGGGCATCTCGCAGCCCTCGCAGTGATATTCCGCCGTCTCCGGGCGGCCCTTCTGCCAGCGCAGCCGGTCGAACTTCAGCCATTGCATCGCGCTGCAATGCGGGCACGGCACGAAGAACCGGCGCTGGTCGCTGGCCTCGTATTCCCGCTCGATCCGGCTCAGCCCCCGGATGGTGGGCGTCGACACCAGGAACACCTTGCGCCGATGGGCGAAAGTCAGCGACCGCGCCTCCGCCAGCGTGACGGGGTCGCCTTCCTCGTCAGCGGACGCCGGATAGGCGTCGACCTCGTCGAGGAAGATGTAGCGTGCTGGGGTCGAGCGCAGCCCGACCGCCGAGTTCGCGCCAGTCATGATCAGGATGCCGCCCGCGAACTCCTTCGACAGCATGGTGTTGCCCGCGTCGCGGGATCGCGCGGGCTTCACCCGCTCCCGAAGCTCCGGGCTCTCGTCGATCAGCGGGTCGATCCGCTGCCGCGAGTTGCGCTTGGCCAGTTCCACTGTCGGCTGGACCGCCAGCATCGGCCCCGGCGCCTGGTGGATCGCGAACCCGATCCAGTTGTTTCCGGCTTCCGTCGCGCCGACCTGCGCCGCCTTCATGAACACGATCCGCTGCGTTGGATCGCCGGGGCTCAGCCGGTCCATGATCTCGCGCATGTAAGGCGTGCGGACCGTGCGATATCGCCCGGGCTCGGCCGAGGCGCGGCCCGAGAGCATGCGGTGCCGGTCCGCCCATTCCGAAACGGTCAGGTCCGGGTCGGGCCGCAACCCGTTGCCCCAGGACCGCAGGATCTCGCCCGCGCCGTCGAAATCCGTCAGTGCGTCATCTTCACCGGAAGTCGGGCCGGACCTCGGCGAGCTCAATGAGGTGGGCGCGTACATGTTTCTCCAGGACCTTCTGCATCGCGGCTGGCTCCACGGTGATCTGCGAGCCTGTCGCGTCGCGGCACGAGGCCGAGAGCTCTGCCGCCATCAGCGCTGCCGCGCGTGCGGGCCAGTTCACCCACGTGTCCCGTTCTTCCCGCGCCAGCCGGAACACCAGCGACAGCGCGCGGGCCCGCTCGATCAACTCCCCCTTCAGCTTCTGGAGCCGGATGCGCCGCTCCTGCGCCTTCAGCACCTCGTTCGCCGTCTTCGCCTGCAGGAAGGTCGTGCCACCGCCGACGGCGGGAACCGCCAGACCCTGTTCGCGGAGCGTGTCACCGACGGCGGCCACCGCCGCTTCGGGCACCGGCTTCAGCTTCGGCGCTGGCGACTTGCGGGTCTTCGACGGGTCCGTCGTTTCTGCCCGGCGCGCGTCGCTGGCCGCCGCGTTGATGCTGCCGTCGGGATAGAGGACCAGGCGCTCGGCGGTCTTGGCCTTCTGGATCGCGCCCCGAGACAGCCCGACATGCGCGGCGTACTGGCGCTCGCTCATGCCCTGCATCGACGTCTCCAATTATCATTCAGAATCATGTGCTTATCGAGTTGATAAGCAGTGCGACCGGAGCGAACGTCCGTTCAGAAGGACGATGCAACTCACCAAGGAGCCACCCCGATGACCACGCGCCTGAACCCGATCACCACCCCCCGCCACGAACTCCGCGCCGAGAAGGCGCGCCGGAACAAGGAGGCCGCGCTCGCCGCCTTCATCGGCAAGAAGGCCGAAATCGATGAGATGCTCGCCCGCCTGCAGGCGCTCAGCGACGACCATTTCAACTGCGCCCCCGACGAGGCGGGCTGGGCCATGGTCGGCACCCTCGAACACTACGCCAGCCTCCTGAAGCGCATCACCGACAGCGCCTTCGGCGAGGGCGAGCACGCCCGCTGATCTCCGGCACCGCCGGAACTCCCGCCGCGCGCCCTGCGCGGCTCGGGGTCGTAGAAGGCGCCGCATGACGCGGGCCCGAATACGGAGACGACCCCATGACCAAGCTTTCCGATACCCAAGCCATCATCCTCAGCGCCGCCGCACAGCGCGAGGACCGCATCGCCCTGCCGCTGCCCGAGAGCCTGCGCGGCGGCGCCGCCGCCAAGGT
>Ga0008833_1001463_pt1 | contig 10259 bp, 7 predicted proteins | sample HotLakConsoUCCLE_FD_62216 | JGI IMG/M metagenome (GOLD analysis project Ga0008833, IMG submission 62216) | Hypersaline microbial mat communities from Hot Lake, Washington, USA - Hot Lake Consortium UCC-LE | ecosystem: Environmental > Aquatic > Non-marine Saline and Alkaline > Hypersaline >... | reverse complement strand
CGCCGTGCGGCGGACAAGGCCATGACGAGCAGCAGAAGGATCAGCAGGACAAGGGCCGCGCCGACGAGCGACGCGATCACCGACGGGTCGTCGAAAGCGTAGGGGGTGCCGCCGATCTCGATCATCGGCGACCGAACAGCCGCTCGATGTCGGCGAGCTTCAGCTCCACGTAGGTGGGCCGGCCATGGTTGCACTGGCCCGAGTGGGGCGTGGCCTCCATGTCACGCAGAAGCGCGTTCATTTCCTCGACGCGCATCTGCCGCCCCGAGCGGACCGACCCGTGGCAGGCGACCCGGGAGAGGATGGCATCGACCCGGTCGGAGACCGTCGTCGTCGCGCCGAACTCCGAGATCTCGTCGAGGATGTCGGCGACGAGGGCCGCGCCGTCGACCGGGCCGAGGACCGCCGGGGTTTCGTGCACGGCCACGGCGCCGGGCCCGAAGGCCTCGACCACCAGCCCCGCCTCGGCAAGCGTTTCGGTATGGGCGAGAAGGCGATCCGCGTCGACCTCGCCGAGATCGACGATGTCGGGCACGAGGAGAAGCTGGCGCCAGACGCCCCGCGCATCGCGCTCCGCCTTCAGCTTTTCGTAGACGAGGCGCTCGTGGGCGGCGTGCTGGTCGACGATGACGAGGCCAGACTCGGACTGCGCGATGATGTAGTTTTCGTGGACCTGCGCCCTCGCCGCCCCAAGGGGACCGGATGGGGCGGGGTCTTCTGCCGGTACCGGTTCTGAGCGCGCCGATGGGACGGCGGCCTCGGCGAAACCGGGCTGCGAGCCCGCCGCTCCCCCGGGCCGTCTGTCCATCTGGTAGACGCGGGGTTCGGCCGGAGCGGGCGTCATCGCACCGAGTGTGGCAGCCGCGACCGTGCCCGAAGCCCGGTGCCCGGCCTCGGCGAGCGCGTGGCGGATGCCGGAAACGACGAGACCCCGCGCGAGACCCGGCTCGCGAAACCGGACCTCGGCCTTCGCCGGGTGGACGTTCACATCGACAAGCGACGGGTCGCAGTCGATCGCAAGCACGGCGGCAGGGTGCCGGTCGCGCGACAGAAGGTCTGAATAGGCCGCGCGCAGGGCGCCGAGGAGCATCCGGTCGCGGACCGGGCGGCCATTGACGAGGATGAACTGCTGGACCGCCGTCCCACGCGAATAGGTGGGCAGGGCGGCGTAACCGCCAAGCCGAAGGCCCTCGCGTTCGGCGGAAAGCGTCACGGCGTTCTCGCGAAAGGCGGCTCCGAGAACAGCGCCCAGGCGGGCGGCGAGGGCGTCCTCACCCACCTCCGGGACGAGGTCGACGAGCAACCGCGCCTCGTCACCGGTGACGTCGCGCAGGCGAATGGCGACACCGGGTGCGGCCATCGCAAGCCGTCTGACCATGTCGGTGATCGCCTGCGTTTCGGCACGGTCGGTGCGGAGGAACTTCAGCCGAGCCGGCGTGGCGAAGAACAGATCGCGGACCTCCACGATCGTGCCGCGCGACGCCGCGACAGGGCGCACAGGATGGACAAGACCTCCCTCCGCGCGGATACCTGCCCCCTCGCCGTGACTTGAGCGGGTCACGATCGAGAGCCGCGCCACACCGGCGAGCGAGGCAAGCGCCTCGCCCCGGAACCCGAATGACCGGATGTCGAGAAGATCCGAGCCGTCGATCTTCGAGGTGGCGTGCCGCGAGAGCGCCAGCGGAAGGTCGTCTTCGGCGATGCCGGTGCCATCGTCCGTCACCCTGATCAGGGTCTTGCCGCCGCCCGCGATGTCGCAGGTGATCCGGCGCGCGCCGGCATCGAGGGCGTTCTCGACGAGTTCCTTCACCGCCGAAGCGGGCCGCTCGATGACTTCGCCGGCCGCGATGCGATTGACTGCCGCCTCGTCGAGCTGGCGGATTCGCGGGAAACCGGAACTTATGTAGGGGTCGCTGCCGTCCATGCCACAAGGTCTAGCATGCACGGCAGCGATTCGCACAGGGCCGATCAGTCGGTCGGCACAAGGCCCTGAGGCTGCCCGACGACGACGAACTTGAGTGCCTCGGGGTCGTAAAGCCTCTCCGCGACGCGGCGGACATCTTCGAGCGTCACGGCGTTCACCTTGTCGTTGCGGGTATTGATGTAGTCGATCGGCAGGTCCTGCATCTGCATGCCGACCATGATCCGCGCGATCGGCCCGTTGCCGTCGAACCGCAACGGATAGGCGCCCGTGAGATAGGTCTTGATCGAGGCAAGCTCGTCCTCGGTGACCCCTTCCTCCGCGACCCGCGCCCATTCGTTCTTCACCACCTCGATCGCCTCGGCGACCACCTCGTTGGCGGAGGCGACCTGTCCGAGCAGCATGTCGGCATGGTCGTAGTCGACGAGATAGGTCCCGATCCCGTAGGTCAGACCGCGCTTCTCGCGCACCTCGTCGGAAAGCCGCGACTGGCGGCCGGAGCCTCCGAAGACCTCGTTGAGAACGAAGGCGGCGAAAAAGTCGGGGTCGTCGCGGGCGATGCCCTCGTGACCGAAGAGAGCGACCGATTGCGGCACGTCGAACGGGACGATCTCGACGAACCCGTCCTCGGCGACATCCGCCTCTCCCGGCATGGCGGCACCAGTGTCGGGGAGGTCTGCCAGAAGCCGGTCAAGAAGCGCGCCGAGTTCCTCGGGAGAAATGTCGCCGGCGGCGCCGACATATACACGGTCGCGCGCGATGACCCGGTCTCGGGCGTCGACGAGATCTTCCCGCGTCAGGGCCGTGACGCTTTCCTCGGTGCCGCTGTCGGAGGTCGCGTAAGGGTGGTCGCCGTAGACGAGCCGCGCGAAGGTATCGGAGGCGATTTCGTTGGGGTCGGTAGCGTCGCTGCGGATGCCCGAGATGACCTGCGCACGCACGCGTGCGATGGCGTCCGGATCGAAGCGTGTTTCCACGACCGCGGACCGCAGGAGGTCGACCGCCTCGTCACGGTTTTCAGTCAGGAATCGGGCCGAGATCGACAGCGCGTCATTCGAGACGTCGAAGTCGAAGCTGGCCGCGAGGCGCTCGCGCGCCTCCGCGAAACCACGGGCGTCGAGATCGCCCGCGCCTTCTTCGAGCAGGCCCGTCATCAGGTTGATGGCACCGCGCTTGCCGGTCGCGTCGAGCGCGGAGCCGCCCTTGAAGCGGAGTTCGAGCGCGACGAAGGGGATGCTCGGCTCTTCTACCAGCCAGGCGGTGATGCCGCCCGGCGACGTGACCTCGACAATGTCGACGGCGGCCCGTGCGGGCAAAGCCGCCAGACAGGCGAGTGTGGCGGCGAAGAGAAGGCGGATCATTGGGTGGCCTCCGACATCGGACCGGTGGAGGGGGCACGGAGCCAGCCGGTGACCGACTGGGTCCGGTCGAAGACCGCGCGGCCTGCCGCGACGATCTCGTCGGCCGTGACCTCCTGGAGAACGTCGGGCCAGGCCTCGACGTCCGCCACGGTCAGACCGCTCGTGAGCGCGGCGCCGTAGCGCCGCGCGAGCGACTGGATGCTGTCGGCCTCGTAGATCAGCGACGCCCGGAGCTGCATCTTGATCCTTTCGAGCTGGTCGGGGTCCACGCCCTCTTCGAGAAACTCCGCGACGGCAGCGTCGAGCGCGGCTTCGGCGTCTTCGAGGCTCACGCCATCGGCTGGCACGGTCACGAGCCCGAAGGTCGTGTCGTCGAGCGAAAGGCCACTGTAGAAGGCCGAGGTGTAGATGGAGTTCTGGGTCTCGAACTCAAGCTTCTGGCCGAGGACGGAGGTCGCACTCGCACCGCCCAGAACCTCGGCGAGCAGGGTCAGCGCGGCGGCCTGCCGCTGGTCGCCCGGGTCGCGCTCGGGCGCGAGGTAGGTGCGTATGACATAGGGTTGCGCCACACGGGAATCTTCCATGACCAACCTGCGCTCCGCGAGCTGGGGCGGTTCGTCCACCCGATCGCGGGGTCCGATGGCCGGGTTGAGCGGGATGACGCCGTAGTGTTCCTCGGCCATGGCGATGACCTCTGCCGGATCGGCATCGCCGGCAACGACGAGAATCGCGTTGTTCGGTGCGTAATGCGCCTCGTAGAAGGCGTTGGCATCCTCGAGGCTCAGGTTGTGCGCCTCGTGCTTCCACCCGATGATCGGTATTCGATAGGGATGATGCAGGAATTGAGCCGCCCGTCGCTGCTCGGCGAAGAGCGCGCCGGGGCTGTTTTCGGTGCGCTGGTTGCGTTCCTCGATGACCACGTCGCGTTCGGTGGGAATGTCCTCGGGAACGAGGCGCAGCCCGTCCATCCGCGAAGCTTCCATCTCCATCATCAATTCGAGCCGGTCCGACGCGACACGCTGGAAATAGGCGGTGTAGTCGTAGGAGGTGAAGGCGTTGTCGCTACCTCCGTTGGCGGCGACGGTACGAGACAGCTCACCGCTTTCCAGCGTATCGGTCGCCTTGAACATGAGGTGTTCGAGGAAATGGGCGATACCGGAAGCACCCTTGGGCTCGTCGGCCGAACCGACCCGGTACCAGACCATGTGCACCACGACCGGCGCCCTCGTGTCCTCGATCACGACGATGTCCATGCCGTTGTCGAGGGTGTGGGTCGTCACCTCCGCCGCCTGGGCTGGAAGCGAGAACGCGGCAAGACCGGCCGCGAGAGCGAATAGTCGGCGCATGTATCCTCCGAAGATGGCTTGCGTGTGATCTACGCCGAAGACGCGGTGCTTCAAGTCGTCAACGAACACGTGATGAGCGTCAGCGAGCGGGCTCAGGGGGCGGCGCGGAGGTCGGAATGCCCGCGGCCTGGAACCGGCGAAGCTCGCCGTACTGGTCGAGCGACTGGCCTCGATACGCGTCGAAGTAGACATTGAGGTTGAGGAGCCTCTCCAGCGGCCGGCCCCGGTTCGCCTGACGGAAGGCGCGGTCCTCTGCGGCGAGCTGCTGGCGGATGCCGGGGGTCACCCCGAACCGGCCGACGGCCGCGAGAAGAGCCGCGTCGCCCGCGCGGGATGCCGCGACGCCCGGGCGCCCGCCGAGGGCGGCCACCGCCTCGGCCTCGGGCAGCGGATCGACCCTGTTGCCCCCGGCCGGGTTCGGCTCGGGAAGGCTCGCGTAATCGGGCGGCTCCTCCAGCGGGGCGGTGGGCAGGATGCCGAACTCGTCCGGCGTTCCGTCACCGCGGAGGTTGAGGAGTTGCGGCTCGCCACGATTGCCCGAGCAGCCCGCCAGCAGAAGTGCCAGCGCGAGCGCAACCGCGCCGCGTCCCGTACCGGATATCCTGCGCCCCATGCCCATGGCCCCCTGATTACCCGCCTTTGGCACCGCCGTCACCCGCCTTCGTCTCGCCGCTGGCGAAGATGACAAGGCCGATCGCCCCGAGGAAGATCGAGATGTCCGCGACGTTGAACGCGTAGGGGTTGGCGATGCCGCAGCAGGACATGTTGAGAAAATCCGCGACCGCTCCGTAGAGCACCCGGTCGAGCGCATTGCCGACCGCGCCGCCGATGAGGAAACCTCCGGCGATCATCGCGCGGCGGCCCGGTCGCTCGGTGAGCATCCACCACGCGACCCATGCCGAGATGACGAGAGCGAGGCCTATGAGAAACCATCGCATCACGTCGCTGTCGCCGGCGAAGAGACCGAAATTGATACCCCTGTTCCAGGCCATGCGGAGGTTGAGCCAGGGTGGCAGGACGTCGATCGCTCCGCGATTGATGAGATCGAGACGGAACACGATCACGTATTTCAGAAGCTGGTCTATGACGAAGACGGCGAGAGCCGTCGTCCAGAGGGGGCGCGCGCTCTTCATCAATGTCTGAAATGCCTCATGCCGGTGAAGACCATGGCCAGACCCGCATCGTCGGCCGCGGCGATGACCTCGGCGTCGCGCACCGAGCCGCCCGGCTGGATCACGGCCGTCGCACCCGCCTCGGCAGCCGCGAGCAGACCGTCGGCGAAGGGGAAGAACGCGTCCGAAGCCACGACCGACCCGATCGCGGGGCTTTCGGCGAGACCGAGTTCGCCCGCCATGCGGCGCGCCTTCAGCGCGGCTATGGTGGAACTGTCCACCCGGCTCATCTGGCCGGCACCGATACCCACCGTGCGTCCAGCCTGCGCATACACGATGGCGTTCGATTTCACGTGCTTCGCGACTGTCCAGGCGAAAAGCATGTCCGCGACCTCGGCCTCGCCCGGAACCTTCTTCGTCACCACCTGGAGGCTCGCGGCGCTTATCCGGCCCACATCCTCGTCCTGCACGAGCCAGCCGCCGGAGACCTGCCGCACCGCGAGACGGGGAGCGGCAGGGTCGGGCAACCCCCCCGTCGTCAGGAGCCGGAGGTTTCTCTTGGCGGCGAAGACCTTCTTCGCCTCATCGGTCGCTTCCGGCGCGATGACCACTTCGGTGAAGATCCCGGAGATCGCCCGGGCCGTGTCGCCGTCGAGCGTGCCGTTGAGCGCGACGATGCCGCCGAACGCCGAGGTGCGGTCGCAGTCGAACGCCTTGGCGAAGGCGTCCGCGAAGGTCGCACCACGGGCGACGCCGCAGGGGTTGGCGTGCTTGATGATCGCGACGGCAGGACCCTCGGCCGGGTCGAACTCCGCAACAAGGCGAAACGCGGCGTCGGTATCGTTGATGTTGTTGTAGGAGAGTTCCTTGCCCTGGTGCTGGGTCGTGGTGGCGACGCCCGGGCTCCCGGAACCGTCGGTGTAGAACGCCGCGCCCTGGTGCGGGTTCTCGCCATAGCGCAGGGTCTGGAGCAATCTGCCTGCGAAAGCGCGGCGGCGGGGCGTTTCTTCGGCCCCCTCGCGCGCGAACCAGGCCGAAACCGCCGCGTCGTAGGCGGCGGTGCGCGCGTAGGCGACGCTGGCGAGCCGCCGCCTCGTCCCGCCGCTCAGACCGCCGACCGCCTCGATCTCGGCGATGACGCCGGGGTAATCCTCGGGGTCGGTGACAACGCCCACGAAGCGGTGGTTCTTCGCGGCCGAGCGGATCATGGCGGGCCCGCCGATATCGATGTTCTCGATCACCTCCGGCGCGGCGGCGCCCGAGGCGACCGTCGCCTCGAACGGGTAGAGGTTGACCACCACAAGGTCGATCGGACCGATCCCGTGAGCCTCCATCGCAGCGACGTGCGCGGGATCGTCGCGGAGCGCCAGAAGGCCGCCGTGGACCTTCGGGTGCAGGGTCTTGACCCGGCCATCCATCATCTCGGGAAAGCCCGTGATCTCGGACACGTCGCGGACCTCGAGACCCTCGTCCCTCAGAAGCCGCGCCGTGCCACCGGTGGAGAGAAGCTCGACCCCTGCAACCGAAAGCGCATTGGCGAGTTCGACGAGCCCCGATTTGTCGGACACCGATATCAGTGCGCGCCGCACCTTGATCGCATCAGTCATGCTCCGCCTGCCCCGCCCCTACCCGCTCACCGCGAACTCGCCGTCCGCCTCGTCCGTCTCGAAGTCGCGGAGATAGGTCGGAGTTTCCTGCGCCTTGGCGAAAGACCAGTCGAGCCGCGTGGTGTATTCCATCGCTGCGGCATGAAGCACAATCTGCTGCGTTGCGCGAGGGGTGAGGGCGGTTTTTTCGAGGTAGACGCTGGGCTCGAGACCGAGCCGTGCCGGACCGGAAAACCGGAACACCCAGATCTCGCCGCTCCTCAGCGCGATCGACACGGCGCTGCCCCCGAGGTCGACCCGCGCATCGGCGTCGGGGTGCAGGTGGAACCGCGCGGTAATCGGAATGCCGGCGAGCCGGGAGCGATCGAATGCGAGGTCGAATCGCCGCTGTGCCGTCTCGCCCTGGGGAGACAGGACGTCCGAGCCGTCAAGGCTGCGCCCGTCGCGCGACAGTTCCAGCGTACGCACATGCGTAAGCCCATGCGTCGCGAGATATCCGTCATGGGACGCGATGACATGGGGACCTGTGGCGCCTTCGCGAAGTATGAACTTCACGTTCTTCGGTGTCTCGACCAGCATCTCGACGCGGCGACCCGACCAGAGCCGCCCCGGCCCAAGCCGCGAAGACGAATAGCCATCGATTCCGACCGTGGAATGCGACGGGGTGGCCCGGCCGGCCTGGTGCCAGCTGTCGCCGAAGGTCGTCCCCGAACCGCAGTTCACCACGATCGGTCGTCGACCGGAGGTCATCTCGAAAGCGAGTGTCGAGGCATGGGCGTTGACCGAGGTCTCGCCTTCCGGGGGTGGAGCCGCGTCCATGATGACCGTCGTGCGCCCTTCTGCAAGCCGCGCGTAGCCCATCGCCAGCCCGTCGGTTCCGGCCGCGCGGATGCCCGAGGTCGCGAGCGCGTGTTCGAGCCGCCCTTCAAGACCGCGGCCGCCGCCGTGGAAGCGCGCCAGCCCGCCGTCGGAATGCCTCAGCCTGCGAAGCACGGGCGCGATGCGCTCGATCGCCTCGTAGTGTCCCTCGGCGGGCATGCGGCCCACGTCGGCGAGTGCCGCCGCAGCCCAGTTGAGCAGGGTGAAGACCTCGAGAAGGTCTTCGGGCGAGCGGGATGGCAGGCTGCCACTAGCGCCGATGACTGCACTGCATTCGCGACCGAGAGCGCGGGACGCGACGCCGACGTGACGCTCGAGCCCTTCGAGGGCGAGCGCCCCGTAGAGAAGGCCTGTCAGCGCCTCGAACCTCGGCAGACCCGCCGGCGCCGCGCGCCAGCGGCGTCGCAGAAAGACGACCTGACGGCCTAGGGCACGAAAGAAGGCCCGGCTCCGGGCGCTGTCGGCGCCGTTGAGCAGCATGACCCCGTTCGAGGTCATCCGAACGAGGCGCCGTCCGGTCAGTTCCGGGGTCCAGCCCGGGCCCCGGCCTCCGGAAAACCGCGAAACCCACTCATGGGTCCAGTCCTGCGCGCGCTTCTGGGCCAATGCGTCGCCCGCCGCGGCAAGATCGTCGAGCCAGCTGAACCCGTGCAGGGCCGCTTCGAACCGCGCATCGGGAACCGGAAGGTCCCATATGCCCTCGTCCTCGGTCTCGACGAGAAAGCCCGCGAAGAGGAACTTGCCTTCGGTCAGCTGACGACCGCGCGCGTATGCGCCGATCGTGCGCGGTTCAGGCTGGCTCAGGAACCCTCTTGCCGGGTTCGACAACCTCGCCCTCCGGGCGTGGAACCTGTTCATCCAGCGCGTTCTTCGCGCCGCCCAGCTCTCGGTTTCGGACATGTTCCGCCTTTGCCTCCGGCCCACGCCGCCTCACTTCGCGAACCGTTGCCGGCGAGATTAGACCGTTCGGGGCGGGCTGTCATCGCCCGAACCGGGCTCGCCGGAACGAACAAACCGGGCGATGAAGAACCCGTCGAGCCCGCCAAGATCCGCCCAGCTCTCGGGCGTGATCCGCAGGGTGCCATCGGGGAGCAGCCATTCCGGCGAGAGGCCCGGGATTTCGTCCGGTGTCACCGGGTCGATGGCCAGTGCTCCATCCCGGCCGAGCGCGTCGGCGACCTGCGCCTCGCCCTCCTCGGGCAACAGCGAACAGGTGCAGAAGACCATCCGGCCACTTGGCTTCAGCAGTCGCGCCGCACGGTCGATGAGGCTCGCCTGAAGCGCGAGGAGCGGAGCGAGGTCGAGGTTGCGCTTGGCGTGCGGCAGGTCGGGATGGCGGCGGATGGTGCCGGTAGCCGAGCAGGGCGCGTCGAGAAGAACGGCATCGAATGGCCCGCCCTGCCACTCAAGCGCGTCGGCCACGACGATCTCGGCGGCAAGTCCGGTTCGCGAGAGGTTTTCCCTCAGCGTCGCCAGCCGAGCCTCGGAGATGTCGAGGGCCGTCACCGCCGCCCCTGCGGCGGCGAGCTGCATCGTCTTGCCGCCCGGAGCGGCGCAGAGATCGAGCACCGACATGCCATGCGCGGCGCCGAGAAGCTTCGCGGGCAGAGCCGCGGCCGCGTCCTGCACCCACCATGTGCCCTCGGCGTATCCCGGCAGAGCGCTGACCTGACCGGCGCCGGTGAGGCGAACCGAGCCGGTCGGCAGCAGGGTGCCCCCGGTCATTTGCGCCACCTCCGCAGGGTTCCCTTTCGGGCTCAGGTCGAGGGGAGGAATGCGGGCGTGCACCGCCTCCATGGCGGCGACGCGATCCTTGCCGTAGGCTTTGGCGAGGCGTTTTCGGAGCGGCTTCGGCAGTTCCGGCAGGGGCAGCGCCGCCCAGTCCGAAGCTTCGGAAATGCGCCGCAGAACGGCGTTGGCCATGCGCGCGAGCCCTTCCTCGCCGGTCCGGACCCGGACAAGCGTGACCAGTGCGGAGACAACGCCGTGGGGGGCCTCCCCGGCGACGTGGACCTCGTAGGCCCCGAGGCGCA
>Ga0008833_1001462_pt1 | contig 10259 bp, 10 predicted proteins | sample HotLakConsoUCCLE_FD_62216 | JGI IMG/M metagenome (GOLD analysis project Ga0008833, IMG submission 62216) | Hypersaline microbial mat communities from Hot Lake, Washington, USA - Hot Lake Consortium UCC-LE | ecosystem: Environmental > Aquatic > Non-marine Saline and Alkaline > Hypersaline >... | reverse complement strand
GTTTTGCCCTGCACATAAACTGTGCGCGCAATATAACCTTGATGCTGCTGATCCTGGGCGTTGGAGCGGCCGGTCCGGCTGCTGCCTGCATTTCCCCTGAGCGACCGTTTCTTCCCCAGTATCAAGAGGACATGCGAACCTACGCGGACCTGATCCGGGGGGATTTCGAGGCCTACATCGCCGACGTGCAGGAATATTTCCGCTGCATCGACGAGGAGCGCGCGCGGGCCTTTATCGAGGCCAGGGAAGTGAGCGAGGAATACGGGCGGTTCATCGAAGCTGTCGAGTAGCCCCGTTCCCGCTGGCACTGGGCGCCCTTGGTCCTGTGCAGATGATGTATTTATGATTTTGTTTGAGCATGTTCGGCTTGGATCGCGTCCAAGGCCCCCACGCATCGGTTGCCTGTGCGGCCGCGATGCAGTTCAATCAGAGTTCGTATCCGGCCAATTTGCTGAAAGGATTTACACCCCGTGTCTTTGCGTTTCTGGCAACGTATCCGTCTTGCGCCCGGGGTGACGCTGAACCTCTCGAAATCGACGGCATCTCTGTCGTTCGGACCGCGCGGTGCCAAATACACCGTCAGCCCCCGGGGGAACCGAACCACACTCGGCCTCCCGGGCACGGGCCTCTTCTACACCATCCATGACAGCAAGACCGCGCGTGCAGCCACTCCAACGCGGGACAAGCTGTCCCTCGGGTTTTTCCGAAGGCTCGTTACCCCACCCGAGGAAAAGGCCTTCGTGGACGGGTTGCGTGCGCTCAACGAAGGTGATGAGGATGCGGCACTGTCACAGCTGGAAGCCGCAAGCGATCTGCCCGACGCCGCCTGGATGGCCGGCATGATGCGCTTGAAGCAGGAGGCATTTGCGCAGACGCGCGGGCATCTGGAAAGCGCGCTTGCGGCGGGCGACAGGCTCGGCGCGCTGTTCACGAAATATGATCTCTCGCCACAAAGCACCCTGCCGATCGCCAAGGGCATCTTTGCTCACATCTCCCCCACCGAGCGCGGCACACGGCTTGCGCTGGTGGAACTGTGCGAGGCGAGCGGGGACGCCGAAGGCGCGGCGCAGCATCTCGAGCGGCTGATAGTCATCGCGCCGGAGGATCCCGTGGTACTCTTGTCCTTCGTCCAGATCGCGCTCGACACACCCCAAGATCACGACCTGCTCGACCGGGTGATCGCCCTGACCGTCGCCACCCAGAACGAGACACCTATCGACACAGGGATTCTGCTCTACCGTGCTCGGGCGCTCACAGCCCGCGGCCTGCCTGACGCTGCCATCGACGTACTCACCCGCGCTGGCCGCCGCCGCAAGGACCGCCCTGATCGTCTCCTCCACCAGATCCGTCATGACCGCGCTAAGCTTTACGAACGCGTGGGTCGCAAGGCCCAGGCACGCCGTGAGTTCGAGAAGCTCTACGCGGAGGCACCGGAGTTTGAAGGGTTGGCTAAGAGACTGGGGTTGAGATGAATCGTTCGACGCGATGGGCGGCAAGCGGACTGTGAGGTTGCGGCATTGCGTCAGTAGCCTCCAGCGGAAGCGGTCAGTCCCCATGCCCGCGGCGACAGGCTGTTGTGCGCAAGGATGGGCTTTTGCAAACTTAGTCTTCCTGCCAGATTGGGCGATGTTTCATGCTTCGAACCAGTGGTCAAAAGCGGACGGTCGTAGTTGTTGCGGTATGAGCTTTCAATCAAATGCCCGGAAGTCAGGTCGTACCTGAGGTTAATGGGGACTTTGCGTTTGGCGCTTATACGGCAATGAACTTAGTTTAAAATGCGTGCCTTCACTCTCTCAATAAATATTCCGCGCGCCCAATCAGTTTGACTTGCGAACCTTTCGCTTATCTGGCACCCATTTCTCACCACAGGGGAGCCGCGTAATGCCGCGGCTGAGATGGGGGCGCAAGCCCACGGACCCTCGAAGCTGATCTGGATAATGCCAGCGTAGCAAGGAGGACAGAAATGTTTGCAGGCGCACAAGTTTCCCTTTACCCGATGACCGACGGTTTCGTTGACGTGATCATTTCATCGCTGCACGCGCTTGATCCGTGGCGTGACAGGCTGCGGATCGAAACGGATGATATTTCGACCCTGATCGTCGGCCCGCCCGAGGTGCTTTTTCCCGCTTTGCGCGACCTTTACGCGGCGGCGGCATCGTCGGGCCAGCATGTCATTTTGCGCGCCACATTGTCACGCGGATGCCCCGGGGAACCGGATGATCCGATTTGCCAGACCGGTGCATTGGCCAACCCGTCAGAGCCGCTGGCCCTGCGCCAGAACAACGCGCTGGCAGCGATTGCCGAAACCTCTGACAAGGGGCAGCAGGCAGATGCGCAGTTTTCGCTTTATGTGATGGGTGCCGGCGATCATATGGCCGAGATCATGGGCTGTATCGACTTCCTGAAACGCAGCGGGACGTTTGACCGCTCCAAGAACTTCTGCACGCGCCTAACGGGTGATGCAGGTCCAGTCTTTGCTACACTCCAACAGGCATTTTGCCAGTTTGGACCGCCGAATGGCCATGTCACGATTGATCTGACCGTCTCTGCCAACAGTCCCAGCAAACGCTGATCCGATGCAGTCTGATGTGCCTCGCCGATCCGGCAGAGGCCTGGCCCGCGGCATTCCTGCCGTCCTGAGCGTGGTCAGCGCCTTTTTGATCTGGGAACTTTATGTTCGCCTGTCGGGAATTTCCCCGCTGATACTGCCGGCACCCTCGCGGGTGCTGGACCAAATCGTACTGAACCGCGCTCTGCTGTGGGACAATACGGTGCCGACACTGAAAGCCACCTTCGCAGGGTTTGCCTTGTCGCTTACCGTGGCGTTCGGCTTGTCGGTGGTGCTGGATTTCATGCCCCGTGTCCGTCGCGCGCTGTTCCCGATCTTTGTGGTCAGCCAGACATTACCGCTTGTCGCCATCGCGCCCTTGGTCGTGCTGTGGTTCGGGTTCGATCTGACGCCCAAGGTTCTCCTGGTGGCGCTTGTTACCTTCTTTCCCATGCTGGTCGCCCTTGTGGACGGATACGCGGCGACCGACCCCGAAATCGAGGATCTGATGCGGTCGATGGGTGCCACGCGCGGCCAGATATTCCGCAGCGCACGGTTTCCCTCCGCGATGCCCTATTTCTTTGCCGGTCTGCGCATCTCGATCACCTATGCGGTCGTCGCGGCCATTTTCGCAGAATATGTGGGTGCGCGTGCCGGTCTGGGCATCGTTATCTTGAACGCCAAGAACAGTTTTCGCCCCGATCTTGTGCTGGCGGCTGTGGTGATCAGTTCAGCGCTGACCTTGGTGCTCTTTGCCGTCACCGCCCTGCTGCAGCGGGTCGTGCTGCGCTGGCGCGATGTAGGGGCCACCCCATGAGCGTTCTGAAAATGCAAAATGTCAGCGTCACCTTGGGCGGCAAGGACGTATTGGACGATATTTCATTGCACGTCGCCAAGGGCGAATTCGTATCGATCCTTGGGCCATCGGGTGCGGGAAAATCGACCATATTCCGCCTGCTGACCGGCGCTGCGCAACATGACAGTGGCTCGATCACCTGCAACGGTCAGCCATTGGCAACAAACCAACATGGTTTCGGCTTTATGCCGCAGCGCGATGCTTTGATGCCGTGGCGGCGGATTATCGACAATCTGACCTTGGGGCTGGAGGTACAGGGCATACGCCGCAAAGATGCGCGTGCGCGGGTCATGCCACTTTTGGCGGATTTTGGTCTGGATGGGTTCACCGACCATTATCCCGCCCAACTGTCCGGCGGGATGCGCCAGCGTGCAGCACTCTTGCGGACCATCGCGCAGAACCGGCCTGTGCAGCTTTTGGATGAACCTTTCGGCGCGTTGGATGCGCTGACGCGGACCCAAATGCAGGCATGGTTCGAAAAGCGATGGCGCACGGCGCGCTGGACAACCCTGCTGGTGACACATGACGTCCGCGAGGCCGTGGCGCTGTCGGATCGTATCTATGTCCTGTCGCGTCGACCGGCCCGCGTGATTGCGGAAGTGCATGCGCCCGCCCCTCGCCCGCGGCTGGGACGCCCGGTCAGCGCCGAAGCCCATACACTCGAGGCGCAGTTGCTTGAGATTCTACTTAACCAAACCGGAGAGACCCTATGAAATATTTGATAACCGCTTCTTTGCTGATGCTGGCTCTGCCTGCCTCTGCACAGGAGAAACTCAGCGTTGCACTGGACTGGACACCCAACACAAACCACGTGGGCCTCTATGTGGCGCAGTCGCAAGGCTGGTTCGAGGACGCCGGACTTGAGGTGGATATCCTGCCGTATACCGACACCTCGTCGGGCACATTGGTGGCGGCAGGTGTCGCGGAGTTCGGCATTCTGAGTGCGGTCGGGTTCCACAGCCAGCGCGCGACGGGGGCCGATATGACAGCCGTCTTGGCGGTCGTGCAGCATGAAACCGGACGCGTGGTTTTCAACGGTGAGCGGGATGATATCCAGCGCCCCGCCGATCTGGACGGCAAGATATATGCAGGGTTCGGCAGTGCTTGGGAAAACGCGTTGATTTCAACGATCATCCGCAATGACGGCGGCGAGGGTGTTTTCGATACCATAACGCTTGGCACATCCGCCTATGAGGCGCTGGCCAACGGCAGCGTTGATTTCACGCTCGAGGTCAGCACTTGGGAAGGCGTGAACTCTGTTCTGTTGAACCGCCCACAACGTGCGTTCCGCTATGCTGATTACGGTGTTCCGGATCAGCATACGACGTTTTTGGGCGGCAATGGCACATGGCTCGCTCAAAATCCTGACACCGCCCGCGCCTTTGTGCAGGCCGCGCAACGGGGCTATGAATTTGCAGCCAACAACCCGCAAGAGGCCGCAGAGATGCTGATCGCGGAAACTTCGGGGATGTTGACGAACCCCGATCTTGTACGCGCTTCGATGGCAGCGCTGGTGGATGGCGGCTATCTGCAAGACCCCGGTGAACCTGTCGGCCTGATAGACGGTGCGATGTTCGCGAATATTACCAGCTTTCTTTTTGAGGCCGGTATCATGCGCGGCGAAGACGGCAGGCCGCTTGATGTGATGCCCGATGTGTCGAGCTGGTTTACAAATGAATATTTGTCGCAGGCGGATTAAGAATTGACGGCGAATAATAGGTGGCATTGCGTGCCATCTATCATGTCTCTCTGGTCCTGCCTTTCGCTACACATAGTACCAATTTCAGTGCGCGGGGTTGCGCAAAGGCTTGGTGGCAGGCACCTTCCTTATGAGGCACCGGGCCTGAGTGGCAGTGCATTGGAAATGCCATTTAATTGCTCGACCGGCGGCTACCAATAATTGAATGCCGCAAAAAACTGCCTTTGACACCTCGAGACGTAGGCCTTTCCAGATCCTAAATCGTATCTGCCGTCATGTCCCGTTGGGGTCGGTGCGGGTGCGTGATGGCCCAGGGCGCGCCCTAGGCGGTATTGGGGCGCAATCAGCCATTCAAAAGAAGCTGTCAAATCCAAGATCGCTCTGCCGCAAGGCTTCGCGCAACCGTTGCAAGCCCCGTTCGCGTAGCTGGCGCACCCTCTCCTTAGAAATTCCATATCGCGTGCCAAGCCCTTCCAACGTGGCCGGAGGATCGCTCACTTGCGTTGCGACGACAATGTCACGTTCGCGATCGGGCAAAGTGCTGAGCACGTCTACGAGTACGCGGCGTAGACCAGCCATCTTCAGGCTTAGCAACGCGGCTGACTCTTCAAGACTGCTTGGGTCGATCAAGAGCGCAAGGCGGTCCACGCCATCCTCTCCCCGAACGGGCACATTCAGTGAGCTATCGCTACCAGTAACCTGATCGCGCAAGTCCTCCGCCTTTTGGAGGTCCACGCCCAGTGCGTCGGCGAGTCTCTTGTCCGCATCCGCCCGATTCATGTCCGGATTTGTCTCCATCTCGGCATCAAGAGCGGCGATCTGCATGGCTGCGGCCCGCGACTGCGAGGAATTGGGGCGCCGGACGACGGAAATGTTCGCCCGCAAATAGTCCTGAACTTCGGCCCGCACCCACCACACTGCATAGGTCGAAAAGCGAAAGCCGCGATCCGGGTCGAAGCGGTCGACAGCTTTCATCAGCCCGATCTGGGCCTGCTGCAGCAGATCTGGGTCGACCTCACCGCCCCCGCGCTTGAAGCGTTTTACGATCGAGCCAGACAAGGGTGCAAAAGCACGGATCAGACGATCACGCGCATGCTGGTCCCCATGCGCTTGCCAAGCGTCGATCAATGCCCGCTCCTCTCCAGCGGATAGCATTCCTGCGGTGCGGACGCGCCGGGCACCTTGGATCAAGTTCGTAACGGGTTTGTTCATTGGTTCCGCTCTTTAGTTTCGAACCGATACTAATCTGCGGATTTGACGATTGTCAAAGTAGTTTCGTTTCGCTATCAAATTGGCATGAATAATAATCTGCAAACACCGGACCAGATCGCGGAACTGCTCGTCCATGTAGGCCGTACGGCGCGGCGCGAAGACGCAGGCTCCGCGCTGACCGGCGCTCAATGGACCTGTCTGCGCTTTTTCGCCCGCGCCAACGGCAGCACGCGCACTCCCTCGGGCTTTGCCAGCTTCCAGGCGACGACGCGGGGCACGGCGTCGCAGACCATAAAGTCGCTCGAACGCATGGGGCTGGTTACAGGGACACGCTCTGACCGCGACCGGCGCAGCGTGTCTTTCGATCTGACCGATCGCGGGCGCGAAACGTTGGCACAGGATCCGCTTCGGGATCTGATCGACGTAATCGATACCCTTGGTACCGTTGAGCGCAACCGTTTCCTTGCGACGCTGTCCCAACTGGCATCCACGCTAGCCATCCGGCGGGACCTCCCCGCTTTCGGAACCTGCCAGGATTGCAGCCATTACGCGCAATCGGGTGACACGGCCTATTGCGCCTGCATGGCGGCGGAAATGGCCGTCGAAGACATTCCCAAGCTCTGCGCGAGCTACAGACCGGCCCCGGCTGCTGGAAAACCCAAGGAGACCCGAAATGGCACAGCCTGAGACCCCCGCAATGCCGCGCATGATCGCCATCAGCAGCGGCAAAGGGGGCGTGGGAAAATCCACAGTCACCGCAAATATCGCCGTGGCCATGGCCGATTCCGGCCTCCGTGTTGGCGTGGTGGATGCCGACATCTACGGGCCGTCCATCCCGCGCATGTTGGGCATTGCGGCCGGCAAGCCGGCAATGTCGCCGGACCAAAAGGTGATCCCGGCCGAGGCGTATGGGGTGAAGGTCATGTCCATGGCCATGTTGTCCGACGATGACAGCCCGGCGATCCTGCGCGGGCCGATGGTGACGAAATACCTGCAGATGTTCTTGCGACAGGTGGAGTGGGGCGCGCTGGATGTCTTGCTGCTGGACCTCCCGCCGGGCACGGGCGACATCCAGCTGACCTTGGCGCAGGCCTTTCCCCTGACGGGTGCGGTGGTCGTCAGCACGCCGCAGGATGTCAGCCTCAAGATTGCGCGGCGGGGCCTGCGTATGATGGAGCAGGTCAAGGTGCCGATCCTCGGTGTGATCGAGAATATGAGCGGCTTCACCTGCCCAGGTTGCGGAACGGTAACGCATATCTTCCATCAAGGTGGCGGAGAGGCGATCGCGCAGGAGTTGGACGTAGATTTCCTTGGCAAGGTGCCTCTTGACCCGACTGTGGTCGACTGCGGTGACGACGGCCGCCCACTGGTGCGCGCCGCGCCGGACAGTCCGGCGGCAGCGGCCTACCGGAGTATCGCTACCACGTTGGCCTGGACCGGCGGTGACGTCGCAGGAATCGCAACGCCCTTTGCCTGGACGGTTGCCGAGGGCGTAGGAAAACCGTCCCCTGCGCCTGTCGCCGAGGGTGGACCGCCCGACCGGCTTGCGGCGCTCGACCACGCCGATGGCGCGCTGCTCTTGCGGTGGTCCGACGGCACGGATCAAAGGTTGAGCGAGCGCGACCTGCGGCTGGACTGCCAATGCGCGCAATGCCGCGACGAGATGAGCGGCAAACGGCTGCTGAACCCGGACACCGTGCCGCTGGATATCCGCCTTACCCGTGTCTGGAGCGTCGGCAACTACGCGCTCGGCATGGCTTTCAGCGATGGCCATGATACGGGAATCTACACGTTCAAGGCGTTGCGCGCGATGGCCGGGACGGAGCTCGAGGATGTCTGACACCGCCACCCGCCGCCGCATCCGGGCGCAGGGCCCGGCCAGCGATCCTGAGGTCATGGGCTTCGTCCTCGACATGCCAATCCAAGAAGGCGCATCCGTCCGGTTCGAGGCCGCAGGTGATGCCCCGCTGGCGCGCGCGCTTTTCGCGCTGGATGGTGTTGTCCGAGTCGAAGTGAGCGGCGCAACGATTTGGGTTAAAAAGAATGCCGAATCGGACTGGGCAACGCTGAAACCCGCGATCGCCGATGCGATCCGAAAACTGCTCGACGAAACCGACGCACCGCTCGGGCAGGACGGGCGGGAAGAGACCACGCCCGACCAGGCTCTGCTCGAGGCGGTCGAGACTCTGCTGAACCAGCAGGTCAATCCGGCCGTGGCCGCCCATGGCGGGCATATCTCGGTGGAAAAGGTCGAGGGCGGCGCCGTCTATCTGCGCATGTCCGGCGGCTGTCAGGGCTGCGCGGCCTCTGCGGCCACACTTCGCGAAGGGGTGGAACGCATGCTGCGCGCCGCCTTGCCGCAAATCGACAAGATCGTCGATGTCACAGATCACGCGGCGGGGGACAATCCGTTCTACGCGCGCGACGATGGACCATCGCCTATCCTGAACCGACGCGTTCCCGAAGGCGTCATCGGATGGGAGGACGGGCAGATTATCGTCGACCCGGATTACCTGGCACCAAAGCTCGGCATCACGCCAGAAGCGCTACGCGCGGGTTTGCAGAGAGGCGATGTCGTCGGCGTGACCGAGACCGGCGAAGGAAAGGACAGCGGCAAGACCCGGATCGTCTTGCGCACGACGACCCGCGCCTGGGCAGCGGAAATCGACGCAAGCGGCGCGGCCCGCGAGATCCCGCCGCCGCGCGTGATCGAGGCAGCAGCGGGCAGGGAGAAAGAGCTTGCCAACCGCGTCCGTGCCCATCTTCAGGGTCTCGCCGACGACGAGGTGCCGATCACCTACGGCGCATTGGCGCGCGCGCTCGGTCTGTGGGCCCCGGGTTCGATCGCCAAGGTCACCAGGGCCCTGGAAACCACGATGCGGGAGGACGCCGCGGCGGACCATGCCTTTATCGCGGCCCGCGCCGTCAATCGCGGACGTGACAAGTGTCCCGGCAAAGGCTATTTCGATCTCGCCCGCGCCCTGTCCCGCGGACCGCGGGCCGGCGAAAGCGAGTCGGACTCTCACGCCCGGGAGCTCCGTCGCCTGAACAAGACGATGGCCAAATAAACAACTTCTGGCGCAGTTCCTCGGATTTCGAGCATCTAACCACAGCAGATGTTTCGCATTACGAATGCTTCGAGGCTGACAGCCGCCCGTGGCATCAGAACGGGCAAAGACGGCAAAGTCCCGCAGACTGTGAGTTCGCCGATCCTCAAAAATTGCGGGCGCAGCGAATGGCAGGAACGATGGGCCGCACCGCAGCATTCGACCATTGGTGGAGGTCGGCTCTGGGCCGATTGCACTGTTTCAGTCCAGATCGACGCCGCCGAGGCGCGGCGCATGGACATGCGTTCGGACCAGGAAGGCAGCGGCCGCACCCGCTATGGCACCGAAGAGGTGCGCCTCCCACGACACGCCTGGTTGGCCCGGAAGTACGCCCCAGAGAATGGAGCCATAGAGGACACCGACCACCAATGCCGCGCCCAGCGTGACCGGTGAGCGATCCACGAGGCCGCGCATCACGAGGAAGCCAAACCAGCCGAAGACCAGCCCTGACGCGCCGATATGGATGGCCGAGCTGCCGAACACCCAGACGAGGCCTCCCCCGAGGCCGATCACCACGGCATTCACCGGCAGCAAGGCTCGCGTGGTTGTTGCCACCAGCAGTCCACCCATCACTATCAGCGGCGGCGTATTGGCCATCAGGTGCCCGAAGCTTCCATGCAGCAGGGACATTGCGACGATACCATCCAACCCACCGAGGTACCGCGGAATCAACCCGAACGCCGGGTTCAGGCCGTAGCCGGTGATCCAATTGACGAGCTGGATCGCCCAGAGCACGGCGACAAAAGCGACAAGCGCCGCGGCGCGCCGCAGGAAGGCGCGCATGTGATCCCGGTTCATCATGGCGGCGACAGTAGACGTCTCCGCAAGGCCTTCAAC
>Ga0008833_1001455_pt1 | contig 10296 bp, 8 predicted proteins | sample HotLakConsoUCCLE_FD_62216 | JGI IMG/M metagenome (GOLD analysis project Ga0008833, IMG submission 62216) | Hypersaline microbial mat communities from Hot Lake, Washington, USA - Hot Lake Consortium UCC-LE | ecosystem: Environmental > Aquatic > Non-marine Saline and Alkaline > Hypersaline >... | reverse complement strand
CGAACGGCTGGGCCATGACGAGGGCGAGGCGATGGCCGAGGCGGGCTATTCCCTGCTGCTCGAAGCCTACGGCAATGCGCTCGACACCCACACCACGCTTTACCCCGGCGCGATGGAGGCGGTTTTTCGGCTGCAGGCCAGGGGCATCGCCGTTGGCATCTGCACCAACAAGCCCGAGGCGCTGGCCGAGGCGCTGTTGGGCCGGCTGGGGATCCGGGGTGAGTTTGCGGCGCTGGTTGGGGCCGACACGCTGCCGGTGCGCAAGCCCGACCCGGCGCCGTTCTATGAGGCAGTGGCGCGGACGGGTGGCGCTCTGGATCGTTCCATCCTCATCGGCGACACGGCGACCGACCGCGAAACCGCGCGTGCCGCCGGGCGGCCCTGCGCGCTGGTCACCTTCGGGCCGGCGGGCCTCTCGGTGGCCGATCTGGAGCCCGAGGCGCTGATCGACCATTTCGACCGGCTCGATGCCGTGATCGACCGTCTTATTCCCTGACGGGCAAATCATTGACGGACCATTGACGAAACCCGCGCCGCGGCCAATCTTGCCGGTCATGGAAAAACCCGTCTTCACCGGCACGTTCACCCAGCAAGAACCGATCCCCGAGGCGGCGATCGAGGCCGCCGTGCGGGTGATGCGATCGGGCCGTCTGCACCGCTACAACCTCATCGGCGACGAGGAGGGGGAAGTTTCGGCGCTGGAGCGCGAATTCGCGGCCTATACCGGCGCGCGCCATGCGCTGGCCGTCGCCTCCGGCGGCTATGCCATGGGCTGCGCCCTGCGCGCGCTGGGAGTGGGGCATGGCGACAGGGTGCTGTCGAACGGGTTCACGCTTGCCCCGGTGCCCGGCGCCATCGCCAGCGTGGGGGCAGAACCGGTGTTCGTGGAAACCACCGAGGCGCTGACCATCGACATCGACGATCTGGCGGTGAAGGCCGCGGCATCGGGGGCGAAGGTTCTGCTGCTCAGCCACATGCGCGGGCATGTCTGCGACATGGAGCGGCTGATGCAGGTGGCGCAGGCCCACGGCCTGCAGGTGGTCGAGGATTGCGCCCACACCATGGGCGCGGCGTGGAAGGGCGTGCCGTCAGGGCGGCACGGGGTGATCGGCTGCTATTCCACCCAGACCTACAAGCACATGAATTCCGGCGAGGGTGGGCTGATCGTGTCCGACGATCCCGACGTGATGGCCCGTGCGGTGGTTTTGTCGGGTTCCTACATGCTTTTTGGCCGGCACTCTGTGGGTCCTTCTGTGGATAGGTTCGAAAACGTAAAGTACGAGACGCCCAATGTCTCGGGCCGGATGGACCATCTGCGCGCCGCGATCCTGCGCCCGCAGCTGGCCGACCTGCCGGCGCAGGTTGCGCGGTGGAACGCGCTCTACCGCACGCTCGAGGATGGTTTGCGCAACATCCCCGGCCTGACGATCATCGACCGACCGCCCGAGGAAAGCATTGTCGGGTCGTCCTTCCAGTTCCTGCTGCCCGGCCGGTCGCCCGATGCCGTGCGGGCGCTGGTCGCGTCCTGTGCCCGGCGCGGGGTCGAGCTGAAATGGTTCGGCGCGCCCGAGCCCGTCGCCTTCACCTCGCGCTACGACAGCTGGCGCTACGCCCCGGCGCAGCGCTTGCCGAAGACGGACGCGATCCTCGCCGGGCTGATCGACATGCGCCTGCCGCTGACCTTCTCGCAAGACGACGTGCGGTTGATCGCCACGATCATCCGCGACGAGGTGATGGCGGCGGCCTGACCGGGTGGGGAAACCCGCCATCGACGGGCGCGGCGTCCAAGGCCAGATTGCCGGAAACTTCCCCGTTGAGGATGCCGCCCGATGACCCGCCTTGCCGCCACCAGCCTTGCCTGCCTTGTTGCGCTTGTCGCCCCGGCGTTTGCCGACTGGCGCTTTGACCCCGGGCTTGGCGGGTCGGGCTACGCGGTCGGAGAGGGCAGCAACGACATCGGGATGGTCCTTGATTGCGGCAACGGCGGCCTGCCGGCGGTGTCGATCGAGGGCCATGACCCCGGCGCCGACACCGAGATTTTCGTGATTTCCGTCACCGGTCACCCCGAAGAACTCTGGTCTGCAAGCTGCGACCGCGCCAGTTGCCTGCTCGACCTGGAGTCGATGGAGCGTGCGCGCCGGTTCCTTGGTCAGGTGCGCAGCGGGTCCGAGGCCCAGATCGGGCTCTACCGCCGCGGCTCGCTTTCGGTGATGTCGCTGCGCGGATCGGGCCGGGCCATGGCCGCCTCGGTCGACCGGGCCTGCCCGTTGTAGCGGGCGTCATACCAGCCGCGAGTTTTCCTTGGCGGCGCGCACGAAATCCCGAAACAGGGGGTGCGGCGCGAAGGGTTTGGATTTCAGCTCGGGGTGGAACTGCACGCCTATGAACCACGGGTGATCCTCGACCTCGACGATCTCGGGCAGGCGTCCGTCGGGCGACATGCCGGAAAAGCACAGCCCCTGAGCCTCGAGCGCCTCGCGGTACTTGATGTCGACCTCGTAGCGGTGGCGGTGGCGTTCCTCGATGGCGAGGCTGCCGTACACCTCGGCCACTTTCGAGCCTTGCTTCAACACCGCGTCGTAGGCGCCCAGCCGCATCGTGCCGCCCTTGGCATCGGTCAGCTTGCGCTTGACCTTGTGGTTGCCCTGAACCCATTCCTTGAGGTGGTAGACCACGGGCGTGAAACGCTTTTTACCGGATTCGTGGTCGAACTCCTCGGAGCCCGCGTCGCCGAGGTCCGCGAGGTTCCGCGCCGCCTCGATCACCGCCATCTGCATGCCGAGGCAGATGCCGAGATAGGGTACCAGCCGGGTGCGGGCGAATTCCGCCGCCTTGATCTTGCCCTCGGTTCCGCGCTCGCCGAAGCCGCCGGGAACCAGGATCGCGTCGAACCCTTCCAGATAGGGCGCGGGGTCTTCACGCTCGAAGATCTCGGCGTCGATCCATTCGGCCTTTACCTTGACGCGATTGGCAATTCCGCCGTGGGTCAGCGCCTCGGCGATGGATTTGTAGGCGTCTTCCAACTGCGTGTACTTGCCGACAATGGCCACGCGCACCTCGCCCTCGGGGTTGGCGATGCGGTCAGCCACGTCCTCCCAGATCGCGAGGTCGGGCCTGGGTGCGGGGCTGATCTGGAACGCGTCGAGCACCGCCTGGTCCATCCCCTCGCGGTGATAGGCCAAGGGCGCGTCGTAGATCGTGGCCAGATCCTGCGCCGCGATCACGGCGTCGGGACGGACGTTGCAAAACAGCGCCAGCTTCTCACGCTCCTTCGCCGGGATCGGCCCTTCGGAACGGCAGACGAGGATGTCGGGCGCGATGCCGATGGAGCGGAGTTCCTTGACCGAGTGTTGCGTCGGCTTGGTCTTCAGCTCGCCCGAGGCGCGCATGTAGGGCAGCAGTGTCAGGTGCATGAAGATGCACTGGCCGCGCGGTTTGTCTTGGGAAAACTGGCGGATGGCCTCGAAGAACGGCAGCCCCTCAATGTCGCCGACGGTGCCGCCGATCTCGCAGAGCATGAAATCCACCTCGTCCTCGCCGATGCGGATGAAATCCTTGATCTCGTTGGTGACGTGGGGAATCACCTGGATCGTCTTGCCGAGGTAGTCGCCGCGGCGTTCCTTTTCGAGCACGTTGGAATAGATCCGGCCCGAGGAAACCGAGTCGGTCATCCGCGCCGCGACGCCGGTGAAACGCTCGTAATGGCCGAGGTCGAGGTCGGTTTCGGCGCCGTCGTCGGTCACGAAGACCTCGCCATGCTCGAAGGGTGACATCGTGCCCGGATCGACGTTCAGGTAGGGGTCGAGCTTGCGCAGCCGGACGGTGAAGCCGCGCGCCTGCAACAGGGCCCCCAGCGCCGCCGAGGCCAGTCCCTTGCCGAGCGACGATACCACACCACCGGTGATGAAAATGAATCGCGCCATGTCAGAAAACTCTCCCGTGCCGGGGCCTGTCGCGATCGTGTCGCGCGCCTGTCCCTATCCCAATATCACGGGGTTTGAGAATAACCGGATTCGGCCAGCGCCTGCAAGCCGATACGCTAGATCGTGGTGATCGTTCGGGGCCAAACCCCAGATATGCTGCGTGTAAATGGGCTCAGTCGGCGCGCGGGGGCAGGGCGGGGGCATCGCCAGACACTGGCGGCAACAGGTCCGACGCGGGCGGCAGGGCCGGGCCGTCGCCGGCAGGCGCCTCGTCGGTGGCCGCGCCATTGCCGATCCGGTCGAGCACCGAACTGCTGGACGAATTCTGCGCAGCGAGGATGGTCAGCGTGATCGAGGTGGCAAGAAAGGCGATGGCGAAGGCCCAAGTCAGCTTGCCAAGCGCCGTCGCGGCCTGTCGGCCGCTCATCACGCCGCCGCCGCCACCGCCGCCCATTCCCAGACCGCCCCCTTCGGACCGCTGCAACAACACCACGCCGATGAGGCAGATCGCGAGGATCAGGTGGACGACGAGGATGACATTTTCCATGGGCGGGTCCCTATCGAAGGCCGGGCGCGGATTTGGGTCTCTCTATGGGATGCGTCATGCCGCCGCAAGACCCACGGGGCACACCATAGCTTGAGCCGATGCTGAATGCGCAAGCATTTTGTTCAGCGCGGCGGCGGTTCGTGCGGCAAGGGGACAGTCGCCCCCATGCCCGTTCGAAAACCGCTTGACCGTCGTTGCGGCTGCATGCCGCGACTCGTTGCGTCGTGGAGGTAAGGCGCGAGAACCCGCTTTCAACCGGATCACTGTCCCGGTATAGCCGCTGCGGGCCGAAACCGGAGGATCCGCCATGGCAAATGTCGTCGTCGTCGGCGCCCAGTGGGGCGATGAAGGCAAAGGCAAGATCGTTGACTGGTTGTCGGAACGCGCCGATGTGATCGCGCGCTTTCAGGGCGGCCACAACGCGGGCCACACGCTCGTGATCGACGGCACGGTCTACAAGCTGCATGCGCTGCCCTCGGGCGTGGTGCGGGGCGGCAAGCTCAGCATCATCGGCAACGGTGTCGTGCTCGACCCCTGGCACCTGGTGCAGGAGATCGCCGGCATCCGCGCGCAAGGGGTCGAGATCACGCCCGAGACCCTGATGATCGCCGAAAATACGCCGCTGATCTTGCCGTTTCATGGCGAGCTGGACCGGGCGCGCGAGGGGCAGAATTCGGTCGCCAAGATCGGCACCACCGGCCGCGGCATCGGCCCGGCCTACGAGGACAAGGTCGGCCGCAGGGTGATCCGCGTCGCCGACCTGGCCGATGACGCGACGCTGGCGCTGCGCGTGGACCGGGCGCTGGTGCATCACAACGCGCTGCGCGCGGGGCTGGGGCTGGATGCCATCGACCGCGACGCGTTGATTGCAGAACTGAAAGCCGTTGCGCCGGAAATCCTTCAATATGCTGCGCCGGTCTGGAAGGTGATGACGGAAAAGCGCAAGGCCGGGAAACGTATCTTGTTCGAAGGCGCGCAGGGAGCGCTACTCGACATCGACTTTGGCACCTATCCTTACGTCACCTCCTCCAACGTGATCGCGGGTCAGGCGGCGACCGGAACCGGCATGGGGCCGGGCGCCATCGACTATGTGCTGGGCATCGTGAAGGCCTACACCACCCGCGTCGGCGAAGGCCCGTTCCCGACCGAATTGCTGGACGAGGACGGCCAGCGGCTGGGCGAGCGCGGCCATGAGTTCGGCACCACCACCGGCCGCAAGCGCCGGTGCGGCTGGTTCGACGCCTGCCTGCTGCGCCAGACCTGCGCCACCTCGGGCATGAACGGCATCGCGCTGACCAAGCTTGACGTGCTTGACGGGTTCGAAACGCTGAAGATCTGCGTCGGCTATGATCTGGACGGCACGCGGCTCGACTACCTGCCGACCGCTGCGGACAGCCAGGCGCGCTGCACGCCGATCTACGAGGAACTGCCCGGCTGGTCGCAATCGACCGAGGGCGCGCGCAGCTGGGCCGACCTGCCCGGCGAGGCGGTGAAATACGTGCGGCGGATCGAGGAGTTGATCGGCTGCCCGGTGGCCCTACTCTCCACCTCTCCCGAACGCGAGGACACGATCCTTGTGACCGACCCGTTCGCGGACTGACACTTACCGGGAGGACGCGCCATGGCGCTCAGCTACAAGGCCCGGCGGCGACTGTCGCTTTTCGTGCTGTTCGTCGGCCTGCCCGCCTATATCGCGCTGGCGTGGTGGATCACGAGCCTGTTCGACCGTCCGTCGGTGGCCGTCGAGCTGACAATCTACGTGGTGCTCGGCATCTTGTGGGTGCTGCCGCTCAAGGCCGTGTTCAAGGGCGTGGGGCAGGCCGACCCCGACGCGCCGCGCAACGACTGATCCGTGGCCAACAGCACAAAGCCCCGCGGCTTGCCTGCGGGGCTTTGGGTCTTCTTGATCAATTGTGACCGGCTGCGATCAGTCGGGGTCGCGCAGACCCACCACGCGGAACGCGCCGCGGGCCACCCGTTCGATCTTGCCCTTGCGGATCAGGCTGCCGAAGGCTTGCAGCATCTCTTCGCGGTCGATCGAATTGTCGGTCGCCTCCGAGATCATCCGGAACAGTTCGGGCCGGTCGAAAGTGCCCGCGCCGAACGCTTCGTGGGCGTAGCGCGCGGCAAGGTCCACGACTTCTTCGATTTCCACCGCATCGCTGGCTTCGAGCCGGAGCGCGAAACGGTCGCTGTGGCTGAACGACGACCCGGCATCGGCGTGCTCGGGTGCGGGCGACGGCACGGTTTCGGGCGCGACGGAAGCCTCTGCCGCTTGCGGCTCGCTCGGTTCGGGAGCCGCGCGCAGGGTCGGCGGGGCCGGTTGCGGCTGCGTCGGAACGTCGAGATCTTCCGCGACCGCTTCGGCGGCGCTGGAGCCGCGGCCAAGGCTCATCATCATGCTGGCGCGCTGCGCGAGCAGGGCGAGGCTGTTGGCGACCGGGCGCTGCTTGGACGTGGCGGCCTCTTGCGCCGTTTCGCTGCCGGTATCGGCCAGACGCAGCGGTGTGGTGGCCTCGCCGCCGGCGATCCGGCGCGGGCGTACCGGATCCTCGCGGCGCGGCTGATCCTCGTCGGCATCGACGCGCTGTTCCGAGATCAGAACCAGGGGCGCCGGGCGGGCTTCGCTGCGACGGCGCGTGACGTCGACCCGTACGCGGCGCGGCCGCATCACATGGGCCAGGTCCTCGCGGTATTCCGCGGTGGCGTCCTTGCTTTCGTCATCGACCTCGGGGGCCAGCTGCCGTTCCGCGCTGCGCGCGGCGACGGCGGCCTTCAGATGCTCGATGTTGGCGCGGCGCCGGGTCGTGTCGGCATGGGCGAGACGGCTTTCCGTCGCGTCGAAGAGCCGGTCGGCCTCGTCCGTCTTGGTCAGCAGAGCGATATCACCCGCGCCAACAGCGTCCCGCACGGTTTGCTCGGCGCGCGGCGTTGCGACATCGTCGCCCCGGATCGTGGCGCTGATCGCGGCGAGGGCGGCCTCGTCCAGCTCGCTGTCCTCGTCCTCGAAAGCGTCTTCGAAGGCGTCGTCAGCCGCCTCGACGGCGCTGGTGACAGCGGGGGTCCCGGTGTCGGCCTCGGCCTCGGCCTCGAACTCGGCCTCGTCATCGGCCTTGGTGGCCTCGGCGGCGACGGCTGCGGTGATCGACGCATCGTGTTCGGCTTCGGCCTCGGCGTCGTCATCGGTGTCTGCGACCGGTTCGGCAACGTGCGGTGCGACGTCGGGCTCGGCGTCGGGTTCGGCCGATGCGGCTTCCCCGGTGGTCTCGCCGTCATCTTGCGCGACTTCGGCATCCTCGATCTCGGCCGCTGAGGTCGAGGCGCGGCGAATCCTGGAAAGCCGTTCGGCGACCGAAACGCCGTCGAGCGGCATGGCGCTGCCGAAATAGCTGTCGTCGTCGATGCTGGGCTCGTCGCCTTCGGCGGTGGCGAAGAAGGCGGCATTGTCGGCGTCGTCGGTGTCTGCGACAGCGGTGTCGTCTTGCGCCTCGGTCTCGTCGATCCGGTCCTCGGCAAGCGCGGCGGCGATGGCGGCCAGGGTGTCGACGCCCTCGGGCGCGTCGATCGAGGCGTTCGGGTCTGCGTCCGCGTCGTCCCGAGGCGCGTCCGGTGCGCCGGATGCCATCGCTTCCTCGGCGAATTCCTCGGAGGCGAATTCCTCGGACGGCGCTTCGGGGGCGGCGATGGTGTCCTCGGTCGTTTCCAGGACTGCGGTGTCTTCCGGGGCGGTGACGGAGTCGTCCTGTTTTTCGTCCTTATCGGCGTCGTCCCCCTGCGCGGCCGCCTCACCGGCGATCGCCTCCTCGGCGGCTTCGGCCACGGTGTCCGGGTCGTCGCTTTCGTGCGCGGTCTCTTGCTCCGGCTCGGCGCGGTCGGTGTCTTGCGTCTCGACTTCGGCCTCGGCCTCCGGCTGATCGTCGGTCTCGGCGAGCGTGTCCTGTTCAGGCGCCCCGGCCTCGGGCGCTTCCGCCTCAGACTCCGCGGCCTCTGCCACGGCGGGCGTATCCTCTGCGGCCACCGGCGGAACGGGCGCAGGCGTGCCTGCCGGTGCCGCTGCGGGCTCCGGAACGGTCTCGGTCTCGCCATGCTGGCGCAGCAACAGGCCGGTTTCCATCATCCGCGCCTCGACGCGGCGCTGGATCGCGGCCTCGGTGATGCGGTGGAGCATCTCGGTGTCGGGCGTGGGTGGTTCGGCACCGAAATAACGATCCTCTGCGGCGAGGTCCCGGAAGTATTCGGCGATCGCCTTCATCGCGTGGAAAGGCTCGTCGAAGCCTTCCAGCGTGCAGGAGAAGGTGCCATAGGACACCGTAAGGATCTTGTTCGCGTCACTCATGGGACCTCAATCACTCTGCTCGACCGGGCAAGGTCGGTTTTTTACCTGTTGTTCACCGTCTGCCAAAGTGATTCCCCACAAACGCGACTTCAATTGGGCGTTTCAAAGGAGATCTTTCCCAAAATGGGCAACAATGTGCCGACCGAAGCCGCCCCGTTCCGATCCGCGATGGGCGTGACGCTGTTGGGCGGCGGCGCGCTGGGGGCGGGGGATCTTGCCGCAGCACTTGCCGTGGCGCCGCGTCTTGTCGCCGCAGACGGCGGTGCGATGGCGGCGCTGGACGCGGGATTGATGCCCGAAGCGGTCTATGGCGACATGGACAGCCTGACGCCCGACGCCCGCGCCCGGATCGCGCCCGACCGCATCCACGAGATCCCCGAGCAAGACAGCACCGATTTCGACAAGGCGCTGCGCCATGTTCATGCCCCCATCATCGTCGCGGCGGGGTTCACCGGCCACCGGGTCGATCACGAACTGGCGGTCTACCACGTGCTGTTCGCTCGTCGTGACCTCCGCTGCATCGTGCTGGGCGCCCGCGACCTCGTGGTGCACGCGCCGCCCGAGCTGACGCTGGAGCTGCCCGCGGGCACGCGGGTGTCGCTGTTCCCGCTCGACCTCGTGACGGGCCGGTCCGCGGGCCTCGAATGGCTGATCGACGGTCTGGCCTTTCATCCCCGCAGCCGCATCGGCACCTCGAACCGGAGCACGGGCGCGCCCGTGCGCCTTGCCTTCGACGCGCCCGGAATGCTGCTGATCTTGCCGCGTGCCGCGCTGGCTCAGGTGGCCGCCGCCGTCGCGGGCGCATCACTTTGGTCTCGCGCCGAAGGCGGCGGTTCGGTATGACTTTGGCGTGACAGATCCCGACAACAGACAGGCCGCCCCATGACCGCAGCACTTTCGCCCATCGACAAGGCCAAGTTCGTCGCCGCCCGCCGGGCGGTGGAATTCGTGGAAGACGGGATGCGCGTGGGTCTTGGCACCGGGTCGACGGCGGCCTGGATGGTCCGCTGCTTGGGCGAGTTGATCCGCGACGAGGGGATGAAGATCACCGGCGTCGCCACCTCGGCCCGCACCGCCGAACTTGCCGCCGAGGTCGGCGTGCCGATCAAGACGCTGGACGAGGTGCGCTGGCTCGACCTGACCATCGACGGGGCCGATGAATACGACCCGAACCTGAACCTGATCAAGGGCGGCGGCGGCGCGCTGCTGCATGAAAAGATCGTGGCGACGGCGTCCGACCAGATGGTGGTGATCGCCGACCTGTCAAAGCAGGTCGACACGCTGGGCGCCTTTCCCCTGCCGGTCGAGGTGATCCCCTTCGGCTGGCAGACGACCAAGGCGCTGATCGAGGAGATGCTGTCGAACGTCGACGTTCTGGGCCGGTCGGCCAGCCTGCGGCTGAACGGGGCCGAGCCCTATCGCAGCGACGAGGGCAACTTCATCCTCGACCTGCATCTGCGGCGCATCGCCAACCCCGCGCAGCTGTCGCT
>Ga0008833_1001453_pt1 | contig 10298 bp, 14 predicted proteins | sample HotLakConsoUCCLE_FD_62216 | JGI IMG/M metagenome (GOLD analysis project Ga0008833, IMG submission 62216) | Hypersaline microbial mat communities from Hot Lake, Washington, USA - Hot Lake Consortium UCC-LE | ecosystem: Environmental > Aquatic > Non-marine Saline and Alkaline > Hypersaline >... | reverse complement strand
GTCGAGATGGAGGCGCTGACCGCCGTCTCCGTCGCCTGCCTGACCATCTACGACATGGCCAAGGCCGTCGACCGCGAGATGAGCGTGGAAGGCGTCCGGCTCCTTGAGAAGACCGGCGGCAAGTCGGGCGACTTCCGCGCCGGGGGAGCCTGATCGTGGCGCTGCTGCCCGTCGACGACGCCCTCGCACGCATCCTTGCCGATGCGCGCCCCAAGCCCGCCGAGACCGTGCCGCTCGCCCAGGCGGGTGGCCGGGTCCTGGCAGACGATGTTGTGGCCAGCCGCGACCAGCCGCCCTTCGACGCCTCCGCCATGGACGGCTACGCCGTGCGCGCGGCCGACATCGCCAAGGTGCCCGCAACGCTGCGCTTGACCGGCGAATCCGCCGCCGGCCGCCGTTTCGATGGCCAGGTCGGCCCAGGCGAGGCTGTGCGCATCTTCACCGGCGCGCCGGTGCCCGATGGCGCCGACACCATCCTGATCCAGGAAAACGCCCGCCGTGTCGATGCCGGCACCCTGGAGGCGCTGGACGCCACGCAAGCCGGCCGCCACATCCGCCGTGCCGGGCTCGATTTCGCGAAGGGACGCACCGTGCTCGAGTCCGTCCGCGCGCTGGATGCCAGCGCCCTGTCGCTCGCTGCCTCCGCCAACTGCCCGTCTCTGCCTGTTTATGGCCAACCCACCGTCGCGATCCTCGCCACCGGCGACGAGCTGGTCGAGCCCGGCACGCCGCCCGGCCCCGACCAGATCGTCTCCTCCAACAATGTCGGCGTGGCCGAGATCGTGCGCCGCGCGGGCGGCCGGGCCATCGATCTGGGCATCGCGCGCGATTCGGAAGCCGAGATCGGCGCCGCCATCGCACGGGCCCGTGACGATGGCGCGGATGTCATCGTCACCATCGGCGGTGCGTCGGTCGGCGACCACGACCTCGTCCACAAGGCTCTGACCGGCCAGGGCATGGTGCTCGATTTCTGGAAGATCGCCATGCGCCCCGGCAAGCCGCTGATGTTCGGCCGCTTGGGCGAAGCCTTCGCCCTCGGCCTGCCCGGCAACCCGGTCTCCGCACTCGTCTGCGCGCATCTCTTCCTCGCCCCGCTGGTGGCGCGACTCGCCGGCCGCGTTCACGCCGACAATCTGCGCGACATGCAGCTCGGCGCCGACATGGCCACCAATGCCGACCGCCAGGACTATGTCCGGGCCCGCGCCGTCCAGGTCGACGGAAAGATGGTGGCAACCCCCCTCGATCTGCAGGATTCCTCCATGCTTTCCGCGCTTGCCGCCGCCAACGTCCTCATCATCCGCCCCCCACACGCCCCCGCGGCGCAAAAGGGCGACGCCTGTTCGGTTCTGGTCCTGCGTTAGCCCTTGCGGCACTTGCAGAACACGACGCGAACAGATAGAGTATGTTCTGCATTTGTTTTAGGTCGAGGTGGCGCGATGTTGACACGCAAGCAGCACGAACTTCTGACGTTCATCCATCAGCGCATGAAGGAAAGTGGCATCCCGCCCTCCTTCGACGAGATGAAGGACGCGCTCGACCTCGCTTCCAAATCCGGCATCCACCGCCTGATCACCGCGCTCGAGGAGCGCGGTTTCATCCGCAGGCTCGCCAACCGGGCGCGTGCGCTGGAGGTCATCCGGTTGCCTGATTCGATGGCCCCGGGGCTGAACCAGTCGCGAAAATTCACACCCGGGGTGATCGAGGGTGGTCGATCTGGCGAAAAGAGACGGCCACCCGAGGCCGGCAACGACCATGCGGGCGGCATTTCCGTGCCCGTGATGGGTCGCATCGCCGCCGGTGTGCCGATCGACGCCATCCAGCACCAGACCCATTCGGTCACCGTGCCGCCGGACATGATCATGGGCGGCGAGCACTACGCGCTCGAGGTCAAGGGCGACTCGATGATCGAGGCCGGCATCTTCGAGGGCGACACCGTCATCATACGCCATGCCGACACCGCCACCCCGGGCGAAATCGTGGTGGCCCTGGTGGATGGCGAGGAAGCAACCTTGAAGAGATTGCGCCGCAAAGGCGATTCCATCGCGCTCGAAGCCGCCAACCCGGCCTACGAGACCCGCATCTTCGGACCCGACAGGGTCAAGGTACAGGGCAAGCTGGTAGGCCTCATCCGCCGCTACTGAGCCGCGCTTGGGGCGCAGGGCGAAGCGCCCTGCCCTCGTCCCGCCGCTTGTTGGCCCGGCGCCTCAGGCGTGCCCGGGCACGATCCGGATTTCCGTGCCCCACGGGTCCGGCATCTGGCGCTCCCCGTTCGCGTCTGTAGCCACCATTTCCACGAAGGACAGGCCGGCCCGGTCGAGCGCACGTGGGCCGGCACCCCGGCTTTGCCAGATATTGGCACCGATGTGGTGGTGATAGCCGCCGCTCGCCAGGAACACCGCCTGCGAGCCGTAATGGACCATCGTTTCCAGACCGAGCTCGTTCCACCATCTCTCCGCGGCATCCACGTCGCCGGCACGCAGATGCACATGGCCGATGACGGAACCGTCCGGCGCGCCCTGCCAGCCTGAATCATCGCCGGGAAGCGTCGCGAGCAAGGACTCGACATCCAGACGGTCCGTCGTCATGGCGATACGGCCGCCCGGTCGCTCCCAGGCTTCCTGGGGCCTGTCGGCGTAAATCTCGATGCCGTTGCCTTCCGGATCGTTCAGATAGATCGCTTCAGACACATGGTGATCGGAAGCGCCGGCAATCTGCATGCTGTTTGCCATCGCATGGCCAACCCAGCGCGCGAGGTCTTCGCGGCGCGGCAGAAGAAACGCCGTGTGGAACAGCCCTGCTGAACGCGGATCGTCGGGCTTGGCCGTTGGCGCATGCTCGATCTCCAGCAATTCGCGGCCCTCGGCCCCCAGCGCGATCGTGGCGCCGCTGCGCCGCGTCTCGGTCAGGCCGAGCAGCTTCTTGTAGTAGCCGGCAAGCGCTTCGCCATCGCGGGCGCGCAAGCCCACGCGGCCGACATGGATCGGCGTCGTGGCGGAAAAGGGAAGGTCGGGCATGTGGATCTCCATAAAGCGCCGGCACAAATCCGGCAGCTTTGAAGATCGGATGGTTCACCGTTCACCGCAAGTGAAGCAGAATGAAACAGCGCGTTCACAATTACTCGCCGTTGCATCGCCCGGCGGCTGCGGCTAGTCAGGCCCGCATGAAGGCAAGAGAAACCGATATATTGATGGTGCCGGGCTACACCAATTCCGGCCCCGGCCACTGGCAGACGCGGTGGCAGGAGAAGCTGTCGACCGCGCGACGCGTCGAGCAGGCGGAGTGGAGCAAGCCCGTTCGCGAGGACTGGGCGCGGGCTGTGGCCGATGCGGTCAACGAGGCTGCGCAACCGGTAGTGCTCGTGGCGCATTCGCTCGGCGTCGCATCCGTGGTGCAGGCGCTCGAAGCGTTCGAAAAGCCGGTCGTCGGCGCCTTCTTCGTGGCGCCGCCGGATGTCGCCAACCCCGGCATTCGCCCGCGGCATCTGATGACCTTCGGGCCCTACCCGCGCGAACCCCTGCCCTTCCCGTCGGTGCTCGTGGCCAGCCGCAACGACAGCTTCTGCGACTTCGATGTCGCCGAAGATCTGGCCGGCGCCTGGGGTTCCCTTTTCGTGGATGCGGGCGAAGCCGGCCATCTCAATGCCGAGTCCGGACACGGACCCTGGCCCGAAGGCTTGCTCGTCTTCGCCCGTTTCCTGTCGCGGCTCTAGCGCAGCACTTCCAGCTTCACCCGAGCGACGCCCGAATTGACCATGCCGATGGCGCCGGCTGCGCCACGGGAAAGGTCGATGATGCGGCGCCCGGCAAAGGGTCCCCGATCGTTGATGCGCACCACCACTGCGCGGCCGTTGCGCTCGTTGATGACACGCACCTTGGTGCCGAAGGGCAGCGTGCGGTGGGCAGCCGTCAGCTGATGCATGTCGTACCGCTCGCCATTGGCGGTGCGCCGTCCATGGAATTTTGCACCATACCAGGAGGCCGTGCCGCTGGCGGTCTGGACCGCATTTGGCTGGTTGGCATGCGCGGGCTGGAGGGAAAGAAGAGAGAAGGCGAGCAGTGCCGCAGGCAAGGCGGCCAGTCCGGATAGCTTCATCGACGGTTCCTAAATATCGTTGCGAGTGAAGCCCCCCGGCTTGGGGCGCCTTAGGAAGGGTCGATCCGACGATAACTTGACGACAAATTGGCGATTTCTGGGCAATTCACCTCAGAGCGCATTGATTTCCTTGTCGTTGCGCTTACCTTTCGCTCAGCAATCGCTGGCTTCCGGTTGACATCAAGCGGCGCAATCCTTAACGCCGACAATAAATGGATCCCTCCGGATGCGGCGGTACAGGGGCCAGTGCAGACTATCGCGCGGCCGCAATCAGCAAAGACCAGGCAAAACGTGTCATCAGACGATAAGACCGAAGAGCACCCCGTCGAGGGGCCGCAGATCACATTTGACGATCTGGGCCTGTCCCGCAAGGTCGTCGCCGCCGTGGCCGACGCCGGCTACACCACACCCACGCCGATCCAGGCGGATGCCATTCCGCATGCGGTCGCCGGCAAGGATGTGCTGGGCATAGCCCAGACGGGCACCGGCAAGACGGCCGCCTTCGTGCTGCCGATGATCACGCGGCTGGAAAAGGGCCGCGCGCGGGCACGCATGCCCCGCACGCTGATCCTGGAGCCGACGCGCGAACTCGCCGCGCAGGTCGAAGAAAATTTCGTCAAATACGGCAAGAACCACCGCCTCAACATCGCCTTGCTGATCGGCGGCGTTTCCTTCGACGAGCAGGAAAAGAAGCTCGAGCGCGGCGTCGACGTCCTCATCGCCACGCCCGGCCGCATGCTCGACCATTTCGAGCGCGGCAAGCTGCTCCTGACAGGCGTCGAGATCCTCGTCATCGACGAGGCCGACCGCATGCTCGACATGGGCTTCATTCCCGACATCGAGCGCATCTGCAAGCTGATTCCCTTCACCCGCCAGACGCTGTTCTTCTCGGCCACCATGCCGCCGGAGATCACCAAGCTGACCGAGCAGTTCCTGCAGGCGCCGGTACGCGTCGAGGTGTCAAAGGCGGCATCGACGGCGACCAACATCGTCCAGCGGCTGGTCAAATCCGGCTCCAAGGGCTGGGACAAGCGCGAGACGCTGCGCCGTCTCATCCATGCCGAAGGCGACGACCTCAAAAACGCGATCATCTTCTGCAACCGCAAGGTCGACGTGTCCGAACTCTTCCGTTCGCTCGTCAAGCACGACATGGATGCCGGCGCGCTGCATGGCGACATGGATCAGCGCGCGCGCATGGCCATGCTGGACGGTTTTCGGAAAGGAAAGCTCAGGCTGCTCGTCGCGTCCGACGTCGCCGCCCGCGGCCTCGACATCCCCGATGTCAGCCACGTGTTCAATTTCGACGTGCCGATCCATGCCGAGGATTACGTTCACCGCATCGGCCGTACGGGCCGCGCCGGACGCTCCGGCAAATCTTTTACCATCGTGACGAAATCCGACGCCAAATATCTGGCTTCGATCGAAAAACTGATCGGCCAGGAAATCGAATGGCTGGATGGTGACGTCTCGACCCTCGCGCACGTCGACGAAGAAGAAGCACCACGGGCGCGTCGAGGACGCGAGAAGAAGCCGCGCGGCGACAAGCCCGCCCGCAGTTCGAGAACCGCCGACAAGGAAGCCGAGACGGCGGTCGAGGCCGAACCCGCCTCCGTCGCCGAGACCGTTGCCGCCGTCGAGGTAGAGGTGCCACAGGAAGAGCCCCGTCGCCGGCGCAAGGAATCGATCAAGGCCGACAACGCCGATCGCAAGCCGGCCAGGGCTCCGGATGCATCCAGACCGGCACCGAAACCCGATCATGACAATCGCGGCAAGCGCCGCGGCCGCGATAATGATGACGGCGACGGCACCGTTGGCTTCGGCGACGACATGCCTGCCTTCATGAAGATCTCGGTTCGCGCCTGATCCCTATTTCCGGCTTCGCAATGCCGCCTCATAGGCCTTGCGCAGCCAGACGAGCCGTTCTTCCTCGTCGTCGATGGCCTCTTCGGGCACCGTCCAGTACGGCATGGCCACGACCTTGCCTTTTCCTTCATAGATGAACTGCCGCGCACCAGCCGCCGCGAAGTCGGACGCGCTTTCGGAATCCGCCTTGAGCAGGATTTCGCCGCCGCCTTCCAGCGCGAAGATCAGCCCCTCATGATAGATGCCGGCCCCGCCGAACATCTTGCGGACCGTGACCGGCCCGAAAACGTCGAAGAAGTCCTTGATTTCGTCTTGTGTCATGGCCGAACGATTTCCAGGATGAACGCGTTCAGTCTCGCAGGAACCTAGACGCGAAGGAAGTTGCGATGCCCATGTTGATGACAGGCTCCTGCCGCTGCGGCGCCGTCCGCTTCGAGGTCGCCAGCCACGCGCCAGTCCCCTATCAGCTCTGCTACTGCTCGATCTGCCGCAAGCAGCAGGGTGGCGGCGGCTATGCCATCAATCTTTCCGCCGTCGCCGGCACGCTCAAGGTGGACGAAGAAGAACAGCTCGGCCTCTATCGTGCCGAGATCGAAGAGGGCGGCCATTGCCGCACCTCGTCGGGCGAACGCCGCTTCTGCCGCGCCTGCGGCTCGGCCCTGTGGCTGTTCGACCCCTCATGGCCCGAACTGATCCATCCCTTCGCCAGCGCGATCGATACCGACCTGCCGCCGGCGCCAGAGCGCGTGCACCTGATGCTCAAATACAAGGCGTCCTGGGTCGAGCCCGACATAAGGCCCGACGACGCCGCCTTCGATCTCTATCCCGAAGAATCGATCGAGAGCTGGCACAAGAGCCGCGGGTTGTGGGTGGATTAGGCGCTTCCAGGTTTACCGACGCGCAGCAACTAGGCCGCGCCCGCCCTCGCCTCGGCGAGTTCCTTCAGATCGGCGGGCTTGAGTTCCACGGACTCGCCGCAGCCGCAGGCCGAAGACTGGTTGGGGTTCTTGAAGACGAAGCCGGTTCTGAGCGTCGTCACCTCGAAGTCCATCTCGGTGCCGAGCAGGAACAGGGCTGCTTCCGGCGCGACCCAGACATGGGCGCCCGCGCGCTCAACATGATCGTCCTTGGCATCGGGCTCCGTCACCAGGTCGACGGTATATTCCATCCCGGCGCAGCCGCCCTTCTTGATGCCGACGCGAACGCCGCGCGCGCCATCCCGGTTCTCGACGATCTCCTGGACGCGCGCCGCGGCCGCGTCCGTCATGCTCAATACGGCAAATCTGCCCATGTCCTGCTCCGTTCGGCGCGGGTTCAAGGCCCGCGAGAAAGGGTGAGTCCTGAAAATGGGGGAGAAGTCCGATCCATGCAAGGCCCGTCTCCGCCTGATTGCTTCTCGCCTCAGGCGTCCGACGGCTTGCGGCTGACGCGCCACAGGCGCCAGGGCGCCCACCATGTCTGGTCGGCTTCCAGCCGGTCCGGCACCAGGTCGACGCCATGTGTGCCGCCCGGCCCGCAGCGCATCACCCGAAACAGCCCCATAAAGCCCCCGCGCCAAAGCCCATGCCGGGCGATCGCCTCATAGGCGAACTCCGAGCAGGTCGGAAAATGCCGGCAGGAACTGCCGATGAAGCTCGACAGCGTCAGCTGATAGAGCCGCACCAGCCCCGTGCCAAGCAGCCGCCCCGGCGTCTTCGACCAGGGAGCGGTAAAGTTTCGGGAACGGCGCTTTCTATCCAGGTGGTGATCCATTCGGGCCGTCCTGAAGTATTTTCCGCGCCGCGGCGACCAGCCGGGGGCATGCCTCCGTGACTGTCATCCAGACGGTGGCGGTATCCACGGATCCGTATCCATGAGCGGTCCTGTTTCGCGCACGATAGGCCTTCGACAACTCCAGCTCCGGATGCCGCTGCTCGAAGCCGGGATCCAGCCTCAATATCTGACCGCAGGCTTCACCAACCACCTCGAGACAGCGGATGACCGCATCCTGCGACTTGGAATCTGACAGAAAGGCCTCCTGATCCGTTCCTTGCGCATAACCCGCAGCGCGGCTCCCCCAGAACACGATATCGCGCAGACGCGCTTCGATGTCTGGAGTTCTGCTCAACTGAGTGGCCTCGCATCGTCCGAGACGCGCGCCTCAACCTCTTTGGCCAGCCCTCCCGGCGTCTGGATGTCCACCCGAACCTTCAGGGCACGTTCGAGCTCCAATTCGAGCCCCGCAAGCTCGAAGGTCGAAACACGCCCATCATGCTCCACCAGGATGTCCAGATCGCTGCCCTCTTGGTCCTCTCCGCGCGCCACGGAACCGAAGATCTGCGGATTCCTTACCGGATAGCGCGCGATGATGGCGAGAACCTCGTCGCGGTGCAGCTTCAGCGCTTCCGAGGGTTTCATGGCCGGCTCCTCACGCTGCGGCGCCCGCGCGCCGACGCTCCACCTGTTCGATGGCATCGATAACCGCGTCGAAGGTCAGCATGGTGGAGGCGTGCCGCGCCTTGTAGTCGCGCACCGGCTCCAGATATTTCAGGTCCTCGAAACGCCCCTGAGGCGGCGCGCCCTCTTCCTTCAGCATGCGGCGCATCGTCTCGCGCACCTCGCGCAGTTCATCAGAGTTTGATCCCACGACATGGCTTGCCATGATGGCGGAAGAGGCCTGGCCGAGCGCACAGGCCTTCACCTCATGTGCGAAATCGCTGATCGTGTCACCGTCCATGACGATATCGACGGTCACCGTCGAGCCGCACAGCTTGGAGTGAGCGGTTGCCGTCGCATCCGGCGCGTCCAGACGGCCGAGCCGACCGATATTGCCGGCAAAGCCCAGAATTTTTGCATTGTAGACATCGTTGATCATGGCATTCCGCATTCCGGCGTGCTGGCGCAAAAGCTTCTCGCCTCAGCGCCTTTTAATCGGCGTCCATCGCAAATATATAGGGTGGAGTGCCGGTCGCCAGCAAGGCTTGCGACGTGCCGGCGCGCCGTAAGCACGCCAATTCCCGGGCAGGAAACAGAGTTCTTCTTTTCCCGTGGAGGGCTGTGGTCCGTTCAACACGTCGTGCCGTATAGAGCGCGACTACGGGAGACGCCTTTCATGGACGCGATCGTCAAGAACTTCCTTCATCTGCAGCAGGGCGGCACCCCCGCCCCCGAACGCCCCTCCCAGGAGGAGGTCGAAGCGGCTGTCCACACGCTTTTGCGCTGGACCGGCGACAACCCCGACCGCGAAGGTCTGCTCGATACGCCGAAGCGCGTGGCCAAGGCCTACCGCGAGATGTTCGGCGGCTACGACCAGGATCCGGTCGAGGAACTCGGTCGCACCTTCGAGGAGGTCGCGGGTTATGACGATCTCGTGTTGATCAAGGACATCTCGTTCCATTCCCATTGCGAGCACCACATGGTGCCGATCATCGGCAAGGCGCATGTCGGCTATCTGCCGGACGGGCGCGTTGTCGGCCTCTCCAAGATCGCGCGCGTTGTCGACATCTTCGCCCATCGCCTGCAGACCCAGGAAGCCATGACGGCGCAGATCGCCGGCACCATCCAGGAGGCGCTGAACCCGCGCGGCGTGGCGGTGATGATCGAGGCGGAACACATGTGCATGGCCATGCGTGGCATCCGCAAGCCGGGCTCCACTACGCTCACCTCCACCTTCACCGGCGCCTTCCGCGACACGCCTGAGGAGCAGGTCCGCTTCATGATGATGGTGCGCGGGGGAAATCGGGGCTAGAAAGCCCCTTCCCTTCAACCATCACGGATCGATCTCGTGTCCAGATTTGCCGAACCGCCACGCGACAAGGCCGCGCTCGAAGAGGGCGTGGCCTTTTCTCCGCGCTTCGATGCCAATGGCCTCGTCACGGCGGTCGTCACCGATGCCGACGACGGAACCTTGCTGATGGTAGCGCATTTGAACGCCGAGGCTCTCGCGTTCACCCTGGATACAGGTATCGCACATTATTGGTCTCGTTCACGTGGCGAGCTTTGGAAAAAGGGCGAGACCTCAGGCAATGTCCAGCACGTTGTGGAAATCCGCACCGACTGCGACCAGGACGCACTCTGGTTCAAGGTGCGCGTCGCTGGCGACCACGTCTCTTGCCACACCGGCCGCCGATCCTGCTTCTACCGTGTCGTCACCAGCGAAAATGGCGGTGCGCTGGTCGAAATGGAGCCCAAACCCACCGTCTGACACATTTTTTGTCCGATCCGGCCGCGTCTTCACCAATTTCTCACGCTTGTTCGGCCATTGTGCTGCAGGGACAAGGAGAGGGTGATGCTGGATTGGGCATCTTTGCGAGGCAAGCATGACGCGGATCCGATGAAGGATGCGCTGATCCCACCTCATGAGG
>Ga0008833_1001451_pt1 | contig 10317 bp, 6 predicted proteins | sample HotLakConsoUCCLE_FD_62216 | JGI IMG/M metagenome (GOLD analysis project Ga0008833, IMG submission 62216) | Hypersaline microbial mat communities from Hot Lake, Washington, USA - Hot Lake Consortium UCC-LE | ecosystem: Environmental > Aquatic > Non-marine Saline and Alkaline > Hypersaline >... | reverse complement strand
GCCCGGAGCGGATGTCGGCCTGCCGCTGCGGGTCCTTGTCCACGACGATGGAGGCCAGACGGTGTTCCTCTACGAGGACCCCGCCGCCATGCTCGAACGCTACGATGTCCCCGCAGACCTCGAGGCCGTCGCCACGATGACCGGCGCGCTCGGCGACCTCACCGAAGCGGCGGCGAACTGAGCGCGGCGAGGGCGTCCTGCAAGTCGATCGCCCCGTCGTAGAGCGCCCGCCCCGAGATCGCGCCGGCGATCACGCCGGTATCCCGCAGCGCCACGAGATCGGCGAGCGAGGACACGCCGCCGGAGGCGATGACGGGAATCGACACGGCGCGGGCCAGCGCCTCTGTGGCGGAAAGGTTGGGACCGGCCATCGCCCCGTCGCGGTCGATATCGGTGTAGATGATCGCCGCGACGCCGGCGTCCTCGAAGGCGCGGGCGAGGTCGGTGGCGTCCATGTCGGTCGTCTCGGCCCAGCCTCGCGTCGCGACCTTTCCGCCCCGCGCGTCGAGGCCGACCGCGACCTTGCCGGGAAAGCGCGAGGCCGCCTCCCGAACGAGCCCCGGGTTCTCGACGGCCGCCGTTCCGAGGATCACCCGGGCGATGCCGGCTCCGACCCAGCGCTCGATGGTGCCCATGTCGCGGATGCCGCCGCCGAGCTGGACGGGCAGGGACACCGCGTCGAGGATGGCGGCCACCGCATCGGCATTGACCGGCCGGCCGGCGAAGGCGCCGTTGAGATCGACGAGATGCAGCCATTCCGCGCCCGCGGTCTCGAACGCGCGCGCCTGCGCCGCCGGGTCGTCACCGAAGACGGTCGCCGCCTCCATCTCGCCGCGAAGGAGCCGCACGCACTGGCCGTCCTTGAGGTCGATCGCCGGGTACAGGATCATTGCGGTTCCCTCGTTTTCTCTGCGGCTTTTCTCAAGGGCTGCGCGAGGGCACAAGGGGCGAACCTTGCCGCGCCGAAGAGTTCTAGGGACGCCAGGCGAGAAAGTTCGCGATCATCCTCAGCCCCGTGGACTGCGACTTCTCGGGGTGAAACTGAGTGCCGACGATGTTGTCGCGCCCGACGATGGCGGTGACCGGCCCGCCGTAATCGGCATGGGCCAGCACGTGCGCGGGGTCGGCCGCCTCGAACCGGTAGGAGTGGACGAAATAGACATGGTCTCCCGTCGCCACCCCCTCGAGGACCGGGTGCGCCCTGTCGAGACGAAGATCGTTCCATCCCATGTGCGGCACCTTCAAACGCGGGTCTTCCGGTACGATCCGGGTGACCCGGCCCGGCACCCAGTCGAGCCCGGCGGTCTCGGCGAATTCCTCGCCCGTTGTCGCCAGAAGCTGCATCCCGACGCAGATGCCGAGAAAGGGCACGGCACGGCGAACAACGGCCTCTTCGATCGCTTCGAGAAGATCGGGCCGGTCGGCGAGCGCTGCCATGCAGGCAGGGAAGGCCCCGTCGCCCGGCAGGACGAGCCGCTCGGCAGCGGCCACGGCGTCCGGGTCCGAGCCGACGACGATAGGCCCCGCGCCAACCTCTGGGGCCATGCGCTGGAAGGCCTTCTCGGCCGAGTGCAGGTTGCCCGGTGTCGCGTCGATGATGAGCGTCGTCATCGCCCTAGAGCGCGCCCTTGGTCGACGGCACCGCGCCGCCGGCGCGCGGGTCGGGCTCGACCGCCTGCCGCAGCGCCCGGGCGACCGCCTTGAAGCTCGCCTCGGCGATGTGGTGCGAATTGACCCCGCGCAGGCAATCGACATGGAGGGTGATGCCGCCATGGGTCGACAGCGCCTGAAAGAATTCGCGGACGAGCTCGGTGTCGAAGGTGCCGATCTTCGGCGCCGTCATCTCCACGCCCCAGGCAAGCCAGGGGCGGCCCGAGAGGTCGAGAGCGGCGCGCACCAGCGTGTCGTCCATCGCGAGATGACAATCGCCGTAGCGTCGGATGCCGGACTTGTCGCCGAGCGCGGCGCTCAGCGCCTGCCCGAGGGCGATACCGCAATCTTCCACTGTGTGATGGTCGTCGATGTGCAGGTCGCCCTTCGCCGCGACGGCGATGTCGATGAGGCTGTGGCGGGCGAGCTGGTCGAGCATGTGGTCGAAGAACCCGACCCCGGTGGACATCTCCGCCTTCCCCGTGCCGTCGAGGTCCACCTCTGCGGAGATCCGCGTTTCCGTGGTCTCCCGCTCGATCTTCGCCGTCCGCATGTGTTTCTCCGAGTGCGTCCGGCGCCTTATAGGTCGGGTGCGCGCGGGTTCCAAGCCATGCGCGCGGCCGGATCGCGGTAGCGCGGCGCCGACCGCGCTGCATGACCGCCGACCGCACCGGGCGGTCGTTCCGTTCTGACACTCGAAAACCGGCAAATTTGGAGCGGGCGATGAGATTCGAACTCACGACCCTTACCTTGGCAATCAGTCCCGCGGCATCTTCTATTGCCGCCGATCCTTCGCTTGAGTACGAAATAGTATACTATAATCAGATGACTAAGAAGTAAGTAGCCCGAGAGGTACTCTCCGCAGTATCCCGCTACGCGTTTCCTTCTGCTTACATTTTGCTTACAATCACGCTTAGAAGTCGAATTGTAAGCAGAGGGATAAGGCGCGTGGGCCGTCTGACCAAGCGCAGCGTGGATGCTGCAACGCCTCCGGAATCTGGCCAAGCATTCCTGTGGGACTGTGAACTCCGCGGTCTTGGCGTTCGCGTCATGCCATCCGGCAAACGAACGTTCGTCCTTCAGTACCGAACGGGTGATGGCAGGAGTCGTCGCATCAAGCTCGGCGTCTATGGCGTGATGACCGTCGAACAGGCGCGTAGAGAAGCGCGGATCAAACTGGGCGAAGTCGCTCGGGGTCACGATCCGCGCGAGCAGTCCCGTCACTCGAAGGCATCGGTAACAGTTGCCGAGGTGTGTGATTGGTATCTTCGCGAGGCTGAGGCGGGCCGGCTCATCGGTCGTCGCCACATCCCCATCAAGGCGTCCACTCTTGAAGGCGATCGTAGTCGCATCACCCATCACATCAAACCATTGCTCGGCAAGCGTCGCGTGAAGTCCTTAAGGCTTTCTGATGTGGAGCAGATGCAGATGCGTGTGCGCGAAGGCGAGACCGCCGTAGGGCGCAAAGGCGGGCGCGGCGGCGTCACGAGAGGTGGGGTAGGAGCCGCGGCTCGGTCTGTGTCGACCCTCCATAGCGTATTCGCGCACGCCGTGCGGCACGAGATCGTCGAAACCAACCCGGCGACCGGAGCGAGACGCTTGCAGACGCGGAAGCGCAACCGCCGCCTAAGTGAGCCGGAAACTGTCCGCCTCGGTGCCGCTATCCGCCAAGCAGAGGCGCTCGGCGAAAGCCGTTCGGCGTTGGACTGCGTGCGGCTTCTCCTCCTAACGGGTTTCCGCCTGTCAGAGGGGCAGCAACTCGAATGGTCTTGGGTCAACCTCGACCGACAGGAGGTCGATTTCCCGGACACCAAGTCCGGCCGTCAGGTGCGCGCGTTGGGAAGCGCCGCGGTAGAATTGATCGCCGCCCAAAGCACCTCGGAGTGGTCTCGGTACGTGTTCCCGTCCGACTCTGTTGAGAAGCCGATAACAACTACGCCGAATTGTTTGGCGAGGCTATGTCACGTTGCAGATATCGAACGCATCACTCCTCACGTTTTGCGGCACACCTACGCGAGTATCGCCGCTGACCTTGGCTTCACCGAACTGACTATCGCTGCGCTTCTCGGTCACTCGGCGCGAGGGATCACGCAGGCCTACATCCACATCGACGATGCTGCGAAACTCGCGGCAGATCGGGTAAGCCAGTGGATCGAAACGCGTCTTTCTTTGGATGCGTGACGGGGCAAATGGCAGCACTCGGCGGCGGCTCCGAATGGGTCACTCCGCATTCCCCCGGAAACCCAGATCGATGCAACCGAGCGCGCGAGTCGGGCACTACGAGTGAGCCGTCTGACACATAAAAGGGAGATGGCAAGATAAAGCGAGTGCCTCGCTGGCCGGGCCCCTGGCCCTAAGCTGTTGTCTGCACATTGTTTTTTGGGTTCTGTCGGGGTCGGGGTGCGAATATCATGCGGCAGGGTTCGACACTTTCTTCAATGAATTCAATGCTCTTTCCCGCCACACGGCGCCGCACCTGGGGAGCAACCTACGCCACGGCCTGTTTTTGCACACTACGCTGCGATGACCCTCGGACGGCCCTTGATCAGTCTCCAAGCACCTCCAATCGTCAGCCCATGACCCGCGAAGAGACCGAGTTCCGCATCCGCCCCGGCAGGCCCCGGGACCACCAACCGAGGTCCCCGCGCGTGCGCCGCAAGCCGCAGGGCTTCCTTGCCGAGGTGCACCAGGCGGTGCGACGCGCGGGAGGTGATCCGAACCGGCTGGCCGGAAAGAGGGGTGCGAGCGGACGGTTCAACGCGCGCGGCCGGGGTGCGAAAGTGGCGGCCGGATTGAAGGGCCGGAACCCGTGGTCGCGCGGCCCGGATGGGACCCGGACGCGCGCCCGGCGGGTGACCATGAAGGCCCGGATCGTGAAGCTGAACCCGCAGCGCGGCGCGGCCCGCGGGCGATCCTTCGTCAGCGCCAAGGCAGTCGACGCTCATCTGCGCTACCTCGAACGCGACGGCGTTACGCGCGACGGCGAACGCGGCCAGGTCTATTCCGCGAGTGAGGATGCTGCCGACGGGCGGGACTTCCTCGACCGCGGGCGGGAGGATCGTCACCAGTTCCGCTTCATCGTTTCCGCCGAGGAAGGCGTGGATCTCTCCGACCTGCGCCAGACTACCCGTGATCTGATGGCCCGGATGGAAGCCGATCTGCAGACGCGGCTCGATTGGATCGCCGTCGATCACTACAACACCGGGCTTCCGCACAGCCACATCCTCGTCCGTGGCGTGACCGATCAGGGGAAGATCCTGAACATCGCGGGCGACTACATCGCGCATGGGATTCGCGAACGCGCGAGCGAGATCGTGACGCTGGAACTGGGGCGCCAGACCGAGTTGGAGGTCACCGACCAGTTGCGCCGCGAGGTCGAAGCCGATCGATTCACGCGGCTCGACCGCATACTGATCGCTGAACAGGAGGCCGCCAACGAGTTCGCTGATCTGCGCCCGGATCACGACACGCTGGAGACCATGAAGCGCAACCGCGCGCTGCTGATCGCCCGCGCAAGGCGCCTCGAAAAGATGGGGCTGGCGACGGAAGTGCGGCCTGGTAAATGGCACATCTCCGAACGCTCCGAGGGCACCTTGCGCGCATTGGGCGAGCGCGAGGACATTATCAAGTCGATGCACCGGGCGCTCGAGGACAACGTCCTCAACGACGCGCGTGGCATCGCCCAACTGGCGATTCACCGGGACAAGTTGCGCGAACGGGTCACCGGCCGGGTGCTGGCGCGCGACCTCGCCGGCGACGGCAATGGCGACCGGGTGCAGCTTGTGATCGACGGCACGGACGGGCGTGTGCACCAGATCGAACTGCGTGCGGACCGCTGCGACGGCATCACCCGCGGGATGATCGTGGCCGCCGCGCCGCCACCGACCGAACCCCGCGCCGCCGACCGCAACATCCTCGCCGTGACGGGTAGCGACGGCACCTATCACCCGTCCCGGCACGTAGAAATCGCCCGGGAAGAGAAGATCACGCCCGATCCGGAGCGCTTCGTAGCCGCCCATGTGCGCCGCCTCGAGGCCCTGCGCCGTGCCGGGCTCGTCGAACGCTGGAGCGCGGATCACTGGAAGGTGCCGCAGGACCTGCCCGAACGCGGGCTTGCCCATGACCGGAAAGGACATGGCCCCAGTGCGCGGATGGAGGTGCTCTCTCCAATCGGACTGGACAAGCAGGTCACCCATGACGGCGCAACCTGGCTCGACAAGGAACTGATGCGACAGGGCGGCCCCGATCTCCGAGAGACCGGCTTCGGGCTGGAAATGAAACGCGCGATCGAGCGCCGCAAGCAGGTCCTCGTCCAACGCGGCGACGCACAAGACCTCGGCCAGGGCCGCATCCGCGTCCCCCGCGACCTCGTCCAGAGGCTGGAAGCCCGCGAGATCGACCGGGTCGGCCGCACCTTGGCAGCGGAGCGTGGCCGCGACTGGACCCCAGTCAAATCCGGCAGCCGCCTTGGCGGAGAACTGGTCGGCAGCACCCAACTCCCCAGCGGACGCTTCGCCATGATCGACAATGGGATGGGCTTCAGCCTCGTCCCGTGGAACGACGCGCTGGAACGAAGGATCGGCCAGCAGATCGCGGGTGTCGGCATGCCGGGCGGAGGTGTGGACTGGGTGCTTGGTAGGAAGCGGGGCTTGGGATTGTAAATAGCCATTCAGTCTTTTGACTGATCAGGCGCCTTTGCAAAATGCTGAAGGCCGGTAATCGCTTTTGGTTCTCCGATGTAATGCTCGCCTCCTCGAACCATTACCGCATTCCCGTCGCATCAGACGGTTACGTTCAGGACGACGCACGAAACTCCACATCCTGACTTTTTTGCCACCATCATCTCTCAGATGAGTCGAAGTAGAACTTTCCCCTTTTTTTGGAGCAGGAACTGCCTGACATCTGACAAAAAAATGTGAGCAGGCATGTTTCATAGAGCTTCTTCGTGCGCGTCGATCTGGCGTCTGATTCAGGCTGTCATTCTGGCGATCGTGTTCGGTTCCGCTTTGGGGGGCGAAGCCCGTGCCCAGTCCGTAGACTGGCTTGTGAACATCGATGACGCTGGGTTCGATCCGATCTCGGCAGGCGGCACGATCGATTATACGGTCGAAATCGACAACAACGGGTTCGGAACAGCACCAGCGACCACGGTGGATCTGGACGTTCCGCCCAACTCCGAGCTTGCCGGTGTCAGCGGCGACTTCACGGGATGCCGGATCGGAGCCACACCGGTAACCTTGCCTGTTCCCGGCGCGGCGACTGTCACATGCGATGTACCCAGCCTGCCATCGAGCGGGCAGGCCAGTTCGGTTGTGCAGATCGTGACGCAAATCTCCGGCGTTCTGGACCTAACCGCAAGCGTTCCGACGGCGGGGGACGGCTTGCCCGGCAACAACACTCTGACCGAACAGACGACCGTGACGGCGGGTGCGGACCTGGAAATCGACCTGGTTCTGCCTGCGACCGCGTCTTCCGGCAGCATCGTGCCGCTCGACCTGACCGTTCTGAACAACGGTCCGAACGATGCGGCAGGTTTCGACATCGAATTCCCTATTCCGACGGGGATCACCAATGTTACTGGCCCGGGTGGCGGTCCGCTCCCTGCGGGCTGCAGCATCGGGGCTGGTGTCATCACCTGTAGCGTGTCCGGTACTCTGGCTGATGGTGCGTCGCTTGCGCGATCGTTCGAGGGACAAATCTCGGCAGCGGGCGGCTCTACCGTCACTGGCTCGGCCAGCGTCTTGAACAGTACACCCGGAGATCCAATTGCCGACAACAATACTGACACTGAGAACATCGACATCACCGCTGGGACGGATGTCGCCATCGACATATCGCAGTCGCCGGGTGGATCGCTTCTTGTGGGCGACAGCACGACCTTCCTGATCCAATCCTCCTACACCGGTGACAGTCCTTCCGGCCTGACGGTCACGACGACGATTCCGTCGAACTACACGATCACCAGCATTTCCTCGCCCGACGGCTGGTCCTGCGTGCAGGCCGGAGGAACGCAGGACGTGACCTGTACCCTGGCGTCCGGCAGCGGGGCAGGGGCCAACATCGACCTCGGTGACATCATCATCGAGGCGGATGTCGTGTCTCCCGGGTCGCCGACCGTCACGGCGAGCATTTCGGCGTCGAGCCCGACCGAGTCGAACCTTGCCAACAACACCGACAGTGTCGCCGCCACGATCGCGGAGCCGGTCGTCGATCTTGCGGCACGCAAGTCGGGGCCGTTTCCGGCACTTGTGGTGGTCGGCCAGCCGAACACCTATCGTCTTTCGGCGGTCAACGAAGGCAACGCCGATTTCATCGGAACAGTCGTTCTGACCGATAACCTGCCTTCAGGCGTGACAGTGACCAGCTATCCGGCCAGCGGCGGATGGTCCTGCGGGCCGACGCCGCCCGTGGTCGGCGGCCCGGGCATCACCGTGACCTGTACGCTTGTCTACACCGCTGCCGATCCCCTGTCTCCGGGGGAAGTGACTCCCGCCGCCCAGTTGCAGTTCGAAAGCACGAGTTCGGGCACGATCTCGAATTCGATGACGGTCAGTTCGCCGGACGCCAACATCCCCGACACGAACCCCGGGAACGACACCGTGACCTTCGACATCGGCTCTGAGGAGTCGGGCGATTCGGCGGATGTGTTCCCGATCAAGACAGCGCGCGAAGCGACGCTCGAAGTGGGCGATATCCAGACCTTCGACATCGAACTGGTCAACACCGGGCCCAGCACCGCCAGCGACGCGCGCCTCGACGATACCATCACCAACCTCATCAACTCGTCGGTCGGACCGACGGGCGCGGGGTACATCGGTGAAACCATCAGCGCCGGCGTGGCCACCGGTCTGACCTGCAGCAATACGGCCAGCGGCGGCACCGCACGCCGCCTCAACTGCACCGCCGCGACGCTGCCGGTCTGTACGCCGGGGTCGGACTGTCCGGTGATCACGGTCGAGGTGCGCCCCGGAGGCGATGCCGGAACGCTGAGCAACACGGCGCGGCTGCGGTCCTTCGGCACGCCCGATTCCGACCGCTCGAACGACAGCGATACCGTGACCTATGACGTCACGGCCCGCTACGACCTGACGGTCGCCAAGACCGTGAACCCCGACCCGGCGCGGGCCGGGCAGCCGGTCACCTTCGTGATAACCGCGACCAACGTCGACAACGGCCTCTCCCGCGCCGAGGACGTCACGATCCGCGAGCTTCTGCCCGACGACATGACCTTTGTCTCGGCGACGCCTTCTGCCGGAAGTTGCAGCGCCGTTCCGGGTGCGGGGACCGTGACCAGCGGCGACAGCTTCACCTGTAACCTCGGCACGATCCTGAACGGCGCGCAGCGCACGGTGACCGTGGTCGCACGCCCCAACAACGCGCTGATCGGATCGACTGTCACCAATGACGCCACGGTGTTCCGCGACGGCTTCGAAGTGACGCCCGATCCGCTGGAAACCGACCTGACCAACAACGATACCTCGATAGATTTCGAGGTGATCGACGCGGCGCTCGATATTCTCGTCAACAAGGACGACAGCATCGACCCGGTCGTGATCGGAGAGAACACCGTCTACACGCTCAGCGTGACGAATGCCGGCCCCTCGGCGTCCGAGAACATCGTGGTCACGGACATCCTGCCGGCGTCGGTCTTCGCCTATCGCGGCCACAGCGCACCCGGCGGCACTTGCACGACCGTTCCGGTCAACACGGGGGCGGGCAATCCTCCGCCCGCGGCGGCGGCGGACCGAACGCTTGAATGCAGCTACCCAACACTCGCAGCGGGTGCCTCGGTGGTGATCGAAATCACGGCGGAAGCCGTCTCCAAGGGCACGATCACCAACAGCGTTTCGATCTCCTCGGATGAAATTGTGGCGGGCTCCGATACGCTGGCCGCCAACAACCAGACCAGTGAAACCACCACGTCGCGCACCCGCGCGGACCCGGAGTTGACCAGCAAGGTGCCTTCGGCCGATCCGGTCAATCTGCGCGATCCCTTCGACTTCGTGATCACGGTCACCAACAATGTAGGTGCGGGCCTGGCCGAGGCCGATGACGTCTTCGTCACTGACACGCTGCCTGCGGGGATGTTCCTGACAGGTCCACCCAGCGTGACTTCGGGTGCCGGTTTCGTCACGTCCACGGCCTGTAACGGCGTGGCAGGCGGCACGTCCTTTACCTGTGATCTCGGCACATTCGACAATGGCGGTGTGGTCGAGATCACGGTGCCGGTGCGAGTGGAGAGCATCTCCGGGACCAGCATCACCAACACCGCGTCCATCACCACATCGTCCTTCGACCCTGTTCCGGGCAACAACGACAATTCGGGCAGTGTGACGGTCAACGTCTCTTCGCTGGCCGGCACGGTCTACCGCGACTTCGATGACAGCGCGACGCCCACCGCGTCCGGTCAGGACCTGCCCGAAGACACCGGTGTGGCGGGCATCACCATGACCCTGACCGGCAACGCATTCGACGGCGCGCCGATCACGCAAACGGTCGTCACGGTCGCGGACGGCAACTATCTCTTTACCGGATTGCCGGAAGGCACCTACACGGTCACCCGCGGCGCGGTGAGCGAGCCGAACCTGACCATCGGGCAGAACACACCCGGCAGCGAAGGCGGCACGATCGACAGCCCGACCGTGATCTCGGCGATCTCGATTCCCC
>Ga0008833_1001445_pt1 | contig 10398 bp, 9 predicted proteins | sample HotLakConsoUCCLE_FD_62216 | JGI IMG/M metagenome (GOLD analysis project Ga0008833, IMG submission 62216) | Hypersaline microbial mat communities from Hot Lake, Washington, USA - Hot Lake Consortium UCC-LE | ecosystem: Environmental > Aquatic > Non-marine Saline and Alkaline > Hypersaline >... | reverse complement strand
AGCAGCGCGGGCGTGTCGCCGGGCAGCCCGCGCGCCATCAGCGCGGTGGCCAGCGCCGGAAAGGTCCGCTTGCCCATGAACACCACCGTGCAGGCCGAGGGGTCGGCCAGCGCGTCGAGGTTCAGGTCGGAGGGCAACCGCCCATCGACATCATGGCCGGTCACAAACTGCACCCGCCGCGCCGTCAGCCGCCGGGTCAGCGGGATGGCCGCGGCAGCGGCGGCGGCCAGCGGCGAGGCGACGCCGGGAATGATCTCGAAGCCGATGCCCGCGGCGCGCAGGGCCGAAAGCTCCTCCTCCAGCCGTCCGAAGAGGCCGCAATCCCCCGATTTCAGCCGCACGATCCGCCCGCCACCCTGCGCATACTCCACCAACAGCCGACTGACGTGATCTTGTCGGGGCGACGGCCGTCCGGCGCGCTTTCCCACGCCCACGAGGTCGGCGCCGGGCCGGGCATGGGACAGGATCGGCCCGGCCGACAGGTCGTCGAACAAGATCGCATCGGCGCGCTTCAGCCGGTCCACGGCCTTCAGCGTCAGAAGCTCCGGGTCGCCGGGGCCGGAGCCGACGAAGCTGACGAAGCCGGTCATGGCGCCTCCGCCGCGATGAGGTGGAAGAAGGTGCCGGTGACGGACCCGCGCCGCGACCCGGTCTCGGGCACCGGCGTGCCATCGGCGTCGGTGACGGCGGCAAGGGTGTCGTCAGGCTGCTCGATGATCGTCGAATAATGGTACTCGTGCCCGCGCAGCGCCGCGCCCGCCGCCACGCCCGGCATCGGCGCCTGCAGCATGGCGCGGCGGTAGCCAAGGTGAAAGCGGCGCGTCTCGTAGGAGGTGACCAGCCCCAGCAGCCCCGCCATCTCGTGGCGCACCCCGTCCTTGTCGATCAGCCCGGCGCCCAGCGCCATGTAGCCGCCGCATTCGCCATGCACCGGCCGCGTCTCGGCATGGCAGCGCAGCGCGGCGCGAAAGCGCGTGGCGGCGGCAAGCGCGCCGACATGAAGCTCGGGGTAGCCGCCCGGCAGCCAGACCAGGTCGGCGGCGGGGTCAGGCACCTCGTCGGCCAAGGGCGAGAACGGCAAGATCTCGGCCCCGGCGGCGCGCCACCCTTCCAGCAGATGCGGATAGGTAAAGGAAAACGCGGCATCTTGCGCCAGCGCGATCCGCTGTGCGGGCGGGCGCGGCAGACCATGGCCAGCCGCGGGCGCATGGCCCCGCGCGGCGGCGCGGATGGCCGCAAGATCCACGTGGTCGCGCAGGAACGTCGCGTAGCGCACGATGGCGGCCTCGAGGTCGGGATGCTCCACCGCCTGCACAAGGCCCAGGTGCCGCTCGGGCAGGGTCAGGTCGCCGCGTCTTGGCAGCGCGCCCAGCACGGTCAGCCCGGCGCGCTCCATCCCCAGCCGGGTCAGGCGCTCGTGCCGGGGCGAGGCGACGCGGTTCAAGATCACGCCCGCGAAGGGGACATCGGGGTCGTAGCGGGCAAAACCCAGGGCGGTCGCCGCCGCCGATTGCGCCTGCCCGCCCACGTCGATCACGAGGACGACCGGCCAGCCCATCGCCTTGGCCGTCTCGGCGCTGGAGCCGAACCCGGCCCGACCCCGCGTGGCGACCCCGTCATAAAGCCCCATCGACCCCTCGCCGACGCAGATATCCGCCCCCTCCCCCTGCGCCGCGATTGCGGCAAACAGGCCCGCGTCCATCGCCCAGCTGTCGAGGTTGAACGACGCGCGCCCGGCCTCGGCACGGTGAAAGGCCGGGTCGATGTAATCGGGCCCGGATTTGAACGGCTGCACTGCCAGCCCGTCGTCCGCCAGCGCCCGCAAAAGGCCCAGCATCACCGTGGTCTTGCCGGTGCCCGACGCCGGGGCCGAGACCATCACGCCGGGGGGAAAGCGCGCCGGGTCAGTCATCGCTGGGGCTCCAGTCCGCCCAGGGGCTCTGGGCCGATTGCGGGCGGTAGCGGCGGTCGTAATCGGCAGCATAAAGGCGGCTTTCGGTGAACTCGGACGCCCCCAGCGCCGGACCGACGAGGATCAGCGCCGTGCGCTCGATCCCCTCCGGCAGGGCGCCCTCGACCGTGGCGAGCGTGGCGCGGACGATGCGCTCGTCGGGCCAGCTGGCACGCCAGACCACGGCAACCGGGCAATCCGGCCCGTAATGGGGAACCAGGTCGGCCACCGACCGGCCGAGGTTCTGGATCGACAGGTGCAGGGCCAGCGTCGCCCCGGTGGCGCCGAAGGCCGCCAGCGTCTCGCCCTCGGGCATCGAGCTTGCCCGCCCCGGTGTCCGGGTCAGGACGACGGATTGCGCGACACCCGGCAGGGTCAGTTCCGTCCCCAGCGCGGCGGCGGCAGCCGCAAAGGAGGGCACGCCGGGCGTGACCGTGTAGGCGATGCCCATGGCGTCGAGCCGCCGGATCTGTTCGCCCATCGCCGACCAGACCGACAGGTCGCCGGAATGGAGCCGCGCGACATCGTGCCCCTCGGCGTCCGCCGCCGCGATCTCGGACATGATGGCATCGAGGTCGAGCGGCGCGGTGTTCACGATCCGCGCACCCGGCGGGCAATGGCCCAGCACCGCCTCGGGCACCAGCGAGCCGGCATAGAGGCAGACGGGGCACGCCGCGATCAGGTCGCGGCCGCGCAGCGTCAGCAGGTCGGGCGCGCCCGGTCCGGCCCCGATGAAATGCACGGTCATGATCTCGCTCCTTCTGCCAGCGCGCAGGTCGCCATGCCGTCCCCCGACACGCAGCGCGCGGCCAGCAACCGCGCCCCCGGCCCCGCCGCCGCAAGCGCCGCGGCTTCGGCGACGCTGCCGATACCGCGCGCGGCCAGCGACGGCGCCGCGCGCGTCAGCGTCTCCTGCCGCGCGAGGTCGGGGGCGTCAATGCCATGCGCGGGCAGGCCGAATTCTTGCGCGAAGGTCGTGAACACCGCGCTGTCGGCCTTGTCGCGCGCGGTGGCAAGGGCCGCCACCGGCCCGGCATGGCCCGCACCCTGCATCGCTTGGGCCAGAGCGCCGGCGAGACTTGCCTCCGTCGCCGCCGCGCGAAAACCGAACCCCGCCACGATCACAGCACCACCCGCCATTGCACCACCGGGTAGGCAGCTTTCCAGCCGCGCTTGCGGCCCAGCGGCGCGGCCTCGGACAATTCGATGCGCAGCAGGTCGCCGCCGAGGCGGTCGGCCCAGCCGGCCAGCAACGCCTCGGATTGAAGCGTCACCGCATGGGCGACCAGCCGCGTGCCCGACACCAGCCGCGCGGCCAGATCGGCAAGCAGCGCCTCTGACAGGCCGCCGCCGACAAAGACCGCCTGCGGCGGCGGCAATCCCTCCAGCGCCGCGGGCGCCTCTCCCTCCACCACCGTCAGCCGGTCCACCCCCAGCCGGTCGGCATTGGCCCGGATGCGCGCGGCCCGGTCGCCGCGTGGCTCGATGCTGATCGCCGCCATCTCGGGATGGGCCAGCAGCCATTCGATGGCGATGGACCCCGATCCGCCGCCGATGTCCCACAGCATCTCACCGGGACGGGGCGCCAGCGCGGACAGGGCCAGCGCGCGAACGGGGCGCTTGGTGATCTGGCCGTCGGTGTCGAAGACCCCGTCGTCAAGGCCACTTGACCGCGGCACCACCGGGCCGGACCCCGCGACCGAGACCGCAACGCAGACCGGGTGCGAAAACGCGACCTGAGGCAGGTCATCCGCCTGCGCCTCGGACACCCGCTCCGCCGGGCCGCCAAGCGCCTCGAGGATGACCAGCGCGCTCGCGCCGAACCCCTCCTGCGCGAGGTATTGCGCCAGCCCGCCCACCGCCGCCCCGTCGCGCAGCAGCACGATGGCGCGCAGGCCGGGCGCAAGATGCGGCTTCAGCCGCGACAACGGTACGGCATGCAGGCCAAGACAGAGCGTACGCTCGAGCGGCCAGCCCAGCCGGGCGGCGGCCAGCGAGAAGGTCGAGGGACCGGGCAGCGCGCACCATTCCCCGTGCCCGAAGGCGCGCGCGATCACCGCGCCGGCGCCGAACCAGAACGGATCGCCCGAGGCCAGCACCACGACCCGCCGCCCGCGCAGGCCGGCGAGGATCGGCAGTCCGTCGGCGAAGGGCACCGGCCAGGCGATCCTCTCAGCCGCCAGGTCAGGCACCAGCGCCAGATGCCGCCGCGGGCCCATCACCACCTCGGCCGCTTCCAGCGCGCGACGGCTTGCGGGCGGCAGGCCGTCCGGGCCATCCTCGCCCAGCCCCACGATCGTGAGCCACGGAGCCTCAGCCATGCCGCCCAACCTTCTGATCCTTGCCGGAACCACCGAGGCGACGGCCTTCGCGCGCCTCGCGGCCGCGCGCGGGATCACCGGCACCGTGTCCTTCGCCGGGCGGGTGGAGCGGCCGTTGCGCCAGCCCCTGCCCCAGCGCGTCGGCGGGTTTGGCGGCGCGGCAGGGCTGGCCGACCACCTGCGCGCCGAGCGCGTCACCCATGTCATCGACGCGACGCACCCCTTTGCCGCCCGGATGAGCCACAACGCGGTCGAGGCCTGCACGGCCACGGGCATTCCCCTGATCGCCCTGACCCGGCCCCCCTGGCAGCCGGCCCCCGGCGACCGCTGGACCTGCGTGCCCGACATCGCGGGCGCCGTCGCCACGTTGGACGGGCCGCCGCTGCGCGTCATGCTGGCGGTGGGCCGGATGCACCTGGCCGAGTTCGCGCCGAACCCGCAGCATCACTACCTTCTGCGCCTCGTCGATCCGCCCGCGGCCCCCCTGCCCCTGCCGCAGACCGAGGTGATCGTCGATCGCGGCCCGTTCGATGCGGCGCAGGACCGCGCGCTGATGGAGCGCCACCAGATCCAGATCGTCGTGTCGAAGAACGCCGGCGGCACCGGCGCCTATGCCAAGATCGAAGCCGCCCGCGCGCTTGGCCTGCCCGTCATCATGATCGACCGCCCGCCGCAGCCGCAGCGCCGCGAAGCCTTCAGCCCCGAGGCCGTACTGGACTGGATCGCTCATGGCAGCACGGCCCTGGGCGTGTAGACGAAGGGCGCACCGTCGCGCAAGATGACCCTGGTCGCCGACGAACCGACCAGGACGACCGTGCGCATGTCGGCCATCTCGGGCGTGGCCTCGGCCAGGGTGGTGACGCGCAGGGCTTCCTCGGGCGTCGACACGGCGCGGGCGAAGATCAGCACGCGGCCCGGCTCGCAGCAGTCGCGCAGATGCGCAAGCGCCGCGCCGAACCCCTCGGGCCGCGCCTTCGAGCGCGGATTGTAGAGCGCGATGGCGAAATCGGCCTCGACGGCAAGGCGCAGGCGCCGCTCGATGACCTCCCAGGGTTTGAGGTTGTCGCTGAGGTTGATCGCGCAGAAATCATGCCCGAGCGGCGCACCGGCCCGCGCCGCGGCGGCCAGCATGGCGGTGACACCCGGCAGCACGCGGATGTCGAGGGCGCGCCACGTCTCCGGCCCGGCCTCCACCGCCTCGAACACGGCGGAGGCCATGGCAAAGACGCCCGGATCGCCGGAACTGACCACCACGACACGGCGGCCTTGCGTGGCCATGTCAAGCGCGTGGCGGGCGCGGGCGATTTCCTCGCGGTTGTCGGTTTCATGCAGCGTCAGGCCGGGCCGGGCCGGGACACGGCGGACATAGGGGATGTAGCCGACGATGTCGGTGGCCCCGGCCAGCGCCGCCGTGACCTCGGGCGTGACCAGCGCGTCATTCCCCGGCCCGAGGCCCGCGATGACCACCGAACCGGTCATGGCCGACGACCCTGCCCATGCACGAGCACGATTGAGAAATAGGGCACGGTGCGCGTGCCCGCCTCGGCCAGCGGCATCACCCGCTCCGCCTCCATGCTGGCGCATTCGACCAGCCAGGCGCGGTCGAGCTTGCCGGCCTTCTCCAGCGCCGCGCGCACCTTGGGCAGGTTGCGGCCCACCTTCATCACCACCAGCGCGTCGGCCTCGGCCATGTGCCGGGCCAGCGCGTCCTCGGACATGGTGCCGGTGAGCACGCTCAGCACGTCATCGCCCCAGGTGATCGGGATGCACGTCGCCGTCCAGGCCGCCGACATGCCGGTGATCGCGGGCACGACCTGCACCGGCACATGGTCCTTGAGCCGGGTGTAGAGATGCATGAACGAGCCGTAGAAGAACGGATCGCCCTCGCACAGCACCATCACGTCCGCGCCCCCTTCGGCCAGCGCGCGCAAGCGGCCCGCCACCTCGGCGTAGAAGCCCGACAGGCAGGCGGCATAAGCCGGATCGTCGAGCGGGATCTCGGTGGTGACGGGGTAATCCATGGCGATCTCGACCGCGTCGGGGCGCAACAGGCCCTCCACGATGGTGCGCGCACGGCCCGCCCGCCCCGCCTTGCGGAAATAGGCCACGTGCTGCGCGCCGCGCAGCAGGCGGTCGGCGCGCACGCTCATCAGGTCCGGGTCGCCCGGCCCAAGGCCGACGCCGTAGACCGTACCCGCGCTCATTCCGCGCGGCTCGCGATGGCGTTGACGGCGGCGACGGTGATGGCGCTGCCACCAAGGCGCCCCTCCACGATCAGGTTCGGCACGGGGGCGGCCTCCCACAGGGCCGCCTTGGACTCCGCCGCGCCCACGAAGCCGACCGGGCAGCCGATGATTGCCGCCGGGCGCGGGCAGGCGGGGTCTTCCAGCATCTCGAGCAGGTGGAACAGCGCCGTGGGGGCATTGCCGATGGCAACGATGGCACCGGCCAGATCGGGCCGCCACAGGTCCAGCGCGGCGGCGGAACGGGTGGTGCCGATCCGTGCCGCAAGATCGGGCACCTCGGGCGCGTTCAAGGTACAGATCACCGGGTTGTCCGCCGGCAGGCGCTTGCGCGTGATCCCCTCGCTCACCATGCGCGCATCGCACAGGATCGGGGCGCCGCCTTCCAGTGCCGCGCGCGCCGCCGCGACCATGCCGGGCGACAGGCGCACATGCGCCTCGAGCCCGACCATTCCGGCGGCGTGGATCATGCGGACCACCACCTGTTCATCGTCGGGGGCAAAGCGCGCAAGATCGGCCTCGGCCCGGATCGTCCGGAAACTTTCGGCATAGATCGCCGCGCCATCGGTCTCGTAGGTGTAGGGCATCCGCTATCCGCCGATCAGGGCTGCAACATCGTGCGGGGCAAGCCCGCGGCGAGAGCGGTCATCCCATGGCGCACCGTCGCGGACAAGATCGAAACGCCCCTCTCGCCCCACCAGCGTCAGATCCGACCGCCCCGGCAGCGCGCAGCCCTTGGCGCAGCCCGAAACATGCAGCCGCGTGCCCGGCGGCAGCAACGGCGCAAGGCGGCGGGCGAGCGTGCGGGTGTCGACACTCGCCTGCGGGCAGCCGGGCGCGCCGGTGCAGGCCACGACCGACAGCAGCGGATCGCCCGGCGCGGTGATCAGCCCCTCCCCGGCGATGGCGGCAAGGTCGGTCACGCCGACAAGGACGATCATCCGCCACGGGGTCAGGCGCAGCGACGCAGGCCCGGCCTCGGCCAGGCGGCGCAGATCGGCGGCGGCCAGTTGCCCGAAGGCCGGGGCGACGCAAACACCGACCGCGCTGGGGCCGGGCGGTGGCGGGTCGCTGGCGGGGTTCGGCATGCGGTCACCGGCCAGCGCGGTCGGCAGAACGGCACCGGCGGCCAGATGCCGGGCCATGCGCCCGCGCCCGTCGGGGCCGACACCGCCAGAGGCAAGAAACCACCGCGCGAGGTCGAGCGCATGGCGCGCCGCGGCCTCCGCATCCGGGACGATCCGCCCGGCGGCGCGGCCATCGGTCCGCACGATCAGGTCGGTGCCGGATGCCTCGATGCGGATGTCACCGCTGGTTGCGGCCAGCCGCCGCATGGGCCCGGCATCGACGACGAAGCCGAATTTCGATGACAGCGGCGCGAACACCGGCGCGGCCAGCCCCGCGCTCAGCCGGCGCGCCACGTCGGCCTGCCTGTCCCCGGTGTCGGTCGGGCGCAACGGGTCGAGGACGATGTTCTGCCGCCCCTCGCCGTCCGCGTCGTGATCCAGCAGATGCAGCGCGGCAAGCCCGTCCAGCAGCGGCGCATGCGTCGCCTCGGTGACGCCGCGCAGTTGCAGGTTGGCGCGGGTCGTCAGGTCGATCATGCCGGAGCCGAAGCGCCCGGCCAGATCGGCAAGACCCCGCGCCTGGTCGGGCGAGAGCGTGCCGAGCGGCGGGCGCACCCGCACCACCAGCCCGTCGCCCGAGGCCATGGGCCGGTGCGCGCCGGGGCACCAGCCGCGGATCGCCGCGACACTCATGGTCCCGCGTCCAGTTCGGCCAGGATGGAATTCCGCCGCGACTGCCACAGGCCCGCGTCGCGCAACTCGGCAAAGCGGGCGCGCATCGCCGCCAGCGCCTCGGGGTTCGCCTCGGCCAGGAAGGCCGTCACCGCGTCGTCACCCAGCGTCGCGTCCCAGAACAGATCGAACAGATGCGGGCCGACCACGCCCGCCAGATGGGCGAAGGCCGCCATGTTTTCCAGCGTCATCGCGATCTCGGCCGCGCCGCGGTAACCATGGCGCCGCATCCCCGCGACCCAGTCCGGGTTGGCCGCACGCGCCTGCACGACGCGGGCGATCTCTTCGGTCAGGGGGCGGGCGCGGGGGCGGGCGGGGTCGGTGTTGTCGAGGTGATAGAGCTGCGCCTGCGCCTTGCCCCCCGCGACGGCCTGTGCGGCGGCAAACCCCGCCTCGTGGCTGGCGTAATCCTCTGCCAGCAGCACATCGGTTTCGGGCAGATCCTGCAGGTGGACGAAGGCATCGGCCTGCGCCACCCGCGCGCGGATGCCGTCGATGTCGCGGGTCTGCGTCTCGCCATCCAGCGCCCAGCTTGACGCCGCGAGCCACGCCTCGCCCGCGGTGCGGCGCCCCGCCTCGCTGTAGTCGCCGAGGGTTGCGCCCATGCCCAGCCCGAACTGGCCCGGCGCCGGGCCGTAGACACGGGCATCGTCGCGGCCGACATAAGGGTTCCAGTCCCGCGCCTCGTCCCGCGTGGACAGGACGCGAACGGCCTGCTGGAACAGCGCCGAAAGCGTCGGGAACACGTCGCGGAACAGGCCCGACACGCGCAGGGTCACGTCGATCCGGGGGCGGTCGAGTTCCGCGATCGGCAGAACCTCGATGCCCGACACCCGTTCCGATCCGTCGTCCCACACCGGCCGCACGCCCAGAAGCGCCAGCGCCATGGCGAACTCCTCGCCCGCCGTGCGCATCGTGGCAGACCCCCAGAGATCGACCACAAGCCCCTGCGGCCAGTCGCCCTCGTCTTGCAGGTGGCGGCGGATCAGCTCGTCGGCCAGCGCCCTGCCCTGCCGGTAGGCGGCGCGCGTCGGCACGCTGCGCGGGTCGGTGGTGAAAAGGTTGCGACCGGTCGGCAGCACGTCGAGACGCCCGCGATAGGGCGAGCCCGAGGGGCCCGCCGCGATCCGGCGGCCTGCCAGCGCGTCGATCAGCGCCCTGCGTTCGCCCGCGACCGAGGCCGCGATGTCGACCCCAGCCGCACCCGCGGGCGCCCGGCCCCAGACATGCAGGCCATCGCCGAACTGGCTTTCCTTCACGTCGCAGACGAAGCGGTCGATGCGGGTGATCGCCTCGGCCTCGCAGGCCCCTGCCGCGAGGCCAAGATCATGCGCCACGCCCAGCGCCTCCGCCTCGCCCCGGATATCCCCGATCAGCCGGTCGCGGCGCTTGGGGTCGAGGCCATCGGCGTTCGAGAACTCGTCGAGCAGCGCCTCGAGCCGCACCAGCCGGTGCGGCGTGCCCGAGGCCTTCAGCGGTGGCGGGATATGGCCCAGCGTCACCGCGCCGATCCGGCGCTTGGCCTGCGCCGCCTCGCCGGGGTCGTTGACGATGAACGGGTAGATCACCGGAAGATCGCCGATCAGCGCCTCGGGCCAGCAACCGGCCGACAGCGCGACGGATTTGCCCGGCAACCATTCGAGCGTGCCATGGGCGCCGATGTGGACCAGCGCATCTGCCTGGTCGCGCAGCCAGAGGTAGAAGGCGACATAGGCATGGCGCGGCACCCGCGACAGGTCGTGATACTCGGCGTCGCGGTCTTTTGGCGTGCCGCGCTCGGGTTGCAGCGCCACCAGCGCGCCGCCGCGCCGGATGGCGGTGAAGGCGAAGCCGTCGGGGCCTGCGTCGGCGTCATCCTCCGGCGCGCCCCAGGCCTCGGCCAGGTCGGCCCGAAGCCGTTCGGGCAGCCGCGCCAGCGCCGCGCGGTAAGCGGCCATCGGCCAATGGATGCGCTGAGCCCGCAGCGCGTCCTGCAACGGGCCGCCGGGGCCGACCGCATGGCCGCTGGCCTTCAGATCGTCGAGGATCGCCTCGGTCGAGGCCAGCGCGTCGAGGCCCACTGCATGGGCCATGTTCCACCCCCG
>Ga0008833_1001444_pt1 | contig 10413 bp, 7 predicted proteins | sample HotLakConsoUCCLE_FD_62216 | JGI IMG/M metagenome (GOLD analysis project Ga0008833, IMG submission 62216) | Hypersaline microbial mat communities from Hot Lake, Washington, USA - Hot Lake Consortium UCC-LE | ecosystem: Environmental > Aquatic > Non-marine Saline and Alkaline > Hypersaline >... | reverse complement strand
AACCCGGCTGTGGTCACGACGCTGCCGCGCACCGTCGAGGCGCTCCAGGGCTGGGACGGTGCGGATTTGCCGTCTGAAGAGGTCTATGCCGCGCTCGTGCAGGATCTCGTCATCGCGCAGGAAGAGCGTACTGTCGGGCGTCTCGCGATCCGGCTCAACTACGAATTCAGCGGCGCGCGCAGCACACTGGGCCGTACGGCGCGACAGGCCGACGAGATGGAGCCCCCATTCCGCGACGCCGTGATCGAGTCCGAGGACGACTGGGGCGATACGGAAATCTGGCGCATCATCCAGCGCGAGGGCAAACCCTATACCTTGTCCTATTATCTGTCGGCACTGGACCTGACCTATGACGAGAACGGGGAGATTGTCGGGCAGAGCGAGAACCAGCGGATCTATGCGGCTCTGTTCTGGCGCACGCTCATTCTCAGCGTGGTCATCACGGGCCTGACCCTGCTGCTCGGATTCCCGATCGCGTTCCTGCTTTCGACGCTGCCGCTGCGCTATTCCAATCTGCTGATGATCTTCGTGCTGCTGCCGTTCTGGACCTCGCTGCTGGTGCGTACCACGGCATGGATCGTGCTTCTGCAGCAGCAGGGGGTGATCAACGAAATGCTGGTGAGCGTGGGGATTCTCGGCGACGACAATCGTATTTCGATGATCTACAACCAGACAGGCACGATCATCGCCATGACGCACATATTGCTGCCATTCATGGTGCTCCCGCTTTATTCGGTGATGAAGGGCATCCCGCCAAGCTATGTGCGCGCGGCGCGATCGCTCGGCGCCAATCCGTGGACGGCGTTCTGGAAGGTCTATTTCCCGCAGACCATTCCCGGCATCGGCGCAGGCGCGGTGCTCGTGTTCATCATCTCGATCGGCTACTACATCACGCCTGCCCTGGTCGGCGGACGCAGCGGGCAGATGATCTCGAACCTGATCGCCTACCACATGCAGGATTCGCTGAACTGGGGCCTGGCGGCCGCGCTCGGGTCGATCCTGCTTGCCGGCGTGCTGATCCTCTATTGGGCCTACAACCGCATCGTCGGCATCGACAATGTGAAGCTGGGATAGGAGACATATTTTGGCCGTTCCCACTTATGCAGGTCCGCTGGAAAGAACCTGGTACTACACGTTCCGCGTCATCTGCGGGCTGATCTTGTTCTTCCTGATCGCCCCGATCGCGGTGATGGTACCGCTGAGCTTCAATGCGCAGCCCTATTTCACCTACACGCGCGAAATGCTGAGTTTTGATCCGGACGGCTATTCGCTGCGCTGGTATCGAGAGTTCTTCAACAGCACGTCCTGGCTCAACTCGATCCGGAATTCGGTTCTCATCGCAATCTGCGCGACCCTTGTCGCGACCGGCCTGGGCACGCTGGCCGCGCTCGGCCTGTCGCGCAAGCATATGCCGTTCCGGGGCCTGATCATGGGCATTCTGATCTCACCGATGATCGTGCCGCTGATCATCTCGGCGGCCGGCATGTTCTTCTTCTATTCGAGCATCAATCTCGCGCAGACATTCACCGGTGTCATCCTGGCGCATGCCGCGCTTGGCACGCCATTCGTCATCATCACGGTGACGGCAACCCTGGTCGGTTTCGACCACACGCTGACGCGCGCCGCGGCCAGCCTCGGCGCATCTCCGGCGCTGGCGTTTCGCAAGATCACGCTGCCGTTGATCATGCCCGGAGTGATCTCCGGCGCGCTGTTCGCCTTTATCACCTCGTTCGACGAAATCGTCATCGTGCTGTTCGTCGCCGGTGTCGAACAGCGCACGATCCCGCGCGAGATGTGGTCCGGCATCCGCGAGCAGATCAGCCCGACGATCCTGGCGGTGGCCACGATCCTGGTCATCATGTCGATCGCACTGCTGACAGTGGTGGAACTCCTGCGACGCCGCTCGGACCGCATCCGCGGCATGACCCAAAGCTAGCGCACAGGGGGCGGCAGATGGAGGAATTCTGGCGATTCTGGCACCGGCTAGATACCTGGCAGCGCTTGGGTCTGTGTTTCGTGGCCGCGGCGATCATCCTCGCGGTCATCCGGATGCTCGTCTAGCCTGCTTGGATCTTCTTGCGCGGCACTGGACCGGGCTCGGTCGACCAAGTTGGCCTAACGAGTGCGAAGACCATGTTGAAGACAGCTTCATTGTTGCTGCTCGCGCTGCTGGTGATCTCGGGATGCCAATCCCGACCCAAATGCGTTGTGACGCCGTACGATCTCGTCGAATGCACCTAGCGCATCCTGACCGGTGCATGCTTTCGAATCCTCGCCCTCGCGCGCCGGGACGAGGCTCTGGTTTCCATTGCGGGATTGCAAGTTGCGCCCGGACAGGCAAGAAGGAAGCCGCTATGACCTCAAGAAGTTGGCGGATATGACCCAGACCCGCATCGACCGGCGTTTCGAAAAGCTGAAGCACGAGGGCCGAGCTGCCCTGGTTACCTACATGATGGCCGGCGACCCGGACTATGAGACGTCGCTGTCGATCATGAAGGCACTCCCCAAGGCGGGTGCCGAAATCATCGAGCTCGGCATGCCCTTTTCCGATCCGATGGCCGATGGCCCGGCGATCCAGGCCGCCGGCCTGCGCGCCCTGAAGGCCGGCCAGACGCTGCAGCGCACGCTCGACATGGCGGCCGACTTCCGCAAGGACGACGACGAGACGCCGATCATCATGATGGGCTATTTCAACCCTATCTACATCTATGGCGTCGAACGGTTCCTCGAGGCCGCCCGGGCCGCTGGCATCGACGGGCTGATCGTGGTCGACTTGCCGCCGGAAACCGACAGCGAACTGTGCGTGCCGGCGCTGAAGGCAGGGCTGAACTTCATCAGGCTCGCCACGCCGACCACGGACGACAAGCGGCTCCCGCGCGTGCTCGAAAACACGTCCGGATTCGTCTATTACGTCTCGATGACCGGCATCACCGGCTCGGCGCTGACCGACACGACGAGGGTGGGCGAGGCGGTACGGCGCATCAAGGGCCACACCACGCTGCCAGTCTGCGTCGGCTTTGGCGTCAAGTCGGCCGAGCAAGCCGAGGCCATCGCCGAGGCGGCCGATGGCGTGGTCGTCGGCACCGCCATCGTCAACGCGATCGCCAATTGTCTCGATGGCAGCGGTCGTCCCCACTCCGACCCGGCGGCCGCCGTCGCCAGCCTGGTGGGCGATTTGGCGGCCGGCACGCGGAGGGCGCGGCTTGCAGCCACCGCCTGAGTGCCCCATCTCTTTACTTTGCCCCGACCAGCTGAAAGGCAGGCAGGATGAACTGGATCACCAATTTTGTCCGTCCGAAGATCAATTCGATGCTTGGACGGCGCGACATGCCGGAGAACCTCTGGATCAAATGTCCGGAGACCGGCGAAATGGTCTTTCACAAGGATCTGGAGAAGAATCATTATGTGATTCCCTCCTCGGGCCATCACATGCGCATTTCGGGCAAGGAGCGGCTGAAGCGGTTCTTCGATGACGGCAAATACGAGCTTCTCGAAAACCCCAAGGTCGTGACCGACCCGCTGAAGTTTCGCGACGAGCGGCGCTACACCGATCGTCTGCGCGACGCCAAGACAAAGACCGGTCTCGAAGACGCGATCCTCAGCGCCACCGGCGAGATCGAAGGACTGCCGATCGTTGCGACGGTTCAGGATTTCTCCTTCATGGGCGGTTCGCTCGGCATGGCGGCCGGCGAGGCAATCATCAAGGGTTTCGAAAAGGCGGTTCAGGAGAAGCGGCCCCTGGTGCTGTTCGCGGCCTCCGGCGGCGCGCGCATGCAGGAAGGCATCCTGTCCCTGATGCAGCTTGCCCGTACGACAGTTGCCGTCGATCGTCTGAAGGAAGCCGGCCTGCCCTATGTCGTGGTGCTGACCAACCCGACCACGGGCGGCGTGACCGCCTCCTATGCCATGCTGGGCGACGTACACATTGCCGAGCCCGGCGCGCTGATTGGCTTCGCCGGGCCGCGCGTCATCGAGCAGACCATCCGTGAGAAGCTGCCGGAAGGTTTTCAGCGCGCGGAATATCTGATGGAACACGGCATGGTCGACATGGTCGTGTCGCGGCTGGAAATGAAGGAGACGGTAGCCCGACTTCTGCGGATCCTGCTCAAGCGGCCATCGCTGGCTGTTCCGGATTTTGCGTTGGAGGCCTTGCCACAACCGACCGAGTCCACCGCGACCGAACGCCAGGAAGGCTGAAGCGCGCCTCACGTTACCGGTGGCGCGCGCAGTGAAGCGCCCGAGCCGGCATGTCGAAAGTCCCAATCGATGGTCACGCTGACGACCGATCAACTCATCGCGCGGTTGCTGGCCCTGCATCCCAAGGGCTTCGACCTCACGCTCGACCGTATCACGCGCCTGCTTGCACGCCTGGACGACCCGCACACGAAGCTGCCCCCGGTCATCCATATCGCCGGGACCAACGGCAAGGGCTCGTCGGCCGCCTTCGCGCGCGCGCTGATGGAAGCTGGCGGGCGCAGCGTTCACGTGCACACCTCCCCGCATCTGGTGCGCTGGCACGAACGCTACCGGATCGGCGCGCCCGATGGTGGGCGGTTCGTGGAGGATGCGGTGCTGGCTGAGGCCGTTTCGCGCGTCGCGGACGCTAATGAGGGCCAGATGATCACCCTGTTCGAGATCCTGACCGCGGTGACCTTCATCCTGTTTGCCGAACACCCCGCAGATGTTGCCATCGTCGAGGTGGGGCTGGGTGGCCGCTTCGATGCTACCAATGTGATCGACCGGCCCGCCGTCACGCTGATTACCAGCGTGTCGCTGGATCACGAGGCCTTTCTCGGCGACCGCGTGGAGCTGATCGCAGTGGAGAAGGCCGGCATCATCAAGCCTGGCTGCCCGGTGGTGATCGGCCAGCAGGAACACGATGCGGCGCGCGAGGTCCTGATCGACACCGCCGAAAGGCAGGGCTGCCCGCTGCTCGTCTACGGCCATGACTTCCTTGCCTATGAGGAGAATGGCCGCATGGTCTACCAGGATTCGGATGGCCTGATGGACCTGACCCTGCCGCGCCTGAAAGGGCGCCACCAGCTCGCCAATGCCGCCGCCGCCATCGCCGCCGTGAAGACGGCCGGCTTCGACGCGAGCATGGCCATTTGCGACCGGTCGATGCAGACGGTGGAATGGCGGGGCCGGCTGCAGCGCCTGACGGGCGGCGAACTCAAGGCCTGCGCCCCGGAGGGCGCGGAGGTCTGGCTCGATGGTGGGCACAATCCCGGTGCGGGTGCTGCCATTACCGAGGCCCTGGCGGAAATGGAGGAGCGCGACCCGCGCCCGCTCTATGTCGTGGCGGGGATGATCGCCACCAAGGACCAGACTGGCTATTTCCGCAATTTCGCCGGCATGGCGAAGCGAATCTTCACCGTCCCGGTGGAGCAGAGCGAGGCGGGCGTGCCGAATGACGAACTGGCTGCCCGCGCGATGGAGGCGGGTGTCGAGGCCGAACCGATCAGTTCGGTCCGCAACGCGCTGCTGCTGCTGAGAGAAGCCAGTGCGGAAGGCGACGTGCCGCCGCGCATCCTGATTTGCGGGTCACTCTATCTGGTGGGTGCCGTTCTCGCCGAGAACGGCACACCACCGGAATAGGGATTGCTCAGAGAGCGCCGCCGATCCAGGAGGAAAGGGCAGTCTTGGGCGCGGCGCCGACCTTCATGTCGGCCACTTCGCCACCCTTGAACATGATCAGCGTGGGAATCGAGCGAACGCCGTATTTGGCGGCGAGTTCGGGATTTTCGTCGATATTCAACTTGGCGATCTTCACCTTGCCGCCGAGTTCGGTCGAGATTTCTTCCAACGCCGGTGCAATCATCTTGCAGGGGCCGCACCACTCCGCCCAGAAGTCAACGACCACAGGTTCGCCGGCATCGAGCACGGCGGACTGGAAATTGCTGTTGTCGATCTTGACGGTGGTCATGGGGCTTTCTCCTTGGGAACTTAGCGCTCAATGCATGTGGGATGGTGCGGATACGTCTTCAAGGCGGGTTTTGTCACGCTCTCGCGAGCCCGGCAAGCGCCCCGTCCATGGCCTCGGTGGACAGGGTCAGAAGGCGGGGGGCGGCAGTGTAGAGCAGTGCGGCTTCGACGGCGCGACCAGGATAGACGGGCCGCAGAAGTTCACGATAGAGCGCCAGCTGCGCAACATGTGTTGGCGGCACCTGGCCCAGTTCGGCGGGTGCTGGGCGGTTGGTCTTGTAGTCGACCAGCAGGATCCGGTCCGGTTCGACGCGGAGACGGTCGATCTTGCCGGAGATGGCGCGTTTCCGCCCGCCGATCTCGATCTGTCCCATAACCGAGATCTCGGCCCGCGAGCCCGGCGCGAAGTGCCTGGCAAAGCGTCCGTCGTCCAGTATCGCTGCGACCTCAGCCCAGGTGGCCTCGGCCTCCGCCGCGTCCATGGCCGCCCCCGCGCCGCGCAGGTAAGCCAGGGCGATGTCCGCGCGGCGTTCCGGTGCGATGTCGGGCAGGCGCTGCAACAGGCGGTGGACCGCCGTGCCGCGGAGCAGCGACGGCTTGCCGGCCGCCTGCGGGTCGAGCACCGGTGAGCCCCCGGTTCCCGCTTCGATGAGCGGCGGGTCGATGGCCGCGCCGACGCCCGATGGGACCAGCGGCCGCGGCAGTTCCGGTGCCGGCGCAAGCTTGCGGCCGAGCGCCTCGGGCATCGGCGACGGGGGCGGGATGTCGGCTACGGGCTCGGGCGGCGCCACCACGGCTTCGCCCGAGACGCGGTAGCGGTGAATCGTCTCGCCGGTTGCTGCGTCTTCGATCTCCTGGCAGCTGTGCGAGTCGCGGAGAGCGCGCGACACCATGGTGTGCCAGGTCATGTCGGAGGGTTCGCGCTTGCCGTGATAGCCGCACAGGACGAGCCGGTCCTCGGCCCGCGTCATGCCGACATAGAGCAGGCGGCGGTATTCCTCTTCGGCCTTGCGGCGCAGTTCCAGTGCGATCGACCGCGAGACGGCATTCGAGGTGTCGCCGGAGGCGCGCCACAGGAAGCCGGTTGTGCGTCGTGTCTCGTTGCGGGGCCGGAACGGGACCAGCCTCGGCAGATGGCTGTCATGGAAAGGCGCGCTGCCGCTGTCGACGAGGAAGACGATCGGCGCTTCCAGCCCCTTGGCGGCGTGGGTGGTCATGATGCGCACTTCCCCGCGGGCCTGGTCCATCTCGCGCTTGATGTCGGGGCTACCGCATTCCAGCAGGCCGAGCAGGGCTTCCAGCCCGACGATGCCGGCCTGCTCGCTGGCGAGGCAGAAGCTCAGGAACTCGTCCACGACATCGCCTGCCTCGATGCCCAGCCGCGCTATCATCCGCGCCCGGACCCCGTCCCGGCCAAGGATACGGGCATAGAAGGCAAACGGCGATACATAGCCGGCTTCATTTCGCCATGTTTCGAGACTTTCGGCGGCCTGCGTCCAGTCAGGATTCGAGGCCGCGACCTCTTTCAGCCGGGACAGAAGCGATTGATCAGAACCCCGGGTCGACGCCAGGTCGAACAGATCGTCCTCGGAAAGGCCGAAGACCGGGCTTTTCAGCAGCGCGGCCAGCGACAGATCGTCATCGGGCTGGATGACCACGCGGCCGATGGCCATCAGATCCTGCACCGCGATGTGGTCGGCCAGCGACAGCCGGTCGGCGCCCGCTACCGGTACGTGCAGCTGCTTCAGTTCGCGCGACAGCGCATGGACGAAACTGTCGCGCTTGCGCACCAGCACAAGCACGTCGCCCGCTTCCACGGGACGTCCCTGCCCCTCGATAGCGTCGCGGACACGGATCCAACCCTCGATGGTTCGGGCGATGCGCGCGGCGAGCAGGGCGGCCGGCGCCGAGGTCTGGTCGATGGGCTGGGTCCAGTCGTCCGGCTCCTCGACCGATTGGGCGGCGATGGAGGGCCACAGCTCGACATGGCCCGGCGCGGATTGCCGAACGGCCTTGTGTTCCAGCGGTTCGGGGTCGCGCGTCAGGCCCTGGCGAACTTCCTCGCTCTGGAAGGTGAGGTCGACGGCCGAGAGCACGTCTTCCACCGAGCGGAAGGAGTGCAGCAGCCGAACCTTCTCGAAGCGGGCGCCAGCGGCCGCGACTTGATCCGAGAAATGATGTCCGCTGAGGGCGAAGGATTCGGGATCCGCGCCCTGGAAGGAATAGATCGACTGCTTTTCGTCGCCGACGGCGAAGACGGTGCGCGGCGCGTCATCGCGCGCCGATTGGCCGGCAAAGAAATCCGCTGCCAGCGCGTTGACCACGGCCCACTGGTCGGGGCTTGTGTCCTGCGCCTCGTCGAGCAGGATGTGGTCGATGCCCTTGTCGAGCTTGTACTGCACCCAGGCACTGGCATCGCGTCGGGCGAGCAGATTGACGGTGCGCACGATCAGATCGTTGAAGTCGAGGCAGCCGCGCGCGCTTTTCAGGCGCTCATAGATGCCTATCAGCCGGTCGGCCAGCACCAGGGCGGCATGGGTGGATTGCAGCATGCGCCAGAGCGCCAGCCGGTCGACGGCCTGCGCCACACGCTCAGCGCATTCGGTGAAGGCGTCGGCCAGGTCGGGGAACTCTTCGACGACGCCTTTCGCCGCGATGTTGCGCGGCGCACGCGGCTGCCACTGCCCCTCCTTGCGGGTGAGGAAGGCATCGCAGAGAATCTTGAGCCTGTCCTCTGCGTCGGTTGCCTCGAAAACGCGAAGAAGTTTGCCGGCAAAGTCAGAGGCATGTTTCTTGCCCGAATTGAGGGCGGCGTCGTTGATGCGCGCCACCATACCACGGTCGAAATAGGGGTCCGGCCAGGCGCCGTTCAGGATGGATTGCAGAGATTCGTCTTCGGCGAGGTCGAACTCGGCCATGAGCGCCGCATGCCCGTCCGGTCCCGTACCGATCTCGGCGATAAAGCGGGCGAGCGTGTCGCGGCGCGAGACAATCTCGGCCAGCAGCGACTCCAGCCCGCTTTCGCCGCCGAGCCGCAGGACGGTCGCGAAGGCCTCAGCCAGCCCCGCCTGTTCGGGCTCGCTCGTGCCGGCGATCATCTCGCGGCGCGCCTCGGCGAGCAAAGCCGCCTCCATCTGCGGGTCGAGCATCTCGAAATGGCCGGCGATGTTGGCTTCGAGCGGGAACTGGTGCAGCACCGCCTCGCAGAAAGCGTGGATGGTCTGGATCTTCAGCCCGCCCGGCGTCTCCAGCGCGCGCGCAAAGAGCCGGCGCGCATCGCGCATCATGGCAGGCGTCGGAGATCGCTCCCCAAGTTCGCGGATCTTCTCTTCCAGCTCCGCGTCATCGAGCCGCGTCCATGCGGCGAGCGTGTCGAAGACGCGGCGCGACATGTTGGCGGCGGCCGCCCGCGTGTAGGTCAGGCACAGGATGCGCGAGGGATCGCTGCCCGACAACAGCAACCGGATGACCCTCTGCGACAGAACATGCGTCTTGCCCGAGCCGGCATTGGCCGAAACCCAGGCCGACAGTCCCGGATCGGAGGCCAGGCGCTGGCGCTCGATTGTCTCGGGCGGGATGGTAAGGCGGCGGCTCATTCCCCGCCTCCCGGTTCGCCATCGACGCCTGCCGACCATTCACGTGTGCGGGCAAGGTGATCGTAGTAGCCGCTCATGTCGTCTGCACGGAAGGGCAGTGCCCGCGACAGATAGCCGGAGGTCGGAGAATTGTAGTGCTCCAGCAGCTTTTCGAGCCGCTGCCAGGCGTCATGGGAAAGATCGTCGGCGGTCCGGGGTTGCCGGTTGTATTCGAGGATCGATTCCTCATCGACCTGGCCGTTGGGGCGCAGCCGGACATAGGCGAGTTCCGACGGGGCAAGCTTTCCAATCTTCTCGAAGGCGCCGCGCATCAGAAGCGCGCCCTCGAGCGCCAGCTGCGGCGACAGAAGCGTGTGGGCCTGGCCCTTGGACGGGCTCGACCCGGTCTTGAAGTCGAGAATGTCGGCCATGCCGGATGGCCGGACATCGATCCGGTCGGCGCGGCCGCGCAAGGTGGCGCCGGTCGACGCGACCTCGGTGCGACTGGCAGAGAGTTCCGCGTGCCGCGCCTGAATGCCCGGCGGGCGGGTCCGGTCCCATTCAACCAGCCGGGGCGCCATGTCGACAAAGCGTGGCCACCAGACAGCGTCGATGTCGGGCGGTAGGACCGCCGCATCGAAGAGACGCCGTGCGATCTTCAGCAGCCTTTCAGGCGCATCCTCGGCATGCGGATCGGGAACTACCATGGAAAATTCATGGATGATGTCGTGGAAGAGCGTGCCGCGCTCGGCCGCGCCTGGATCGCGCAGAAGCGGCTCCAGCGGGTCGAGCCGGAGGATCCGCCGCGCATAGACCGCATAGGGATCGCGGCGCAGCGTCTCGATCTCGGTGACGGAGAATTCCTTCGGCCGGGCCGCTACCGGGGGCGTTGGTTCGGGCCGCGTCACGTAAT
>Ga0008833_1001442_pt1 | contig 10418 bp, 9 predicted proteins | sample HotLakConsoUCCLE_FD_62216 | JGI IMG/M metagenome (GOLD analysis project Ga0008833, IMG submission 62216) | Hypersaline microbial mat communities from Hot Lake, Washington, USA - Hot Lake Consortium UCC-LE | ecosystem: Environmental > Aquatic > Non-marine Saline and Alkaline > Hypersaline >... | reverse complement strand
TCCATCCCGCCCGGGCCCGGCGGGATGGAGCGAGGCGCGGATCTACGAGGCGTTTCCGCGCCTCGGCCAGAGGCGCTCGAACTACGGTTTCCAGCTGTCGGGGGGCGAGCAGCAGATGCTCGCCATCGGCCGTGCGCTGATGACGAACCCCGAAGTGCTGATCCTCGACGAGGCGACCGAGGGCCTTGCCCCGATGATCCGCGACGAGATCTGGACGATGCTTGGCCGTCTCAAGCAGGACGGGATGTCGATTCTGCTGGTGGACAAGAACCTCGACGAGTTGTCGCGGATCGCGGATCGCTACTACGTGATCGAAAAGGGCGAGATTGTCTGGAAAGGCACATCGGAAGACCTGTCGTCCGAGCGCGAGCGCGTGGAAGGGTTTCTGCACCTCTAGCTGCGCAGTCTTGGCATCCGGTGCGCGGGGCGCGGTCTGCCCGGTCGTGGCGAGAGTTTGCCTGCCGAGTGCCCGGCCGCTTCGCTGCGGCCGGCGCATCCCGCAATTCGAGACCCGTCTCGCGGCGGGCGGCGCGATGACGCTTCACGCGCGCGATGGGCCCGGGGAGGCTCCTGAGCGCGACCGCTCCTCGATATGGGCCAGGCCACCGGTTCCATGTGCCGTCGGCGGCTGGCAGGGCGATTGCGCAACCGCAGAACACGGGGGCTTCCTTTGATCACCCGGCACGGCCGGTCGAGCGGGACACCCCCACGCCGTTCCTCGGCGCATCTGACCCTCACGAGGTTTGGCGCGCCGGGATCCGGGCGGTCTGTCTTGGGATGGCGCTCTGCTTCTCGGGAACACGGATTTTGCGCAAGCGCGCGAACCTCCGCTGAGACCACGTTCATCTCGCGATTTGCGTTGCCCTGCTTGTTCAAGGTGACAAGCCGGCCCCAAACCATCGGCGCCCTGACGCCGCGAAAGCCCGCCTGTCGACGCGATCCGCACCGGATCCTTGCGAAACTCATCCGTTCCGGCGCTGCGCTTGGTCCATCGCCTCTGCTGCACATCGCGTGATCGAAGGTCGGCCCCGCGCCGCGACATCGCCAGACGCGGCACGCTCAAGCCGTGCAGCCGTTCACGGGGCCTGCCGCAGGTCTTCCAGCAGCGCGTTCGCGGTGCCGTGCGAAACCAGGGCGCGTGTCTCTTCGTCCAGCCGCGCTCCGGACAGCACCGAGTCTCCGGGAGACTGGCGGAAGATCGGCCAGTCCGAGCCGAGCATGATCCTGTCCGCCCCGTAAAGCGCCACCGCCGCTTCCAGTGCGCGCGGTCCCAGCGAGGCGCAATCGTACCAGATGCGGCGCAGCCGGTCCGTCGGAAAGGGCGCGTCGGGCGAACGATCCTGCGCGATATGTTCCATCCGCTCGAAGATGAAGGGCAGGGTGCCGCCAAGATTGACCACCTGGAACCGGATGCGCGGGAAGCTGTCCAGAACGTCCGAAAGGATCAGCGTCAGCGTGACCTGCGAGAGCTGCGATTGCAGCGCAACCGCCGAGGTCCGGTATCGGGCGAAATCGGCGGCGGGCGGCTGTGGAGCCTGGCCGACGCGCGGCCCCGGATGCAGCATCAGCAGCGCGCCGGTTCGGTTCGCAGCGTCCAGCACGGGCTCCAGCAGCCGCATGTCGTCGAGCGAGTTGAAATAGTCCGCGGGCAGGATCGCGCCGGGCAGGCGCAGGTCGCGCCGGACCCGGACCAGTTCGGCCGCTGCGGCGGCCATGTCCGCAAGCGGCAGGCCGGCCAGCCCCACGATCCGCCCACCCGTGCGCTCTTCGAGGGCGGCGAGATGGTCGTTGAAGGCCGGGATGACAGGGCCTAACTCCGCCATCGGCAGGACATCCACGCAGAGCGCACCGGGAAAGGTCAGCAGTCGGCGCGCGATGCCCGTCCGGTCCATCTGCTCCAGTCCGACCTGGTAATTCCAATGGGCCTCGGTGAAGGGAAAGGCGCCGTTCATGGCCAGCATCTCGCGCCCGCCATCCGGCGCGGGGCGCAGGCAGGGGCGTTCGGCACGCGCGGTCAGGAACTCGACAAGACCCCCGCCGTAATAGTGGGCGTGCATGTCCACATGGCCAGCCATCCGGTGTCCTTCCATTGCGGGACCGCGAGAAACAACTTTAGAAAAATTAAGGCATGAACTAATGTCCGGATCAAGTGGAGTTCGGCCGGGAGAAGGGCATGCAGGACAACGCCTTCATTCGAGACACCTGGTATGTCTGCGCCCGCAGCGAGGACGTGGGCCGGGCGCTCACGGCGCGCACGATCCTGGGCGAGAACGTCGTGCTGTTCCGCCGGACCGATGGATCGGTCGCCGCGCTGGAGGATGCCTGCCCGCATCGCAAACTGCCGCTTTCGAACGGCACGCTCGACGGGGATACCGTGGTCTGCGGGTATCACGGCCTGACCTTCGACGGAACCGGGCGCTGCGTGGCCGCGCCGACGCAACCCGACGCGATCCCCCGGCGGGCGCGGGTGACCGGCTACCCGGTGCTGGAACGCTACGGCCTTGTCTGGATCTGGATGGGCGACAGCGACCGGGCCGATCCGGCCGCGCTGATCGACATCGCGAATTACGGCGACCCCGGCTGGGCCAGCACGGCGCGCGGTGCGCTGGATATCGCGTGCCACTATCTCTGGATCACAGACAACCTTCTCGATCCGTCGCACGTGGCCTGGGTCCACCTCACCTCCTTCGCGGGGGGCGGTACCGACAACCTGCCGCTGGAGATTTCCGAGGACGATGACCGGGTGATCGTCACGCGGTGGATTCCGGGACAACCCGCCCCGCCATATTATGCGCCGTTCCTGCCCTTCGCCGAGTCCTGCGACCGTCTCCAGCATTACGAGTGCCGTCTGCCGTCGGTGGCGGTGAACATGTCGGTCTACACGCCCGCGGGCACCGGCGGCGCGGGCAAGCCCCTGCCCGATGACGCCTTCGTCAACATATCGTACAATTTCATGACGCCGGTCGACGAGGACCACAGCCTCTATTTCTGGTTCCAGCACCGCAATGCAAGGCAGGACGATGCGGAGATGTCCGAGCGGATGTTCGCAGGTGCCACCATGGCCTTCAACGAAGACAAGGCGGTGCTCGAGCAAGTCCATCGCGGCATGAAGAACCCGCGCACGCCTGCACTCAACCTCGGGCTCGACGCCGCGGCGATGCGGTTTCGCAAGCTGGTGGAGCGGCGGATCGCACGGGAGGCGGGTTAACCCGCCTCCGCCTGCGCCTCGAACGTGGCCGCCTCTTGCATCAGCCAGTCCCGGAAGGCGCGGATGCGGTCGGACTCGAACGCGGCTTGCGGACAGACCAGCCAATAGGAAAAACGTGACTCCACCGTCGCGGCGAAGGGCCTCACCAGGCTTTCCTGGGCCATGGCGTCCAGGACAAGGGGCGAGCGCCCGAGCGCCACGCCCAGCCCCTGTATCGCGGCCTGAACCACCATGTTGGACTGGCCGAAGCGGCGGACACGGGCGGGTTTCGGCAGCGTCAGGCCGGCTTCCTGCGCCCAGAATTGCCAGGTGGGCGCCTGCCCGTCGATATCGGTCACCTCGTCCATCAGGAGCGTGTGGCGCGCCAGGTCCGAGACCTCTTTCAGGGGAGGGCCCTCCGCCAGCAGCGCGGGCGCGCAGACCGGGAACAGCCGTTCCTCCAGCAGCCGTTCCACATGCAGGCCCGGGTATTTCCCCGGCCCGTAACGGATCGCGAGGTCCGCCTCGTCATGGGTGAAATCGGCAAGTTGCGCCGTCGTCGCGATGGAGACCGGGTATTCCGGGTGAACCTGGTCGAAGCCGATCAACCGCGGGATAAGCCAGACATAGGCGAAGCCCGGCAGACAGGAGACCGCGATCGACATCGTTTCCGAGCGGCAGTCGCGCAACTCGCGGCACAGTTCGGCGACAGAGCCGAAACCCTGCGTGACCGCCTGCGCCAGGCGCGCGCCCTCTTCGGTCACCGTCACGCGACCGCTGAGGCGGTTCAGCAGGCGCATCCCGATCCAGTCCTCGAGCGCGCGGATCTGTTGGCTGACGGCGCTTTGCGTGACGCCGAGTTCCTCTGCGGCGCGGCCGAAGCCTCGCAGGCGCGCGACCGCTTCGAAGGTGCGCAGGGCGGTGAAGGGCAGGTTCGCGATCATTAGCTCATCTAACCTGCTGCATTATTTCTTTTCAATGGTCTGAAAGGCCCACAGCTTCTATCGTCGCGGCAGGGTGGTCAGCGGCGAAGTTCGAGGCGATGCACGAAAAGCTCCGGAACGGGATCGAGAACATGCTGGTGCAGTGCGGGGACCTGCGCGCCGGCCAGTCTTTGCTGATCCTCGCCGAGGCCGTGGAGGACGGCCATTACGAGACCGGCCTGCCCGCGGCCGTGGCGCAGGTCGGCGGTGCGCTGGGGCTTCGGGTCGCCCTGCACCGGGAGCGTTTTTCGCCCGTCGCGGCGCCGGGCGACGACCTGCTGGCCCGGATCCGCCGCGCCGATCGCACGGTGTTCCTGTCGCGACTGGGGGACCAGTTGCGCTTTGACGCGCTGCTGGCCGCAAGCGCACCTGTCATGTGCTATGCGCTGGACCGCGAGATGATGGCATCGGGTTTCGGCCGGGCCGAGCACGGCGCGATGCGGGCGCTGCTGAGCCGCCTGAACGCCGCGCTGGCGGCGGCGCGCGAGATCCGCGTGACCTGCCCGCTCGGCACGGATTTTCGCGGCCCGGGCGCGCGCTTCCCGTCCGAGGCGGGCGAGGTGACGGTCCGGCGGTTTCCCCTGTCCGTCTTCACGCCGGTGCCCGCGGGCGATTTCGCGGGGAGCATCGTCCAGGCGGGCTTCCTGACCGGCACCGGCAAGACGCATTACACGCCCTACAACCTGGCGTTGGACGACCTTCTGACCCTGCATTTCGACGGCAACCGGATCGTCCGGTTCGAGGGTGCCTCCGATGACGTGGCGCGTGCGCGGGCGCATTACCGCAGCGTCGCTGCCATGACCGGGTCGGATGCCTTCCATGTCCATTCCTGGCATGCGGGCATGCATCCGGGCTGCGCCTGGCCTTTGCAGGCCGGTGCGGATATCGCGCGCTGGGGCGGCGCGGCCTTCGGCAACCCGCGGATCCTGCATTTCCATACCTGCGGGACGGACCCGCCCGGGGAAATCTCGGTGAACGTGGTGGACCCCACGATCCGGCTGGACGGCGTGCCGATCTGGGAGCACGGGCGCCTGCATCCGGAGCGCATCAAAGGGGGGCGCGAGATCCTGGAACGCCACCCTGTCGCGGACGGCCTGTTCGCGGATCCCGCGCGCACGATCGGGCTGGCGCCCTCGGGACGATTGCGCGCATGGCCCGAGGCTCAGCCCAGGGCGAAGTCCCTGTAATCCTCGGCCAGCGCATTGGCGGCTGCCGCCAGCAGGGCGTGCCCGTGTTCGGGGCGCGCGAGCGCCGAATGGCTGCCGACCCGGCCATCCGGAAAGGCAAGCCGATGCGCGTCGGGCGGGCCGTGCCGGTCGCCGGAATGGGCCGCGAGAAATGCGGCAGACAGTTTGCGCGGCGGAGCGAGGGCGGCCTCGGGCGGGACGACCTGCCGATGCGTGGCCATGGTGATGGCGATTTCCGAGGGCGTCGCGTGCATGCCTTCCCAATCGCCATAATACGCGCGGCGCAGCGCGTTCACCGGCTCGAAATCCCACCAGCTCCGCAGCCGCGCGCGTGCCTGGGGCACCTGTGCGAGCGCCGCGCGCAGGGGGGGCAGGTTCGCGCCATGCCCGTTGAGCAGGTAGATGCATGCGAAACCCTGTGCGGCGAGACCGGCCAGAACCGCCTCGGCCAGCGCGCGAAACAGCGGCTCCGGAATGGAGATCGTGCCGGGAAAGGCGGTATTGAACGGGGCCGGCGTCAAGGCCAGTGTCGGCGCCACGACCGCATTGCACCGTTGCGCCGCCGTCTCGGCGATCGCCGTCGCGCAAAGCGCATCCGTGCCGATCAGGCCCATCGGTCCATGCTGTTCGGTGGACCCGACGGGCACGATCACACCGCCGCCGGCGTCGATATGAGCCTCGGCCTCGGGCCATGTCATCAGGTCCAGCCTCATCCGGATGCGGCCCTTTCCAGCCATTCCGCCAGCACGGGGCGGTAAGCGGCGAGTTCCGCCGCAACGCATGGTTCCGCCTCGATCCGTTCGCGCCAGTCGCGCACCGCAGCGGGGAGGGCAGGGGCCAGTCCCATCGGGGAAGACAGCGCGTCCAGCCAGGCGAACGTGACCGGGAAACCGCAATCACCAAGGCCGAAGGGCAGGGCGGGTGTGTCCTCCAGCATCCGGCCCAGCTGGTCGATGCGGGCCTGGATCTCGTGTTCCTGCGCCGAGACGACCGCCCTGTCGCGGGTGGAGGCTGGGATCTGGGCGAACAGCTTGCGCACGTCCGGCTCCAGCCGCGTGTCGTGGAACCGCCCCCGTTCGCGCAGGCGCGCCCGGTCTGCGGCGGAGCCGGGCAGCAGCGGAGGGTCTGGAAAGGTCTCCTCGAGATATTCCGCGATGGCTTCGCTGTCGGCGAGCAGCAGGCCGTCATGTTCGAGCGCCGGCAGGTTGCCCGAAGGCACCAGCCGGCGGTAGTCGTCCGAGCCATAGCCCCCGGGCGGTGGCAACTCCCTCCAGGCGAGTCCCTTGGCGCGCAGCACGATCCGCAGTTTCGCGCAATAGAGGCTGACGGGGATGGCGTAGAGCGTCAGCATGGGCGATGCGCCACGGGTCCGGCTCAATCGAGCGGCACGCCCCACTTCGCCGCAAGGTCGTCGAAGAAGCCGCCTTCCTTCTTGGTCGCGATCCATGTGTTGACGTAGTTGATCCAGACCTGGTCGTCCTGCGGCAGCAGCATCGCCACCAGAGCACGCGCACGCGGTTCGGACACGGGAACGATCATCATCTGCGGAAAGCGCTTGACCAGCTGCAACGCCTCGACATTCGAGGTGATATGCGCATCCGCCCGCCCTGCCAGAACCTCCTGGAAATCGCGCGCGGGCGCGTCGACGATGACATGCTCGGCCTCGGGGAAGAACGCCTTGACCTGCTGTTCCTGGGTGGTGCCCAGGGTGGCGGCCACCTTGACGTCGGCCTGGTTCAGGTCATCCCAATCCCTGAACCGCTCGGCATCCTTCCTGTCGATGAGCGGCACCGTCCCGAGGGAGAAATAGGGCTGCGAATACCCTGCGACCTTGGCCCGCGCGGGGGTCACCGAGGCCGATCCGGTCATGTGGTAGGTGCCCGCCGAGATGCCCGAGACAAGCGTGCGCCAGTCGGCGGGAACGAACTCCACCTCGACGCCCAGATCCGCGGCCAGTTGCGTCATCACGTCGATGTCGTAGCCGGTATAGCTGTTGGTCGCCACGTCCTTCATGGTCATCGGGTTCCAGTCACCGGTGGTGCCGACCTTCAGCACTCCGGCATTGAGCACCTCCTCGAGCACGGATTGCGCCTGCGACGCGACGGGCATGACAAGCACCGCGGCGGCCAGCGCGACGGATTTCAGAAATGACATTCTCTTTCTCCCTGTTGGTCGAGGCCGCAAGGGCGCTCCGCGGCCAGCTTGCCCGAAATAACTTGTGAATCAAGAAAAACTAATGTCTAGAATGCCTCTATCCCGCCCCGCCCCGCGAATGATCGTGATCGTGCAATCGAGTGACGAAATGCCCGAAGAGACAGCGCCGCTCATACGGTTCGACACGGTTTCCAAGCGTTTCGGAGAGTTTCGCGCCCTCAACGACATCAATCTGGGCGTCGCGCGCGGCGAACGGGTCGTGGTGTGCGGCCCCTCGGGTTCGGGGAAATCGACCCTGATCCGCTGCATCAACGGGCTGGAGCAGATCGACGAGGGGCGGATCGTCGTGGACGGCATCGCGCTGGAACCCGGGGGGCGCGGCGCCGCCCGGGTGCGCGGCAAGGTGGGCATGGTGTTCCAGCAGTTCAACCTGTTTCCGCACCTGACCGTTCTGGAGAACCTGACGCTGGGGCCGATCCGCGCGCGCGGACTGTCGCGCGCCGCAGCCACGCATACCGCGCTGCGGTTTCTCGAACGCGTCCGCATCCCCGAGCAGGCCGACAAGTATCCGCGCCACCTCTCGGGAGGCCAGCAGCAGCGGGTCGCGATCGCCCGGTCGCTGTGCATGGAGCCGCGGATCATGCTGTTCGACGAACCGACATCGGCACTCGATCCGGAGATGATCAACGAGGTGCTCGACGTGATGACCGAACTGGCGGAAACCGGGATGACGATGATCGTCGTGACGCACGAGATGGGATTTGCCCGGCGCGTGGCCGATCGCGTGGTGTTCATGGACGCGGGCGAGATCGTCGAGATGGCCCCGCCCGAGACGTTCTTTTCCGCCCCGGAGAGTCAGCGCTGCCAGGATTTCCTGCAGAAGCTGATGCATCACTAGGAGGCTGCGGATATGCGCCGGATCGCGATTCTGCTTGGTCTTCTGCTGGCTCTGTCGGGCTGTTCCGGGAACTGGGGCTGGTATGTCGTCGATCCCCGCACGCCGTCGGGCTACAACAACCTGAAATTCCTGCTCTCGGGGCTGGAATACACCGTCTACCTTTCCGCCGTGGCCATCTCGATCTCCATGACGGTCGGGCTGCTGGTCGCGCTGCCGGGGCTGTCTCCGTTCCGCTGGATGCGGTCGGCCAGCCGGGTCTACGTGGAACTGGTGCGCTCGGTGCCATTGCTGGTGATGATCCTCTGGATCTACTACGGCCTGCCGCAGTTGACGGGGCTGACGCTTTCGGTGTTCTGGGCCGGCGTGATCGCGCTGGCCCTTTCGGACAGTGCCTTCCAGGCCGAGATCTTTCGCGGCGGCATCCAGTCGATCGCGCGCGGACAATACGAGGCGGCCTATTCGGTCTCGCTGGGCTACCGCGACACGATGCGCTACGTGATCCTGCCGCAGGCCTTCCGGCGCATCCTGCCGGCGCTGGGCAACCAGTTGATCTACATGCTCAAGATGTCGTCGCTTGTCTCGGTGATCGGGATGCAGGAACTGACCCGCAAGGCGAACGAACTGGTGGTGGTGGAGTACCGGCCGCTGGAGATCTACACTGTCCTCGTGCTGGAATACCTCGTGCTGATCCTGCTGGTCTCGAGCGGGGTGCGCTGGCTCGAACGGCGGTTGCAGGCCGACGAGCGCTGAACCGGGACGCGCGCGCCTGCGGGGCCGATCGTCGCGGGTTCAGCCGTCCGGGACGGCGGTCTTGCGCGCGTCGAGGGTGGCGCGCACGGCGTGGGCGAGGTCGGCGGCACCAACCGGCTTGGACAGGACCGCCGCGAAGTCGCGCAGGCTGAAATCCCCCAGCGTATCCGGCCGGGCGGTCACGAGCACGACCGGCACCGGCGGCGAGAGCGTCATCGCGAAACGGGCCAGCGCGTGCCCGTCGCAGCCGGGCATGTGCAGGTCGGTCACCAGCACGCTCCAGTCCCGGGGCGCTTCCGAAAGAACCTGTTTCACCAAGTGCGGATCGGTTTCGGGGAAGGCTGTGGCACCTGCGCTTTCGAGCATCTCGGCCAGGACGCGGGACACATCCGGCAGGTCGTCCACCACGAGCGCCCGAACGCCCCGAAGCAGGTCCGGATCGGGCCGCGCGGGCAGGGTCGGGCGCTTCGCCTGGCTTGGCGTGGCGGCTGGCGCCAGCCACGGCGCGACCGCGCGGCAGGGCCAGGCGACGGTCATGGTAGAGCCCTTGCCCGGCACGGTGTCGACCCAGAGCGCGGCGCTGTTGCCTTGCAGGATCGAGCTGACGATCAGCAGTCCGAGCCCGGTGCCCGCCTGTCCTTTCGTCGTGAAGTTTCGCTGGAACATCCGGGCCAGCACCTCCGGTGCAATCCCCGCGCCGGTATCGGCGACGGTGAAGATCGAGACCGGGCTGCCCTCGGGCACACGTTCGCCCGCGTCGGGGAGGCGCGAGGGAGGGGGCGTGCCGGCGGGCATCGCCCGGATCGTCACCGTCGCGACATCTCCCTCCGCGCCGGAATCGCAGGCGTTGATCGCCAGGTTCACCACCACCTGCAAGAGCTCGGTAGGGTTTGCCCAGATCGGCAGGGCGGCCTCGGGCAACCCCAGGCACACGTCATGGCGCGCGATGCGCAGGGTGCCCAGCAGGTCGAGCGCGACCCGCAGCAGGTCGCGCAGATCATGCTGCGAGCGCGGCATTTCCGGGCGCATCAGGCTGCCGAGCCCCGCGGTCAGATCGCGTGCCATGTCGATGGCCGTGCGGATGGTGCCCAGCCCTTCGGCGATCTCGTCCTGGTCCCCGCAGTCCGGCTCCAGGCTCTCTGAGCTACCCCCCGAAAATCGGACAGTGACGTAAGCTACGATCTGACGTCTGCTGGTCTCCAAGAACGAGGAGATCAGGACATGAAGAAACGCAGGAACCATGACGCTGGGTTCAAGGC
>Ga0008833_1001440_pt1 | contig 10457 bp, 10 predicted proteins | sample HotLakConsoUCCLE_FD_62216 | JGI IMG/M metagenome (GOLD analysis project Ga0008833, IMG submission 62216) | Hypersaline microbial mat communities from Hot Lake, Washington, USA - Hot Lake Consortium UCC-LE | ecosystem: Environmental > Aquatic > Non-marine Saline and Alkaline > Hypersaline >... | reverse complement strand
TTCCTCCATATGGGCGTGGATATGCTCGGCCCCGCCGCTGGTGGTGTGGCACAGGAAGCTGTCCTCGTCGATCCGCGCCACGACGCCGTCATCCATCAGGAAGCCGTTCTCGTTGCACATCAGCCCGTAGCGGCAGCGGCCCGGTTTCAGCGTGGACATCATGTTGGTGTAGAGCATGTCGAGGAAACGTGGTGCGTCCGGCCCCTTGACGATGATCTTGCCCAGGGTGGAGGCGTCGAGCAGACCCAGCGCCTCTCGGGCGTTGCGGACTTCCCGGTTCACGGCCGCCTCGGTGCTTTCGCCCGCGCGGCGGTAGCAATAGGGCCGGCGCCACTGGCCCACCGGTTCCCAATCGGCGCCCTGCGCCTCGTGCCAGTCATGCATCGGGGTGCGGCGGATCGGCTGGAAGATCTCGCCCCGAGACGGCCCGGCGATCGCGCCCATGGAGATCGGCGTGTAGGGCGGGCGGAAGGTGGTGGTGCCCACCTGCGGGATCGCCGCGCCCAGTGCCTGCGACAGCACCGCCAGCCCGTTGATGTTGCTGAGCTTGCCCTGGTCGGTGGCCATGCCCAGCGTGGTGTAGCGCTTGGCGTGCTCGACGCTTTCATAGCCCTCGCGCGCGGCCAGTTGCACGTCCGACACCTTCACGTCGTTCTGGTAGTCGAGCCAGGCTTTCATCCGCAGCCTGATGTCGGCGCCATGCGGCATCATCCACACGGGCTCCAGCGGGGTTTCGGGCTGGGCCTCGGCCTGCGGCGCATCCGCTCGGGCCGCGGTGTGGCCGGTGGCGCGTGCAGCGGCGAGGCCCGCCGCATGGGCGTCGGCCAGCCCCTCGGCCAGGCCCGCCATGCCGTTGGCCGCACCGGCTGCGATCACGAAGGGCCGCCCGTCATGGCCAGTGGGGGCGCGCTCCGGATCGGGGCGGAAACAGGCCTGCGCCTCGACCCAGCTCAGCTTGCCGCCGCAATGCGACCACAGATGCACCACCGGCGACCAGCCGCCCGACATCGCCACCGCATCGCAGCGGATCTCCTCCAGCGGGCTGCCCTCACCGGCCTGGGCGCAGATCGCCACGCCCTGCACCCGCTTGCCGCCCTTCACCGTCGCGATGCCCTTGCCGGTCTCCACGCGGATGCCCGCGGCGCGGGCCGCCTGCATCAGCGCGCCGCCGCCGCCCGCGCGCGCATCGAGGATCGCGGGCACCTCCAGCCCGGCCTCCCTGAGCACCAGCGCGGTGCGGTAGGCATCGTCGTTATTGGTGACGATCACCGTGCGGTCGCCGGGCGAGACGCCCCAGTTGACCACGTAATCGCGCACCGCCGAGGCCAGCATCACCCCGGGCACGTCGTTGCCGGCGAAGGAAAGCGGCCGCTCGATCGCGCCGGTGGCGGTGACCACCTGGCCCGCCCGGATCCGCCACAGCCGGTGGCGTGGGCCGTCCCGGCCGGGGGCATGATCGGCCACCCGCTCGTAGCCCAGCACGTAGCCATGATCGTAGACCCCCGCGCCCATGGTGCGGGCGCGCAGGGTGACGTTCTCCATCGCCTCCAGCGCGGCGATCGTGCCGTCGATCCACTCGGCCACCGGCCGGCCCTCGACCGTGCCGCCATCGACCGGCGCGCGCCCGCCCCAATGGGCACTCTGCTCGATCAGCAGCACCGAGGCGCCCGCCGCGCCCGCCGCGCGCGCGGCCTGAAGGCCCGCCACGCCGCCGCCCACCACCAGCACGTCCACGAAGGCGTAGAAATGCTCGTAGCTGTCGGCATCGGGCTCGGCGGGCGCGCGGCCCAGCCCCGCCGACTGGCGGATGAAGGGTTCGTAGATGTGTTTCCAGAACGGGCGCGGGTGGATGAACGTCTTGTAGTAGAAGCCCGCGGGCAGGAAGCGTGCGAAAGCGGTGTTCACCGCGCCAACGTCGAATTCGAGGCTGGGCCAGTGGTTCTGGCTGGTGGCGGTCAGCCCGTCGAAAAGCTCGGTCGTGGTGGCGCGCTGGTTCGGCTCGAACCGGGCGCCGGTGCCGAGATTGACCAGCGCATTCGGCTCTTCGGCGCCCGAGGCGACGGGGCCGCGCGGGCGGTGATACTTGAACGACCGGCCCATCAGCATCTGGCCGTTGGCCATGAGCGCCGAGGCCAACGTGTCGCCCTCGTAGCCGGTGAAGCGCTTGCCGTTGAAGGTGAAGGACAGCTGGCGGGCGGTGTTCACCAGCCGGCCGGGCCGGGGCAGTCTCGTGCTCATGCGAACTCTCTCCAGCGCCAGCCCGGGCGCTTCGCGGTGATGGCCTCGCGGATCTCCTGCGGGGGCTCTGTTGTCTGGGCGGGATAGGTGCCGAACACCTCCAGCGTCACGGTGCAGCGGGCGGCGTGGAACCACTTGCCGCAGCCCATGGCGTGGCGCCAGCGCTCGAAATGCACGCCACGCGGGTTCTCGCGCAGGAAGAGATATTGCTCGAAGGACTCGTCGTCCGCGCCCGGGCCATGACGTTTCAGATGCGCCTCGCCGCCGGGATGCAGCTCGGTTTCCTCGGCCATGACGCCGCAATAGGGGCATTCAAGGATCAGCATGTCGCGCTTTCCTTCACATTCTCGCGCCAAAAGTCTTCGCAAGACTTTTGGCAAAATCTTTTGCAAAGATTTTGCGGCCGCATCTTCATCAATGGGCCACCCCCGCCGCGACCGACTCGTCGATGAATTTGCCCTCGCGGAAGCGCCACATGGAGAAATCCTCGGCCAGCGGGCCGGGCTCGCCGCGCGCCACCAGTTCGGCCATGGCCCAGCCCGAACCCGGGATCGCCTTGAAACCGCCGGTGCCCCAGCCGCAATTGATAAACACGTTCTGCACCGGCGTCTTCGAGATGATCGGCGAGCGGTCGCCCGTCATGTCCACGATCCCGCCCCACCAGCGCAGCATCTTGAGCCGCGAGATGATCGGGAAGGTCTCGACCAGGGCGCGTACCGTTTCCTCCACATGATGGAAGCTGCCGCGCTGGGTGTAGTTGTTGTAGCCGTCCGCGCCGCCGCCGATCACCATCTCGCCCTTGTCGGACTGGCTCATGTAGCCGTGCACCGTGTTGGCCATCACCACCACGTCCATGCAGGGCTTGATGGGCTCCGACACCAGCGCCTGGAGCGCAACGCTCTCGATCGGCAGGCGGAAGCCCGCCATGTCGGCCACCACGCCGGAATGGCCCGCCACCACGATGCCCAGCTTCTCGCAGTCGATCGGGCCGCGCGTCGTGTCCACCCCCGTCACCTTCCCGCCCTCGCGGCGCACCGCGGTGACCTCGCATTGCTGGATGATGTCCATGCCCATGTCCGAGCAGGCCCGCGCATAGCCCCAGGCCACCGCGTCGTGCCGCGCGGTGCCCGCCCGGTCCTGCCAGAGCGCGCCCAGAACCGGGTAGCGCGGCCCGTCCAGGTTGATGATCGGCACCAGTTCCTTGACCCGCCCGGGCGGTATCAATTCGGTCTTCACCCCCTGGAGCGCGTTGGCGTGAGCGGTGCGGGTGTAGCCGCGCAGCTCGGCTTGCGTCTGGGCCAGCATCATCACGCCGCGGGGGCTGAACATGATGTTGTAGTTCAGCTCCTGGCTGAGCGTCTCGTAGAGCGAGCGGGCCTTCTCGTAGATCGCGGCGGAGGGATCCTGGAGGTAGTTCGAGCGGATGATGGTGGTGTTGCGGCCCGTGTTGCCGCCGCCCAGCCAGCCCTTCTCGATCACCGCGACATTGCGGATGCCGTGATTCCTGCCGAGGTAATAGGCGGTGGCCAGCCCGTGGCCGCCTGCGCCGATGATGATCACATCGTAGCGCTTCTTCGGTTCCGGGCTGGTCCAGGCGCGCTCCCATCCGGTGTGGTAGCGGGCGGCCTCGCGGGCGATGGCGAATACGGAATAGCGTTTCATGGGCCTCGAATCCGTGCGGGTGCGCTGCCGTGATATCTGCACCGCAGCGCCTGTCCAACCACGTTCGGCAGCGTCACAATCGGCGCCGGTTGCGACATGGCGCGCCACCTGCCCGATTTGCCCTTTTTTCGCGCCGTCCGGAGATATAGATCACTGGACGTACCGGCTTGGAGGACCCATGACGTTCTGGATCATCGTCGCCGCGCTCGCGCTCGGTGTCACGGCGCTGCTGGCGCTGGCCGCGTCAAGGGCGCGTTCACAGGCGGCTGAGGCCGCGGAATACGATCTGCAGGTCTATCGCGACCAGCTGAAAGAGGTCGAGCGCGACCTGGCGCGCGGCGTGATCGGCGCCGAGGATGCCGAGCGGCTGCGCACCGAGGTCTCGCGCCGGATCCTCGCCGCCGATGCCGGGTCGCGCGGGGCCGGCAGTGCCGAGACGGAACAGCCGGCCTGGGCCGCCCCGGGTCTTGCCGTGGTGCTTCTGGTGGCTTTGGTGGGCGGGGGGCTGTGGCTCTATCGCGACCTGGGCGCACCGGGCTACGGCGATCTGCCGCTTGCCAGCCGGATGCAGCAGGCCGACGAGCTGCGCGAGAACCGCCCCGTCCAGACCGAGGCCGAACAGCAGGTGCCTCCAGCGCCCGAAACCGAGGTAACGCCGGAATACGCCCAGTTGATGCAGCGCCTGCGCGCGGCGGTGGCCGAGCGCCCCGCCGATCTGCAGGGCAATGTGCTGCTGGCGCGCAACGAGGCGGCGCTGGGCAATTTCCGGGCCGCCTACGAAGCGCAGGAGCGGATCCTGTCGATCAAGGGCACCGACGCCACGGCCGGCGATTTCGCCGATTATGCCGAGATGATGATCATGGCGGCGGGGGGATACGTGTCGCCGCAAGCCGAGATGGCGTTGAACGCTGCGCTGACCCGCGACGAAAGCAACCCGGTGGCGCGCTACTATATCGGGCTGATGTTCCAGCAGACCGGCCGGCCGGACCGGGCGTTCCGGATCTGGTCCAACCTGCTGCGCGAAAGTGCCCCGAACGCGCCCTGGGTGCCTCCGATCCGCGAGCAGATCGAGCGCGTGGCATATCTCGCCGGCGTCGAGTACGAGCTTCCGCCGCTTGAGGAGGCGTCGATGTCCGGGCTGGGCGGGCCCACGGCGGAGGATATCGAGGCCGCGCAGGGCATGAGCACCGAGGACCGGACGGCCATGATCCGCGGCATGGTGCAGGGCCTCTCGGAACGGCTGGCGACCGACGGCGGCACTGCCGCCGAATGGGCGCGCCTGATCGGGGCGCTGGGCGTGCTGGGCGAGACCGAGCAGGCCCGCGAGATCCTGAACGAGGCGCGCCGCACCTTCGCCGCCGATGCCGCCGGGCTGGCGGAGATCGAGGCTGCGGCGCAGCAGGCCGGCATCGGGGGATGATACACGACGAGATCGTCGCTTTCGCCGGCGCCCTGCCCCGCGGCCGCGCGCTGGCCGGGCTGGACCTGGGCGAAAAGACGATCGGTGTGGCGGTCTCGGACCGGATCCTTTCCGTGGCCACGCCGCTGGAAACGGTGAAGCGCAGCAAGTTCACGCTGGATGCGGCGCGGCTGCGCGAGATCTTCGCGCAACGCGAAATCGGCGGGGTGATCCTGGGCCTGCCGCGCAACATGGACGGCTCGGAAGGGCCGCGCTGCCAGTCCACCCGCGCCTTCGCGCGCAATCTCGACCGGCTGATCCCCGACATGCCCATCGGCTTCTGGGACGAACGGCTGTCCACCGTGGCGGCGGAGCGCGCGCTGCTGGAGGCGGATACGTCGAGAAAACGTCGCGCCGAGGTGATCGACCACGTCGCCGCGTCCTATATCCTCCAGGGTGTGCTGGACCGGCTCCGGCATCTGGGGCAGGCATGAGGCGACGGGCATGAGCGACACGGTGTGGAAACGGGACGAGATCGAGTCCCCTTGTGTGAAGATCTGCGTGATCCACCCGGAGGCGCGGCTCTGCACGGGCTGCCTGCGGTCGATCGACGAGATCACCCAATGGTCGCGCATGACCCCCGAGGCGCGCCGCGCCGTGATGGAGGAACTGCCCGTCCGCGCCGGTCGGCTGACCCGCCGTCGCGGCGGACGCGCCGCGCGGCTGGCGCGCGACCAGAGCTGAACCGGCAGGCGGCGGGCAGGCCCGTTCAGGGCCGCGCGAGCCAGCACGCCGGATCCTCCAGCAGCGGGCGGAAATAGGCCACGATCCGGGGCGGGCCGTCCGGCGCCCGCCACGGGCCGATCCCGTGCAGCATCAGCCGGTGCAACAGGACCGCCTCGCCCGGCCGGCCCGGCAGGGGGACCCGGCGGCAGGTCTCGAACACCTCGGCACGCGCGGCCTTGTAGCTGTCCGTCACGTCCTGCTCGCCCCAGTCACGCGGCGGCAGACGCCCCAGGCGGGCGGCGAAGGCGCGGCGCATCACCTCGTGGCTGCCCTCCCAGGCGACGAGCGGGGCGGCGTCCTCGGTCGCGTCGGTCAGGGGCAGGCCCAGGATGAAGGCATGCGGCTCGCGCAGGTGGCGACGGCGATCCGCGCCCTCGGGCAGCAGCCCGTCCAGATGCGCCCCGTCGCGGGCCTGGCGATAGCGGAAGGCGGCGGCGCTGTCGCCCGCGCGCGGGCGCGGGTAGCCCGGCCAGACGGCCGAGACCTGCGCCGGGTGCAGCGGCGGGACAGGGCCCGTCAGACGGGCGAGCGCATCGCGCAGGATCGCGGGCAGCGCCGGCCCCTGACCGACCCGGCCCGCCGCGTCGTTCCGCAGGACGTCCACGCCCACGAACCAGGTCCCCTCGCAATCGAGCCATCTGGCCCTGAGCGCGGGATCCCGCGTGGCGGCCTCGGCCACGGGGCGGGCCGCCTTCGCCCAGGCGGCGATGGATGGATCAGGCCCCAGCCGCACCCAGCCCCGCCGCGCGAACCCGTCTACCATCCCAGCGACTTGCGCAGCATGTTGCCCGCCACCAGCAGCAGGAACAGCGCGAAGACCCGCCGGAGCGGGCGCGCATCCATCGCATGGGCGATCCGCACGCCGATCGGCGCGGTCAGCAGCGTCATGGCGATCACCACCGCGAAGGCCGGCAGGTTCACCGCGCCGATGGTGAAGGGCGGGCGGCCCTCGGTGACCTCCAGCAGCAGGAAGCCCGCCACCCCGGGCACCGCGATCAGCAGGCCGAACCCCGCCGCCGTGGCCACCGCCCGGTGGATCGGCACGCCGTAAAGGCTCATCAGCGGAACGCCGAAGCTGCCCCCGCCGATGCCCATCAGCACCGACAGGAAGCCCACCACGGGCGACAGCACCGCGCGGGTGATCCCGCCCGGCATCCGCGGGCCCAGCCGCCACTCGGCCCGCCCGAGCGCCAGATAGAGCCCGATCACCAGCCCCAGCACCCCGAACACGCCCTGCAGCGTCGTCGACCGCAGCGAGGCCGCCAGCAGCACCCCCAGCACCGCGCCCACCGCGATGCCCGGCGCCCAGCTCCGCAGGATCTGCCAGTCCACCGCGCCCTTGCGGTTGTGCGACAGCACCGAGCGGGTGGAGGTGACGACGATGGTGGCAAGCGAGGTGGCGAGGCAGATCTGCATCAGCTGCGGGCCGGAATAGCCCAGCGTCTGGAAGGCGTAGAAGAAGGCGGGCACCAGCACGATCCCCCCGCCCACGCCCAGCAGACCGGCCAGCACGCCCGCGAAGGCTCCGATCGCCAGCAGCATCACCAGCATCTGCAACAGCAGCATCGTGTCGGGCATGGCCGCGCTCTCCCTCGCTTTTTTACCGGACCCGCTTACACAAGGGCGCAGGCCAAGGCCAGAGCGGCGCTTGCCCTCGGGCCGGCACATGGCCAAGCTGGGGGAAACGGTGAAGGCGAGGCGTGATGAGTGCAGCGGAAGCGGCCTAAGAGGCCGCTTTGGTGGAAATCGGACGGGTCAAGGCGGCTGGGGAGACCGAGATTTCCTTCGAGCACGAGCGGTTCCGGGCACTGGACCGGATCCCGGAGGAGTTGGCGAACATTCCGGGGTTGATCGGAGTCATTCTTGACAGGACGGAGGTGAAGGATCTCACCCCCCTCACAGAGATTTCCGGACTGAGCTGGCTTTACCTCAGCCAAACCGCGGTGACGGACCTATACCCTCTCGCCGCGCTTTCCAGTTTGAGGAAGCTTTCCCTCGACGAGAGTAACGTGACGGACCTTTCCCCTTTGGCTGGATTGACCGGGTTACAAGACCTGGACCTGAGCAAATCACAGGTTACCGATTTGCGCCCCCTCCTTGCCTTGGTGAGCCTCGGGAGTGACTCGCCTCTCGGCCTCATGTTCAATGAAACCGGCGCCACACTCAGGGATGCGACGCTGGCCGAACTCGCACGGATCGAAGACCCGATGGAGCGCGCCGAGCGCACCCGCGCCTACCTCGCCACCCTGCCCGAATGGCCGGAACCCTACACACCTTCAGCCACCCCTGACGGCAGCCCGCCCGCCCCCCCCCGAGAGCGATACGCCACCCCTTCTGATCTGGACAACGGACGACAAACTGGATGTTCAGCCCGCGCCTCCGGACGCGGCCGCCCTTGTCGATCCGATCCGTGCCCGTCTTTACGATCGATTGCCCCGGGCGCTGGAGAGGCTCGCCCCATATGCCAACCGTTATCCTGAAATCGATGGCCCCTTGCGAGCCTTGCGCGACCTGTCGGCCACAGACTTCGCGGACGCGGACATCTTGTCGATGCACCTGGAGATCGCCGCACTGACCGATCTGCGCGAAGGTCAGTCTGCGCGCGCAGAAGCCGAACGCCTGGACCCGGAGTGCGATGCGGCACTGGCCGATCTGCTGCGGATCGCGCCCGGAATCACGATGGGCCACCCTGATGTGGAATTGCTGGAGGCACGGGCCAGGGCGCATGCGCGCTCGCGCCTGCCGGACACCGTGGCCGAGGGTGAACGTCGGATTGCCGAAGGGCTGGCCGTAGATCCCCTCGCCACGCCGCGCACGCAAGAATGGGGGCGTCGTAGCGCCATGGCCCAACCGGGGGGTCGCATGGCGGAGATCCGTCGCGAATTCACCCGAAACGCTGTTGTCATATTGGCGAGCTTCGCGGACCAACTCGGCAATGCCGCCACTGGTTACGTGGCAACGGATGTCGTGGTTGCGGCTGCCAGGTTCCTGCTGCTTCACAAGGATGCAATCATGGCAACCGCACCCGCGTGGGGCCAGACCGGCTATGTCTGGGCGGAATACATCCTGATCCGGTCCCAGCAGATCATCGACGAGGCCCGCCGCGGCTGACCCCTACCCCGCCGCCAGCCGTTCGGCCTCTCCCCCGACCGCGGCGAGCGCCTGTTCCACCAGCGCCGGCCCCGCGCCGGGGCGGTTGGCGCCCTCGGACAGCAATTGCCGCCAGCGCCGCGCCCCCGGCCGGCCCGAGAACAGGCCCAGCATGTGGCGGGTGACCTGGTGCAGCCGTCCGCCCCCGGCCAGGTGTTGCTCGATATAGGGCAGCATGGCGCGAGCGATGACGTCGGGCGCCTGCGCGGGCGCCGGGCTGCCGAAGATCTCCGCATCGGCCCGCCCCAGAATGTCCCAGGGCCGGTGATAGGCCGCGCGCCCGATCATCACCCCGTCGAGCCCCGCCTCCAGAAGCGCCTTCGCCTCGGCCAGGCTTTCCACCCCGCCGTTGAGCGAGATGTGGAGATTGGGAAACAGCCCCTTCATCCGATGCACCAGATCGTAATCGAGCGGCGGGATGTCCCGATTTTCCCTGGGACTGAGCCCTTGCAGCCAGGCCTTGCGGGCATGGATCGTGACCCGCTCGCACCCCGCGCCCACGCATTGCGCGAGGAATTCCGGCAGCGCCTCTTCGGGGTCCTGGTCATCCACGCCGATGCGGCATTTCACGGTCACCGGCACCTCCACCGCGTCGCGCATCGCGCGCAGGCAGTCGGCCACCAGCGCGGGGGTCTTCATCAGAACCGCCCCGAACAGGCCCGATTGCACCCGGTCCGACGGGCAGCCGCAATTGAGATTGATCTCGTCATAGCCCGCCCGTGCCCCCAGCCGCGCGGCCTGCGCCAGTTCCGCCGGATCGGAGCCACCGAGTTGCAGCGCCACGGGGTGTTCCTCCGGGCTGTGCTCGAGCAGGTGCATCGCCCCCCCGCGCACCAGCGCGGGAGCGGTGACCATCTCGGTATAGAGGAGCGCGTTGCGGCTGATCAGGCGGTGAAGATACCGGCAATGCCGGTCGGTCCAGTCCATCATCGGCGCAATGCTCAATTTTGTGGCACTGACATTATTGTCTTTTTTGTTTTCAGTCAGCGGATTAGCGCTCAAGTCTCTGTCCCGTTCTTGTCTCATCAGTTGCAATTTTTGCCCGTTTTTTGTACCCTTTTACAACACAGGTTGTAGGAAAAAACGGCAATGTTGTAGAGCCATGGGTAGCATCATTCAGCGCAAACGCAAAGATGGCACGACCGCCTGGCTTGCCCAGGTCTCGATCTGGCGCGACGGAAAGCACGCACATCGCGAGAGCCGGACCTTCGAGCGCCGCTCG
>Ga0008833_1001439_pt1 | contig 10469 bp, 11 predicted proteins | sample HotLakConsoUCCLE_FD_62216 | JGI IMG/M metagenome (GOLD analysis project Ga0008833, IMG submission 62216) | Hypersaline microbial mat communities from Hot Lake, Washington, USA - Hot Lake Consortium UCC-LE | ecosystem: Environmental > Aquatic > Non-marine Saline and Alkaline > Hypersaline >... | reverse complement strand
GCGCCCTTCGCCGAGGCCGAGGGCTACAGCGGTCTCGTGGTGCACGGGCCGCTTCTCGCCCAGCTTCTCGCGGGGCTTGCCGAGGAACGGCTCGGTCCGCTCAAGACGTTCCAGTTCCGTGCCACCGCGCCGCTCACCCATCGCGACCCCGCCGAGATCTGTGCCAAGGGCAACCATCTCTGGGTGCGCGGCCCCGACCGGCGGCTCGCGATGACGGCGAAGGCGGGCTGAGGCCACGATCGCACCGGCGGCGCTTGCCGGCAGGGTCGGGCTTCAGGGATATTTCTACCAGGATGAAGGAGCCTTCGGCGGGGGACCGGAGCAAACTACGGTTCGAACCTGAACGGCGGCGGGATGCGGTCGAGACCGTCGAGCACGAGGTCGACCGCGAGCGACGCGATGCCCGGAGCGAGGGCGAAGCCGATCTTGAACCCTCCGTTGGCGACGAAGTGGCCGGGCCGACCGGGCCAGGGTCCGACGATCGGGGCGCGGTGCGTCGCCCGGGGTCGGGCGCCGGCCCAGCGGGCGATGACGGGCGCCGTCGCGAGGCCCGGCACGGCGGCGCGCCCGCGGGCGACGATGGCGTCGAGCCGGGCGTCGGTGGTATCCGGTTCGTCGAAGTCGCGCTCGGACGTCGAGCCGACCGCGACCCTGCCCGGCCCGTGCGCGACGATGTGGAGGCCGTCGGCGTAGAGTTGCGGCACGGCCCCGGGGTCGGCTCCGAAGACCGCGGCCTGGCCCTTGACCCCGCTTCCCACCGGCCGGCCGAGGGCCCCGGATAGCTCGAGAAGGCCCTCCCAGCCCGTCGCATGGACGACGGGGCCGCGTTCGATGCCCTCGCCCGCGATCTCGCCGCCCGCCTCCGCGACCGCCGCCGCGAGTGCGGCGACGGCGCGGGGCGGGTCGAGCTGGGCCGAGAGCGTGTCGACCGCCCACCGGCCGGTGGGCGACACGGGCGCCCAGTCTCCCGCATCGTCGGTGACCCGCCACTCTGCCTCGCCCCGCCAGAGCGCCCGCGCCGCCTCGGCGCGTGTCTCGGCCCGGGCCAGCGCGACCGCGTCGGGAACCGGCTGGATCCGGCCCGAACGCCGGTAGCCGGACGAAAGCCCCGAGGCCTCCTCGACGAGGGGCCAGTAGCTTCGCGCGGAAAGCAGGCAGTCGAGCTGAAACGCCTTCACCTCGGTCCAGTGCTCCGGCGCATGGGGGGCGAGGGCGCCGACGACGCCGCCCGAGGCGCCGCCGCCCGGACCGCGCGGGTCGATCACCCTCACCCGGGCGCCCCGCCGCAGCGCCTCCCACGCCACCGCGAGCCCGAAGATGCCCGCGCCGCGCACGGTGATGTCTGCCGTTGCCAAGCCCTGCCCTCCGTCATAGCGGTTGGCGATGGGTGTAGGCGATGAGAGAGCGACCGACCAGCCGCCCGCGCTCGACTGGCGCGGCGGCGCGCCGGTGTCGTGCCGGTTCGACGACCCGTACTTTTCCCTCCACGACGGTCTCGCGGAGGCACGGCATGTCTTTCTCGGCGGCAACGATCTGCCCGGAAGGTTCCGGCCCGGCTTCCGCATCGCCGAACTCGGCTTCGGCACCGGCCTCAACTGCGTCGCGGCGCTCCTGTGCTGGCGCGCGGCGGGGCAGGCGGGCCGCCTCGTCTTCACGAGCTTCGAGGCCAGCCCGCTCGCGACCGGCGACATCGTCCGCGCGCTCTCCGCCTTTTCCGACGCGGCCCCGCTCGCCGGTCCTCTCGCCGCATGTCTCGGCGGCGACCGCGACGCGCTGCCGGACCTCGCCCTGACCCTCGTGACGGGCGACGCCCGCCGGACGCTGCCGCGCTGGGCGGGGCAGGCGGATGCATGGTTTCTCGACGGGTTCTCCCCGGCGAAGAACCCCGAACTCTGGGAGCCGGACCTTCTCGCCGAAGTCGCCCGTCACACCGCACCGGGGGGAAGCTTCGCGACCTATACCGCCGCCGGGGCGGTCCGTCGCGCGCTGGCGGAGGCGGGGTTCGAGGTCGCCCGCGTCCCCGGTTTCGGGACCAAACGGCACATGAGCCGGGGGACGCTTGCGTGAGTGCCTCCAGCAACGCCGCCGGCATCCGCACGATGATCGCGGCGACCTTCGTCTTCGCCCTGCAGGACGGGCTCTCGCGCCATCTCGTGGAGTTCTACAACGTCTTTTTCGTGGTGATGATCCGCTACTGGTTCTTCGCCGCCTTCGTGATCTTCCTCGGTGTCCGCCGGGCCGGCGGGCTGCGGCGGGCGGCGGCCTCGCGCCGCCCGTGGCTCCAGGCCTCCCGGGGCCTGCTCCTCGCCACCGAGATCTGCGTGATGGTCTATGGCTTCGTCCTTCTCGGTCTCATCGAGAGCCATGCGGTCTTCGCCTGCTACCCGCTGATCATCGCGGCGCTCTCGGGGCCCGTGCTCGGCGAACGCGCGGGCTGGCGGCGCTGGCTCGCGATCGGCGTGGGGTTTCTCGGCGTCCTCGTCATCCTGAGACCCGGGGTCGCCGTGGTCTCGCCGGCCGCCGCGATCCCGCTTCTGGCGGCCTTCATGTTCGGGCTCTACGGGGTGCTGACCCGCCTCGCCGCGCGGAGCGACCCGCCCGAGGTGTCGTTCTTCTGGACCGGCACGACGGGCGCGGTGGCGATGACGATCGTCGGCGTCTGGCATGTCGAGCCGATGGTGGGGGCAGACGCGGCGCTGATGGCGTTGCTGTGCGTCACGGGCGTTCTGGGCCACTGGCTGCTGATCCGGGCCTACGACCTCGCCGAGGCCTCGACGGTGCAGCCCTTCACCTATTTCCAGCTCGTGTTCGCCGCCGCGTTCGGCATTCTCGTCTTCGGCGAAGCCCTCGAGACTCCGGTCGCGCTGGGCGCGGCCCTCATCGTCGCCGCGGGGCTCTTCACGCTCTGGCGCGAGCGCCGGGCCGCCCGACGCGTCAGTTCCCCGCGCCCTGAAGCGACTGGAGGATGAGGTCGGAAAACACGCCGTCGTCGGGCTGGCCGGCAAGCCGCGCGCGGTAGACGGGCAGGCTCTCGGCCACCCGCATCACGTAGTTGCGCGTCTCGGTGAACGGGATGTGCTCGATCCAGTCGACCATCGCCTCGACATCGCTGCCGCCGGCCGGGTCGCCGTTGTCGCCGACCCAGCGCCGGATGCGGCTCGGCCCGGCGTTGTAGGCCCCCGCGACATAGATCGGGTTGCCGCGGAATTCGTCGATGAGCCAGGAGAGATAGGTCGTCCCCAGCGTCGCGTTGTAGACCGGGTCCTCGACGAGGCGGCGCGCGGAATAGTCGAGACCGAGCGAGCGCGAGACCTCCTCGGCGGTCGCCGGCATCAGCTGCATGAGCCCCCGGGCGCCGACGCCCGACTGCACGACGATGTCGAACTCGCTCTCCCGCCGGGCGATGGCGAGGGCGAGGGCGGGCTCCACCGTCTCGACCTCGGCGCCGAGGTCGACCACCGGGAAGTAGGGCCGCGGGAGCACCAGCGCGCGATCGGCGGCGCGCTTGCCGACCATCACCGCGATATGCGGCTCGTCGAGCTCGAGCGCGAGATCGCCGAGCGCGCCCGCCTCGCTCTCGTCGAGGCTTTCGGCGAGATGGGTGAAGAACCGCTCCGCAAGGCTGCGCTCGCCGGCGCGCTGAAGGAGCAGCGCGGCTTCGAGAACACTCGAGGCGGCGAAGGAGGTCCCGCGCCAGTCCGGTCCGATTTCGGCACCCGCGAGCGACGGGTCGGTCGGCAGGCCCGCCTTCTCCGCGGCGAGCAGGCCGTAGAACGAGGTCTGCCAGACCCCGCCGAATTCGTAGGCGGTCTGCGCGGCATCGGCGTTTCCGAGCGCCTCCCAGGCCCGGCCTTCCCAGTAGCCCGCGCGGCCGAGGCTGATCGGCGTGCCGACCGCGGCGCGAAACCGCTGGAAGTGGCGCAGGGCCGCCTCGGGGTCGTCGAGATAGGTGAGGGCCAGATAGCCCGAAAGCCACTCGAGGTCGGCGAAGTTCGAGCCCTCGGTCAGCCCGTGCGCCGAGGCGAGGCGATAGGCCGTCTCCGGGTCACCGCCGCGCATTTCCGCGCGCGCGAGGCCGCGCCTCCAGCCAGCCCACATCTCCGGCCGGCCGAGGGCTTCGACCGTGCCCTCGCGGGCCAGCGCGATCTCGAGCGCATCGTCGTTGCGGCCTTTCCGGGCGCGCCACTGGAAGCGTTCGAAGAGCAGCCCCGGGTCATCCTGCAGCGCCTCCGGCACCGCCTCGACCAGCGCATCGACGCCGCCACGGTCGGCCCGCAGCGCAAGGCGGGCTTCCGCGGCCGCCTTGTGTCCCTTCGAGACGAGCGGATACATCCGTTCGGCCGCGCTGCGCTGGTTCTCCCAGAGCAGCATGTCGAGCCGGGCGACGTGGTGCGGCCTCAGAAGTTCGCCGTAATTTTCCAGCAGCACCCGCTCGCCGCCTTGCCCGATCGTCTGGGTCCGCCAGGCGCGGACGACGGCGGCCTCGGCACCGGCGCGGTCATCGAGGCGGGCAAGTGCTGCGACGAGGGCCACCGAGCCCGCGCCCGTTTGCGGCGGGTTGTCGCGGAAGAAGGCGGTCACCTCGCGCTCGCGCGCGCCGAAGGGCACGGACCCCTCGCTGCGGAGCTTGAGGTAGGCAAGGCCCGGCCAGTCCGGCCGCCGTTCGAGAAAATCGACGACCTCGTCGAACCGTCCGCCGCCGGCGCGCAGCCGGTGCCACTCGATGATGTCGCGCGCCACCGGCCCCGCCTTCCCGGCGGCTGCGAGGGCGGTGGAATAATCGCCCTGCCGCATCGAGAACAGGGCCCGCGACAGATGCGCCGCCGGCACGTCGACCTTCGGGCGCGGTCGCGGACGGATGCCGGCGAGGGGCGATGGCGCCACCGCCGCCGCAGGGCCGGGCTCTTCCGCCACCCGCGCGCCCGCGGAAGGCGCGGGAAGGGCGAAGAGCGCAGCCAGAAGGACGAGCGGGAGAACGCGGGCGTGTATGGTCATGCGGCGCATCCTAGCGTGTGGGGGTAAAGGCTCAATAGACGCGCTTGGCATTCGGGTGCGGGAAAGCTAGGGTCCGCCGCGCCCGCAAGAGGGGTGGAGGACAGGGGGCTTTCAGCATGTTCGAGGGGTCTTTTCCCGCACTCGTGACGCCGTTCCGGGACGGAGCGGTCGACGTCGGGGCGCTGCATGCGCTCGTCGAATGGCACATCGGCGAAGGCTCCTCGGGCTTCGTGCCGGTGGGCACGACCGGCGAGAGCCCCACGCTCAGCCATGCCGAGCACGAACAGGTTATCGAGGAGGTGGTGAAGGCGGCGGCAGGACGGGTGCCCGTCATCGCCGGTGCGGGGTCGAACAACACCGCCGAGGCCGAAGGTCTCGTCCGCCATGCCGCGCGCGTCGGGGCCAGTGCGGCGCTGGTCGTCACGCCCTACTACAACAAGCCGACGCAGGCGGGGCTTCTCGCGCATTTCCGGGCCCTCCATGACGCCGCCGATATCCCGATCATCATCTACAACATCCCCGGCCGGTCCGCCGTCGACATGTCGGTCGCGACCATGGCCGAACTCTCGAAGCTGCCGCGCATCGTTGGCGTCAAGGACGCGACCGGCGACATCGTCCGGGTCAGCCAGACCCGCGCCGCCTGTGGCGAGGGTTTCGTGCAGCTCTCGGGCGAGGACGCCTCCGCCCTCGGCTTCAACGCCCACGGCGGGCGCGGCTGCATCAGCGTGTCGGCGAACGTCGCGCCGAGGCTCTGCGCCGAATTCCAGGCCGCCACCCTCGCCGGCGATTACGCGAAGGCCCTCGAATACCAGGACCTTCTCATGCCGCTTCACGAGGCGATCTTCCGCGAACCGGGGCTTGCGGGCGCGAAATACGGGCTGTCGCTTCTCGGGCGCTGCGCAAACGAGGTGCGTCTGCCGCTGACACCCGTCACCGCGCCGGTCGAGGCCGAAATCCGGAAGGCGATGGAACACGCCGGTCTCCTGAACTAGCGCCCCACCACGCGGACGGTGCAGGAAACGGAGCGGAATCGCAAGTCCCGCGTCAGCTCAACTCGTCGCGCTGGCCGATGCGGATGTTGCGCATGGTTTCCACGAGAAGGGCCGCGACGAGCCCGAAGCTCAGGAACCCGTTAGCCGCCGTCATGCCGCCCAGAAGCCGCCATTCCATCGGCAGGATCACGTCTCCGAAGCCGAGCGTGGTGAACGAGATCATCGTGAAGTACAGCGCCGCTTCCATCGTTCCGAAGATGTCGAGCCAGTAATACGTCAGCGCCCAGATCCAGACCGAGACCGTGATCATCGCCAGCGTCGCCACGAGTGCAGCGATCAGCGCGATGACGAGCTTCAGGATGTGCGGCGGGCGCATCAGCCAGCCGTGCAGCCTCATCAGCGTCAGTTCGAGGCCCAGCCAGACCATCGAGCCGACGAGGATCGTCGCCAGTATCAGGAGCGCGCCGAGCGCGATCTGGAGTATCATGGCGCGATCATCGCGGGACGGGCCGCGCCGTCAACCGCTGGACTCGCCCCGGCGTGTTACTTATCTCGGGCGGGTCATGGCCAGCCCGAAGGAAAACCCGAACTACAAGGTGATCGCCGAGAACAGGCGGGCGCGCTTCGATTATGCCATCGAGAGTGACCTTGAGGCGGGCATCCAGCTCGAGGGTTCGGAGGTGAAGTCGCTGCGGGTGAACGCCGCGAACATCGCCGAAAGCTATGCCGAGGTCGACAATGGCGAGCTGTGGCTCGTCAACAGTTCCATCGCGCCCTACGACCCCGGCCGCACCTTCGGCCACGAGGAGCGGCGGCGGCGCAAGCTTCTGGTGTCGAGAAAGCAGCTTTCCGAGCTCTGGAACGCGACCCAGCGCAAGGGCATGACCATCGTCCCGCTGGTCCTCTACTTCAATCATCGCGGCGTCGCGAAGCTGAAGATCGGTCTCGCCCGCGGCAAGAAGCTCTCCGACAAGCGCGAGACGGCGGCCAAGCGCGACTGGAACCGCCAGAAGGCGCGGCTTCTGAAGGAACACGGCTAGAATCCGGCCCTCTCTGCGGCGTTGGACGCGGCCCGTTCTCTCGTCGGATCAATTCCGATTCGCGCGTCTTTCGCATGACATCCGCGAGCGGCGGAGCCTCTCGGCCCTGCCCGAACGGGCCGGTATGCGACTGCACACTGCTCTGTGCAAAAATGTGGGAGCGGGGGAAGGCCCTCGCGTCTCCGTGAGCCTGCGCAGGCTTGTGAAGTATGTGTCGGCCAAACCGCCTTCTTTTCCGGTCCCGACGGCCCAGGGTCTGTAACACGCTCAATTCAAGCCCAATTCCCCGTGATCCTCCGCGAGACTTGCGTGATTTGCGTCGCCGCCCTCTGCCCCCCAGTTTCGGCTCACCGGGACACGAACCCGAGCACATCAACCCGACGGGACGAGCGTCCCGCCAGATCGAAAGAAAAGGACCAACCATGAAACTCTTCGCACTCGCCACCGCCACCGCAGTCGTCCTCGCCACCAGCGCCTCCGCCATGGCGCCCTCGCAGATCGCGACCGAAGCGCAGAACACCCTCGATCGCTACGGCTTCTCGGTCGACGCGGGCGCGCTGACGCGCAGCCAGTGGGTCGGCATCAACGCCGCCGACAACGACACCGACCGGACTCGCGTCCAAGTTCGCGCAGCGATCGCTTCGGTTCTGCAGAACTGAGGCGCTCGCCGGAGAGTGCCGTTTTCCCCGACTTCCCCCGACGGCACCCCCGAATGGCCGCTCCGCAGAAACGGAGCGGCCATTTGCCTTTCCCACACGACCGGCGGCGCGTCCGGCATCAAGGCGCCGAAGACGATTCCGGGACGGAAAAAATCTGGAACCCATGAAACGGGCTGACGTTGGGCGGTCACAAGGAAACACAACCCCGAACGGAGGAACCATTCCATGAAACGCCTCACAACGTCGGGCATGGCGCTTGCCATTGCCCTCGCAGCGTCGTCGACTTCGGTCTTCGCTCAGACCCAGCTCGAGAACACGGTGCAGAACATTCTCACCGAGTACGGCTACGAGGTCGATGCCAGCACGCTCACCAACTCGCAGCTCACCGCGCTGACGAACGTCGAGGACGACGCGGAAACCAACGCGGAGATCACCGCGGCGATCGAGGGCGTGCTGACGCCCGAATTCCAGATGAGGGTCGTCGAGGCGCCGCAGCTGCGCGAGCAGGCCGATCAGCTCTTCTCCGCGTTCGATGTGGACGCCGACCCGAACCGGCTTTCGCTCAACCAGCTCGCCGCGCTGACCTCGGTGGACACCGGCACGATGGACGAGGAACAGGCGCGCGCGTCGATCTACTCCATCATCGGCGAGGCCCCTGACGCCGCGGCGGTCGGCGTGATGTCCGAGCCGCAGCTCGCGGCGCTCGCGCAGGTCAAGTTCGACGAGTACGGCCTCGACATCGATGCGAGCACTCTGGACCGCGGTGCGCTCGTCGCCGTGCTCGCCGTCAACGAAAACGAGATTCAGACCGACGCGGAAGTGACGGCCGCGCTCCAGTCGGCGGCGGGCGTCTGACAAGCCGCTGTCGGGCGGGCATGCTGCCCTGTCTCGAGGCGGTCCCGGGTATCCGGGGCCGCCTCGTCATGTCCGAAGCCGGCGGAACCCGCTTGATTCCCCGCAAGCTCTGACGTAACCGAAGCCTCGGCCTCAGGGGTGTAGCTCAGTCGGTAGAGCATCGGTCTCCAAAACCGAGGGTCGTGGGTTCGAGTCCCTCCGCCCCTGCCACTGAAAATAAGGGATTTCCCGGTTTCAATGGCGGACTTGGACAGAGCAGTTGGGCGCTCAGTTGGGAAAACATGTTCCGCTTTCGTGCGCCTCGCGCTTCCTGATCCCCGACTCCGCAAGCTGCGAATCCCGGCTCAGATAGTGCGCGTCGAGGATCGCCCCCACGTCGCGAAGACTGTGCCCGGTGATCGTGCGAATCTACGACTCGCTCGCCCCGGCGACCGCCAGTCGGGTCACGGCGGTGCCTCTCAGGTCGTGGAAGGTGAGCCCCGTGACGCCCGCCTTCTTGAGCGTTTTCGCCCAGGTGGTGCGGAACCCGTCCGCCGTCCGGGGCGTGTCGGTTGTCGTTGTCAGGATCCTAACCCCGACAGAAAACGCGACGGGTCGTGCCGCACCCGCCCCCGTGGTGCCCCGTCATCGAACGCGGCCAGCGGCCTTTAGCGGGCCGCTCACCGGGACGGCGACACGGCGTCCGCCCTTCGGCTAGTGGAGTCTGATCGTCTCTCCGTCATTGGCGGACCACGCGAGTCGGTAGAGGTCGCCCTGGCGCTGGTCGGTCCAGATGGCGATGAGGAACGCGCGGCGCATCCGGTCCGGGGCGGCCGCCATGAACCGGTCTTCGTGATCTTTCGACCAGACCGATTCGACACGGGGTGGAGCGGTAGAGTTTGCCGGGTCGTTCGCAAGCATCCAGATCGACAAGGCTCCAGTCGGTTGCCGAGGCGAGGATCGCGGCGAAGTTGCGGAAGATGTAGTCCGCCTGCCGACGTCCCCGGGCGACCGCGAACCGGGTCGCCCCCAATTCTAGGAACTCGCCAGGGGTTGGGCGACCTCTTAGGGCGGCAATCGGAAAGGTGCCGAACTCCTTTTGTGATGACATCAATGGTTCCGTCCGGCTGCACCGTTACCCGGTCCACGTCGAGACCCGCGGGTTCACGGCGCTTTGCGTAGAGGGAGCAGCGCGGCCCCCTATTCTTCAGAAGCTCTTCATGACTTCACCGAATGACTGTGTGATTCGTAAGGTCAAAATGCGAGGCCGTGGCGGCACGCTCGGAAATTTTGTCCACATCTGGTCTGTGGTGGCTTGTGCGGGCATAGCGCCCAGCCACCTGCCGCCCGGCTTCGGTCAGTCCGCCGAAGCTCGACAACGAGCAACCAGTCCTTATCGACTGAGACACCTCACGCCACGGTCCCCAAACCGCCCGCAAACGATCAAGCGCCTTTGGTCCGAGCAGGCGCTGCATAGTTATCCGGAGGGGACACGAAGTTGCTCAGCTTCTTCAAACGCGCCAGATGCGACCTTGTCGCCTCGGTGACCGGTTAGGGGCGCGGGACGCTCAGATCAGGAGGTTTCGCGGGTCCGCGATCAGGCGGCAGTAATGGGCGAGAAAGCGCGCGGCGTCGGCACCGTTGATCACCCGGTGATCGTAGGAGAGATCGAGGGGGACCATGGGCACCGGGCGGGGCGTGTCGCCGTCCCAGACTGTGAGCGTCTCGGTCCGGGTGATCCCGAGGATCGCCACTTCGGGCGGGTTCACGATGGGGGTGAAGGCGGTGCCGCCGATGCCGCCGAGGTTGGTGATGGTCATCGACGCCCCGCCCATCTCGCCGGGGCCGATCTTGCGGGCCTGCGCGCGGGCGGCGAGGTCGGCGATTTCTCCGGCGAGTTGCCAGAGCCCCTTGCGGTCGGCGTCGCGGATGACCGGAACCATGAGACC
>Ga0008833_1001438_pt1 | contig 10481 bp, 10 predicted proteins | sample HotLakConsoUCCLE_FD_62216 | JGI IMG/M metagenome (GOLD analysis project Ga0008833, IMG submission 62216) | Hypersaline microbial mat communities from Hot Lake, Washington, USA - Hot Lake Consortium UCC-LE | ecosystem: Environmental > Aquatic > Non-marine Saline and Alkaline > Hypersaline >... | reverse complement strand
GGGCGTCGCGCTCGTAGACCGAGAAGTTGTCGCGCGCGCGCACCTCCACCTGCATGAAGTCGGGCTCGACGGAGGGAAAGAAGCTGACGCCGGTTCCGAACTGGCCATAGAGCCCGAAGCTTCCCAGAAGCAGGCCGACGGTCAGGATCACCGTCGCTGCGGGCCGCAGGATCGCGAATTCCAGCAGGCGTAGGTAAGCCCCCGTGAGCCCGCCGATGTCGCGCGGATCGCCGCTATCGGCCGCCTTCATGGCGGCCTTGGCGGCGGCCGTGCGCGGCTGGCGACGTCCGATGATGCCTCCGAGGACCGGGATGAAGACGAGGGCCATGAAGAGCGACGCCGTAAGCGTCAGGATGACCGTGATCGGCAGGAACTTCATGAACTCGCCGACCATTCCGGTCCAGAACAGGAGCGGGAAGAACACGCTGAGCGTCGTCGCCGTCGAGGCGATGATGGGCCAGGCCATGCGCTTGGCCGCCGCCGCGAAGGCCTCCCGCGGCGGCGCGCCGTTCTGGAGGTGATGGTCGGCGAGTTCGGTCGTCACGATCGCGCCGTCCACGAGCATGCCGACCACGAGGATCAGCGAGAAGAGGACGATGATGTTCATCGTGTAGCCCATCGCCCAGAGCCCGATGACCCCGGCGAGGAACGCTCCGGGAATCGCGAGGCCGACGAGGATCGCCGAGCGCAGGCCGAGAGCGTAGACGACGACGATCATCACGAGCACGATCGCCGCGATCACGTTGGCCTCGAGATCACTCAGAATGTCCTCGACGATCTCGGACTGGTCCTGAAGCCAGGTGATCTGCACCGCCTCGGGCCATTCCGCCTGCAAGCCCGCCACCACCTCGCGCACCTCGGCGACGGTCTCGATGATGTTGGCGCCCGAGCGCTTGGTGATCTCGAGCGCAAGTGCGGGCTGCCCGTCGATGCGGGCGAAGCCCGTGGGGTCATCGAAGGCACGCCGCACCGTGGCCACGTCGCCGAAGGTCACGACCGTGCCGTCGCGGACGAGGACGGGCATCTCCATGACGTCTTCGAGGGTCTCGATCAGCCCCGGCACGGTGAGAACGATCCGTCCCGGTCCGGTCTCGATGGCGCCCGCCGCGATCAGACGGTTGTTGCGCGTGATCTGCCCGATCAACTCGTCGAAGGAGAGATCGTAGGTCTGGAACACCGTCGGATCGATCAGCACCTCCATGAACTCGATCCGCCGCCCGCCGATATCGACCTCGAGAACCCCGGGCAGCCCTTCGACGGCGGTCTGCAGATCCTCGGCCATGGAATTCAGCGTCCGCTCCGGCACGGGGCCCGAAAGGATCGCCGTGACAACCGGAAAGAGCGCGGTGTTGATCTCGGTCACGGTGAGATCGTAGGCGTCGGCGGGCAAATCGCCCTCGATCCGGTCCACCGCCGCGCGGATGTCGCGCAGCGCCTCCTCGGTGTCGCCACCCGGCGTGAATTCGAGGGCGACCCTCGCCGATCCCTCCGAGGCGAAGCTCTCCATCCGGTCGAGCCCCGTGATCGTTCCGAATTCCCGCTCCATGGGCTCGATCAGAAGGCGTTCGGCGTCGCCCGGGCTGATGCCGTCGAGGCCGGTTGAGACGTAGAAGAAGGGAAGGGGGACCTCGGGGTTGGCTTCCTTCGGGATCGCGACATAGGCGTACGCGCCCACGGCCAGCACCACAGTGAGCACCATCGCAACGACGCGGCTGCGCGAGAAGGCGGCATCGATCAGGGTCATCATCGCGCGGTCTCCCCGTCTTGCGGGCGCACCGTCTCGCCGTCGTTCACGAAGCCCTGTCCGACCGTGATGAGGCGCGCCGTCTCGGGAAGCCCGGTCACCCAGATCCCGTCGATCTCGGCGCGGACGATCTCGATGGGGTGGAACTGCACCACGTTCTCGTCATCCACGGTCTTGACGCCCAGCCGCCCTCCCGGATCGAGCGAGACGACCGAGGGCGAGACGAAATGAGCCATCACCTCGTCCGTCGGAATGGCGATCTCTGCCGAAATGCCCGCGGCGATCTCGCCGTCCGAATTGGGGATCGAGATTTCCGCCGGGAAGGTCCGTGTCGCGCTGGCCGCCGCGCTGCCGACGAAGGTGACGGTGCCCTCCCGCACTTCGCCGGTGATGAAACGGACGGTCGCCGTCTGGCCGCTGGAAAGGCGGTTCAGGGCCTGTTGAGGCACCTCGAACGAGACGGTGAGCGGCGTGATGTCGACGATGCGCCCGACCCGCGCTCCGGCCTGCACGAATTCTCCGGAGTTGATTTCCAGAGCTTCGATCCGCCCGGCGAAGGGCGCCCTGATGACGTTGTTCGACACGGCCTCCTCGGCGGAGGTCAGCCGGGCCTCTGCCTGGCTGAGGGCCGTGCGCGCCTGTTCCAGGCGATCGACGGTCGCCACGCCGCGATCGAGAAGCGTCTCCGTGTTCTCGAGGTCGCGCTGCGCTGTCGCGACTTCCTGTCTGGCCTGAGCGAGGTTCGCCTCGGCCGCGGCACTGCGCAGCCGGGCGATCTCGGCATCTTCCTCCACCGTGTCGCCCATCGACACGAAGACCTCCTCGACATCGCCGGAAGCCTCGGCTTGGATGAGCGTGTCGCGTTCCGGCAGGGCCTGGCCCTCGGCGTTGAAGATCAGCGTGACGGTCCCGGCTTGGGATTGCTCGACGGTGACGGCAACGGGCTCCGGTGCAGCCGTCTCCGCCGTAGCCGGCGCGTCCTCGGCCGGGAAGACAATGCCGCTGGCCATCCAGAGAACGATGGCAAGGGTGATGCCCGTCGCGATCCAGGTGGAGAGCGAAGCGCCCCGGTCCGAGGAGAGGTCTTGCGCAGACCCGTCGGAGTTTCTCGACACGGTATCGGCAGAGCGATCTTTCATGGGCCTCGTCCTTCTCTCCCGACCTTCGGCGGAAGAAGTCGTCATCCGCGGCAGGGTAGTTCAATCGGCGTCGTCCCGCACCCCGGATGCTTCCGTTTCCCTGGGCGCTTGGCAACGGATTTGTTCTTCTGGCCCGATTTCACGGCAGAGTTCTCCTGCTTCCGGGAGGTCGCGAAGCGCAAGGCGAAATGACGCCGGTCACCCGCTCGGGATATCGGCCGAACGGTCTCGACCTCTTGCTCCGCGCTTCACGACAGGCGTCGCCGCCTTCCGGCGAAGAGTGCTGCCATCGCGGCGAGGATCGGGCATCCGCCCGGCGAGCAGGTTCTTCCGCCGAGCGTTCTCACCTCCAGCGCCTTCGATCGCCTGACCTCCCACAGCGCCCAACGACCGCGACCGGCGCGGGGTTTCAACGATACAAGGGCGGGTCGACTGGCAGGGTCGTGTCGATAGCGACGCAATCGGCTTGCACCCACGGCGCCTTCACCTTCAATTGATGCGCTGGGCTTCCCGCCCGTGCCTTAGGGGCAGGGGCCTGCAACCGAAGCATGGATTCGAACGGAACGACAGAAAAGGAGCCTGCCATGCCCCGCATTGAACTGCCCGGCGGGCTCATGCTGAACTCCAGCGTCGACGGTCCCGAGGGCGCGCCCTGGGTGATGCTCTCGAACTCGCTGGGCGCCGACCTCACCATGTGGGACGGCCAGGTCGATCTGCTGTCCCGGAAATACCGGGTCCTGCGCTACGACCAGCGCGGGCACGGCGAGAGCGATGCGCCCGACGGCCCCTATTCCTTCGATATCCTCGTCGCCGACGCCCTCGCGATCATGGATCACCACGGGGTGGAGAAGGCCGACTGGATCGGTCTGTCGATGGGCGGGATGACCGGCATGGGCCTCGCCATCCACCACGCCGACCGGTTCGGACGCATGGTTCTGGCCGACGCGCGCTCCGTCGCAACCGATGCCTACAAGCAGATGTGGGACCAGCGCATCGCGGCGATCGAGAAGGAAGGGGTCGAGACCGTCGTCGCGGGCTCGCTCGCAATCTGGCTCACCAAGGACTTCCGCGCGGCCAACCCCGATGTGACGGTCGCCTGCGCCGCGATGATCGCGGGGACCAGTGCCAGGGGCTACATCGCAAGCTGCCATGCCCTGCGCGCGCTCGACTACTTCAAGGACCTCGACAAGATAAAGATCCCGGTCCTCTACCTCTGCGGAGGCAAGGACGAGGCGGCGCCGCCGGAGGAGATGCGGCAGATGGCGAAGGTGACGCCGGGCGCACGCTATGTGGAAATTCCTGATGCAGCCCATCTTGCCAACATCAATCGGCCGGAAGCCTTCAACGCTGCCCTGGCTGAGTTCCTCGATCTCTAGTGGCGGTAGCTGTCGAGGAGGCGGGGCGGCGGCAATCGCCGGCCGGCCGGAGAGCGTTCGACGCCGGTCGCGTCCATCCGCTGGCACATGTCACGGTAGCCCTGGACCGGTTCTCCCGGCGAGGTGTCGGCCGGTCCATGAGGAGGGCGAACATCGATCCTTCATGGACCTCTGACGCCTCGGCAAGGCCCATGCGCTGTTGCAGCATTCGGACCCAAGCCCGCAAGAGACCAGCGAAAGGTCCCGACGCCTGCTTCTCTACAACGGCGGGCCGCTCGCGGCTCTTCACCGGGCGGCTCTTGGACCGTGTCGGGCGGTTCCGGCCGCCGAGACCGACCACCAGAGCACCCGCGGCTGAACCCGGCGCCCCGACCGCGGGCCGAGTGCCGGGTCATGCGGCGTGGCGTTCGACCCATGCCGCGAACTTGTCGAGCATGTCCTTCAGGACGTCCCGCGTCGTCTCGTCCGTGAGCCGGCCCGCGTCGTCGAACCGCTCTCCGGCGCGAGCGATCAGAACCTCCGCCGTCGGCAGGAGAGGCATTGCGTTGTAGAAGACGATCTGGCGCAGATGCGCCTGGCTGCGCGCCGTGCCCACGAAGGAGGGCGTCGCGCCGACGATGGCGGCGGGTTTCCCGTTCAGCGGCGCGTCGCCTTCGGGGCGCGAGAGCCAGTCGATCGCGTTCTTGAGGACGCCCGTGACGGAGTAGTTGTATTCGGGCGAGGCGAAGATCACCGCGTCGGCCGCCTGCACCTCGTCGCGCAGTTCCCGAACGCGGTCGGGCCAGCCGACCGCTTCGACGTCCTGGTTGAAGAGAGCAACCCCCTCGAGCGTGACGATCCCGATGTCGAGGTTCGCGGGGGCGAGTTCCCGAGCGGCGCGCAGGGTGGCGGTGTTGTAGGAATTCTCCCGCAGGCTTCCGGAAATGCCGATCACTCGGAAGGTGCGTGTCATGGTTCTCTTCCTTGTTGCGGTGCGGGAACGGTCGTGACCACCCGAATGTCGAAACGAAAGCTCTTCCCGCCGGTACCGGCAGGGAGCGGGCGGGCGTGGTCAGTCGGACAGGGCGTTGGTCGTGAAGAGGTAGTCGCCCCCATCCGCGTCGACGTGGCAACTGATGCATCCCTGCGCCATCCCGGCGAGCGGCAAGCCGTCCGGCGTCTGGTCGAGGGACCCGTCGGGAAGGTATTTTGCCCAGAACCAGTTGCCTGCGTCGGGAGCATACTCATCGGACCGGCGGAACATGATTGTGACGGACTCCAGATGATCGCCTCTGGCCCCCAGCACTTCGTCGACCGAGACACCCTCTGGACCGTAGTTGCGCTTGACGACCAGATCGCCGGAATGGCCGTCGATCGTGGCCTCGGTGTAGAACGTCTCCAGCATCATTCCGTGTGGATCGGTGCCTGGGTAGGGAAACGCCTGAATCGCTGTCTCGCCCGCGAGTTCGCGCTCCAGCATCGTCTGCCAGAGCGCGGCCGCATAGGTCTGGTCCTCTTGCCCGCCGAAGTCCTGGCCAAGGGCGACAGACGCGGTCAGGCCGGCCGCGACCGCGACTGCCGTTCCTCTCTTGCGTGCTGTCATGGTTGGTCCTCCCGGGTTGACCTCTCCGAACTTCCCGACCCGGAAACCTTCGGTCGCGGGATTTTGTTCCGCACGAGACAATAACGGGCACACCATCGGCGCGCGCGTTCGACCGATTGCGCCTTGCGACGCACATGCCGACGGTCGGCGCGACCCGTGCGCAGCGCGATGTCTTCGAACGGATCACGGTCGATGCCGGGATCCGCACCGGACACCTCGACGCCGCCTCGGCAATCCTCCGGGTGCGGACGGCGCTGCACGGCAGTGATGCGGACACCTTCGCCGAGACGCGCCGCGCGCGGATCGACACCGCGCGCCGCGCGGCGCATCATGGAGCCGAATAGCCGGACCCGATCCGACCGATCCGGAAGAGCCATGGACCGATGACCTTGTCCGATACCTCCCCGAGCGCACCGCCGGGCTTCCGCGCAGCGGACGCGCGCCCCGTCGCGACCGTCAGGGACCCCCGCCTCGACTTCTTCCGCGGAATCGCGATGCTCATCATCCTGATCGCCCATGTGCCGGCCAACTGGATGAACCAGTGGATTCCGGCTCGGTTCGGGTTTTCGGACGCAACGGAGATCTTCGTGTTCTGCTCGGGCATGGCCTCGGCCATCGCCTTCGGACAGGTCTTCCGCGAACGGGGCTGGACCATGGGGACGGCGCGCGTCGCGTTCCGCTGTTGGCAGGTCTACTGGGCGCATGTCTGCCTGTTTTTCGCCATCGCCGCGACGATGGTGGTGCTGACGGCCTCGGACACGCTTCTGCGCGACTACGTAGGGCAGCTGAACCTGTACCCGTTCTTCAACGACCCCGCGACGAACCTGGTCGGCCTGCTGACGCTGACCTATGTGCCGAACTACTTCGACATCCTGCCGATGTATCTCGTGGTGCTGGCCATGCTACCCGCCGTGGTGGCGCTCGCACGGGTTCGCGTGGCTGCCGCTGCGATCGCCGTGGTCACGGTCTGGATACTGGCGCAGATGGATCTTTTCGCGCTTCCGGCCGAGCCGTGGTCGGACCGCGAATGGTTCTTCAATCCCTTCGGCTGGCAGCTCGTCTTCTTCACCGGCTTCGCGCTGATGGCGGGATGGTTGCCCGCGCCGCCCGTGGACCGGAGGCTGGTGATGTTCGCGGCGACGATCGTCGTCGTGAGCGTCCCGCTCGCGCACGGGCCGACATACCGCGAGGTGGCGCTCCTGTCGGAGGTGCGCGGGGCGCTCGTGCCGCTGATCGGCAAGTCGGACTTGGGACCCCTGCGCTACGTCCACTTCCTCGCGCTCGCCTATCTCGCCTGGGTTGCGGTGGGGCCGCGCGGCGCGCGGCTTGCCCCGTCGGATAGTGACGGGCCCGGCTCGCGGGCCTGGCGGACGGGCCTCGCCGTGATCCTGAAGGTCGGGCAGCAGTCGCTCGCCGTGTTCATCGCCTCGATGTACCTCGCCCGTCTTATGGGCGTCGCGCTCGACGTGACGGGGCGCACGCCGCTCAACGCGGTTCTGATCAACCTCGCGGGCATGGCCCTTCTGGTGGCGGTCGCCTACGGAGCGGGATGGTTCAAGTCCGCACCCTGGCGCAGACCCGCGCGGAGCGCTGCTCCGTGATCCGGCGCGACGTCAAAGCGGGGCTTTTGGCGCTGGCCTCGATGCCCGCGCGGACAGACGGCTGCGCAACCGGCACCGGGGCCGGGGCTTCTTCGCCTCGGGGAGCCGTTCTCGTGCGACGGCCTGCGGACCCTGGCGCGGCGCATGGCGGCCGGGAGTTGTGCACCGCCCCTTGGTCTGCGCGTCCCGCGCGTCGCCCGCGCGGCGGCGTGACCGTCTTAGCGCGGGCGGATGTCTGGAAGCGATGCAGGTCTGGCGCAGCGCCATCCGAACGCGAGCGCCCTTGCGCCGGAGCGGCAGTTCCGGCGGCGCAGCACGCGGGACTGCGAGAGCGGCAGGCGGCTGGACTTCGCCCTGTTCCGCGGGTGGCATGCGGTGCCGGCGGGGTGAACCGACATGGCGCTCGACTGGTTCGAGGGGCTCTGAGACCTTTACCGCGCCGGGGGCAGGGCTGCGCAATGCGCCCCGCCCGAGGCCTGTCCGGAGCCCAGCGCCAGAAGGGGCGGCGCGCGGAACGGGTTCGGCGCTGCGCTCGCTGCGAGGTCGAAGACGATGATCCCGCCGACCAGGGCCGCCACCGCCAGCATGGTCGCACGCCGCGTCATCGCCGGCCCTCCAGTCCCAGGGCGGGCCGCAGCCGGACGCCGACCCAGGCCCCGGCGAAGGCGAAGAGAAACCAGGCCCAGCCGTGCAGGCTGCCGGTCGAAACGCCGCTGAAGAAGGCGCCGACGTTGCAGCCGAAGGCGAGGCGCGACGCATAGCCGAGCAAGAGGCCCGCGATGACGGTCGCCGCCCAGGCCCGGAGCGGCAGGTCAGGCAGCGGTTGCGTGAAGCCGTGCCGCCACGCCGCGACCAGGAAGGCGCCGCCGATGATGCCGAGGTTCGTGAGCGACGTGACGTCGGTCAGCAGCGTCTCTTGCACCCGCTCGACATTGCCGGGCGCCGCCCAGAACGCGGAAGCCGATAGATCCGCGCCCAACGCCGCCGCGCCCTTCGCGGCCCAGAGGCCGAGACCGTAGACCACGCCCCAGGGCTGCCCCGCCACGACGAGGTTGCCCAGCGCCAGCGCTGCCACCAGCGCCGCGGCGATCCACAGCCGTCCGGGAATCCTCCGCCGGCCCGGTGCCGCCACGACGAGCAGCAGGGCCGCCACCGCGGCGAGGCCCGCGAGCGTGATCGCGACCCCGCCGTATCCCTCGAAGGTCACGACCGGCGCGGTCCCGAGGCCTGTCCACCACGAAAGGTGCCACGCCCCCGCGAAGCTGCCGATGGCGAAGAAAGGCAGCGCCAGCAGGCCGACGGGATTGCCGCTCCCTGCGTTGACGAGGGTACCCGAGCCGCAGCCGAGAACGACCTGCATGGCCGCGCCGAAGACGAAGGCGCCGCCGATCATGGCGAAGCCGACGGGCGCATGGGCGCCGACAAGCTCGGTGCCGTTCTCGGTAATGAGCGGTATGGCGACGATAGCCACGAGGCCGATCGCCAATAGCTGCGCCAGAAGGCCGCCGGGGTCGCGATTGACGATCATCGCGCGCCAGGGGCCGGCAAAGCCGAAGCGCAGCCCCTCGAGCGTGATGCCGAAGCCCAGCCCTATGAGCAGCAGCAGCCCGTAGCGCGCGCCCACTGTCGCGGCCACCGCGAAGGCGGCCGCGAGAGCGAGGGCGATTAGCAGGGCCCGTTCCGGCACGCGCCCGATGCGACGGGATGCGTCCGGGCGGGCGAGTGGCGCTTCAGAGGGCATCGGATATCTGCCGCCAGATCCGGCGCAGCGGTCCGGGGACATTCGCCATCTCGTGTCCGGCGTTGGACCAGCCGACCATGGATTCGGGGTAGAGCTTCACGTTCTCTATCCCGGCAAGTTCGCTCAGCGCGAACCAGTTTGTCGCGGCCCAGTGGCCGGTGTTGCAGAACGAGATCAGCGTCTCGTCCCCGGCGTAGCCTTCCGCCTCCGCCAGAGCGCGCGCCGCTTCGGCGTCGATGATGGCGGGGCCGCCGCCGAACCAGCTGGAATGGGTGAAATACCGCGACTGGGGCAGGGTGCCGGGACGGGCGGCCTCACCATGCGCGTCACGCCCGGCCCAGAAGGATTCCGGGCGCGCGTCGAGGAGCGTCGCCTGTGCGTCGCCCTCGACAACGGCCAGCACGTCCGCTTCGGTGGCGAGCCACCGGTCGGAGAAGCTGACCTCGATATTGCTCGGCACGGGCGTCACACCGTCCCTGTCGAGCGTAAGCCCGGCGTCGGTCCAGGCGTTGATGCCGCCGTTGAGGATTGCGAGGTTGCTCACACCGCTCGACTTCAGGGTCCAGTAGACTCGCGCGCCGGCGCCGAAGTCGGTCTCGTTCGCGCCCTGGTAGACGATCACCGTGGGCCGCTCCGGCGTGACGCCGAGCGACCGCAGGACCGACGTCAGTTCCTCTTCGGGCGGAACTTGGCCGGGGTTCTCGGCGGGGCCGCGGAACAGCGCGTAGGGCGCGTTCACCGCGCCCTCGATGTGGCCGTGGGCATAAGTGCCCGCCTCGGACGCGTCGCCGGTCGCGCGGATGTCGAGAAGGAGGGGGCTCGTGTCCTCGATGACCTCCACGAGGTCGGCGGGCGTCAGCAGCGGCGGCAGGTCGCTCTGGGCGAAGGCGAAGCCTGCCTGTGCCGCAAGCAGGGCTGCGATGGCGGCGGTCCGGATGGTCATGGCGTTCTCCGTTGTAGTCTTCCCGGCTCGATATGTGGGTCGCGTCCCGCGATCAAGGCGGGCGCGGAGGTGGCGCGGGGCGCGGGGAGTATCGGACGTTCCCGAATGGCGGCGGAAGGAAAAGCGGCCGTCCGCGCATGGAGCGGTGCAGCGGACGCCCATCCTCCATCGATCGCCAAACAGGACCATCCGTTCGCACGGCCCGGGATGATCACGTTCCCGTGATGTCCGGGGCCGCAACGGCGGATCACTCGCTCACCCGGTATGCCAACGGCTGGACGGTGCCTGAACTCGGTCCGCTCGTGCGGTACATCGGCGATCTGTCAGGCAGCACCGCGCTGCAGCTCCAGTCTCC